>Ga0075434_100005517_pt1 | contig 11519 bp, 10 predicted proteins | sample RhiMethybrSRZTD3_FD_75298 | JGI IMG/M metagenome (GOLD analysis project Ga0075434, IMG submission 75298) | Populus rhizosphere microbial communities from Tennessee, USA - Rhizosphere MetaG P. TD hybrid SRZTD3 | ecosystem: Host-associated > Plants > Roots > Rhizosphere > Soil | place: USA...
GCCCAGCTCGGTCGCCCCATCGTGACGGCGAGTGTCGGTCAGCGTCACGCCGTCGGGCGCGCGGCGCAGACGCGGATCCACCCGATCCTCCGAGGCACGCCGCTCGCGGGTTCCCCGCCCGGCCTGGACGCCGCGCCCGAAGCCCGCAGGGGGCCGCAGCAGCAGTCGCACGATCTCCACCGCCACGAGAATGGTCGCCAGCGTGGTGAAGGCCACCACGATCGGCGCCACTGCAATGACGGTGGGCAGCGGCCTCCACAATCCCACGAGGACGCCGGTGAACCAGACCGCGGCCATCATGGCCAGCGACATGGCCAGGGTGCGCCGCACGAGGGTGCGATGGTCGCGATCCCCGTCGCCGCGCGAGCGCATCCGCGCGAAGCGCAGCGGCATGGCCAGCGAGGCGAGCAGGTAAAACAGTCCGCCGATACCGGTGCCCGGAAGTCCGGCCGTCATGATCGGGTCAATGTCCTTTCTCGTACACGAGGAGCGGACGCCGCATGATGATCTCGCTCCACACCGCCTCGAGGATGAACACGCTGTTCACCGTGCGGAGGACAAAGAAAGCCGGCACGCTGGCCAGGGCCTCGCGGATGGTCCGGTTGCCGCCGGTGGCGAGGAGCACGGGGATGATCACCACCGGCGCGTCCAGCACGTAGGCGAGGAAGAAGAGCGGATTCATGAAGCACAGGGTGAGGAGGGGAATGAGCACGAGGTAGCCCAGGGAGGCGACCACGGCGTCCCACACTGCCACCGCCACCGTGGAGCGCAGGTAAGGAACGTGGAGCACGCTCCGCCAGTGCAGGCACACGTTCTGGATGAAGCCGTGCGACCAGCGCCGGAGTTGCTTGCGCATGAAGTGAAAGTTGTGCGGCTCGATGGGATAGGACACCGCGCCGGGCACGAAGCGCACCTTGTAGCCGGCGAAGTAGAAGCGCCAGGTCAGGTCCACGTCCTCCGCCATGGTCCGCGTCGACCACCCTCCGCACTCCTTCAGGACCTCGGTGCGATAAGCGGAGAAACAGCCCGAGGAGATGAGGGGCTTGCCGTAGAAATCCTGGATCGGCTTGTAGAAGGTGAAGGCGAGCAGGTATTCGATGTAGCGGCCGCGCTCCCACACCGAGCGCCGGTAGCGCGGCTCCACGAATCCGCAGGCCGCCGCCACCTGGGAATCGTGGAAGGCAGCGAGGAGACGCTCCACCGCGTCCGGGGCGAGGGTGGTATCGGCGTCGATGGCCAGGGTGAAATCGCTCTCCACCTGCGCGAGGGCGAAGTTCTGGGCGGCGGCCTTGGAGCCCGCGTTCGAGGGCGGCCGCAGGACCGTCACGCCAAGGGCGCGGGCCACCTCGCCCGTCCCATCGCTGGAGCAATCGTCCACCACCACGATGGCGCCCACGCGGACCGTCTGCGCCCGCACGCTCCGGATGGTGTCGGCGATGGAATCCTGCTCGTTGTAGGCGGGAATGATGACGGTGAGCTCGCGCGCCATGGCGGCGACACTCACGACGCTCGCGGTCACGCTATCGGCCGAATCGATAGAGGGCAATGAGTCTTCACGTCGTTCTCGGCTGCAAGAAGTGGGCCCGCGCGCTTCCGCGCAGACGAGGGGAGACAGGCGAGAGAGGGCTCACGCTTCGCGCGAGCCGAGAAAAGATTTCCCGCGGTGCCACGCACGCGCAAAAGCACACGGCGTGAAAAATGGTCGAGCAGTTTCTTCTGCGTCTAGCGGGTGAGGATCACCGTCACCGCGACGGGATCGGGCAGCGCGTTGCTTCCCTGCTCCATCTGCCAGGAGCCGATCTGGGCCAGCCCACGCGTGAACTCGCCGTAGCGCGAGCGTGGGACGACCAGCCACACCGTGGAATCTTTCTCCGCCTTTCGCGAGCCGCCGAGACGAGCCAGGAGGAGGCCGATGTCGCGACGCGCTTCCTGCCGATCCTGCACGGAGAGCTGCGCGATCACGTCCGCGCGCGCGTCGGTGAGCGGTCTCGGCGCGACGGCCCGTGGGCGCTCGTCCTGGACCCGCGGCGTCTGCGCCACGCTCCGCTCCTTCACGGGCTTCTGCGCCGTCGCCTTCTGCTCAGGCGCGCGCACCGGCCGACGCGGCGCGGCGGGGCGCGGAGGCAACGCGGACGGCGACGTGGGCGGGCGGGTGGCGACGGCGGGTGGAGACGGCGCGGCGAGTGGCGGAGTCGGTGCGGGCGTGGGGAGCGCCGTCGCGGGAGCCGACGCCGTCGGAGGAACGGAAACGGCGGGTGAATCCTCGGCGGGTCGCGCCGGCGGCGGGGTGGGCATCGACACAACTGGAGGCGTGGAGACCGCACGTGAATCCTCCGCGGGTCGCGCCGGCGGCGGGGTGGGCATCGACACAACTGGAGGCGTGGAGACCGCACGTGAATCCTCCGCGGGTCGCGCCGGCGGCGCAGGCGCCGACGCCACCGGAGGGCTGGAGGCCATCCGCGGATCCTGAGCGGGACGGGCCGGCGACGGCGCGGGCGTCGACGCCACCCTGGAAAGGGAAGCGGTCAGAGAATCCAGGACATCTCCAGCGAGCTCGGGCAAACGCAAGCCCCTGAGCGTGCCCGAGATCTCGGGGAGGAGGCGTGGAGCAGCGTAGACGCCGAGGGCGCCCAGCGCGAGGACGGCGGCCACGCCGATTCCCGCCCGCCTGGCTGCGCGGCCCGCCCGCGACGCGACGGGCCGCTCCCGCTCCATCCGTTCCTCGAAGATGTCGTGATAGCGGAGGTCGAGCGCTCGATCGCAGACTTCGCAGGCGGCGGTGTGCGCCTCCAGCTCCGCCCACTCCGTCAGGCCGAGCCGCCCGGCGAGGAGACCGGACATGGCCTCGCGTGCCTCTGCGCACGTCATGATGACACCGACATGGCGCGGAGGAAGACGGGCTCCTCCAGCGCCTTCCCCACTCCCAGCACCGCGCAGCGAGCGGGCTCCTCGCTGACTCGCACGGCAAGATGTGTGATCGCGTGCAGCCCCGCGTCGAGCCCCGTGAGCAGGGCGCCGCCGCCCGTCAGGACCATGCCCGCGTCGAGGATGTCCGCGGCCAGCTCCGGAGGCGTGCGCTCCAGGCACGAGCGCACCGTCTCCAGGAGCGCCGCAGTTGGCTCGCGCAGCGCCTCGCGAAGCTCCTGGACGGACACCCCGATGGTCTTGGGCAGGCCGGTGATGAGGTTGCGCCCCTTCACTTCACGGATGGCCGAGAGGCCGTCCCCCTCGGCGGATCTGATGGATAGCTTGAGGTCCTCGGCCTGCCGCGGGCCGATGAGGAGGCTGTGTCCTTTCCGGACGTGCTGGATGATGGCCTCGTCCAGGTCGTCACCACCGAAGCGGAGGGACTCGCAGCCCACGATGCCGGAGAGCGAGATCACCGCCACCTCCGTGGTTCCGCCGCCGATGTTGACGATGGTGTGCGCCCCCGGCTCCGCCACGGGCAGGCCCGCGCCGAGGGCGGCGGCCACCGGCTCCTCCATCAGGTGCACGGTGCGCGCCCCCACGCTCCGCCCGAGCTCTTGTACCGCGCGCTTCTCCACCGGCGTGGTGCCGAAGGGCACCACCACGGCGAGGCGCGGGCCGCGGACACGCCAGCGGCCGATCACGCGGTCGATGAAGTGCCCGAGCATGGAGGTGGCCGCGCGCACGTCGGCGATCACGCCGCGGCGCAGCGGCGCGATGACCTCCACGTTCTCCGGCACCCGGCCGATCATGGCCTTGGCCGCGTGGCCCACCGCGAGCACCGCCCCCTTGTGGAGGGCGATGACGGAGGGCTCGTCCAGGACCACGCCCTCGCCCGGCACGTAGACCCTGGTGTTGGAGGTGCCCAGGTCGATGGCGAGGTCGCCCGGATCGAGACGTGGATGCATCAGGCGCGTCCGTGGTGCGCGGCGCGTGGCCGGCGGCCGGCTCCGACCCGTCTGCTCCGGCGGGAAGCGACCATAGCCTGCACATGTAGCAACTGCCGTGCCCGCGCCGCGGGGATGACGCCCTCGCGCGAAGAGGCTGATCTCGCGGCGTCCGCCCTCCAAGTCGTCGGCGGCGCGAAAGAAATACTCGGTGCCGCGTCGGATGGCGCTTGTAGTTCTTACACGCTCCTCAGCTCGCGAGCCATGCGGGCGCCACGCCGAGGCGCCGCCACGTGCGGGCCACGCGCTCCGGCGTGCCGAGGTCGCACCACGTCAACTCGGGCACTGCGGAGACGACGAGCGAGAGCGACGCGTCTTGGAGCACGGACCGGGAAAAGTTGGCGGTGGGTGCGAGCATGCACGCCTGCCGCATCGCCCACGGCTCGTGCTGGGTGCCGAGGAAGAGCTCCAGGCGACTCAGCCGGTCGTGGAGGAGTGGTACGCAGGTGCGGCCGGCGTCTACGAGGGCCGACACGCGGGCCGCGAACACGAACATGTTCCACAGGCAGCCGGCGCGGAAGAGCGCGTCGGCCTCCGCGGGCGAGGGCTTCTCCAGGAATCGCCGCACGCGCTGCAAGGGACCACGCGCCGACCACGCCACCGTCTCGCCCGGCTCGATCCAGCCGTACTCTGGCTCGGGATTCGTGGCCTCCGCGCCGAGGAGGATCATGGACTCCGGGCGGCGCGACACCGTTCTCGCCACATCCGCCACGTGACACATGAAGGCCGACTCCTCGAGCACGAAGTGATCCGAGGGGAACACCACCACAGTGGCGTCGGGATCGCGCGCGCTGATCCAGTGCGCGGGGAGGAGCACCCCCGTGGCCGTGCCGCGATCGTAGGCCTGGGCGAGCACGTGCGGCCGGGGGGCGCCGCGGAGCTCCGCCTCCACGTACGGCCCGTGGCTCGCGAGGGTGACCACGATGGTGCGCTCGGGGGGAATGAGGAGGTTCACCCGCTCGAGGGTCTGGCGGAGGAGCGAGCGCGCCCCCACCACCGCCGCGAACTGCTTCGGCCGCTCGTCGCCGTACAGATGCCGCGTGAGGGTGCGGAGGCGGAGACCTTCGCCACCCGCCAGAACGATGGCCCAGAGGTGTCCACTCTCTCCCGGCAAGACGCCGAGAGGACGCGATGACGGTGCTGCCACGGCAACCGACCCGTTCATGCCAAGCCTCCTTGTGGGGATCTCTGTCGCGTCAGGTATCCGGCTCCAAGCGTGCGCAGGGACCGGACGGTGTCGATGGGAACCTCACGGGTCCGCCCGGAGATGCTCCCCGCGCACGGGGCGAACCCGTGCCGGCGGCAGGTCAGGCGATCAGGCGGACCCTAGGCGGACGGCGGGCTGCGAGTGTCGTCCGAGCGGAGGCGGCGGGGCGGAAGCTCGCCCGGCTCGGGAATGACGACGGCGGCGGAGGCGATGGTGATGCGAGGAGAGAGGCTCGGCGACGAATCCGGAGTGGCGGCGCTGAGGGAGACGAGGAAGTCGACGACGTCGTCGAAGTCGGCGGCGTCGTAGACCCCCGGCAGCCACGTGGCGTCGGGCGGGCTCGCGTGCGCGAAGGCCACGAGGGTGACGAGCACCACGCCGAGCAGCAGGATCAGGGTGAGCCGAGCTCGCATGCCGAAGAGGCTACGCTCCCGCGACGTCCCGCGCAAGTAAACTTCGCGTGACGGTCGGCTTCCGCGTGACGCGCACGCGCGAGAAATGTGAAGGAGTGTGAAGCTCGACTCAGGATTCGGGCGCGTGGTCCTCGTCGACCCACGCCACGAGGAGCGTGTAGCTCACCGCGAGCACCACCGGCCCCACGAAGAGCCCGATGATGCCGAAGGCGAGCACGCCGCCCAGCACGCCGGCGAAGACGAGGAGCAGCGGCAGGTCGGCGCCCCTCTTGATGAGGATGGGACGGATGAAGTTGTCGAGGGTGCCCGTGATCAGCGTCCACACCACCATGATGCTGCCCCACAGCATCTGGTGCTCCCAGAAGAGCCAGATCACCGCGCCGACCATGACGGGCACCGCGCCGATCTGCGCCACCCCCAGGAGGAACATGACGGCGGTGAGGATCGTCGCGTGAGGCACTCCCGCGACGACGAGGCCAATGCCGCCCACGAGCGACTGCACGAGGGCGGTGACCACGATGCCGAGGGCGATGGCGCGGATGGCCTGGCCGGAGAGGCGGACGGCGCGCTCTCCTTGCCCCCCCGCCAGTCGCCGCGCGAAGGCGATCACCCACTCCGCCGCGGGTTCGCCCTGCGCGTACAGGAGGGCGGCGAGGGCGAGGGTGAGGAGGAGCTGGACGAGGAGGGCGAGCAGACCTCCGGCCTGCGCGAGGAGCCAGCCTCCGATCACCGCCAGATGCGGGGTGATGTGCGAAGCGAGGTCGGACGGATGCATGGCCGCCACGCCTTGCCACCATGCGCCGAGTTTCGCCCCCACCAGCGGCAGCGAGACGACCCAGGCGGGCGGGGGCGGCACCGAGAAGTGGCTCAGCGACCTCGTCCACCCCGCGATCTCGTCGGCGCGATCGATGAGGGTGGCTACCGCGATGCCGATGGGCACGAGGATGATCGCGAGCATGGCCGTCGTCATGATGGCGACGGCGATGCCTCGTCGGTTCCCGAGCCGCTGGTCGATCCAGCGCATCTCGGGCCACGTGGCCACCACGATCATGACCGCCCAGATGGTCGCGGGCAGGAAGGGCCGCAGGACCCAGAAGCTCGCCGCGATGAGGCCGCCGATGGCGACCACGGCGAAGAGCACGCGCGTCACATCCCAGCTGACGGTGGTCGTTCGCATCGGCGCCTATCTTAGCCGAGATCGCGGTGGCCTGGGTGCCTCGTCGCCGGTACACTGGCCGGAGCGCGGGCCCGAGGGTCGGCCGGCCGAAAGGAGAGTGACATCGCCATGGCGGCTCCCACCCCGTTCCGCATCGACATTCCCGAGGCAACCCTCACCGATCTGCGCGACCGCCTCCGCCGCACGCGCTTTCCCGACCAGGCGCCCGGTGCGCCGTGGGCCTTCGGCGCCGATCTCGCCTACGTGCAGGAGCTCTGCGCCTACTGGCGCGACCGCTACGACTGGCGGAAGCACGAGGCCGTCCTCAACGCCTTCCGACAGTTCACCGCGCCGGTGGCCGGCATCGATCTGCACTTCATCCACGAGGAAGGCCGCGGGCCCGCGCCCCTGCCCCTCCTTCTCTCCCACGGCTGGCCGGGCTCCGTGTGGGAGTTCTACAAGATCATTCCCATGCTCACCGACCCCGCGCGCTTCGGCGGCGACGCGCGCGATGCCTTCACGGTGGTGGCGCCGTCGCTCCCCGGCTATGGCTTCTCCTTCGCTCCCGGCCAGCCACGCTTCGGAGTGAGCGAGATCGCCGACGCCTTCGCCACCCTCATGACCGACCTCCTCGGCTACCGGCGCTTCGCCGCCCAGGGCGGAGATTGGGGCGGCTTCATCACCGCCCGGCTCGGGGTGAGCCACGCCGACCGGCTCGCAGGCATTCACGTGAACCTGCTCTCCCTGCGCCGCGATCTCCCTCGCCCGGCCAATCCCACGCCGGAGGAGCGGGCGTATCTCGACGATCTCGCCACGTGGCTCCGCGAGGAGACGGGCTACCAGTGGATCCAAGGCACGAAGCCGCAGACACTGGCCTTCGGCCTCACCGACTCTCCCGCGGGACTGGCCGCGTGGATCGTGGAGAAGTTCCGCACATGGAGCGACTGCGGCGGCGACGTGGAACGACGCTTCTCCAAGGACGAGCTCCTCACCAACATCACGCTGTACTGGGTCACTGGGGCCATCAACTCCTCCTTCTGGCCGTACTACGCGCGCTACCACGCCCCCTGGCCCATCGCGGACGGGCAGCGGGTCGAAGTGCCCACGGCCTACGCGGCGTTCCCCAAGGAGATCGTGCGGCCTCCACGCTCGTGGGCGGAGCGCGTCTACAACATCCGCCGCTGGACGGTGATGCGCGCGGGCGGGCACTTCGCCGCCCTCGAGGAGCCGCGGGCCCTCGTCGACGACCTGCGCGCGTTCTTCCGCGACCTTCGCTAGGAGGCCATCTCATGAAGCTCGGCTTCTCGCTGCCCATGGCCGGCGCCTGGGCTACCCCTGACAACCAGGTACTGGTCGCCCAGCGCGCGGAAGCGCTCGGCTATCACTCGCTGTGGGTGTTCCAGCGGCTTCTCTACGCGGTGAAGCCGCAGAACGACTACCCGCCGCTCCCCGGCCAGCCGTGGCCCAAGGCCTTCGAGCGTGTGATGGATCCCCTCGTCTCCCTCGCCTTCGTGGCGGGCGTCACCCGGCGCATCCGGCTCGGCACCAGCGTGCTGATCATGCCGTACTACACCCCGGTGATGCTGGCCAAGCAGCTCGCCACCCTCGACGTGGTCTCGCGCGGGCGGCTCGACGTCGGGCTGGGCCTCGGGTGGTCCATGGACGAGTTCGATGCGGTGGGCGTGCCTTACGCGGCGCGCGGCCGGCGCGGCGACGAGTTCCTCCGCTGCCTCAAGGCCATCTGGAGCGAGGATCCGGTGGAGTTCTCGGGCGAGTTCTATCGCGTGCCGCGGGCCCGCATCGAGCCGCGTCCCGTGCAGACGCCGCATCCGCCCATTACCATCGGCGGCTATGGGCCCACCGTCATACGGCGCGCCGTCACCTACGATGGCTTCAACGGGGGCAACGTTCCCCTGAAGCAGGTGGCGCCGCTCGTCGCCGACATCAAGGCCGCCGCCAAGCAGGCCGGCCGCGATCCGGGCCCGCTCCAGATCGTCTCGCGGGGGACGTTCCAGCTCCACGCGAGCCCGCAGGGCAAGGATCGCCGCCCGCTCTTCGGCAGCCTCGAGGAGATCCGCGAGGACATCGGGCGCTATGCAGCGGCGGGGTTGACCGAGCTCTTCCTTGAGGCCAACTTCGACTCGCGCGGCACGACCCTCGAGCGGAGCCTCGAGGTCATGGAGGCGATGGCGCCTCGCTAGCGTCGACCAGGAGCTCCTCGATGCGGCGGCTCCGGTAGTCGAAGATCTCCCGGAGCTGGCGGTCGATGAAAAGCCGGTTCATGAGAGCGCCCAGCGGCCCGAAGGGCGGCGCGTAGCGCACCTCGTCCTCGATCGTGGTGCCCTCGCCCTCGGACCCGAAGCGATGGCGGTGATCCCAGAGGCGGTACACGCCGGCGACCTGCACGTCGCGGAAGCCGTGCGGCGGATCGTACTCGCTGATGAGGGAGCGCCAGTGCGTGCGCACGCCCAGGACCCGCACGTGATAGTCGAGCACGAGGCCTCGCGCCATGGTGATGGACCCTTCCGTGAGGATGCGGAAGCCGAGCCAGGGCGGCGTGATGCGAGGCAGGTTGCGCGGCTCCGCGAAGAACACGAAGGTCTCGGGCAGCGGGCGCGGCACCCACTGTCGCCGGTGCAGCGTGCAGATGGGCCACCCGATCATGCCCCGGAGTATAGCGAGGCGGCCGCGCGGCGGACCGAGCGGAACAGTGACTTCAAACGCGAAGCCGAGCCGGCGATGGCGCCTACTGCGCGCCGGACACTTTTCCCTTGAGCCCCGACTCGAATTGGGTGAGCACGTAGAGCGCCCAGGGGCGCGACCAGTGATGGCGACCTCGCAGGAAGCCGTTCCACACGCGGTCGACGGCGTGAGCATCGAGCAGCTTGTTCTCGTGACAGGTCGCCCGCAGCTCCGGCTCGCGCGCCCGCATCCAGCGCATCATGGGCAGGGTGAAGCCCATCTTGCGCCGATCCCACACGCCGCGCGGGATGCGGCCATCGAGGGCGCTGAGGAGTAGCGGCTTGGGCCGCTCCCGGGAAAGCTTGTAGCGCGCGGGCAACGACAGCACCCGCTCCACCAGGCGATGGTCGAGATAGGGGACGCGCATCTCCACCGAGTGCGCCATGCTCATCACGTCGCCGTCGCGCAGGAGTTGATTGCCGAGATAGTGGGTGATGTCGAAGGCGGTCAGCGCTTCCCGCATCCCCCCCTCGCCCGCGTAGGGCAGCCGGGCGGGCGCAGTGGCGAACTCGTTCGGAGCGAGCCCGAGGAGGCGGCTCGCCTGTCCCGGCGTGAAGAGGCCGCGGACCAGGAAATAGGCGCTGGGCGCAGAGGGGTCCTCGAGGTAGGCGGCGCGGTCGAGCCCGGCGCGCAGGGCGGGAGCGCCGCCGGCGGCGGCCCGCACCAGCGTGCGTCTGGTCGACGCGGGCAGCGAAGACATGATCCGGCACACCGTGGCGAGGGCGGGAGCGAACCGCACGTGGCGATATCCCCAGAACACCTCATCACCACCGAGCCCCGACAGCACCACGCGCAACCCGGCGTTCCGGGCGGCCCGCGAGACGCACCAGACGTTGAGGCCGTCGACCGTCGGCTGGTCCATGGCCGCGAACATCCGCGACAGATCGTCGAACACCGCGCGCGGCTGCAGCCGCACTTCACGATGGTCCGTGCCGTAGCGCTCGGCGATCATCCGAGCGTAGCGGGCCTCGGACAGCTCGGGCTCGTCGAAGGTGACGGTCAGCGTGGTCATGGGCCGATCGAGCTGCGGGGCGGCCAGGGCGACCAAGCTCGCCGAGTCCACGCCGCCCGAGAGGAAGGCGCCCACCGGCACGTCGCTCACAAGGTGGAGGCGCGTCGCCTCCTCGAGGATGGCTCGCGTCGAGCTCACCGCTGCCTCGAACGAGCCTGGGCGATCCGCGCGCGCCGCCGCCACCGCCTCGCCGAGATCCCAGTAGCGGACGTGGCGCAGGCCCCGCGCGTCCACCTGCGCGAGGTCACCCTCGGGCAGCGGATGCACGTCCTTCATGGTGGTCAGGGGAGCCGGCACGTTGCCCAGCTCGAGGAAACGCAGGATCGCTTCGGGATTCGCCTCGCTCGGCACGAGTCCACTCAGGAGGAGAGCGCTCACCTCGGAGGCGAAGACTACCCGTGTGCGATCCTCCCACGTGTAGAGCGGCTTGATACCCAGGCGATCGCGGCCGAGGAGGAGACGCGGCCGGGGCGTCGCCTCGAAGAGGGCGAAGGCGAACATGCCGCGCAGTCGCTCCGCAACGCCGTCCCCCCAGGCGCTCCAGCCGTGGAGGAGGACCTCGCTGTCGCTGTGCGAGCGGAAGGACGCCGAGCCTTCGAGCTCGGCGCGAAGCTCGCGATGGTTGTAGATCTCGCCGTTCAGGACAACCCAGCGCTCTCCGCTCTCCGTGCCGATCGGCATTCGGCCGCGGAGCGATCGGTCCATGATGGCAAGCCGACGCGATCCGAGCACGATGCTGGGGGCGCTGTCCGTCGAGGGATAGGTGGCGACGTGCGTTGGATCGTGGCGCTCGAGCAGCGCCCGGATCTCCGGCTCGTCCACGGCGGGCCGGGGCAGGAGCAGCCCCCAGTCATCGGGACCGCGATGGAGCTGGGCATCGAGCATCCGCAAGACTGCGGATACGTCGTCCACGGTGATGGCTCCCGAGAACTTGAAGATGCCCGCGATGCCGCACATGGTCGGGCGCCCTACGAGCCTGCGCCGTACGGCTCACGAAGATGGATCGGCATCCACACGCGCTTCGCGACCCGCGAGCGGACCGACTCCGGCCAGTCTGTCTCCCGCTCCAGCATAT
>Ga0075434_100005519_pt1 | contig 11517 bp, 13 predicted proteins | sample RhiMethybrSRZTD3_FD_75298 | JGI IMG/M metagenome (GOLD analysis project Ga0075434, IMG submission 75298) | Populus rhizosphere microbial communities from Tennessee, USA - Rhizosphere MetaG P. TD hybrid SRZTD3 | ecosystem: Host-associated > Plants > Roots > Rhizosphere > Soil | place: USA...
AAGTGGTGGGATGGTACTGAGCGAGCTTTCTACGAATATACCGCTGTGCATTGCCGAGAAGACACGGAAGGTTAAAAAGCTGCAGTCGCGGTACCCTGAATGGTGGCTCGTGCTGACTGACCATATAGGATTTCGCCTTGACGATCTCGATCGGCAGCAATTTCGAATCTGTCTCGATTGCACACTCGTGGGATCGGGTCGTACTTCTGAATCCGGCTGATCACACAGATGCCTTTGACGTATGATCCTGGGCTGCTTCCTAACGATCGGCTTGAGAAGGATCTTCGACCTGCTCGCTACGCTCGCTGGTCTCGTCCTCTCAGCCTGATTCGTTAGGCAGGAGTTGTGTCGCAGCATAAAGGAGCCGTCATGGAAGCGATGAAGAGAAAGGTGATATACGGCTGGGGTGGGCTTGGTAGCGATCATTTGGCTTGTTCCAATATTAGGAGAGGCGGCCACACTAACCGTCGACTGTAATGCCGGAGATAAACTGCAGCCAAAGGTCGATAACGCTAAACCAGGAGATATCCTGCAAGTTGTGGGAACATGTAACGAAAACATCCTCGTACACCAAGAAATCCAACGAATCACCATCGACGTCAGGGAAAAGCGACAATCAAAGCGCCAGATGCGAAACAAGGTGCTGTTCTTGTGCGGGGCCAGGGGACCGTCATAAAGCGGTTCAGCATTTCGGGAGGACAGGATGGCATTAGGGTCGACGGAAGTGGCACGGCCCAGATTGAGGGAAATGTGATTCAAGGTCCAGGAAGAGACGGTATCCATATCGCTAGCGGCACGGTAGAGATCGATAACAACGTTGTCGAACTTGCAAGAACAGGAATCGTTTTGGATCGGAACAGTTTTGGTTTGATAACCAAGAACACGGTTCGAAATAATCGAGATTCCGGGGTAGTAGTCAGGGAAAACTCCGCGGCCCGCATTGGCCTTAGTGGCCTGACGGGTAATGACATTAGCCCAAACATAATTCAAGCCAATGGCGGTCATGGCGTTACCGTGTGGCGGTCCTCAACTGCTTGGATTGTGGGCAACACGATTGGCAACAACAAAGGCAACGGGGTCTGGATCAACCGTAGCTCTCAAGCGTACGTCGCAAACAATACGATCAATGGTAACGCCGGAGATGCGATCAACGTTAGTCACAACTCCGGTGTGACGCTGGGAAGTGAAGACAGCGAGAGACGGGATGAGCCGAATAAGACCGAACAGACAGTGAATAATACTGGCTTTGGGATCAACTGCGCGATCGGCGGATATATTGATGGTCGGTTGGGAACACTTTCTGGGACTAAGGCCGTAAAGAACTTCGAAACAACCTGTTTCGATGGTTTAAAGCCTTAATGACGGATTGTGCCTAGTTGGGTTTTGGGCGCCGAACTCTTGGTTTAAGACCGACAGAGCGGCTTACCCAAAACGTTAGACGGTTATGGGAACACGCCGGCGGAGGCGAAGGCGAAGGTTCAAGCATTGGCTCTTCGAGTCGTAGCCGACCGTCTTGAACACGGCGAAGCTGGCCCCGAACTCGTCAGTATCTCTTTTGCCGCCGCATGACTCAGTGGTCGAGCACCCGCGCCCGACGTGTCTTAGCCGCTCTCCTTCGCATTCGCTGGATTGTGAAGCGACAGTCCGGTTCTCACCGTACACTTTCGCGTCCTGGATAGGCAGATTTTGTGTTTGCGCTTCATGACAATGAGGAAATTGGTCCGCTGATGCTTGCCCGAATCGCAAAACGGACAGGGCTCAGTCCTGAAGTTATCAACGTTACACATCGAGGTCCTGCCTAAACGTTTGCTTGATTAGTGGCGATTCACATATGCTCCCGTATCCGCTTTGCACAAGAAGCCACGCTGTAATATCGTACGGACCGGTTTTTGCGGGAGGTATTATGCGTAATTTAGCTTTGATCACGCTTCTCTTGTCGCTTACCGCTTGTGCGACGACGCCGTTGACGCTCAATCAAACCGCCGCAGTGCCGGAATCCCGGGTTTTGGCGCGGCAATTCTTAACTGGAACTTCAAATTCAGGCAGCCTTGTCGTCAAGCGCGACAGCGGCTTCATGGGATCGGCGTGTACGATCCGCGTCTTTGTGGATGCCGTGCCGGTTGCCGATCTCAGACCCGCGGAGAAAGTCGAGCTGTTCGTTGCTCTCGGCGAGCACAGCGTGGTTGCCACCGCAACCAGCGGCATTTGCGGCGGTGGAACTTCGGAAGCCGCGGTCGTCATCATGCCGGAGCGGCAGAGAATTTTGCGCATCGCCAGCGGCCAGAGCGGCGATATTTTTCTTCAGCCCAGCTCGTTCTGAACCGCAACGAAGCGTTAGCGCTTGTCGTTCCAGACCTGATTGAAGAACCCGCTGCTCTCCATCTCGCCCAAGTAGCGACGCTCCATGAGATCCTGCGGCTTGATGTCGCTGGCGCGCGGATTGATCTTGGCAACTTCTTCGATCATCGGCTGAATCGCCGCCGCCTTGAGATCGAGGCGCGGTTCCATCACTTTCATTTCGATCGTATAGCTTGCATCGACGATCGCCCGATCGGTAATGCGGAGCTTTTTTTCGAGAACTCGATAAACCAGTTCCCTGTCTCGATGCATGGTTTTGGATGCCTCAGCCATGGCGCGCATGAACCGCCCAATCACCGGGCCGCGCTTGGCGATCACCGACCGGCGGGTGGTAATCGTCGAAGCAGCGTAGGGTATCGCGATATCCGGTCCAAAAACGACGTATCGGAATCCCAGAGCGATCGCCCTCCCGTCGGTCGGCGGTAACATGGCCGCCGCCTCCACCCTGCCGGATGCCAACGCACCCAAAGTTTCATTATCCCCGCCGGTTTGAATGAACGTGATGTCTCTATCCGGATTCATGCCGGCACGCCGGAACGCCTGGACGGTGAAAAAATGCGTATTGCTCCCGATCCGCGTCACGCCGATTCGTTTGCCGCGAAGCTGCTCGAGGCTGGTGATGTTCGGCTTGGCGAGAATGCTTTGAGTCATAATGTTTTTGATGCTGCCGATGAAGCACAGGTCCGTAGCCCCGCCGGCATACGCATTCACGATGCCTATGCCGCCCACGAAACCCACCTCGACATTGTTTCCCAGGATCGCGGCCGTCGCGGTCGATGAGGACGGAATATAAACGAAACCGAAATCGAGGTCGTATTTCTTGAATAAGCCGAGTTCCTCCGCGACCCATGGCATCGAATACGGAACCGCGTGCGAGGAGTAAAGCGCGACGAGCTTCTCCGCTGCCAAGGAATCCGACGCAGCGCTGCAGGTCAATAATATTAACAACACCGCCGTGAATCTAAGCGGGAGCATGGGGCGGAGATAACGCACCTCGTATTCCTTTCTGCTTTGTCGACGCGATTTCTATAAACCGAACAGCTCCTTGGCATTTCTGTAAAGAATTTTTTCCTTATCGCTATCGGAGATCCGGGGGTGATTTCTCAAAGCGCGAAGATTACCGGGAAATTCGTTGTCCCAGTGCGGAATATCCGAAGCGTATAGAAAATGTTCAGCCCCGAGGTAATTTATCGACTCGGGGAGCAGGGATTCCCCCGACTCTAGGCTGAAGTATATTTTCGCTTTTCGTACCAAGTCACTGGGTTTGTCTTTGAGTAACGGCATCTCGTGCTTCGCGCGCTTTTCCCAGTGCTCATCGAGACGATCGAGATAGTAGGGCAGCCAGGTCGCGCCGATTTCCAGAAACGCGAGCTTAAGATTGGGAAATCGCACCGGCACACCCTGACAAACCACATGAGTGAATTGGAGCAGCAAACCCACGGTGAAGGCATACGAATGCACTTCGGCAAAAGTCGACAACACAGCCGCGCCGATCTCGTGCGAATTGCTGCGGGAACCGTGAATGCCAATCACGGCGCCCAACTTTTCCGCTTCCGCGTATACCGGATCATAGAACGTGCTCCCCAACCCCATCGGCAAGCCCATGGGCAGGATTTCGAACCCTTTCAATCCCAACTCGGTAACACCGCGCCGCAATTCCTCGGCCGCGGCTTTCGGATCGCGCAGCGGCAAAACACCGACGCAGCTCACGCGGTCCGATAGTGCGTTGAACTCTTTTGCGAAGTGAGTATTACACGCTCTCGCGATCGCGAGTTGAAAAGGTAGCTCCTGGATTTTCGAAACATTGCCCGAACCGGTCGGAAAGCAAATCGCCTTCTCCATTCCTTCGCGGTCCATAATGCGATGCCATTCGTCGATCTGTTCCCTGGGACTCAACTCCTCCCACCGCACGGCCATTTCAAAACTATCGAACAGGTTTGCATCCCAGGGTTGATCCCGGGTCCGGAGCGCCGTCGAGCGTTTGTCCCACGGCGACTCCAGGTACTTTCGAATGTAACGCTCTTTTTCCAACACATGCCCATCAGCGTCGATGACCGGACAGTTGACCATACAACCTCCTGTTGGGAAAATTTTCGCAAATCACCACAAAGCCACGGAGCACGCAGAGAAATTCCCTCTGTCTTCTCTGCGCCTCAGCGGTGAAATATTTTTCTTTTCAATCTTCGACGACGGAAATCGCCGCTTGCACGCCTTTCTCACGCAGAATCTGCACGTATTCCCGATGAATTTCCGCCGGCTCGTCTTCCATGGGAATCATCGTCCATAGCGGATTGCGAAAACGATCGTGACTATACTTCGGACTATCGCCGCGCATTGCAAAGTGGCGCATCGTCGAGTTGCCGGTATTGAAGTGGCCGTGCCACATCAAATCGTCGGGCGAATAGACGGTTCCCACTTTGAAATCGTGCCGCCGGCGCGCTTCGCCGTCTTTCCACAGCATCACGTAACCTTCGCCCTCGGTGATGATGATCACCGCTCCGGGCCCGTGCCGATGGAACGTGCTGCGCGATCCCGGCGGAAATTCGGAAACATGACAGCCGTAGGTCGTATCGGCCAAACTGAAGCGCATGTGCTTCACGCCCTTGCCTTTCATCGGAAAGTCGTCGAGGGAGAATTCGTTGACATCCGGCACTAGGTTGGTTTCCCAATATCGATCCGCCATGTGTTTGTTGTAACGGAGAAACTCTTCCCCTTCGTGAAACCGATCACGGAAGTTGAACGGATTGCGAAAGATAAACTCCTCGTTATGAAAGATGTTGATCATGCGCGGGCAGGTCGTCCCACCGAAGAGCCGAACCGGTTCATCCCGCGAGCCATTGTAGTGAATGTACGAGGAATTCAACGGAATCGCGAAAATCGCTCCTGAAGCCCATTCGAACGTCACCTTGCCAGTACCGTCTTGCCACACCGAAGTTGCGCCACGCCCTTTTGCGACATAGATAATCTCCTCGAACAGATGTCGTTGGGGCAGCGTCTCCGCGCCCGGAAAAATTTCGCATACGTAGGCATCGGTTTGCTGCTGATTGGACAGATTGAGATAACAGCCGTAGGCGCCCATGCGCTGCCAACGGCCGAGAGCGAGAGTATTTACATCGGCGATTACGTTGCCTTTGACGATCGGGATGCCTTCTTGGGCCTGCAACAAATCGTAGGGCGTAGGTCCGAAATCGAGGTGTTCGCGAAACGGCAACAACATTTCAAGCTCCTTGTGCTTCATATCACATAGCATGAATTCAAATAGGGATCACAAGTTTGAGCAATCCGGAGATCAGTGTTGCAGACCGGGTATGGGCTTTCGTATAGTCTCACCATGAAAGCCGCGCCGCCTGCCGGCGTCACCCGAACGCACACCTACGAAACGACTCTGGAGATGCGCGCGCGTCAGTTGGAGGCCGATATTTTTTCCACTCCGGCGATGATCGGTTTGATGGAACGGACCTGCGTCGATCTGACAGAACCCTACTTGGACCCTGATGAACAGACGGTAGGAATTCACGTCGACGTGCATCATCGTGCCCCGACCAAAATCGGTCAAAGCGTGACGGTCACGGCAAAAGTCTTGGAAATGCACGAGAATAAAATTCTCTATTCGATTTCCGCCACCAACGATCACGGTGTAAAAATCGGCGACGGGACGCACCGCCGCGCCGTCATCAACACGAAACGATTCGGCAAAAACGCGTGATTTGAAGAAAGGAGAGTCTATGAAACTTTATTCTTATCAGCCTTGACCCTACGCCCACAGGACAAGGATTGTCCTGGCAGAAAAAAGAATTACCTATGAGTTGATCGAGTGTAATCTGAAGAACAAGCCGAAGGATCTCTTGGAGCTAAATCCCTACGGAAAAGTTCCCGTGCTCGTCGATGGCGAAGGCGTGATTTACGAGTCGGCGATTATCGACGAATATCTCGAAGAGAAGTACCCCGGCGTTCCGCTTTTGCCGAAGGATCCGCTGCAGCGCGCACGCGCACGTATCTGGATCGATTACTGCAACACCCGTTTGCAGCAAGCGGCCGGCTATATAGCTCACGATTATGAAGTCGAGAAATCGAAGGAAAAGCTGCGCGGTTATTTGGACAACCTGAATCAGGAAATGCGCGATCGTGAATATATTGCGGGGGATTATTCGCTCGCCGACATAACTTATATTCCGTTTTTCTGTCGGTTAGAGCGGTATCAGACAACCATCGGCAATGATTTACCGTACGTAAAAGCCTGGATGCAGCGGCTGCTCGATCGACCGGCGGTACGCTCAACCCCGTAGGATTCGTCAGACTCGTACGGTCGCGGCCAGGAGAATCTCTCTGCGATCATGGATGCTGAAAGGTCACGCGCAGCCCGACTTCGGAAACCCTGGGCGGGCCGTCGGCGGACAGCGCATTCGTGCTGTCCGATTGGCGCGCTGCAGTGAGCAGTGACATCAAGGAAAAGAACGCGAAAGCGAGCGCCAATATGGTGATCGGTAAACCTTTCATATCCGCCTCCTAGCCGAGATTATCGCGGCAGATGTGTGGTAGACGAGCGAGTCGCGAAATCGTTTACAGTAAGCGGATCTCCCCTGCCGTTGAAATATGACTATCAGCGGTGGAGCGCAAGGCTTGTGCCCGCCCGCACAGGCAAAAGCCACTGTTTTTGGCGTGGATCTCGACCGGACTTCGCAAATAAGCAGGACGGATTTGTGCGGTTTGTATCGCTGGTCGCTCGTGACGCGATGTGCTTCGCCCGCGCTTGACGCCAGAGAAAGCTCTGCCCTATTTTACTCAGGCACTCATCGCACGCGTTTCTGTGAGGTTATGCATGTTGCTTCTCGTGCTCGGTAATTTCCGTCGAGCTTCGTACGCCGCTGGCGCATCGACGCTTGTCGCTCTGATTCTGTTCGTCCAGCCGATTGCGAGCCGCGCTCAAACCGGCGCGAGGCCACGACCGCTCCGGGTCGCGTATCTCAGCACATCGGCAACCATGGCTTCGGTCTGGATGGCCAAAGAAACTGGCGCCTTCGCAAAAGAAGGCTTGGACATCGAGGTGTTGTCGATGTCGTCGAGCAGCCCGATTCCCGCTTTGATCGCAAATGAAATCGATGTTGTGCAGGTATCCGCCGCGCCCGTTATTATTGCCTCGCTGCGCGGCATTGATGTGGTATTCATCGCCGGCTTACTGAATACGATGATCTGGGATTTCTATGCCCGCCCGGAAATCAAAACGATCGAGCAATTGAAAGGCACGATCGTCGGCACCGATCGACCGGCTACTCCCGTAGCGTACGGCACTCTCGTCGCGCTAAAGAAAATGGGATTGACACCGAAGGATGTTCAACTCCGGCCGCTAGGCAGCAGTCCGCAAATCGTCGCTGCGTTCTACGCAGGCCAGATTGTCGGTGGCGTAGGCTCGCCGCCGGCGAGTTTTCTGCTCGAGCGGTCCGGTTTTCACTCTCTGGTCAGTTTGCTCGATGTCCCTTACCAAAACGTTGGGCTCGTCGTCCGGCGCGGCCGTATGGACGAGCTTGGTTCTCGCTTGGTTCCGCTGCTGCGCGCCGTACGACTGGGAATCGAGCGCTATTATGCGGACAAGCCCTTCGCTATGAAAGTGATCGGCAAGTACACCAAGGAAACCGACCCAGAAGTTCTCGACCGAAGTTACGAGTTTTATAAGAAAGCCGGTTTTCGCCGCGAGCTTGTCACTTCCGAGCCGGGACTTCAGGGCATTTTGGATTTTCTGTCGGAATCCATTCCGGAAGCAAAAGCCGCCAAGCCCGCGCAATTCTTCGATGATCGGTTTGTACGATTGGTCAACAGTGCAAAATAGCGAACGTTCTTGACGACGACTCCAACGCGCGCATAGCGCTTTCGACTAAACGCTCCAATCATTTGCGATTGAAAAAATGGCGCGCCGGAGCGATGCGGCACTTTGCATCGCACGGCGATTTTTTTGTACTGAAAGTTTGAATCGTCGTTCAACCAGTAATCCTGCTTTTTTGTCGATATGGTAAAGCTTGCCAGCGCATAGATTTTGCCCGAGAGGCAGAGCCGTTGTTCTCTCGGTTCGGAACTATGAAACGTCGCGTTCTCGTAATCTGTGAAAGCGATCCTTCATGGCGTTTACGCGAGAGACATACATTCGCACCCCGTGCGTTCCACAGCGCTCCGTTTCGGCCATGCGAAAGCCTCCCTCGGCAAACCTTCTTGCGTGTTTCACGCCGCAAAGATGAATGACCGCCGCAAGCCTGTCTTTTTGCTCCGCGGTGGCCTTATCCAGACGGGCACCCAAAATCGCGGCGATATTGGTATGAAGATATGCGGCAGTCATCTCGACCGCATGGCTGGGTATATTTCGACTATAGAAACGATTAAGCCAACAAGAGTGCGGATCGTACCACGGCCCCTCAGTCAAAACCTGATGATCGCGGATGCAGTATTTTCTCGCCTCGGCAAAGGTTCCGTCGGTAAGTTGAAACATGCCGAGCGCAGTGGAAGCCGGGCGATAGACTTCCCAAGGATACCATGACCACTTCCAGCGCCAGTAGGTGAGAGCGACGGGGTTACCATTCGCTTCCACTTGCGCCAGTGCTGCAAGAAGCTCAGCGGAGACAACCGACGTCGAATATTTATTGAAAAGCGGGCCATAGCTTTCCCATGTCGCCTGGGGACTTTTTGCGAAAGACGAACTGATCGGGCTCAGCAGTTCCGCGGGTTTACGGATGGTTTGGTAAATCCAGTTGAGCACCAACAAGGAACCGACCGCGAGAATACAGTACCATCCAACAAGCGCCTTGCGGCGGTAAGGCCGACTCGTCTTTGATCTCGGCTTCGAATAACGGCGTGTTCCAGTATGAGCAATGACGCTCATAATATGCGCTCTCATTGTCCAGTCGATCGACCAGAAACGGTTTTGTTCCGTTGATTCAGACGCATTCTAGCACGAATGCCAGCTTGAAAAACAAAGCATCACTCGATTCAAAAAGTGATTCGTGAGCTTACACTCGGCTAGGAGAATGAAAGAGTAGAAAGATCCTCGCGCCCCGCGCGGAATGACAATGCCTGTCATCTCGAACGTACAGACTGTGTGAAAACTTGTCATTTCGAGGCGAAGTCGAGAAATCTTTCTTTATGTAGCTGAAAATGCAAGTCTCTCACTTACATTCGAGATGACAATCGGCCGGAACATGAGTTTTCACACAGTCTGACGTAAGTGAGAGATCCTTCTGTAGCTTCAAAGATTTTTGTATCGGAACTATTTCGCTGCCAAGGTATCACTCCCTTCCTCGAGCTCCAGAAATTGTGCAGCGAGCTTTGGACCGATCCCTTCGTCTTCATGCTTGAAGAAAACGTAGGCGTGATTCCACGGCTGTGAGAGAATCCGCTGTTTCCAATTGACCAAGTCCGTCGGAGTATAGTCGGAGCGTCTCAATCTCAGGTAACCCCAAGTTGCCGTTGCGACCAGATCGTATGTTTCAGTGTCCTCCATCTCAGCCAGACAAAGCGCGCAATTGTGCGCTCGGAGACAGGCGAACACCTCTTCGTCAAACCAGGAGGGATGGCGAAACTCGAAGGCCACCGGCCGCTCGGCCGGCAGCAGCGATAAAAAATTTTGCAGTATCGGTAAATTTTTTCTGAGCGACGGCGGCAACTGAAAGAGCACCGTGCCTTTGCTTCCGCCAAGCGCCGTTTCGGCACGAAAAAGATATTCGACTTCCACACTGGCGTCCTTGAGACGCTTTACATGCGTGATCTTCTGCGGCGCTTTTAAGACAAAACGGAACTCGGCAGGGACCTGCTCGGCCCAATTTTGCAAAACGCTCTCCTTCGGTAAGCGGTAAAACGTATTGTTGATTTCGACTGCCGGCAGCCGCGAAGCATAGAATCGGAGCATTTCCTTTGCTGGCAAACGCTCAGGATAAAAGCTTCCCAGCCATGCTTTATAACTATAGCCGCTGGTGCCGACCCATAATTTCACGCATCACCTCACGCGCTCACGCCGCACTCGAATGTCAGGGCGCAGCATGCTGCGCCCCTGCAATGATTTCAAGAGGAGTTGCCTAAGCAAATTTTAAAGGACTGCATGAGCAGCATGGTCAATACGGAATCCAGGGTTTTTATAGAGGGCGAATTGGATTGGCGGACGGCGGTCCAGCGCAAGCTTCACATGGCCAAATAGTGCCGTTTGTTGAGTGGACATTCTCATGGTGCTGAGCTAGACCGTAGCTCATGAAAGCCGATCAATTTATCGACGAGCTTTGGGGTTATGCCGCCGAAGTTCCCATGGAGCAGCATCCCTGGTTCGACGGCATTATCAAGCACCGCTGGACGCGCGAGCAAATCATTCTCGGTGAAGTCCAGCATTACTTGAGGGTTCGTACGAACCCGATATTTTTTGGTTACATGGCCGTCAACGCCGTGAGTGCAAAAGACTACAGCGTCATGGATACGGTGCTGGAAAATTTCATGGAAGAGCTTGGCGGCAAACAGACGCACATGGATATCATGCTGCAGTTTCTCGAAGAAGGCGGTATCGGACGTGAACAGGCCGACAACGCCGAACCTGCGCCCGGGACCCTTGCCGCGATCGAAATGATCATTGGCTGTTGCCAGCGTCGCTCTGCTCTCGAAGGCGTCGCTATGCTCGCATTCGTCGAAAGCCAGTTGGGCGGCGCCGGGAAAATCTCTGAAAAAGTCTACCGCGAACTCACCACGCACTACGGCTTCTCGCAGCGCGCCGCAGAAACTTACAAGCTCCATGCCGCTCAAGATGAAGGACATGGAAATCGCCAGATCGATGCGATCCGGCAACTGGCAATCGATGAGGCGATGCAAATCAAAGTCCGCGCCGCGGTCAAGCTTGGCCTGACCGCCTTTACTCTGGAGTGGGACGGCCATGTTCAAGCCATGACCGGGAAACGGGAGTTTTGGGGCGGCGTCAAGGATCTCAGTCTGCGCCCGCCAGAAGTGCGGCTACCGCCAAGACGTGCTTAGCGAAGATTGATTTGCCGCAAAGACCTTCGATACGACCGTGTTATATGCTGCCTACTCGGTTGAAAACCAATTTCCCCGCGTAGCGCATATCCTTCGACACGGCAGCATCAGGCACTGTCTTACTCATGACGGTCCGCGTACACCGATTCCCCAGGTAGCGCAAAGCGCGTA
>Ga0075434_100005521_pt1 | contig 11516 bp, 10 predicted proteins | sample RhiMethybrSRZTD3_FD_75298 | JGI IMG/M metagenome (GOLD analysis project Ga0075434, IMG submission 75298) | Populus rhizosphere microbial communities from Tennessee, USA - Rhizosphere MetaG P. TD hybrid SRZTD3 | ecosystem: Host-associated > Plants > Roots > Rhizosphere > Soil | place: USA...
AGATGATCGTCGGCGCCACCGTCAAGCTTGCGAACTTCATCGACCGTGCCCTGCGCGATGATCTTCCCTTTGAGGATGATGCTGAGCCGCTGACACATCTCCTGCGCGACCTCGAGCGTGTGCGTGCTCATGAGGATGGCAACACCTCGTTCGCTCATGCGGCGGAATACGTCTTTGATCAATCGGGCGCCGCGTGGATCAAGTCCCACCATCGGTTCGTCCACGGCAACCGCGTGCGGTCGATGCAGAAACGCGGCACACATCACCAGCCGCTGCTTCATGCCGTGTGAAAAGCTTTCGACGAGCTCGTTTTCCACGCGGCGCAGCTCGAACAGATCGAGCATCTCGCGCACGCGGTCCATCACACCGTCGCCATCGAGCCCGTACAGACCAGCGTGGAACCGAAGAAACTCCGCGGCTGTCAGCTTTTCGTAGATAAACGGCCGATCGGGGATGAAGCCGAGCGACGCTTTCGCAAGCTCGCATTGCGTCGCCACGTCATGGCCGTTGACTTCCACGCGACCGGACGTCGGCTTCAGCAGTCCGGCAATCATCCGCAGCGTTGTTGTCTTGCCCGCGCCGTTCGGGCCGAGGAAGCCGTGAATCTCGCCGGGCCTGACGTCCAGCGAGACGCCGTCGACAGCGGTGAACTTTCCGTATTGCTTAACGAGATTGTGGACAGCAATCATGATCGTGGGCGTGGGCGCGGTTTCAACCACTGGCTCAGCCAGCAGCAGTCCGCGGCTGAGGACTTCGTCGCCGGAGCGGCAAGAGGAGCAAGATCCGAGCGGCCGACGATGACCCGCGTCGCGCTTTCGTCGAGCTGCAGATCAAGAACGCGCATTTTGAGACGGCCGATGAGCGGAAGGATGGCGGCCTGTCTGTCGAGACCGCCGCGAGCAAGGCGCAGGTGCGTGGCGTCCGCGGGAAATTCGTTGAGCGTCGGATCGACGGGAAGCCACAGCCCGCGATCCGATCCTTCGTCAATGTACACCTCGGGCCACGCGTGGTAATAGAACGCGCCAGTGATGCCGTTGACGTAGGTGAGGCCCACAGCGATGCGCGCGGGGATGCCAACCGCTCGTGCCATCGCGACGTAGAGCGCTGTGTGTTCGTTGCAATCTCCGACTTTGGTCCGCAGCACTTCAAGCGCTGACGGCAGGCTGACCGTTGGCTTCTTGTCCAGCAGGCCGTTGACGTAGCGTGTGAGCTTCTCCGCACGCGCGCGCGTGCCGGTCACTCCGGCAATCGCCTTCTCCGCCTCCTGCCGCACTTCGGGCGCATCGCTTTCGATGAGTGGTTCGGGTTTCAGATAGTCATCGATGTTCGGATCCGCGGGCCCAGGCTGCAGCGTCTGCGGATCGATCAGCTCGATCGTCGAGCCGTTAACCCTTTGTCCCCCGCCCTGCAGATCCGCATTCGTGAGATCGGCACCATCTATCTCGAGCCGCAGCAGCCGAACATCACGCGGCTGATCGATGCGCTGAGTCATCGCCGGCACGACGGCCGCCGCCTGCAGCAAGTCGGTCTGCACCCGCGTCGGCACGCCCATCGTCTGTGCGCGATCGGCCGGCTCACGCAGGGTGATGAGCCCGAGTGGGCTCTCCTCTCGTACGACATCACCCGTATCCGTGATCCACGACGTGGTTCGCAGGCCCTGGTAGTTCATCTCGACGCGGAAGGCCGGTATTGGACGTTCACCGGCATTGCGCACGAGTTCGCGGCCTCCGATGCGGACATCGACAGGCTGATTGCGGAGCGTCGCCGGGTCGAAGATCGTCCATTGCTGCCGCGAGCCGGTCGTCAGCCGACCACCGGCTAGCAGTCGAGCAAAGTTCTGTGAGAGCACAGGCGGCTCATCGAGCTGGCGGGTTTCCGTGCGTGTATGTCCAGCCGATGTGATGTCGATAACGAGGCGGGCGTGCGAGCCGTCTTCCTGTGTGTCCACGATGCCGCGCACGACGACGGCGCCCGTTCCCGGATCGAGCGAGAAGTCGAACGATCGCAGCGCGAAGTTCTGGTCGACGCGCGCTGAAGTATGGAGTGCCGCCGCGGTTGTTGCACCGAGCAGCGACATCTGCAGCCGGCCGTCTTCCTCCAGCTCGAACCCATTGTCAGTCGGAACAGTCTGGCTGACGGTGAAGCCGATCTTCTCCCCGCGGTAGTAGACGCCGCGCCACTGGGCGTTCGATCCATAGCGGGCAAGATCTGTCGCGAGATTGGCTGCCGCCGCATCGATGTACGAGCGCTTGACGAGCACTGCCATGGAAACGATCCACGCCACGATGAAGACGGCGCAGAAGGGTCGTGTGATTGCGCGAGGTAATGGTCGGAAGAACGCCATTGAAAGGGGAAATTCCGATTACTTATCGGTTCTGGACGCGTAATCGTTTATCGGAGCGCCCAGGCCAGGAACCGCTCTGTGTAATAGAGCGCAATCTGGCCGCTGAGGCCGTTCGGCAGGGCGTCAAACGCGTGCTCGGCCCACGGAATCTCGAGGAGCGCCGATACGGCACCCGCATGCCGCAGCCGCTCGTCGAGCTCGCGGCCGAACCGCGGCGAGACGATGTGATCTCGACCACCGTTCACCAACAGCGTCGGCGGAACGAGCGCGGAGACGTAGGTGACCGGCGATGCCTCCTGATATCTCCGCAGCATGGTATCGGGAGTGCCGCGCAGGTACGTTTCGAGAATGGCGCGAACATCGAGCGGGTCGGGATGCGGAGGGTCGCGCCATCCCTCGACCAGATCTGTCGGTCCATAGAAACTCACGACGGCCCGCACTCTTGATGCGCCAGCTTGATACGCGGCGAGGAGCGCAAGCTGCGCGCCAGCGGAGCGTCCAACTAGCGCAAGACGGGACGTGTCGGCTTCATATTCGCTGGCGTGCGTGGCGATCCAATCGAGCGCGGACCGAACATCCTCGATTTGCGCGGGCCACGTCGCTTCAGGCGCGTGGCGATAATCCGCCGCGAAGACGACGTAGCCCTTCGCTGCAAACCAGCTTGCAAAGGACGGATTATCGGCTGGCGATCCGCGCTGCCACGCGCCGCCGTACAGCTGAACGAGGACGGGATGCGGACCGGCGCCGGCCGGACGATACACATCGACAGTCAACGGAACGCCCGCCGGTCTGGCGAACTCGATACCGCGCCGCACGAGAACATCGACGCGCCCGAGCCCGAAGAGAAAGTCACGAAATGAGAGCGCGTGCGCGCGCAGCGTGGTCGCGTCGGGAATCTGATCGACGTAATCGGGTCCCAGTCGCTCCGACATCGTTCGATCGAAACGCGCGAGCGTGGAGGGCGTGCGCGCTAATGGATAAGCGAACAGCAGTGCCGCTACGACCGCGAGCGCGAAGGCGGCGCGCGCGGCAGACGCGACATTCACCGTCGTGAACGACACCGCGCATAAAGCGAGTGCCGCCAGCAGAAACCAGACGCTCAACTCCGGAGCGCCAACCGCAAATGCCACCAACCCTGCATGAAAAGGCGGCAGCACTATCCAGATCGCGACAAAACAGAGCACGAGCGCGGGAATGAGCAGCACGCGGCGCCATCTTAGCCGCCGCGAGTGGCTTTACGAATTTCGGATCGGCGGCTCGGAATTGCGCCCGCCTGCGCGGTCGGGGCACGGCGAATCAACAACTTACATGCGGGTACGACCATTGCGCCTGCAGTGGGGCATGACCACATCGCATTCAATCGAATCGACGAGCCGCAAGATCGTATGGGGCGCTCTGGCACTGTTTGCCGTCGCATCGGCGGCATGCGGCGGCGCTACCCAATCCATGGCAGGTACCGCGCCCTCTTCGCTTTCAGCGATGTCAGGCGCGCCTGACGCAGGCGGCGCGTTCGGCTTGATGAAGGAAGGAAAAGGCAAAGGGCCGAGCGGTGACACACCCACGACGCCGACGGCGCCTGGCGACGACCAGGATGGCGGCCATGGTCACGGCCACGCTACCCTGCAGTTCGAAGGCTTCACATCCGACATCACCGGGACGTGTCCGGACCTGACGATCGTCATCAACGAGGAGACGATCGTTACCAACGAGGACACCGACTTCCAGCGCACCGAGTGCGCGGACCTGAAGCCGCAAACAACCACCACGACTACGATCAGCACGCAGACCGAGACGACACCGACGACAACGGCTCCTGAACAGCACGCCGGATTCCATCTCCACATCGCCGCAACGATGGATGATGAGGGCAAGCTGATTGCGACCTACGTGCGGATGCAGGGACCGAAGATCGGTGGTGGCGAGGACGACGACGAGGACACGACGACGCCTACGACTCCGACTAACTAAGCTCCAAGTTCCAAGCTCCAAGTTCCAAGCTCCAAAAACATTGGAGCTTGGATCTTGAGTTCCCTCTCTTCGAATCCCGTACAGTACAATTCAGCCAGTCAGCCCGTGCGTATCACGCTCAACGGAGATCCGTACGATCTCGACCAGCCGTTGTCCGTGCAGGAACTGCTCGACCGGCTCAACATCGATTCCCGTCGCGTCGCCGTCGAGCACAACAAGGTGATCGTCAAGCGCGCGGCATTCGCCGCGACGCTGGTGGGCGACGGCGACACCGTGGAGATCGTCAATTTCGTCGGTGGCGGCTAGATCTTCGAGGTACATCAGTGGCAATTGCAGACGCTCCATTCACCATCGCCGGCCGCACGTTCAAGTCGCGTCTCATTGTCGGCACAGGCAAGTACGCGTCGCACGCGGTGATGGCGCAGGCACATGCCGCATCGGGCGCCGACATGGTGACGGTCGCGGTGCGGCGCGTGAACATCTCCGATCGCTCGCGCGAGTCGCTGCTCGACTACATCGACACGTCGAGGATGTTCATCCTGCCGAACACCGCGGGGTGCTACTCGACCGACGAGGCGGTGCGCACGGCGATGCTCGGGCGAGAGGCGGGACTGTCGAACTGGGTGAAGCTCGAGGTGATCGGTGACGAGCGTACGCTCTTCCCCGATAACGAAGCACTGGTGGAGGCAACGCGCATCCTGGTGCGCGAAGGGTTCGTGGTGCTCCCGTACACGAGCGACGATCCGATCGTCTGCCGCAAGCTCGAGGATGCCGGCGCCGCGGCGGTGATGCCGCTGGGCGCGCCGATCGGCTCGGGCCTGGGCATCCAGAACGTGAACAACATCCGCATCATCCGCGAATTCTCTCGCGTGCCGGTAATCGTCGATGCCGGCGTCGGCACGGCATCGGACTCGACGATTGCCATGGAGCTCGGCGCCGACGGCGTGCTGATGAACACCGCCATCGCCGGCGCGCAGGAGCCGATCGCGATGGCCGAAGCGATGAAGTACGCAGTGATGGCCGGTCGCCTGGCGTACCTCGCGGGACGCATCCCGAAAAAGATGTACGCGACGGCGAGCAGTCCGGTCGAAGGGCTCGTCGGCCGCTGATCTGATGGCGGCGGACAAAGCCCCTCTGCCTGCGGCAGTTCCGCCGCCCGATCGCTCCCAGATCGAACGCCTTAACACGCTCTACCGCATCATCGAGGATGCGCCGGCCGGCGGAGGACTGAAGGCGCGGCTGGCATCAGGGGCGCGGCGTCTGCTCGGCCGCGTGCTGTCGCGGCAGCAGGAATTCAACGCAGCGCTCGTCGATCACATCAATCGCAATCTCCCACTGCAGTTCGAAGCGCACCGCGCGACGCTCGGTCTCATCGACTGGGTGTCCGCTTCGGTCGAGCGCTGCGAGGACGCGAAGGACGTCGTCGAGCACCACCTGCAGGCGCTGCTGGCACGCGAGCGCCGCAACGATGCCGCAGTCGCCGCCCTGGCTGCGCAGCATGAAGAGCTGCGCGCCGCCGTCAGCGTCTTGCAACAGGCCGCGCACGGATTGCGGCGCGCGATCGAGGAGCTCCAGGCAAATCCCACATCCCAAGTTCCAAATTCCAAATTCCCACCGGATCGGATCCCGGTTCCCGGCGGGGATCCCGATCAGCCGCCGTCGCAGTTTGCCGCGGCGGACAGCTACAAGTACGTAGGCTTCGAAGACCAATTCCGCGGGTCGCCGGAGGAGATCAGGAAGCGTGTTGCGGAGTACCTGCCGATCTTCGAGAAGACGAGCGACGTCCTCGACGTCGGATGCGGCCGCGGCGAGTTCCTCGACCTGCTGCGCGGGAACGGGGTGCGCGCACGCGGCATCGACGTCAACGCTGCGATGGTCGACGTCTGCCGGGAAAAGAAGCTCGATGCGGAAACCGCTGACGCGTTGACGTACCTGCGCGGCTTACCGGACGGTTCGCTGGGCGGCCTCTTTGCGGCACAGGTCATCGAGCATCTGGAACCGCGCTACCTGACGCAGCTGCTCGACGCCGCGTTCGACAAGCTGCGTCCCGGCGCGCCGATTGTGCTCGAAACGATCAATCCCGCATGCTGGTTCGCGTTCTTCGAGAGCTACATCCGCGACCTGACGCACGTCCGTCCTGTGCATCCTGACACGCTGCGCTACCTGCTGATTGCGACAGGCTTCCAGCATGTCGACATCAAATACCGTGCGCCCTACCCTGACGCCGAAAAGCTGCAGCCGGTGGCGTCTCCCGCGCTTGGCGATCTGGTTGAAACGTTGAACGCCAACGTCGAAAAGATCAACCGGCTGTTGTTTACCTACCTCGATTACGCCGCCGTCGGAATTCGCGCCTAACGGTCACAAACCGCTGAGACACGAAGGCACGGAGTAAATCATTGCTCCGTGGTCTCCGTGCCCCATAGTTCGTGCTAAAGGCGGAAGATGTTGTCCGCGTCGACGTTCTTCAACGCGTTGCGGGTATCCACGACCAGCGGGAAATTCTTCGGCATCGCGGCGTAGTTGAACACCGAGTGGTTCGTGCAGACGACGGCGCAGTCGATGCCCTTCGCCGCCTGTGCTTCGGGCACGGATTTCAGCGAGAGCTCGCCGTGCTCGAGCGTCGGCACGTGCGGGTCCGTGTAGCTGAGGACTGCACCGCGTCGGTGCAGCAGCTCCAGCACGTCGAGCGCCGGCGACTCGCGCATGTCGCTGACGTCTTTCTTGTAGGCGACGCCGAAAATGTGAATCCGCGAACCGTTGATGGACTTCTTCTGCGAGTTGAGGGCTTCGCCGATCCGATCGACGACGTAGGCCGGCATCGAACCGTTGATGTGGCCGGCAAGCTCGATGAAGCGGCATTCGAAGCCCGTCTGCCGCGCCTTCCACGAGAGGTAGAACGGATCGATCGGAATGCAGTGGCCGCCCAGCCCTGGTCCGGGATAGAACGGCATGAAGCCGAACGGCTTCGTGCTGGCCGCATCGATCACTTCCCACACGTCGATGTTCATGCGGTTTGACATCAGCGCGATCTCGTTGACGAGACCGATGTTCACCGCGCGGAACGTATTCTCGAGCAGCTTGACCATCTCGGCCACCTGCGTCGAGCTGACCGGCACGATCGTATTGATGATCGAACCGTAGAGGTCCGCCGCCAGCTCCGTGCTGATGTCGTTGACCCCGCCGACGACCTTCGGAATCGTCTTCGTCGTGTGCGTGGCGTTCCCCGGGTCGACGCGTTCGGGCGAGAACGCGAGATAGAAGTCCTTCCCCGCTTTCAGCCCGCCTTGTTCGAGCGCCGGCTGCACCACTTCATCGGTGGTTCCAGGATAGGTTGTGGACTCGAGAATGATCAGCTGTCCGGGCTTCAGGTGCGCGCGAACAGCATCCACCGCAAGCACGACGTAGGAGAGATCCGGGTCGCGCGTCTTCCGCAGCGGCGTCGGCACGCAGATGTCTATCGCGTCCATGTCGTGCAGCTTCGACATGTCGTCGGTCGCTTTCAGCTTGCCGGCCTTGACGGCGCAATCGACGTCGTCGCTCGGAACGTCGCCGATATAGCTGTGCCCTGCGTTGATCGCTTCGACCTTCGACGTGTCAACGTCGAAGCCAGTCACCTCGAAGCCCGCCTTCGCGAACTCCACGGCGAGCGGCAGCCCGACATATCCGAGCCCGATAATGCCGATTCGGGCCTGCTTGTTGCCGATTTTCTCTTTCAGTTCCAAGTCGTCTCCGTAAAGTGTCGCTAGGCGCGTGATGCCACACCCGATGTCTTGTCCGCACGCGCCAAGGGCGCAAGGCGCTCCAGGTCCGCGTCGACCATCATCGCAATCAACTGCTCAAACGCGACCGAGGGCTGCCAACCGAGGACCCGACGTCCCTTGGATGCGTCCCCAATCAGATGGTCCACTTCCGCCGGACGTATCAAGGCGGGATCGATGCGGACGTGACGCTGCCAGTCCAGACCGACATGGCCGAAGGCCGTTTCCACGAGCTTTTTGACCGAGTGGCTGACGCCGGTCGCTATTACGTAATCATCGGCTTCGCTCTGCTGAAGCATCAGCCACATGGCTCGCACGTAGTCGCCGGCGAAGCCCCAGTCGCGGCAGGCGTCGAGATTGCCGAGCTTCAGGTGGTCGGCCAGGCCGAGTTTGATGCGCGCCACACCGTCCGTCACCTTGCGCGTGACGAATTCAAGGCCGCGACGCGGCGATTCATGGTTGAACAGAATCCCCGAACAGGCAAACAACCCGTAGCTTTCGCGATAGTTGACCGTAATGTAGTGCGCGAACACCTTGGATACGCCGTACGGACTACGCGGGTAGAACGGCGTGAGCTCGGTCTGCGGCACCTCGCGCACGCGTCCGAACATTTCGCTCGACGACGCCTGATAAACCCGGATCTTCGGGTCGACCTGACGAATCGCTTCGAGAACGCGGGTGACGCCCTGTGAATTGAACTCGCCCGTCAGCATCGGCTGATCCCACGATGCAGGCACGAATGACATGGCGGCAAGGTTATAGAACTCGTCGGGCCGCACTTCGTCGACGATGCGCATGATTGACAGCTGGTCGAGTAGATCCGCCGGCCGCAGCGTGAGGCGGTTCAGCAGGTGCTCGATGCGCCACAGATTTGGCGAGCTCGAACGCCGGACAACGCCGGTGACTTCGTAGCCCTCTTCGAGCAACAGTTCGGCGAGATACGAGCCGTCCTGCCCGGTAATTCCGGTAACAACTGCGCGCTTAGCCATTGGTTCTGTTCATTCTATATGGCCGCCCTAACGGGCTGCCGCCGCGTCGCGAGCCACCGCCGCACGGCGTCCTGCCAGGACGGCATCTCGAAGCCGGAGGCCGCGAGCTTCCGGTTCGACAACGCGCAAAACCTCGGACGCGAGGCGATAAACCGCGCCTCGCTCGTCGTGATCGGCTTCAGTTTCGGAGTCACATCGAGCATGCGCGCGGCTTCCGTGGCAACCTCGTACCACGTCGCATGGCCGGAATTGACGCAATGGTACAGGCCAGGTGCCGCGCTCGCGGCGATGAGGTGCCGTGTAGCCGCAGCCACGTCGACAACGTAACTCGGCGATACGACCCGATCCGTGAACACCGTGACCTCGCGTCCAGCCTCGAGACCAGAGACGATCGTGTCGAGCGATCCGCGGCGTCCGTGCCATTCCGCCGGCATTCCGAACAGACTCTCGACGCGCAGCACGTAGGCGCGCGGATACTCGAGGGCGAACCACTCGCCTACCAGCTTCGACGCTGCATAGACGCTGCGCGGCGACGGCAGGACGGTCTCGTCGTATGGAGGCGTGTCCGGATCGTCGAGTCCTGCAAACACGAAGTCCGAACCGTAGTGGATCAGCGTCGCGTTGTGCGCTTCAGCCGCTCGCGCCAGCGAACGCACGGCAAACGCATTGACGGCGAAAGCATCCGTCGGCCGCGTCTCAGCATCGTCGACCAGGTTGAACGCGGCGCAATTGATGATCAGGTTTGGCGCAGCATCGTCGACCGCGCGCGGGACGGCGTCGACGTCCGTTACGTCCAGCGTGGCGTGTGTATGCGCGACGACTTCACAATCGGCGAATTCACGGAGCAGCCCGGCGGCGAGCTGCCCCGACGCGCCGGTTACGAGCACACGCATTGACACAATCTGCCGATCGTAAAAGAAACAGGGGTTAAATTAAAACCCGGTTGTCATGGAGCAGATCGACACTGTCGTTGTAGGCGGTGGGGTGGTGGGACTGGCGTCCGCGCTGGCGGTCGCGCGCCGCGGCCGCAGCGTGTGCGTCCTCGAAAAAGAACCGCGGCCCGGGATGGCAACGAGCACGCACAACAGCCAGGTCATTCATGCAGGCATCTACTATCCGACCGGATCGCTGAAGGCGACGCATTGTGTCGAGGGTGCGCGCATGATGTACGAGTTCTGTGCGACCTACGGCGTGCCGCACCGCCGGTGCGGCAAGCTGATCGTCGCGCACGACGAGGCCGACATTCCAGCGCTCGAGGAACTACGGAAGAAGGGGACGGAGAACGGAGTCGAGCGGCTGCAGTTGATCGACGCTACCGCGATTCAAAAGCGCGAGCCGCACGTTCGCGCCGCGGCGGCACTGCTGTCTCCGAACTCCGGCATTCTCGAGGCCGAAGCGCTTGTGCGCACGCTTGCGAGGCTCGTCGCCGAATACGACGGCGTCGTGCTGCCAGGCACTCCATTCACCGCCGCGGACGTGGGAGGCGAGGCGATCGAACTGGTAACACCGTCCGAGAGAATCCGGACGCGCTGCGTGGTGAACGCGGCGGGACTGCACGCGGACGAGGTCTCGACCGCTCTCGGCGGCGAATCCTTCCGCATCTATCCATGTCGCGGTGAGTACGCGGAGCTCGTGCCGTCGAAGCGCAGCCTTGTCAGCGCGCTGGTCTATCCGCTGCCGCATGCGCACGGCCTCGGCACGCATTTCAGCAAAACGATCCACGGAAACGTGACGCTCGGGCCGACGGCGAGCTTCCAGGAACGAAGGGACGATTACGAGAGCAACCGGCTGCCGCTCGCCTCGTTCCTCGAGCCCGCGCGGCAGCTCATACCCTCGCTGCAGATGTCCGACCTGCGGCTCGGCGGCAGCGGCATCCGCCCGAAGCTGCATGGGCCGGATACGTCCTATTCGGACTTTCTGATCGCCAGAGACAAAAAAAGCCCGCGCCTGGTGCAGGCAGCGGGCATTGAGTCACCCGGATTGACCGGATGTTTATCGATCGGCGAACACGTCGCGCGGTTGGTAGATGAAGTGTTGGCCTAACGCAGCGACGCCGCCATGAGCTGCACCATGCACCGCGTGTGCAGCAGCGCACGCGCGATCGCCCGCTTGGGGCTGAGCGGCGCCGGCGCGACATGCGTCGCGTAATACAAATACGCGCTCGTGTGGAAGGCACGGATCGCAAACGAGCGCGCCGTGCGACTCGATTGGCCAACGCGATGGATGGCCGTCGCAGCCGGCACATACCTGACGTGGTAGCCGCGATGACGCAGCCGTCGGCAGAGATCCGCGTCTTCCCAGTACAGAAAAAACCGCTCGTCGAACCCGTTGACCTCCGCGAGCGCGTGGCGCCGCGCCAGCATGCACGCGCCCGAAAGCCAGTCGACAACGACGCTGTCACTGCCGCTGCGGATTGCCTCCTCCACGACGATATTCCGTTTCGCGACCGGGAGGAAC
>Ga0075434_100005522_pt1 | contig 11513 bp, 7 predicted proteins | sample RhiMethybrSRZTD3_FD_75298 | JGI IMG/M metagenome (GOLD analysis project Ga0075434, IMG submission 75298) | Populus rhizosphere microbial communities from Tennessee, USA - Rhizosphere MetaG P. TD hybrid SRZTD3 | ecosystem: Host-associated > Plants > Roots > Rhizosphere > Soil | place: USA...
AAATTTTGATTTTCGAGATCTCAATGGTTGGTCTGCCCTCTCGACATCGCTCGCTCTTCCTCCTGATGGGAGTCATCCTCCTGCAGGTGTTGCTGCTCGCTGTGCAGATTAAACGCGATTCGCAAGGCCGCTTGATTCGCGTGTGGACGGTTTCTGCGGTGTCGCCTGTCCAGCGGTCCGGCTCTTGGGGCGTCGGCAAAATTCGCGACGCCTGGCGGCACTACTTCGCTTTAAGTGACACGGCGCGCCAGAATGAACAACTCATTCGTGAAAACGGCGCACTGAAGCTGGAAATCATGCAGCTAGAGGGAAAATCGGCCGAAGCCGATCGCCTAGCGGCTCTGCTGAATTTCAAACAGAAGCAGGCCAAAGTGCCTATGGTCGTCGCGCGCGTCATCGGTTCCAGCGCGGATCCGAACAGCAACGTCATTTACCTTGACCAGGGCCAGCACGATGGCATTCGCAAAAACATGGGCGTGATTACGCCGGAAGGAGTGGTGGGCAAGGTTATTGAATCCTATCGCGATACTTCCCAGGTGCTGGTGCTCACGGATCGTGATAGTGGCGTCGGCGCTATGATTGCCAACTCGCGCATTCAAAGCCCCGTTGGCGGTACCGGAGAACCGTTGCTTAACATGAAATACGTCGGTAACGATGACGAGGTCGCGGTTGGCTCGCGTGTTGTCACTAGCGGCATGGACCGAATTTTCCCCAAGGATTTGCCGGTTGGCGTGATTACCCAGGTAAAACCCGGCGGGCAGTACAAACAGATTCGCGTCAAGCCATCTGCCAACCTGGAAAAGCTGGAAGAAGTAATCGTCCTGCTCACTACTGATCCCGTCGTACTGAAACCGGAGCCGGCCCCACAGGCCAATAATAGTCCCGCGAAAGTAGCGTCGCCGACAACTTCTACGGCGACCACCGCCAAGCCCACGGACAAACGGCCATGAACGAAACCTACGATGTGCGCTTCGGCGCATCGCACATTGAAGTCCACAAGTTTCACGCCGGCACGATTCTGCTCAGCTTGCTAATCGCCGTTGTACTGCAATCTTTCCTTCCGGTTTACATTTCTAAAGCCGGCATCCTCGATCTGCCGTTGCTCATCACCATCTATTTCGGCTTGAGCCGCCGCAACCCTTCCACCGGTCTTCTTCTCGGCACCGTGATCGGTCTCCTGCAGGACAGTCTCAGCAAAACGCCACTTGGCCTCTTCGGTATTTCCAAAACCATCATCGGCTACCTCGCGTCCTCGATTGGCGCGCGCCTCGACACGGAGCACCCCGCCGCACGCTTCGCCCTCACCGCCGCTTTCTTTGTTCTGCACCAGGGCATCGTCATCCTCATCCAGAGACTTCTCCTGGCTCAGCCGCAGCCTTGGTTCACGATGCGCCTGCTGATCGCTTGCCTCGTCAACGCCACTCTTGGCGTCTTCCTCTACTACTGCCTCGACCGCCTGCGTAAAACTTAGTCAGCCGGCAAGCCCAGAGTACGGCGCACCGTCCACTAACGGAGCCTTAACCGAAGAGGCGCGGCGGACCTTGCTCTCCCCTCGCAAGGCGTTGGTCCGCCACGCCTGTTTCGGTTGCGATCTGTTCCTGGACTCGGTCCGATCAGCGGATGGGGATGAGGATTTGGGTGACCAGGTCGGGTGCTGGAGTGGCGCGCGGGTCGTTGACGTAGTTTTCGATGTTGAAGTCGTCCCGGACAGGGAGCTTTTGGTCCTTGACCATATCGAAGACGCGACCGGAGGCTTCCGGGAGATTGGTGTAGGGCCCGATGAGGGTGAAGCGGGCGTATTTGCCGCCGGAGAACCTGGTGTACTGGAGGCCGACCGGAAGATTTTTCGGTTCGGAGGCGAGGCCGACACCGGCGCGGTAAATCTGTGGTCCTACTTTGTAGAGGCTGGTATAGGAGGTGACGTTATTGTGTTCGCAGATGGCGGGAATGATTTTCTGGAATTCGTCCCAGGCTTGCGGGGCGGTGTTTTGGAAAGGGCCGACTTTTTCGATATAGACGTAATGGGTTTCCGGCCAGGTGACGGTTTCGGGCTTGGTGGTGAGATTGAGAGACTGTCTTGGAGTGGTCATGAGCGCATTCCTGTTCTGAGTGTTTTAGGCAGGTAACGAAAAGTTTGGAACGGTGAGTTGTGGAACGCAAGTGAAAATCGAAAGTGCAAAAGGGAAAATAGAAAAGCGAAATTCCCAAACCCCAAAGCAGACCCCTTCCGGCAAGGCCGCAATGACAATCGCGTCGAAACGTTGGAACCCGCATTGCGGCGGCGAGAGCCGAACGGCGGCGCTGGTTAGTTGGGGAGGCGGATGGTTTGGCCGGAGGAGGCCGAGCGGCTGGCGGCGTCGAGTATTTCGCTGACGATGACGTTCGTTTCGAGAGAGGAAAGCGCATCGGGTTTGGCGCCGTCGAGGAGAACGGAGCGCAGGTAAGTGAGCGAGTCGTTGTTTGGCGCAGCAATGGGGGCGGCGGCGCGAGTGGATGCAACGCGTTCGTGCGGGAGCCGAACGCTGATGTCGTTGTTGGCGATGGTGATGACGGAACCAGTGCGGCCGTAGACTTCCATGTCTTTGCGACTGTAGGGCCAATTCCAGGAAGCTTGAAGAATCGCCTGTGCTTTAGGATAGGTGAGGATGATGGTCGCCTCATCGTCCACGCGGGGATAGATATCGGGCTTGATGCGTTGGGTGACTGCGGTGACAGTGAGCGGCCGCGCGCCGTCCATGAGATAGGTCATCAGATCGGCGCCATAGCAGCCGAAATCGAAAAGCGCGCCGCCACCATTGAGCTTGGGATCGGTGAGCCAGCCGAGGAATTCCGGGCCGACGTTAATTTCCTTTGGACCTTCATGGCCGTCGTGGACGACCACTTTGCGGAGATCGCCGATGGCGCCGGAGTGGAGGAGTTCGTAAGCGGCGCGGTTGCTGGGATACCAAGACGTTTCGTAGTTCACGAGGACCTGGATTTTAGCGGAGCGAGCGGCGCTGGCGATGGCTTTGGCGTCGTCGTAGGTTGTAGCCAGAGGCTTTTCTACCATTACGGGAACGGAATAACGCGCACAGGTTTCGATCACTTTGCGATGGTCGAAGGTCGAGGTGTAGCCGAGGACAGCTTGCGGGTGGGTGGTGCGTAGAAGTTCGTCAAGGTCGGCGTGATAGAGCGCAGCTTCGAGTTTGTATTTAGCGGCGTAGCGGTCGAACAGGGCGCGATCAGGCTCGGCGATGCCGACGATCTGGATGTCGGTACGCGAGAGCGAATGGGAAAAGAAACCCTCGGCATGGCCGTGGACCAGGCCGGCAATGGCGACGCGGAGAGGCGCGGGAGAGTCGGCGGCGCGTGAAGGCACCGCAGTGGCGAGCAAAGCGAAAGAATAAAGAACGCTGAGAAATTGCAAACGCATGGCCCGCTCATCCTTCGTGTTCAGTTAAATTTAGTCGCCGAGTTCGCAGCGGCGGACGTCGAAAAAATCATTGAGGATGATAGCACCGGTTCGGCCCAATCGAATATTGGATTCGCATCAACCTTTGAAACAAGTCCGGGTTTAGGACATTAGGGCTTAGAAACCGGGCGGAGGTGGACTTCGCTAAGGAAACTTTGTTGGCCTTGCGTGGCGATCATGGCGACGGCGTGAGCGACATCGTCTGCGGCGAGGACTTTGGAGGGATCTTTGCCGCCGCGGCCGGAAAATTCGGTGAAGACGCTGCCTGGGCAGACGGTGCTGACGCGGATGCCCATGGCTCGCAGGTCTTCCGCCATGCAGCCACTGAGACCCTGCAGGGCCCACTTGGAGGCGCAATAGATGCCGCCTCCCGCGAAGGTGTTCTTGCCGGCTAGGGAGGAGATATTGATGATGTCTCCGGATTTGCGCTGGATCATCCCGGGAATAACGGCGCGAGAAACCAGGAACACGCTTTTGAGATTGGTGTCTAAGAGAGCGTCCCACTCTGTCTCGGATTTTTCGTGGACGGGTCCGAACAGGCCGATGCCGGCATTGTTGACGAGAATGGATATGGGACCGAGTACAGCTTCGGATTGCTGAACGAGAGTTGAGACGTCGGAAGCACGCGTGACGTCCGCTGCTTGAGAATGGACGCGAACCCCGAGAGCGGCAAGTTCGTTGGCGGCATCGCGAATGGTAGAGTTGTCGCGGCCGCAGATGGCCACGTCCGCGCCGAGGCCGGCAAGGCGGAGCGCGATGGCTTTGCCGATGCCGCGATTGCCGCCGGTGACGAGAGCGACTTTGCCGGAGAGTTGTTTGGCAGAAAGCGGATTGGTTTCGTGAATGCTGTCCATGTGAATTCTTCCTTCCCCAGGCCACGTTTTTTGTGTCAAGCTCATCATATTCTGAAGAGCAGTCTCCGCAGAAAAGGTTCCGGCCAGCACGGATGCCGGCCAGGTGCAAAAACTCCGACAGATGAATACCGAGCCGAAGGCGCAGCGTGATTTGCAGAAAGGCACGCTACTAAGGAAAAACAATGCGTTCATTACGCGAAGAATTTCCGCAGCGTGCAGATTCTGGTGTATGGGAACTGCTTGCGGTGAGTGTGTGCGTTTACCTATAATCCCAAGGATTTCGTACCGGGCAAATCTTTTGCCCGCGCCATTATTTGCGGAGTTCCCGGAAAACTTGCTTGGCCGGAACAAATTTCAAAGTTTGAAGTTTGAGTGAGGAGAATGGGAATGAACCGACTGAGACGAATTGCGGGGCTGGCGGTGTCCGCGTTGTTGTGTTGGATGCTGTGTAGCGCCGCGGCGGCACAAGCGCCGGCGGGTGGACAAGATGCCGGCAAGCAGCCGTACACCATGCCCGAGTACAACGCGGAGCAGGCTTGCGGCAACGACAAGAATCCCAGCACGCAAGTGAAGTGCCTGGATGACTTCGTCTCGAAGTATCCCAATTCGAATCTGCTGATCTACGTTTACCCGATGTACTACCAGGCATACTTTCAGTTGAAGAATTTCGCGAAGGTGATGGAATACGCGGACAAGATGGTGGCGTTGGGAGACAAGGTCGACGCCAACGCGAAGTACGCGGCGCTGTATGCACGGGCGCTGGCATTCGCGAGCTTGCCCGCAGCCGAACAGGCGACGCAGGCGAAAGGAGCGTTGGCCGCAGCGGAAGCCGCATTGAAATTGATCCCGGAGTTGAAGAAGCCGGACAACATGGACGAAAACGCGTTCACCGAGCAGAAGAAACAGGCGACAAGCTACCTGAATGGGACGGCGGCGCAAGCGGCGATGGTCAGCAAGGACTATCCGAACGCGATCAAGTACTACAAGGCAGTGCTGGCCGACCAGCCCAAGCCTGAGGTGGAAGCGATCACGGAATACCGGTTGGGACAGGCATATTTAGCATCGACGCCGCCGCAGCAAATTGACGGCTTCTGGCATGTAGCGCGGGCGATTACCTCGAAGGGCGCTACGCAGCAGCAAGTAACGCAGTTGAAGACGTATTTGCGAAAGCTGATCGTAAACTACCAACAGGCGGCCTGCGACAACCTTACGGACGCCGAGTTTAACGAGTTGCTGCAACTCGCGGGCAGTTCGGCGGACAAGCCGGATACGTACAAAATTCCGAGTGCGGCCGATCTGGATGCGGCACGCAAGGACATGACCATCGCATCGGTGATTGCTGATCTGAAGGCTGGCGGCGATAAAGCCAAAGTGACGTGGCTGGCTTCGTGCGGACTGGAATTTCCTGACGTTCCAGGGAAGTTTATGGAAGTCACCGCCGGTGCAACGCCGAGCGATCCAGTGGTTCTGAAACTAGCATTCGTAACCAACCAGGCGGAATTCGACGCTGCCACTACACCGAACATGGAAGTAAAAGTAGTTGGCCAGCCGGAAGCCGCCAAGCTGGACAAGGACACCACTCCCGCGCCGCGCTTTACCGGCTCGTTGGTTTCCTACGATCCGGATCCGGCGTTCATGCTGCATTGGGACAAGGCCAAGGTGAATGCCGAGGACCTGCCACAAGAAAAGGCGCCGGCAAAGAAGCCGCCGGTGAGAAGGCCTGCGCCGAAGAAACCGTAACGCATAATTCGCGACTCAGCAAAAGAGCCCTTCGGAATTCCGAAGGGCTCTTTTATTTTTGTACGGTCAAGCGTCGTACGCCAGGCGATGAGCTGTTATCGGTGCATGCAGGGCGCCGCCAAGACTGGAAGTTAGCGCTTGCGAGTGCCGTTGTGGTCGAGTTTGTATTCGCCGATTTTGCGGCTGAGGGTGTTGCGATGGATGCCGAGCATTTTTGCGGCGCGGCATTGGTTGCCTTCGGCGCGATCCAGGATGCGTCTGATGAAACGCTTTTCAAATTCGCCGACAGCTTCGTCGAAGAGAATTCCCCGGTCCACCATTTGTGCTACGAGCCCTTCCAATTGGTCCTTCACAATGTACGCTCCGCGCGGTAAGAATTTTTCTTGAGGGCCGGCTTGCTAGGTCAATTCGCGGCCAGTCAAAAGGCGAAAAGCCTCTCGGTACTTGGCGCGCGTTGCAGCGACCACGTCGGGGGGCAGATCGGGACCCGGCGGAGTTTTGCGCCACCGGATCCTTTCCAGATAGTCGCGGACAAACTGTTTGTCGAAAGAGGGTTGGGGACCCCCGGGCGAGTACCCGGAGGCAGGCCAGAAACGGGATGAGTCCGGCGTGAGGGCTTCGTCGATCCAGAGGAGCTCGTTGTTGAGTTCTCCGAATTCGAATTTAGTGTCGGCGAGGATGACACCGCGCGGTGCGGCATAGGCGGCGGCGCGGTTGTAGATTTCGAGACTGACGGCGCGAACTTTTTCGGCAAGCGGGCGCCCAACGAGGTAGGCGGCACGGTCGAAGGGAATATTTTCGTCGTGGCCGGACGTCGCCTTGGTGGCCGGAGTGAAGATGGGCTCGGGAAGCTTGTCGGATTCGCGCAGGCCAGTAGGCAGAGCGATGCCACAGACTTTTCCGGTGGCCGAGTATTCTTTCCAGCCGGAGCCGCTGAGATAGCCGCGGACGACGCACTCGATGGGAAGCGGCTGAGTCTTGCGAACCAGCATGGAGCGGCCAGCGACTTGATCACGGTACTGGTCAAATGGGGCCGGAAAGTTGTCCGCGCGCACGACGTGATTCGGGACAACGTCCTTCAGCAGATCAAACCAGAAAAGAGAAATTTGCGTAAGGACTTTGCCCTTGTCGGGGATGGGCGTGGGCATGATTACGTCGAATGCGGAGAGACGATCAGTGGCGACGATGAGGAGCTGATCGCCGAGGTCGTAAATGTCGCGAACCTTGCCGCGCGCGGAGGGCGCGAGGCCGGGAAAATTTGTTTCGCGAAGAGCAGTCATTGCGGGCGCCGATGACACAGAACGATTCCCCTGAACGAAGAGCGAGGATTTTAGCGCAGCGAGGCGGGAAGTCAAAGGGAACCACGGTGGATTTTTGTTGGAAAAGTCGGGTGGAACTTGAAGAGTTCAAGTCGAAAGATTTTGAAGGCTGGAGAGATGAAACCGCGCAGTGCGAACGCTCGGAAGACCTCAGGTGATGGCGGCGGACGTTAGATATCCTTGGGCCTCGACGCGCGAGCGTCGAAACCTCAGGATGACAAATTTTGGCAAGAGTTAGGCAGCAGTAGCGGCTACGGCGGATCTACGGTGCCCGGGCGCGGGAGATTCTTCGCCTTCCCAACGGACGCTGACGATTTTGGAGACGCCCGGCTCCTGCATGGTGACGCCGTAGAGGACGCTGCCGGTTTCCATGGTTTTGCGATTGTGGGTGACGACGATGAACTGGGTTTGCGCGCTCATTTCACCGATCAAACGAGTGAAACGGCCGACGTTAGCTTCGTCGAGCGGTGCGTCGACTTCGTCGAGGATACAGAACGGGCTCGGCTGATAGCGGAAGATGGCGATGAGCAAGGCCAGAGCGGTCATAGCTTTTTCGCCGCCCGAGAGCAGCAGAACGTTCTGCAGGCGCTTGCCCGGAGGTGAAGCAACGACGTCAATACCGGCGTCGCCGGAGCTGTCCGGCTCGGTCAAGCGCATTTCGGCCATGCCGCCGCCAAAGATGGCCTGGAAGGCAGTGGAGAAATTGGCGTTGATGGCGTTGAAGGCCTGTTCGAACTTTTCTTTCGAAATAAGGTCGAGTTCGGCGATGGCTTGCTGAGTGTCGGCGATGGACTGCAGCAGGTCGTCGCGCTCACGAGTGAGGAACGTGAAGCGCTGGTCGCACTCGTTGAATTCTTCAAGGGCCATCATGTTGACCGCGCCCATAGATTCGATGCGTAGCTTCATTTCGCGGTAGTTGGCTTCCGCCAGGGCAAGTTCCTCGCCGGACATGAAGACGGCTTCGCTGGCGATCAGGTCTTCTGGCTGCGCGTTGACTTCGCTCATGCAGGTTTCGCGGAGGTGCTGGCGGTCGCTGTCGTTTCTGGCGCGTTCGACTTCGGCGTGGCTGCGCTGTTCGCGAAGCTGCTGCAAGGATTGCCGGTCGGTGCGCAGATGGTCTTCCATCTGGGTAAGGCGCGTGCGGCCCTCTTCCCATTCCTGTTCTAGTTCGGCCTGGCGTGTGCTCAGGCGCGATTTTTCAGCGCGTAGCGCTTCCAGCTGGCGTCCGAGTTCTTCGGATTGTACGACAAGCAGGTTGGCTTCTTCCTTAATGGAACTCGCTTGTTGCTGAAGGGCAGATTCACGACGATAGAGGTCGGCTCGCTCCTGCTCAAGATGCGCGGCGACTTGTTCGGCGGCGGTGAGACGTTCCTGACGGGCAGCCATTTCGGCTCGGCTTGCGGCAAGTTCGTCCTGCTCGGTCTGGACGGAGTTACGCAGAGCAACGAGCGATTCGCTGAGGCGAACGCTTTCGGCTTCGGCTTCGGCGCGGCTGAGCGTGGCAGTTTCGTGCTCCGCTTTGGCACGTTCGGCGCGCTGGCGGACGTCGTCGACATTGCGGCGCAACTGCTGAAGCTCGCTCTGGCAGACGGTCAGCTCAAGGCCGAGGCGAGCAAGTTCGCTTTGCGTGTGCTGATGCCTGTGCGTGGCGCTTATCACTTCGCGCTCGGCTTCGCGCTGGCGGGCAGTGACATTCTCCAAGGTGGTTTCGGTTTGCGCGAGTTCGGCGGCGATGCGCTCCATTTCGGATTGCATTTCGGTCATGCGAACTTCGAGCGTGGCGACTTCCGCGTCGAGAGCGCGGAGTTCGCGCTTCATGCCGAGGGGGCCAGCCTCGTCAGGGCGCCCGCCGGTGACCATGCGGCCCTGGTAGCACGTGCCATCGGGAGTGACGAAAGCGTATTGCGGATTTTCGCGGGCAAGTTTTTCGGCGGCCGGCGAGCTATCGGTCAAATAAGCCGCGCGCAGGCGCGGGAGAAATTGTTTCGCGGCGGGCCCCAGGGGATCGCGGAATTCGACCAGCTTATCCATGCGCGCAAACACGCCGTCTTCCATCCGGAAGGGAATGATGGGTTCGTATTCGTCGACGCGCAGGTTCTTAGTGGAGTCGACGAAAAAGGTGGCGCGTCCGCCGACTTCATCGCGCAAGAGAGAGACGCCGGCCCGGGCGTGGTCAAAGGTTTCGACGACGACGTATTCGAGTTCGTCGCGAAGGTATTGTTCGATGGCGCCTTCGTGAAGCTCGGGCACCTCGGCGTAATCGGCGAGAACACCGACGGCGCGGAAGCCCTGGCCACCGCCGCGTTCATTGGCGGCGAAGAGCTTCTGTACGGCGTCGGCAGTGTACGAGCGATCGTTGAGAATCTGCGTGAGCGTGGCGTGGCGCGCGCGAACGCCGGCGAGCGAGTCGCGCAGAGTTTCACTTTGCTTGGCGCGTTCTTCGCGTTCTACGCGGAGTGCATGCAGCTTGGACTGAAATTCGATGCCTTGCTGCTTCAGCGCATTGAGTTGGCCGTTGGCCCCTTCGAGGACGTGAGCCGCATCTTCCGCATCGGCGCGCAGCCGGATGGAGAGTTCCAGCAAATCGTGCTCGCTGGCTTCACACTTGCGAAGCGCTTCGCCCTGGTGGACGAGAGCTTCTTCAGCCTGCTTCTGTTCTCCGTGCAGACGCAAGAGACTTTCACCGGCTTGGGAAGCGGCCTTGCGAAGAGCGTCGATGCGCGCTTCGGAGTCGGAAATTTCAGCGATGCGCGTTTGCGCCTGAAGCTGGAGTTCAATTACGCGTGAAGCCAGACCAGTGGCCTCTTCGCGGAGCATGCAGACGGTCTGTTTCTGAGAAGCGTCACGAGTTTCCCAGTCGGTAGTCTGCGCGGAAACGACGTTGAGATCGGCGGCGATTTGCGAGCGGCGGACTTCGAGTTCAGCAGATCGCTGCGTGTTGAAAGCAATTTTGTTTTCGGCACGGTCGGCTTCTAGCGCAGTGAGGTTCAGCTGGTTCTGATTCTGGCGAATCTCGGTATCGAGTTCGTAGTTGCGCTGACTTAGGCGATCCTGTTCGCCCTCGCGCTGCTGAATAGCTTGCGCGTGCTGAGTTTCCGCGGCGGCGAATTCTTCGAGTTGTTTGGCGATACGCTCGGCTTCGGATTCCAGCGCCCGGGCTTTGCCGGCCAGCATCTGGCGGACGATGCCGCGCATTTGTTCGCGAATTTCAGAATAGCGGCGTGCTTTGGCGGCCTGGCGCTTAAGGGAGCCGAGTTGCTTTTCCACTTCAACGACGATGTCGTTGACACGCGAGAGATTGACTTTGGAGGATTCGAGTTTGGCTTCAGCAAGACGCTTTTTGGTTTTGAATTTGGTGACGCCCGCGGCTTCCTCGATGATGGCGCGGCGCTCCATGGGCTTGGTGGAAAGAATCTGGCCGATGCGGCCCTGTTCGATGATGGCGTAAGAGTCGGGACCAAGGCCAACGCCCATGAACATGTCTTGAATGTCGCGGAGACGGGCGACGCGGCCGTTGATCAGGTATTCGCTCTGACCGCTCCGATAGAGGCGGCGGCTGACGACGACTTCGCCGGGTTTGGTGACCAGGACCGGTTTTTCAGATTTTTTCTTGCGCTTGCCCTTGAGGAATTCGGATTTGCCTTCTTCGCCGGCTGCTGCAGCGTCTTCCGAAAGGGGAGCGTCGGACCAAGCTCCCCCTTCGGACATATCTGCCTGGGGCTGCACAGGGACTTCTGCGAGAATGTCGCTTGGCTCCGTTGGAACAGATGCATCCGTGGCGGAATCGGCGTCTTGCGGTTCGATGGCGCCGGATTCCATGACAAAGCGAGCGGCTTCGGCGAGTTCGGGATCTTCGAGAGTGATCGTCACTTCGGCGAGGCCCATCGGAGGGCGCTTGACGGTGCCGTTAAAAATGCAATCGCTCATACGGCCGGCGCGCAGGGACTTGTGGCTTTGTTCGCCGAGGACCCAGCTGATGGCATCCACCACGTTGGATTTGCCGCAACCATTTGGCCCGACGATGCAGGTCGTTCCGGTGCCGCTGAACGTAACCACGGTGCGTTCACAGAACGACTTGAATCCCGTGATTTCCACTTTGCGGAGTTTTAGCAAGTTGTCCCCTTTGGTCTCTAAAACAATCGCGCCATG
>Ga0075434_100005525_pt1 | contig 11510 bp, 10 predicted proteins | sample RhiMethybrSRZTD3_FD_75298 | JGI IMG/M metagenome (GOLD analysis project Ga0075434, IMG submission 75298) | Populus rhizosphere microbial communities from Tennessee, USA - Rhizosphere MetaG P. TD hybrid SRZTD3 | ecosystem: Host-associated > Plants > Roots > Rhizosphere > Soil | place: USA...
GTGATCGGACGCTTCCTGAACATGGGGGTTGAGCCGTACAATTTCGTTTCCGCTTTGAACTGCATCCTGGCACAGCGATTGGTGCGCGTGATCTGCGACTCCTGCCGGACGGTGGTGCACTATGCGCCCGAGGTGTTGGAGGCCAGTGGCCTGGATCCGCAACAGTGGTCGCAGGTTTCGTTCTACGAAGGACAGGGATGCATCGAATGCTCGGGCACGGGATTCCGCGGACGATCTGCAATCCACGAACTGCTCGACCTGAGCGATCGCATCCGCGAGATGATTCTGGCCAAGAAACCTACCTCCGAGATTCGCCGCGCCGCCCGGGAAGAGGGTATGCGCTTCCTGCGTGAGTCAGCCCTGGACAAGGTCCGGATGGGCGTGACTACGCTGAAGGAGATCAACAAAGTCACCTTCATCGAGGCGATGAGGTAGGAACCACTTCTCCTATAATGTGTGGATAGGTCCCCAGGGGCGTCGATGCTAGTGCCCTCGGTGAAGGTTCGCGAGTTTGATTAAGGAATGAGTATCACATCCAAGAGTCGCGCCCGGCCCAAGGTGGCCTGCGAGATCTCCGCTGATCGCGTGCTGGCCGGTCGCATCGCCGACAACGGCCTGACAGTGGATCATTGCTCGGCCCAGGAACTGGCCCCGGGAAGCGTGGTCCCCGATCTCACCGAGGCCAATGTGCTGCAACCCGAGGCCGTTCGCAAAGCGATCAATGAAGCGATCGGAGCTGTGGCAGGCCGTTCACGCGACGTAATTGCAGTCCTACCCGATGCGGCGGTGCGCGTAGTGCTCCTCGATTTCGATACGCTTCCCCCGAATGCGTTGGAGGCTGAGAGTGTCGTCCGATTCCGCCTGAAGAAGTCATTGCCCTTCGACGTCGACAAGGCGAAAGTTTCCTATCACACGCAGACCGCAAAGACGGGGCTGCGCGTAGTAGCTGCAGTTGCCTTGATCAGCGTGGTGGAAGACTATGAATCAGCATTCCGGGACGCGGGTTATAACGCCGGCATCGTACTGCCCTCGATGCTGGCGGCTCTGGGCGCCGCAGAGGCTGACCGTCCTACATTGGTGCTGAAGGTGGACGCGCGAACTACCAGCCTGGCGATACTGGATACCGGACAGTTGCTTTTGTTCCGGACACTGGAAAACACGCGTGGCGTGACCATCACGGGCGAGCAACTGGCGGAGGAAGTATATCCGTCAGTGGTGTTCTTCCAGGACACGTACCATACGAATATTGAACGGATCTATGTGGCTGGCCTGCCGGAATCGGGTGGAGCAGCGCCCGCCTTGCGCGCGCAGACCGGCGCGGACGTTCGCGATTTGGTGGGCAGTTCGCAACTCGGCAGCAATGGCAATTCTGTTCCCCGTTGGAGGATGGCTGGCGTGGTGGGGGCGCTGATTTCCTAGCATGCGTCTGGATATCAATCTCGCGACACACCGCTACGAGGATGCAGGGCAGTTCTGGATCCGCTGGGGTCTGGGGCTTGGAGTACTTGGGATTGCGACTCTTGCATTACTGGTAATCACGATCTCAGGGCTGCGCGATGCTCACAGTGATCACAAAAAAATCGCTGATCTGGAAGCGAAGATTGCCGAACGCGATCAGGATCGCGCGCGGGCGGAGTCTTTGCTGAATCAGCCGCAGAACCGCTCGATGCGCGACCGGTCGCAGTACCTCAACGAGCTCATCACGCGCAAGGCTTTTTCCTGGACCAGGGCGTTCATGGATCTCGAGAAAGTCATGCCCCCCAGACTGCATGTAGTCTCGATCGCGCCTGAACTGAATGAGGACAATCAACTGGCCATCAAGATGGTAGTGGCGGGCGATTCCTCCGAGCGGGCCATCGAACTGGCCCGGCGCATGGAAGGATCGCAGCATTTTCGTGAAACTCGGATCGAGAGTCAGCAAACGAACCCGCAGGGCCCCGGACAGGGAGGCGACGTGGTCAACACCGTGATCAACGCGCTATACGTTCCTCGGGAACCAGCGCACGAGCAACGGAGCAAACCATAGTGCCTGATTTGGGAGAAACTCGGAGAAAGCTGAAGATCGCTTTGGGCGTCATGGTCGCCATCGATGTGGTGGCGCTGGGAGTTCTAGTGTCCCCGCTGGTGGGCTCGACCGAATCCCGCCGGCAGGAAATGGCCCAACTCTGGCAGCAATTGCAGGTCAAGACTCGCCAGGCAGAACCCCTGCGCGGTCTGGACAAGAAAATACCCCTGGCGACGCAGCAGATTGACCAGTTCTATAAGGAACGCTTCCCTGCGCATGATTCGGATGTAGCCGAGGCCTTAGGCAATCTAGCCAAAGAGAACAACGTCAAAATTCAGTCATTTAAATACAAATGGGACGAGCCGGAAGCCGTCGGCCTGCGGCGCGTGGTCATCGAGGCGTCCATGCAGGGCGATTACCAGCCCCTGGCGAAGTTTCTGAATGGGCTGGAGCGCGATAAGATCTTCTTTATCGTGAACAGTGTTGGCCTCGCAGAACAGAATGGGCTCGTGCTCCAGATGAAACTGGAAACCTACCAGAAGGTGGGCAGCTGAGTGCAGATCGGAGCCGAGAATCGCAAGAAGGTGATGTGGGCCGCCGGATTAGGCGTGGTGGCGGTGCTGGTGCTCTTGTACCAGCTCTTCAGTTCACCCAGCGCACCCGTGACGGCTGCTCAACCTTCTGCGACTGGGGGCGCAGGGCGTCCCGCTCCGCGAGTCACCAAACGCGGAGCGAAGGAGCGTCCCGCAGAGGCTCGCCTGGATCCCACCCTCGATCTGAAGTTGCTGGCGGAGACCGAACAAACCAAATACACGGGAACGGGACGCAACATTTTTGTGGCGCAGGCGGAAGTCATTCCGCAACCGGTCTCCAAGGTGAATTTGGGCGATGTAACGCCCACTCCACCGCCGCCACCACCGCCACCGCCGCCGCCGCAAATCCCACTCAAGTTTTTTGGTTTTGCCAACAAGCCCGGCGAGCCCAAGAAAGTTTTCTTGTCCCAGGGCGAGGATGTATTCATTGCGGTGGAAGGCGACATTGTCGATCGGCGCTATAAAGTGATTCATATTAGTCCGACCGCCGTGGAAGTGGAAGACGTCCTCTACAACAATCGCCAAAGCATCCCGCTTACACAGGGACCACAAGGCTAGGGCGCATGATTCTCAACAGAAAATTTCGAGTCCGCAAGAGTCGAGTCCGGAAGAGCGAGGAAGGTTACATCCTGGTTACGCTGATGCTTTTTGTTGCGTTGATGGTGATGGCCATGGCGGCGACGCTCCCCGAACTCACCTTTGAGCTGAAGCGGGACCGCGAAGAGGAGATGGTTCATCGCGGTGTGCAGTATTCGCGCGCCGTCCGCGCCTACTACCGCAAGTTCGGCGGGTATCCTCCAAACATCGAGTTGCTCGAGAGTTCCAACAATCTGCATTTCCTGCGCAAACGCTATAAGGACCCGATTACTGGAGAAGACTTCAAATTTCTGCATGTGACCGACGTAAAACTCTCCTTTGGCGGGGGAATCGCCGGAGGGCAGAATCTGGGGAAGCCGATTGCGGGAACGTTGAACACCGCGTCCAGCACTGCGTCTTCCAGTGGTACGAGCGACCCGAACGCGACCACGGGCTCTTCGACGTCTTCGGACGCGTCTGCCGACAAGACACAGGACGCCTCTCAGCAATCAAACAACGCTGACGCCACTTCCAATTCACCGTTCTCGAGCATATCAGGTCAATCGACGGGGCAGACTTTCGGCGGCGGCCCGATTGTGGGCGTTGCCAGCACAAGTGAGAAAGAGTCGATTCGTATTTACAACAAGAAGAACCACTACAACGATTGGCAGTTCATCTACGATCCCACTTCCGACCGGGGTGGTCTGATCAAGGGACCCTATCAGCCCACGCTACAGGCGATTCTGCCCGGACAAAACGGACTGGGCGGCATGGGGGGAACGCCCCAGATGCCCGCCGGCCAGGGATTCATGCCCGGAGCGGGCGCGCCGGGCACAACGTCGAACACAGGAACTATGCAACACTGAATTCGATCGGACCCTTTCAACACAAAGGCCTCGTCCGCAGACGAGGCCTTTTCCCTTCTCGCACAACCGAGAACTTAAACGTTGAACGAAGAGCCACAACCACAGGTACTCTTCACGTTCGGATTCTCGAACTTGAAGCCCGCACCTTCGAGCGTCTCGACATAGTCGACAACGCAGCCATTGAGGTACATCACAGACGTTGCATCGACGTAAACCTTGAGGCCGTCGAAATCGAAGGTCTTATCCATCATTCCTGCGCTGTTTTCGAATTGCATCGAATAGGAGAATCCGGAACAACCGCCTCCCACGACGCCTACCCGCAAGCCGGTGGGAACTGGGTTCTGCTGCGCCATGATCTCCTTCACCTTGGCGATCGCATTGGGGCTCAATGTGATGGGAGCAGGCTTTTTTACCTCCGGAGTGGTTGTTGTTGGGGTGGTCGTCGTTGCCATTGATCTCTCCTTGAAGCGTACGAATGGGCTGATTATACCAGAGGGCGCCTGCGCCCAGACTGAAATGCCCTTCCGAATAATGTACCGTCTCCGCTAATACCTTCAATCAGTTAGATGCTCGCTGGCCCGGTGCGGTCGCAGAGGAATGGCAACCCGAAAAAGAAAACTTCGGGAACTTGGAACGGCGCTATAATCCTCCGCAAGGGCCCTCCCCGAAGCCGGATGCGGGGATTCTGAAAGCTCGCACCCGACCAGAACCACGGGACTGGCTCCAAATCAGTACCGAGGTGGCATATGTCTCCTTTGGTCTGGATGCTCACAGTGTGGGGTGTTCTCACCGGTGCTCTGGTAATTCTGCTGATTTATCGCGGCACACTTACGATGCAGGAAGATGACCAACTGTTCCTCGACGATACCAAGTCGCACATGGAGCGGGAACAAGCGGAGATCATTGCCAAGGTCAATAAGATCAATCCGTTTGTGAAAATCCTGGGTGCGGTTTCGGGGATTATGTTCCTGGTCATCGCGGGTATGTTTATCTACCAGGGCCTGAACAACACGGCATTCTGAGGGTTAGGCAGAGTGCCGCAAGCAGCGAACTCCCGGTTCGTCTCGCTGTAAACTTCGGTATGCCACGCGAGTGTGTGCGCGGACGAAGTGGTAGTTCGCCTGATGCTCGCTACTGCCAGGCTCCTCCCGCCTGACACATCGGCTGCGCGCTCGTGCCTGCCGAATACCGGTCAAACCGCGATTGAAAAAAAAGCCGATGCAGTCTTCGCACGGCTTCCTCTACCGTTGACTCGTCTACCAGAAAGCTGATGTTGCGCTCTGACGCTCCTTGGCAGATCATCCGCAAGTCAACGTCGGCCAGGGTGCGAAATACCTGGCCGGCGATTTCCGGTTGACGCCGCACCTTTTCTCCTACGAGAGAGACCAGCGCTTTCTCGCTTTTCCAACGGACGGTCGCCAGTCCCTTTAATTCCTCGGCGATGGCGGGCAGCGCTTCCGCCGAAGTCACCAGCAGGGACAGGCTTCCGCGCGAGGACGACAGAAAATCCAGGCCGTAATGATGTCGCTCGAAGACGTCGAAAATCTCCCGCAGAAGTTCCGGAGCAAACCAGCGCACCGCTTCCACATCCACGACCGTAATAGCCGTGCGGGCCGTGATGGCTTTGATCGTACAGTCCTCGCTCGATTGCGCGACGATCTCCGTTCCCCGTCCCTCCGGATGCCGCGAGTTGAGCACCCAGACCGGGATGTTCTTCCGCATGGCTGGCGCGATCGCGGCGGGATGGAGGATCTTCGCCCCAAAATAGGCGAGATCAGCGGCCTCTTCGAAACTCATCGTGGGTACGCGACGCGCATCGGGACACAGCCTCGGATCGGTCGTAAGAATGCCGTCGACATCCGTCCACATCTCGATCCGGGACGCTTGCAGAGCGGCGCCCACGATCGAAGCAGTCAGATCGGATCCGCCGCGCCCGAGCGTCGTCGGAATACCGTCACTGGTGGAACCGATGTATCCCGCCAGCAGCGGGACTTTCCCTTGCGCCAGCAGCGGAACGAGAACGGATTGCAGTTGCTGATTGGTTTCCTCCCACAACGGGGTCGCAAAGGTATGCGCCGCATCCGTGATGAGCACAGCGCGCGCATCTACCCACACCACGTTCAGTCCAAAATGCGCGAACGCGGCTTGCAGAATTCTGCTAGCCAGGCATTCGCCGAAACCTAACAGGTGATCCTGCAGACGAAGCGTCAACTCGCTGAAACCCGCGACGTTGCGCAGAATTTCGCGCATCTGCTGAAAATCCGCCTCGAACTGCATGCGCAACCGGTCGACATCGGCGGTTTCGACCGTCGCTAGAAGCACCTGCTCGTGGCGATGCTGCAGCGCTTGCAACATGTCCGTCGCCGATGCCAGATCGCCGCGTGCGGCGGCTTTGCCTGCGGCCAGCAGTTGGTCGGTTACATGCGAGAGAGCACTCACCACGACGACAGGCTTGCTACCCAGACGTTGCTGGACAAGCTGGGCGGCACGGCGAATGGCTACCGCATCTTCCACCGACGTCCCGCCAAACTTCATGACGACGGATTGGGAGGGCTCGCTCGAACGTCCGGCCTGTGACCCGACGGCTTGGTTCATGGCACTTCTCTCCTGTGCTTCGGTTTCTTGGACAAACAAAAACCCACCGGCCATTTCCTTCTGGCGGTGGGTCTTTTACCTTTTGAACCTTTGAGCTAGCTCAGCAGGCGACCTCCCCCAGAAGACACGTAATTCGCTTAGCCTTGTCTGTTGTGACCGGCTCTGTAATTCGTTTTACCTTCCGTGGGATCGAGGTCATATCTACCTGCACGTTACCTAGTCGAGATCGCGGGACGACTTGCTGCTGCGGCTGTCGCGGCCAAGTCCTTCTTCGAAGAACTGCACGAGCCGGTCAATCAAACGTTGCTGCCCGCCGATGATGTGGAGGCCACTCTCGTGGCGATGCTCCTCCAGGACTTTGCTTAAACTACGCTCCAGATCGGTCATGTTTCACACTCCTCAGGGGTATTCAGCGAACTTCGCTGCGGCCTCGACGGGCCAAAATGCTTACCCAGGACTGAACGTCTTCTCTGCCGGCACAACCGCCCGGAGAGATACACAAACGCCTGAGGTTACCCACTTAGGCTATGCTGGCTGCCGTTCAAATGGGAAATGAGAAATTCCGATGAGGGTCATCAGAAAAATGGGACGGCGGAAAATTGCCGGAAACAAAGGCTATTTCGACGCTGCCGCAAGTTGCCGGACAGTCGCAATGAAAGTGCTGGTGGCCCGTGTGAGCGTCCGGTCGCGCCGGTAAGCGATGGCCAGTTCCCGCCAGAGTTCTTTCTCCTTAGGAGCGATCAGTTTGACGCGACCGGCAAGAACCTGATCCCGAGCGAAGCTGGCGCTGATCAGCGAAACGCCAAGGTTCGCGGCCACAAAGCTCTTGATCATCCCAACGCTGGGCAGTTCCATGGGAACCTGCAACTGCGATTTGTAAGGTCGCAGCAGTTTGTCCATCAAGCGCCGCGTGTAGCCCGTCTTCGGAAGAAGGATGGGCTGCTTGGCAATTTCTCCCAGTGAAACAGATTCGTTCTTCGCCAGAGGGTTCTGCGGATTCACCATCCACATCAACTGATCGCGGAAGATAGCGTGCGTCTTGAGGCTCGCCGATTTGACCGGCAGCGTGACAATGCCGACATCAATGGAGCCGTTTTCGAGCTTTTCGAGAATCTTGTAGCTGAAGTTGCGGTAGATGCTGACCTGCACGTCCGGATAAAGGCTGCAATATTTCGCGAATACATCCGGCAGCACGTAAAGGCAGGTTGCCTCGTTCGCCCCAATGACGATAGTTCCTCGGGGATTCGAGCCATGGTCCGCGACTGCAAGCAACGACTCGTCACGCAATTGCAGAAGACGCTCAGCGTAAGCGAACAATACACGGCCCGCCGGCGTCAAAGTAACATCCTTACCCGAACGATCCAGGAGCTTGTCACCGTAGTCTTGCTCAAGCTGGCGAATCTGGGCGCTGACAGCGGACTGCGAGCGGAATACTTTCTGCCCGGCTCGCGAGAAACTGCCCAGCTTGGCAACTTCCAGAAAAGTCGTGAGCTGATCGAAATCCATGGATTGTGGGCGATTATACCGAAGCCACGAAAAACTCCCGAATCATGTGAGCTGGACAGGCCGAGGGATCGGTCTTCATCACATGAGAACCGGCTCCTTCGGAGGAATCATCTGCACGGATTCCGGGGACGTGATATCGCTTCTGCGGATCTGCGCGAGCGTTGCATTCCACGTCTCCGTAATGGAGCAAGGCGGACGCAACGGCTCCACGCGCAGGAATGGCAGCGGAGCGTCGGATCCGATCAAGCGCAAAGCTCGAGGACTTCCCGTAAGACGGAAATGCCGCCGTAGGGCCATTCTCAACCAGAGCTCTTCGCGAACTTCAATGGGCCGCAGATGCACGGAATGCTGGTTATAGCCGTGTCCCGCGAGTGAGTCGCGCATCATGTAGGCGACGCCGCCCGTCATTCCCGCGCCAAGATTCATTCCCGCGGGTCCAAGAATGACCACCACGCCTGCCGTCATATATTCGCAACCGTGCTGGCCGACTCCCTCGACCACGGCCAGTGCACCGCTGTTGCGCACGGCAAATCTTTCGCCCGCCCGGCCTGCGACGTAGAGCTCTCCGGAGGTCGCTCCGTAAAGAACGGTGTTGCCGACCAGCACGTCGCCGCGGAGAGATGCTTCGTCGCCGGCCGTAATTGCGATCGAACCGCCGCTCAGACCTTTTCCGACGTAGTCGTTGGCTTCGCCAAGCAGCTTGAACTTCACGCTTGGAATGAGGAACGCGCCGAAGCTCTGCCCGGCGGTACCCGTGAATTCCGTGGAGACCTCACCCGGCATCTGCGAACTCATCCGCCGCCGCAAAATCTCGCCGCTCAAATGTGCTCCGATGGCACGATCGGAGTTGGTGATAAGGAACCGATGCTCGCGCGAACGCAGCGTCTCCAACTCGTCGACAGCCGCGGCGAGTTCGAGGAATAGGCCACGGTCATGTTCCCGCGGACATGCGGGTTGCGCAGGACCAACCGCAGGCGCCAACAAATCGCCGAGCATGGCCGCGGCTTGGTCGTTGCGTGGCACCAGTCGGTCGGCCGCCCCCACGATTTCATCGATCGAGGATGCTCCCATCGCAGCGAGCAATTCGCGGACTTCTCCGGCAAGTGCGCGGAAATAGCTTTCCACCATCTCCGGATTTCCGGTGAAGCGTGCACGCAACTTTTCGTCCTGGGTTGCGATGCCAACGGGGCATGTATTCAGATGGCATTGACGCGCCATGACGCAGCCGATGGCCATTAATGCAGCCGTTCCGAAGCCAAATTCTTCTGCGCCCAGCAACGCACCGATGACAACATCACGAGCAAACTTGAAACCGCCGTCAACCCGCAACCGCACTCTGCTGCGCAAGCCGGTCCGAACCAGGGAACAATGCGCATCGCGCAGGCCGACTTCCCAAGGCAACCCAGTGTTCTTGATGGAGGTAATCGGAGAGGCACCGGTTCCTCCGTCGTGGCCGGCGATAGTGATGACGTCAGCCCCAGCCTTGGCTACTCCCGTTGCAATAATGCCGACACCAGCGCTCGAGACTAGCTTCACGCCAATACGTGCGTGGGGATTCACGGCACGCAGGTCGTAGATCAATTGCGCGAGATCCTCGATGCTGTAGATATCGTGATGCGGCGGCGGCGAAATCAGCATCATGCCGGGCACAGCATGCCGCAAGCGCGCGATGTACGAGGTAACCTTGCTGGCCGGCAACTGGCCGCCCTCGCCGGGCTTCGCACCCTGGGCGATCTTGATCTCCAATTCATCGGCATGGACGAGATAGTCGGTGGTCACACCGAAGCGGCCGGACGCCACCTGCTTTACACGGTTGTTGGCCTCGGCCTTCTGCGTGTAGATAGTGGGGTCTTCCCCGCCTTCGCCGGTATTGCTGCGTCCACCCAGGCGGTTCATCGCCACTGCCAGTGTGCTGTGAGTCTCGGGCGAAATCGCTCCCAATGACATTGCCTGCGTGCTGAAGCGGCTCAGCAACGAGGCTTCCGTTTCGACATCCTTAACCGGAAGCGGACTGTCCTGGCGGATCGTCACCAGATCTCTAATCGCAACGGGATCCCGGTCATCTCCCAGCGCGGTGTATGCCTTGAAATTCTCGTCAGTCGGCGACTTGATGTAGCGATGCAACCGCCGCACGATTTCCGGCGAGTTCGAATGGCGCTCGCCGTTTTGCCGGAACCGGTACAAGCCCGTGTCCTGCAGACTGACATTCTTCGGTGAATATCCGGCAGCATGGCGCACCAGGCAATCGTTGAGAAGGCTGCCGAGTGTCTTACCACCAAGCACAGAGCCCGCGCTCTCGAACAGCTCAGCGCACAGGGCAGGATCGAGGCCGATCAGTTCGAACAGCTGGCTGTTCCGATAGCTGGCAATCGCCGACACACCCATGCGAGCCATCACCTTACGAAGGCCCTTCTCGAGGGCGAACCGATAGCGGGCTACGCCATCAGGACGCAATGTCGCCGCCTGCTCCAGTGCCAGGTAAGGCACGACTCCGCTGGCTCCAGCGGCCACCAGCAGAGCGACGTGATGGGTGTCGATCACCTGTCCGGATTCAACGATGACAGGAACATCCCAGGCTCCTGATCCGACCAGTGATTTCCAAACTACGGCAAGAGCCAGCAACGCCGGAAGTGCAGCACGGTTCTCATCGACTCCACGGTCACTCAGCAGAATGAACCCTGGCGAAGATTCTCCCGACGGAAGAGCTTTCGTGCGAAGTTCCTCCAAAGCTCTCCTTGCACCCTCGATGCCTTCGGAGGTGCAGAAGGTAATGTCGAGGCGCCGCGATGGTAATTCCTCCGCAAGCTGGTCAAGCTGACCGCCATCCAGCAAAGGCGAACTCAAGACCGCCTTTTCTCCCAAATACGAGCGCAGGGACATCACGTGCGTCTCGCGCAGCGGATCAATGGGAGGATTCGTGACCTGCGCAAAACGCTGCTTGCAGTAATCCCACAACGGCCGCGGCAAATGCGACAGGAAAGCGGGCGGGGCGTCATCGCCCATGCTCCACACAGCTTCCTGGCTCTCCTGCACCAGCGGCTGGAAGAGTAACTTGTACTGATCTTCGGTCCAGCCCAAAGCCGCCATCGCGCGCTGCGGCTCAGGCGTAAAGCTCCTCGGGATGCGCTCGGTAGGAACGATGTGCAGAGAAACCGCCGTGCCGGCTGCATCGTGGAATTCGGGGAGATGTCCCACCTGCGCGGGACGAGTGAATTCCCTAGACTTCGGGTTGCAGACCAGCATCTCGCCCGGTCCCAGCCTCTGGCGCTCGATCACTTCCTTGCCATGCAGGTCCGCGATGCCCACTTCCGATCCCACAATCAACAACCCGTCAGCGGTCAGCGTGTAGCGCATGGGGCGCAGGCCGTT
>Ga0075434_100005526_pt1 | contig 11510 bp, 13 predicted proteins | sample RhiMethybrSRZTD3_FD_75298 | JGI IMG/M metagenome (GOLD analysis project Ga0075434, IMG submission 75298) | Populus rhizosphere microbial communities from Tennessee, USA - Rhizosphere MetaG P. TD hybrid SRZTD3 | ecosystem: Host-associated > Plants > Roots > Rhizosphere > Soil | place: USA...
GCGATCCAGCGCACCGTCGAGCACCGCGAGGTGTTCCACGACGAGATGCTGCACATCATGCGGCAGATCATGCGCGGCGAGCTCAGCCAGGCGCAGATCGCCGGCTTCATCATGGGACTGCGGGTGAAGAAGGAGACGATCGGCGAGATCGCCGCCGCGGCGCAGGTGATGCGCGAGCTGGCAACACCTGTGGAAGTGAAAGACGACAAGCACCTCGTCGACACCTGCGGCACCGGCGGCGACTCGGCGCACACCTTCAATGTCTCGACCTGCGCGGCGTTCGTCGCCGCCGCGGCCGGCGCAAAGGTGGCGAAGCACATGGGCCGCTCGGTGTCCTCATCCTCGGGCAGCGCGGAAGTGCTCGAGGCGCTCGGCGCCAACATCGCGGTAACGCCGGAGCAGACCGGCCAGGCGATCGAGAAGCTCGGCCTCGGCTTCATGTTCGCCCCCGCGCACCACGCGGCGATGAAGCACGCGGCGCCGGTGCGCAAGGATCTGGGCGTGCGCACCATCTTCAACATCCTCGGGCCGCTCACCAACCCGGCCGGGGCGAAGAACCAGGTGCTCGGCGTGTTCCATTCGGACCTGGTCGGCATCCAGGTGCGCGTGCTGCAGCGCCTGGGCTCGAAGCACGTCATGGTGGTCTACGGCCTCGATGGCCTGGACGAAATCTCGGTTTCGGGCGACACCATGGTCGGCGAGCTGAAGGACGGCCAGATCAACGAGTACATCCTCAATCCCGGCCAGTTCGGCCTCGAGCTCTACGACCGGCGCGCGATCACCGTCACCACGGTCGATGAATCGAAGGCGATGATCGTCGCGGTGCTCGAAGGGCAGCCCGGGCCGGCGCACAACATCGTCGCCCTCAACGCCGGCGCGGCGATCTACGTCGCCGGCCGCGCCGACAGCCACAAGGCCGGCGTCGAGCGGGCGAGCCAGGTGATCAAGAGCGGCGCGGCGAAGCAGAAGCTCGAGGAATTCGTCGGCTTCACGCAAAAGCTGAAGAAGTGAACATCCTCGACCGCATCCTCGAGGTGAAGCGCCGGGAGGTCGCCGCGGCGAAAGCTCGCCTGCCGAACCCGAAGCCCGCGGGGCCCGTCAGGGGCTTTATTGCTGCACTGCAGAAGCGCCGCCCGGCGGTGATCGCGGAGATCAAGAAGGCGAGCCCATCCCGGGGAGTATTGCGAGCCCACTTCGACCCGGCCGCGATCGCCCGGAGCTATGAACTGGGCGGTGCAGCTTGCATGTCAGTCCTCACTGACAAGGAGTTCTTCCAGGGCGACGCAGAGCATTTGAAGGCGGCGCGCGCGGCGTGCGCGCTGCCGGCGCTGCGCAAGGATTTCGTCATCGATCCCTGGCAGGTGCACGAGTCGCGCATGCTGGGCGCCGACTGCATTCTCCTCATTGCCGCCTGTCTTTCTCGAGCGGAAATGCTCGAGCTGGAAAGCCTCGCGCACGGTCTTGGCATGGCGGTGCTGGTCGAAGTGCACGACGGCGAAGAACTTGAAAAAGCGGCCGCGCTGAAGACGCCGCTCCTCGGCATCAACAACCGAAACCTCAAGACCTTCGAGACGAAGCTCGAAACCACCATCGATCTCCTGCCGCGCGTGCCGAAGGGAAGGATCGTGGTCACCGAGAGCGGCGTCCTCGCGCCTGGGGACGTCGCCAGAATGCGCGGTCACGGGGTTGAAACGTTCCTCGTCGGCGAGGCTTTCATGCGTGCCGACGATCCCGGCGAAGCGCTGCGCAGCCTGTTTTTTGCCGCACCGCAGCAAAACGCCGGTGTTGGGAAATCACAACGAGGCCGCCCTAACGGTCCCTGACAGGGACGGAATCCTTGGTTTCTCAAGGGGGCGTTGGGCACACTGCAAGGGACTTCTCGGTTGAGGGGTTGGCACACGACCGATCGGCGTGCGCCTAGATTCAAACAGAGAGGAGCATTTCGCATGCAGAAGAAACTGTTAACAGTGGCAGTGGCCGGCGCTCTGGCCGTGCCCGCCATCGCGGTGGCGCAGTCGACCACCGAGGTGTACGGCACAGTCAACATGGCGTTTGGTCAGTTCCGATACACCGAGAGCACCTCCGGTCTTCCGTCCGTCTCCAAGTTTGACGTCGCGAACGGCGCGTCGAACTACGGCGTGCGTAGCCGGGAAAATCTCGGCGGCGGACTCGCCGGCTGGATCCAGATCGAGCAGAACGCACCGCTCGAGCGCTCGTCCAACCAGGCGATCAAGCCCGCGTCGCGCAACTCGGCGATCGGTATCCAGGGCGGCTTCGGCAACATCTTCCTGGGCCAGTGGACCACGCCGTGGGCAGACCTTGACGCGCTGTGGGGCATCGGCACGGTAGGCTTCTGGGGACCGGTGACGTCGATCATCGGCCGCCGGGAAACGACCGGCACGGCACCGAACGCCAACTGCGTCAACGCAGAAGGCACGACGCCGGGCGGTTCGAGCCTGGGCGCCGGAACGCCGATCTGCGACGCACTTGAGGGCGGTGGCGGAGTCGGCCATGCTTTCTGGCGCCGCGTTTCCAACGCCGTGTTTTACCAGTCGCCAGTGATGGCGGGCGTGCAGGGCAAGCTCGCCTACCAGACCAACGAAGGCAAGTCGACGGCGAACGCCACCACCAACGCCGACGCTTCGCTGTGGTCCGTGTCGGTGCAGTGGGCCGGGATGGGCGGCCGGGCGCGAGTCGGTGCGGCGTATGACCGCCATAAGGACTTCACGACCATCGGCCAGACCGACACCGGCTTCTCGGTGAAGGGCGGCTGGAACTTCGGCGTGATCGACGTCGGCGCTGCGTTGGAAGCCATGAAGTACAACGCCGCCGGTGGAGAAGTGAAGGCCCGTCAGTACGGTGTCGCACTCGCCGTGCCGGTGGGTCCTGGCTCGATCCGCGCCTCCTGGTCGAAGGCCAAGGACCTCAACGGTCCTGGCATCGCGATCACGGACACCGGGGCGACGCAGTACAACCTCGGCTACGAGCACCGCTTCTCGAAGCGCACCAACGTTGGCATTGGCTACGCGAAGATCACCAACAAGACCAACGCGCAGTTCACGTGGACGGGCGCACCGCCGACACAGGATGGTTCTTCCAACACGCCTCCTGTTGGCACGGACGTGAGCACGTTCTTCGTCAGCATGACGCATCGCTTCTAAGCGACACGTCAGGGAGGTCTGAAACGGGCGCCTACGGGCGCCCGTTTTTTTTCTGTTAGTCTGCTCGCGATGCTCTCCATCGATGCCCTGATCGGCGAATTCGACCGCGCGCTGCGCGCTGTCGCGGGCGTCGCCGAGGCGGCGCGGCGCTCGCCCGCCGAGCAGGTCGCCGAGGCCGAGCTCGCCGCGGCCGATCGCGAGCACGCCGCCGCGCTGATGCGCGTCAACCACGTCGGCGAAGTCTGCGCCCAGGCGCTCTACCAGGGTCAGGCATTGACGGCGAGAGATTCCGCTGCGCGCGCCGCACTCGAGAAGGCGTCGCGCGAGGAGCAGGACCACCTCGCCTGGAGCGCGGAACGAATCCGCGAGCTGGGCGGCCGGCCGAGCCTGCTCAATCCACTGTGGTATGCCGGATCGCTCGCCATCGGCGCGCTGGCCGGCGCGCTGGGTGATCGCTGGAATCTTGCCTTCCTCGCCGAAACCGAGCGGCAGGTCGAGGAGCATCTCACCGGCCATCTCGATGCGCTGCCCTCGGCCGACCGGCGCACGCGTGCCGTGGTCGAGGCGATGCGCGCTGACGAGGCGCGACACCGTGCGAGCGCGATCGAGCTCGGTGCGGCGGAGCTGCCCGAGCCGGCGAAGCGGGCCATGCGCCTCGCCTCGAAGGTGATGACCAGCGTCGCCTATCGGCTCTAGCGGTGCTGCAGGTTTTCATCGGCTTCGACCCGCGCGAGGCGATTGCGTACGACGTGCTCGCGCACTCGATTCGCCGGCAGGCTTCGCTGCCGGTCTCGATCCAGCCGCTGGTGCAGCAGGAGCTGCGCGACGGTGGCCTCTATAACCGCGAGCGAGGCCCGACCGAATCGACGGAGTTCAGCCTGACGCGTTTCCTCGTGCCGGCCCTCGCCGGGTACCGCGGCTGGTCGGTGTTCATGGACTGCGACATGCTTTGCCGGGCCGACATCGCGGGCCTCGCGGCGCTCGCCAGCGCGGACAAGGCCGTGCACGTGGTGAAGCACGACTACATTCCGAAGACCGAGCGCAAGTTCCTCGACCAGGTGCAGACCAAGTACGCACGGAAGAACTGGTCGAGCGTGATGCTGTTCAACAATGAGCGTTGCCGGGCGCTGAGCGCCGATTACGTGAACTCGGCATCCGGCCTGGAGCTGCACCGCTTCAAGTGGGTCGACGACGCCCTGGTCGGGGACTTGCCAACGGAATGGAACTGGCTCGTCACCGAGTACGACTACAACCCTGCGGCGAAGCTGGTGCACTACACGCTCGGCGGCCCATGGTTCGACGCGTACCGCGATTGCGACTACGCCGGCGAGTGGTTCGAGGAGCGCGAGGCGATGCGGTGCGCGTCGTCTGGGTAAGCTTCGCGCCGATCGAGCGCCAGGGCGGGAAAGCGACCAGCGCGGTCGCTTCGGTTCGCTACCGCCTGCTGCTGCCGTCGGCGGCGCTCGCCGCGCAGGGCTGCGAGAGCCGCGTCACCGCGCTCCCGCCTGGCGCGAACCGGCGCACGCTCATGGAGCGCTTTCGCGGCGCGCAGACCGTGGTGCTCGGCAAGGTGTTCGCGCCTGAACAGGCTGAGCGAGTGCTCGAGCTCGTCGGGGACCTGAAGCAGCAAGGCGTATCGGTAATCGCTGACTACAGCGACGATCATTTCTCGCACCCGGCGCTTGGCGGCATGTACCGTGCGCTCGCCGGCGCGGTCGATGCGATCGTCGCCAGCACGCCGACGCTCGCTGATGTGGTGCGCGGGCACGCGCGTGGACGAGTGAGCGTCGTCACCGATCCGGTCGAGGGCGAGCGCGGCGAGCCGCGCGTGCCGAAAGCGCCGCCGTACCGGCTGCTCTGGTTCGGCCATCCGACTAATCTCGATACGCTCCAGTACGGATTGCCGCAGGTGAAAGCGCACAACCTCACGTTGGTGAGTGCGCCGGGGTCTGACGCGGAACGACTCGGCGCGCGCTTCCGTCCCTGGACACCGCGAGCGGTATTCGAAGAACTGCGAGAATGCGACGCGGTGATCATTCCCTCCAATCCGCACGATCCGCGCAAGGCGGCGAAGAGCCCGAACCGCTTCACCGAATCGCTCTGGGCGGGACGCTTCGTGCTGGCGCATCCGCTCCCGGCTTACCTGGAGCTCGCCGACTTCGGCTGGGTGGGTGACGATCTCGGCGAAGGCTTGAAATGGCTCGCCGCGCACCCCGGTGAAGCGCTGGACCGCATTGGTCGTGGTCAGGCGGTGGTCGCCGAGCGTTTCTCGCCGCGCGCGGTCGGCGCGGCATGGAAGGCCGTGATCGGCGCATGAACGACCAGGCCGTCGCCTATTTTCGGTGGGCTTACGAAAGCGGCGTGTGGAAGCGCATGCACTACCGCGGCGTGCGCATCCTCAAGTTCCCGAGCGATATCTGGAACTACCAGGAAATCTTCAGCGAGCACCGCATCGACTGGGTGATCGAGACCGGGACGCGCCATGGCGGCTCGGCGCTTTACTTCGCCGACCTCCTGCAGCTCAATGGCGCCTCGGGCCGCGTGGTGAGCATCGACGTCGACCCGGCGTCGAACATGGTCCACGGCCATCCGCGCATCGACTTCCTGCTCGGCGACAGCGGTTCGCCCGACGCCGTCGCGGCGGTGCGCGCGCACATCCCGGCGACGCGCGGGCCGCTGTTCCTGATCCTCGACTCGGACCACAGCAAGGCGCACGTGCTGCGGGAGCTTGCCGCGTGGACGCCGCTGCTGCGGCGAGGCGACTACCTAGTCGTCGAGGACACCTGCATCAATGGCCATCCTTTGCGCGCCGACTTCGGCCCGGGGCCGTTCGAGGCGCTGGAGGAGTTCACGGCCCACAACCCGGGGCTCTTCGAGCGCGATGTCGCCCGCGAGGAGAAATTCGGCTTTACCTGCGCGCCGCGCGGCTACCTGATCAAGACCTGAAGCGCATCGCGCATTGCGGTGACGGCTTTTTCCCAGCTGCCGTCGCCGCCCTGGTGGAAGAGCCGCATGACGCCGGGATACGAGGCGCACTGCGAGCCCTTCCTCGGCCAGCGCCAGTCCGCGTGGTAGCTGGGCACCAGGAGCCAGACGGGTCGACCTAGGGCGCCAGCGAGGTGAACGATCGCGGTATCGCTCGAGATCAGCAGGTCGACCCCTGCCAATGCGGCCGCCGTGTCGGCGAAGTCTCGAAATTCGCGGCCGATCTGCTGCATCGGCTGATCCGCGGGCGCGGGGATGTTCTCGTCGACGCCTTTTTGCAGGCTGACGTAGGAGACATCGCGCACATCCCACAACGGACGCAGAACCGAGAAGCTTGGCAGCGAGCGGAAGCGGTCATGTCCGAACTCCGGCCGGCCCTTCCAGCATAGACCGACAGTAAAGCCTTTGTCCGGCAGGCGCTGTTTCCACGTTTGCGCGCGCGTCGTGTCCGCGTGGAGATAGGGAAGGTCGCTGCGCAGCGATGCGGGGCCGGGCAGGTATGCCGGAATGCTGCCTACGTGAACCCAGTAGTCGTAGTCGCCTCTGCTCGACTCTTCGGTAGTGACGACGGCATCCACGCCGCGGAGGCTTTCGAATAGCGCATGGAGAGGCGCCGGGCAGGCGAGTGTCACGTGACCGCCCAGCGCCTTCAGAAGCGGCACGTAGCGCGCGAAGTAGATTGCGTCGCCGTAGCCCTGCTCAGGCCAGACCACGATGCGCTTGCCGGACAGTTCCTCGCCTTTCCAGCCGGCCGCTTCGAATGCCGGTTTTTCGCGCGGCAGCCAATTACCGGCATTGACCTCCAGCCGCGCCTCGTAGAGCGGCCATCCCGCCTGAAGATCGCCGGCGCAGAGCAGAACGAACGCGAGGTTGTATTTCGCCGCCGCCGCTTTCGCAGACGGCGCGAGGGCGACGGCACGGCGAAAGGCGCCGATCGCGTCGTCAAAGCGCTGCAGCTCGCGCAGCGCGTTACCGAGTACCACGTGATATTCCCAATTCGCCGGCGCGAGCGCGAGGGCGCGACGGCAACGGCCGAGTGCCTCTTCGGGACGTCTTAGCTCGATCAGCGCGCGCGCGAGGCCGCTGTGCGCCTCCGCAAATTTCGGTCTTAGCCGCAACGCGAGTTCGAAGGCGGCAACGGCGTCGTCGGCCTGCCCCTGCGAAAGCAAGGCGTTGCCCAGCTCGCAGTGCGCCTCCGCTGACTTCGGCTCCAGCTTCAGCGCCTGACGGTGGGCGCGCTCGGCCTCCGCGAAACGCTGCTGCTCCCAAAGCGAAATGCCCAGCTGGTAATAAAGCCGCGCGTCGTTCGGCGCGTGCTCCAGCGCCCTGGTGTAGGCGACTTCGGCCTCCTGATAGCGCCCGGCCGCGAGTAGTCGGTCCGCGTCGTCGGCCAAGCGCTCAGCCCTCGACGATCTCGAAGTCCTTGCTGATCTCGGCGGTCTTGCCGAGCATGATCGAGGCGGAGCAGTACTTCTCGTGGGAGAGTCGGATCGCGTGCTCGACGACGTTGCGCTTCAGCCCCTTGCCGCGCACGACGAAATGCATGTGGATTTTCGTGAACACCTTGGGATCGGTCGCGGCGCGCTCGGAGGTCAGCTTCACGTCGCAGCCGGTCACCGCCTGGCCGCTCTTGCGCAGGATGACCACTACGTCATAGGCGGTGCAGCCGCCCGTGCCGACGAGAACCATCTCCATCGGCCTCGGCGCGAGGTTTTTTCCGCCGCCGTCGGGCGCGCCATCCATCGCGACGACGTGATTGCTGCCTGTTTCCGCGAGGAATGTCATTCCGTCGCCACCGGTCCAGCGAATCGTGCAATCCATGTTTGTTATTGCCTAAAAATCATGATGTTAAGGGAAATGAGACATACTTCATCGCGACCCTCGCCCAGCGACGGCAACATGCATCGTCTCCTCCACCCTCCTCCTAATGGTGGATTCGGCGCAACTCCTGCGGGGTCGCGCCATTTTTTTGTGTAAAATCCGCAGCTTTTCGCCGTTCCGAAATGAAAACATACACCGCGAAGGCCGGCCAGGAACACCAGTGGGTCGTCGTTGACGCCCAGAACAAGGTGCTCGGCCGTCTCGCTTCGCAGATCGCCATGCGGCTGCGGGGCAAGCACAGGCCCGAGTACACGCCGCACATCGACACCGGCGACTTCGTCGTCGTGGTCAACGCGGCGAAGCTGCGCGTCACCGGGCGCAAGAGCGAGCGCAAGATCTATTACAGCCACAGCGGCTATCCGGGCGGCCTGAAGACCACCAATTTCGCCAAGCTGCACGCGGCGAAGCCGGAGCGCGTGTTGGAGAAGGCGGTCAAGGGCATGCTGCCCAAGGGCCCGCTCGGCTACGCGATGCTGCGCAAACTGAAGGTTTACGCGGGCGACAAACACCCGCACTCGGCGCAACAGCCGAAAACCGTGGAGCTCTAGGAAACAATGGTCGGCGACTACTACTACGGCACGGGACGGCGCAAGCGCGCGGTCGCGAGGGTGTTCCTCAAGCCCGGCAAGGGCGATATCGTCGTCAACGGCAAGCCGATGAACCAGTTCTTCGGGCGCGAGACCGGCCAGATGGTCGTGCGTCAGCCGCTCGAGCTGACGAAGAACCTCACCAGCTTCGACATCATGGTGAACGTATTCGGCGGCGGCGAGAGCGGCCAGGCCGGCGCGGTGCGCCACGGCATCGCGCGGGCGTTGATCGAGTATGATGCAGCGTTGAAGCCGACCCTGAGCACGGCCGGGCTCGTGACGCGCGATGCGCGAGAAGTCGAGCGAAAGAAGGTCGGTCTGCACAAGGCGCGGCGGCGCAAGCAGTACTCGAAACGCTGAACACAGGGATTCTGCGAACCGAAAGCCGCCGATCTGGCGGCTTTTTCGTTTCTGGAGCATGAATGATTAAGGCGGGCATCGTCGGCGGAACGGGATACACGGGGGTCGAGCTCCTGCGCCTGCTCGCCCAGCACCCGCAAGTCGAGCTGAAGGCGATCACTTCGCGCAAGGAAGCCGGCACCGAGGTGGCGGCGATGTTCCCCAGCCTGCGCAAGCGCGTCGAGCTGAAGTTCACCGAGCCCGATCCCAAGGCGCTGCGCGGCTGCGACGTGGTGTTCTTCGCCACGCCGCACGGCGTGTGCATGAAGGACGCGCGCGCCGTGCTCGACGGCGGCGCGAAGATCGTCGACCTGTCGGCGGATTTCCGCCTGCAGGACCTCGCCGAGTGGGAGCGCTGGTACAAGATGAAGCACACCGAGCCCGGCCTCGTGCGCGAGGCGGTATACGGCCTGTGCGAGCTGAACCGCGAGCGCATCCGCAAGGCGCGGCTCGTCGCGAACCCGGGCTGCTACCCGACGGCGATCCAGCTCGGCTTCCTGCCGCTGCTCGAGGCCGAGGTCGTTGATCCGCAGCACCTCATCGCCGACGCGAAGTCGGGTGTAAGCGGCGCGGGGCGCAAGGGCGAGATCAACCTGCTCTTCTCCGAGGCTTCGGACAATTTCGCTGCCTACAACGTGGCCGGGCACCGCCACCGGCCCGAGACGCGCGAGAGCCTGGCACAGGTGGCGAAGCGCGAGATCGGGCTCATCTTCAACGCGCACCTCGCGCCGATGAACCGCGGCATCTTCGCCACGCTCTACGCGCGGATCACGAAAGAAGCGGATTTCCAGGCGCTGTTCGAGAACCGCTATGCGAAGGAGCCCTTCGTCGACGTCATGCCGCCCGGCAGCCATCCCGACACCCGCTCGGTACGCGCGGCGAATACCTGCCGCATCGCCGTGCACCGGCCGCCGGAGGGCGCGCGCAACGACACCGTCGTGGTGTTGTCGGTGATCGACAACCTGGTGAAAGGCGCGTCCGGCCAGGCGGTGCAGAACATGAACCTGATGTTCGGTTTGCCCGAAACCACCGGTCTGACGCAGGTCGCGGTGGTGCCCTGAAGCGCGACCTGAGCGGAAGTTTCTCGAAGCTCCGGCAGCGCTTCGGCATCGCCGCGCCGCGCGTGGCGGTGCAGACGCACCTGCCCTGGTATTGGCGCTGGGTCGGCTTCGCCGCTCTGCTCGGCGTCGCCATCGCGGCGGCAGCATGGATCTACGACGCGGGCCGGCGCTTCGCCGGCTTCGACAACAGCCAGGTGCAGCAGGAGCTGAGAAAGGCCAAGGACGAGCTCGCCGAGGCGCACTCCGAGCTCGAGCGCCTGCGCGCCGTCGCCAGCGCCGCGGACAACCGCATGTCGATCGAGAAGAGCGCGCAGCAGAAGCTCGCGCAGCAGATCCGCGCCCTCGAGCAGGAGAACGCGCGCGTGCGCGAGGAACTAGCGACCCTCGAAGGCATGTTGTCGTCCGACTCGCGCGCCGCGGCCGGCCTCACGATCTATCGCTTCAAGGTGGAGCCGGACGTGCTGCCGGGCGAGTACCGCTATCACCTGCTGCTGCTTACGCCGACAACGCGGCGCGACCGTGAATTTCATGGCAGATTGGAGCTCGTGGTCGGCCTCACGGACGGGGGGCAGAGTGCTATGATGAGTTTCCCCGAGCCGGCGGACGCCGGGGCGTCCGAATTCAAGCTGGCATTCAAGTACTTCCGGCGCGTGCAGGGGACCTTTCGGGTGAACCCGAAGGCGCGGGTCGAGAGCGTGCAGGTGAGGGTCTACGAGAACGGATCCAACCAGCCCCGAGCGACCCACACCGTGACGCTGTAAGAAGGGAGAAGGCGATGTTCAACAAATCGAGCAAACCGCAGAACCGGATTGACAGCCTGATCGGCGCCACCACGCGCATCGAAGGCAATGTCATCTTCAGCGGCGGATTGCGGGTCGACGGCATGGTGCGCGGCAACGTCGCGGCGCTGCCCGATCAGCCCGGCACGCTGGTGGTGTCCTCCGATGCACGCATCGACGGCGAAGTGCAGGCCGCGCACATCGTGGTCAACGGCGTGATCAACGGACCGGTGCAGTCGACCGAGACCCTCGAACTCCAGTCGGGCTCGCGGGTCAAAGGCGACGTGCATTACAAGAGCATCGAGATCCACCAGGGCGCGGTCGTCGAGGGCCGGCTGGTGCATCACGGCGCCGAAGCGAAGGGCGTAGAATTGAAACTTGCGTCGGGTGGATAAGCCCTACAAGCAGGAGTGATATGAACGCAGTCACAGAAATGCCGGCACCGCTGGTCTTCAGCGACAGCGCCGCGAACAAGGTGAAGGACCTGATCACTGAGGAAGGCAACCCGGAGCTCAAGCTCCGCGTGTTCGTCACTGGCGGCGGCTGCTCGGGCTTCCAGTACGGCTTCACCTTCGACGAGGTGCAGAACGAGGACGACGCCGTGATGGAGAAGAACGGCGTGAAGCTGCTGATCGATCCGATGAGCTACCAGTACCT
>Ga0075434_100005528_pt1 | contig 11508 bp, 5 predicted proteins | sample RhiMethybrSRZTD3_FD_75298 | JGI IMG/M metagenome (GOLD analysis project Ga0075434, IMG submission 75298) | Populus rhizosphere microbial communities from Tennessee, USA - Rhizosphere MetaG P. TD hybrid SRZTD3 | ecosystem: Host-associated > Plants > Roots > Rhizosphere > Soil | place: USA...
CGGTTCAGCAACTCCGACATCGTGAGCGTCTACATCGATCCCTACCTCGACCACACGACCGGGTACAACTTCAAGGTGAACCCGCTGGGCGTTCTTCTCGATGGCTACATGTACAACGACGGCGACCGCGACGACAATTGGGACGCGGTCTGGGATGCCCAGACCTACCGCGACCAGGACGGGTGGTATGTCGAAATGCGTATCCCGTTCTCCGCCGTCCGCTATCGCACGGCGGAATCGATGACGTGGGGGCTCGAGGTCTACCGTTACATGCACGGCCGGGGGGAGGACACCGCCTGGGTCACCTGGGACCGAGCCGCGAAGGGGTTCGTCAGCCGCTGGGGGCAGCTCACCGGAATCCAGGGAGTGCCGGCGCCGCGCCAACTCGAGATCGTGCCTTACGTGGTCGGAAGGGCCACCGATCCTTCGCAAATTGGAAACGAGAAGCTCGACAAGTTCGAAAACGCGGGGGCCGACCTCAAGTACGGGGTCACGGCCGACCTCGCCCTGAACGCGACGGTGCAGCCGGACTTCGGCCAGGTGGAAGCGGATCCGGCCGTGCTCAATCTTTCCCCATTCGAGACCTTCTTCGAAGAGAAGCGCCCTTTCTTCATCGAGGGAAGCCGCCTCTTCCAGCACCCCGATTTCAACCTCTTCTACTCTCGCAGGATTGGCACGGGGGATCCCAACTCGCGGATCCGATACGCGGGCAAGCTGACCGGAAAGGCGGCCGGCAACGTGACGATCGCGACGCTCGTCGCCTCGAGCGATGTCACAGGACGCGGGCAGGCGCACAACCTCTTGAAGAATGGAGGTCGGCTCTCGCGGTACTTCGTGACCCGTTTGGGGAAAGAATTCAACGGCGGGCGTCAGCGGTTCAACATCATGCAGACCGCCGTCGTGAACACCGCGAATGTCGACAGCTTCGGGGAGTTCGCATCCCGTGAGGCGTACACAAGCGGCGTCGACTTCGATCTCTTCTCGAAGGACCGTACCTACAACATACAGGGGTCGGTCGTCGGGTCGATCATCGACCCCGAGAGCTCCGCCGGGGATCCCACCGTCGACGGAGCCAAGCGCTACGGGACCGGCGGGTCACTCGACATCCGCAAAGTCGGGGGCAAGTGGCGCACGGGCTGGAACGGCCGCTGGGAATCGGACAAGCTCGACATCAACGACATCGGCTTCCTCGAGTCCCCGGACGAGATGGGGATGAGGGGGTTCGTGACGCATATCTACAACCCGGAGGGCAAGAGCAAGACCTGGAACCAGGGGAACTTCAACCTCAACTTCTGGAAGAACTTTCTCTACGCGGGGCGCAAGGGATACGACGTGAACACGGGCCAGGAGGTCTGGTCCTATGGCCGCGGGCACAAGCAGTGGATGGGCGCCGAACTGAACAGTTGGATGCAGCTCCGCAACTACCGCGAATGGTGGTGGGGGACGCAATACCAGACCGAGGGGACGCGCCGGTACGAGACGCGCGGCGGGCCGCTCATGCGCGAGCCCGCGACGTACGGCGGCTGGATGGGCGTCAAGACCGACACCAGAAAGAGCCTGGTCGTGAGCCTGGAGGGGAACCACTTCCGCGACACGTCGCTCAATCACGACACGAACGCGGACCTCGAGGTGCAGTGGAATCAGAGCAGCGCGATCAACCACAACCTGGAGATCGAGTTCCATAATCGTCAGGACGACACACAGTACCTCGCGACGGTGGATGTGGCCTCGCATCCCGGGGCCCAAGGGATCGGCGGCCTGAGCTACCTCTTCGGGCGAATCCATCAACAGACGGCGTCGGTTACCCTGCGCACGAATCTGCTCTTCAGCAGGGACAAGTCGCTCGAGATCTACGCGCAGCCGTTCATCACGGTCGGCGACTACGCCGAGGTCCGCGAGCTGATCCGGCCCGACAGCTACGACTTCATCCATTTCATGGATCCCGCAGTCAATCCACATGACTTCGATTTCAGGTTCACGGCGGTGAACTGGAACGCGGTCTATCGATGGGAGTATCGGCCCGGGAGCACCATCTATCTCGTCTGGACCCAGGGCCGCGAACAGTTCGACGAGCGCGATTTCCATCCCGGCTCGCCGGGCGCCTTCAACAACGATATCCGGCTCAGCAACATGTTCGGGACCGAGGCGGAGAACAAGGTTCTCGCCAAGATCACGTACTGGTTCGCGATCTGACGCCCTGGCTCAAGCCCTGGCCGGCTGACCCGGGGGAGCGGGCCCGTTACGCCGAATCGATCTTTCGTCGGGTCGCACCCCGCTATGACGTCCTGACGCGCGCCCTCTCTTTAGGTCTGGACGGCCGCTGGAAGAAGGGTCTCGTTGCGGACGCGAAGGGGCTCGACGCGCGCGCGCGCGTTCTCGATCTCGCGACCGGGACGGCGGCCTTTCCGATCCTTCTGCGCCAGACAGGGTATGCGGGTGCGGTCGTCGGGCTGGACTTGAGCGCCGACATGCTCGCCAGGGCCCGGCGGAAATGCGCCGGCGCGAAGAATACCTGGTTCCTGCGCGGGGATCTGAGCCGGCTCCCATTCGCCGACGGATCCTTCGATGCCGTCACAATCGGGTACGGCCTGCGCTATCCGACCGACCTCCGCGGCTTTCTCGCCGGCGTCTCACGCCTCCTTCGACCCGGGGGGCGCTTTCTGAGCCTCGATTTCGGCCTCCCCGAGAACCGGGCGTACCGCTCGGTCGCGATGGCCTACCTCCTCGTCTTCGGGTCGGCTTGGGGGCTTGCCCTCCACGGGCGCCCCGGGACCTACGCCCACATCGTGGAGTCGCTCCGAGCGTACCCGGGGCAGCGGAAGCTCCTGGCGCTGATGAACGACCTCGGGTTTGCCGATACCGCTCTCGAGGAGCATATGGGCGGCATTGCGGTTACGATCCGGGCTCGCAAGCCCTGACCCAACTTCCGTATCCTTAGTGTTGCTGGTTGTTGCGGGCCGCGCCGTCTTGGGTTAGTTCTAGCCCCGCCTAGGGAGGGATCTCCGAGTGACCGTCTTTGCCATCGTCATGATCGTCCTGGTCGCATGGATCGCGATCTTCGCCGTGCCCGCGATTCGGCGGCTCCTCGTCACTCCTGCCATCATGAAAGCCATGGCCCGCGCGCTCCCCCGAATGGGCGACACCGAGAGGATCGCGCTGGAGGCGGGGACCGTCTGGTGGGATGGAGACCTCTTCTCGGGCCGTCCCGATTGGAAGAAGCTCCTCAATTTTCAGCGCAAGCCGCTGAGCGCGCGTGAGCGGGCATTCCTCGACGGGCCGGTCGAGGAGCTTTGCGCCATGGTCGACGAGTGGACGGTCGAGAAGGAGCGTGACCTTCCTCCGGAGGCGTGGCGCTTCATCAAGGAGAAGAGGTTCTTCGGGATGATCATCCCGGAGGAGTACGGCGGGCTCGGCTTTTCCGCGCTGGCGAATTCGGCGGTGGTCACGAAGATCTCGAGCCGGAGCGTCGCCGCCGCCGTGACCGTCATGGTGCCCAACTCGCTCGGCCCGGCCGAGCTCCTGCTTCACTACGGCACGGACGAACAGAAGCGCCACTACCTGCCGCGACTCGCGACGGCGGAGGAGATCCCCTGCTTTGCCCTCACCGGGCCGGAGGCGGGAAGCGACGCCGCCTCGACAAAAAGCAGAGGGGTCGTCTGTCGCGGGGAGTACCGCGGGCAGGAAGTCCTGGGCATGCGGCTCAACTGGCGAAAACGCTACATCACCCTCGCGCCCGTGACGACCCTGATCGGGCTCGCCTTCCGGCTCTACGATCCCGACCGCCTCCTCGGCGACAAGGAAGACCTTGGCATCACCCTCGCGCTCATCCCGCGGGATCTCCCGGGCATCGAGATCGGAAAGAGGCATGATCCCCTCGGCGTCGCGTTCTTGAACGGGCCGACATACGGGAGGGATGTCTTCGTTCCGCTCGACGCCATCATCGGCGGCAGGGCCCGCGTCGGTCAGGGCTGGCAGATGCTCATGGCGAATCTCGCCGCGGGCCGCGGAATCTCGCTCCCGGGGCTCGCGACCGGCGCCGCGGAGCTGTCGGCGCGGGTCGGGGGCGCGTACGGCACCGTGCGGGAGCAGTTCGACCTCCCGATCGGTCGATTCGAGGGGATCGAGGAACGGCTCGCGGAAATCGGGGGGATGACCTACATCATGTCGGGTGCGCGCGTCCTGACGGCCGGGGCGGTGGACGCGGGAGAGAAGCCCGCGGTGATCTCGGCCATCATGAAGGCGTACCTGACGGAAGGGATGCGCACGGTCGTGAACGCCGCGATGGACATCCAAGCCGGCGCCGGGATTTCGAGGGGACCTCGAAACCTGCTCGCCCAGGCCTACATGGCCGTTCCCATCGGGATCACGGTGGAGGGGGCGAACATCCTCACCCGGTCGCTGATCATCTTCGGGCAGGGCGCGATCCGATGCCATCCGTACGTGCGCGCGGAGATGGAATCGGTGGCGTCCCGGGACCTGGCCCGGTTCGACCGCGCCTTCTTCGCCCACATGGGGTTTATCGCTTCGAACGCCGCGCGTTGCTTCGCGCACGCGCTCACGGGGTCCCGCCTCGCGCGCCCCAGCGTCCCGGGTCCAGCCGGGGATTACCTCGCGAAGTTCACCCGCGTGAGCGCGGCGTTCGCGCTCGTGTCCGACGCGGCGATGGCCACCCTGGGCGGGCAGCTCAAGCGTCGGGAAAAGATCAGCGGAAGGCTCGCGGATGCGCTCGCCTGGCTCTACCTGGGATCGGCGACCGTGAAGAAATACTGGGATGACGGAAGGGTAGAGGCGGATCTGCCGTTTCTGCGCTGGGGATGCGAGAAGGCTCTGTTCGAGATCGAGACGGCGCTCGTGGGGGTATTGGAGAACCTGCCGAACCGCGCGGCCGCTTGGGCGCTGGGCGCCGCGATCTTTCCGCTCGGGTCCCAACGGAAGCCTCCGAGCGATCAGGTGGGCGCCGCGGTGGCGCGTGCCCTCCTCGACGGCCGCGAGGAGCGCCTGCGCCTCACGCGAGATATCTACGTCCCGCCCCCCGGCGATCCAGGGTTGGGCAGGCTCGAGGCGGCGCTCGGCAAGGTCGTCGCAGCCGCACCGGCGCAGCAGAAGATCAAGTCGGCCATCCGCGCCCGGAAGCTCGAGCGTGACCCCGAGGAGACGCTTCTCGAGCGCGCGGTCGCTTCCGGCGTGATCGGTAAGGCGGAAGGATGCCTGATCCGCGAGGCGGAGGCCGCCCGCGACGACGCGATCCAGGTGGACGAGTTTGATTCGAGGGTCTTCACGCCCGCGCCACGTTAGGCGCGCACGATTCCGGTTCGCGACACGCGGTCCGATGTGTTAGATTCTCGGCTCGTGAGTCCCCGCGGCACCGCTCCGATCCTCGAACGGAGACCGAGAGCCCTCCTGGCACTCGAAGACGGTGCTTTCTTCGAGGGCCGCTCCTTCGGCAGGCTGGGCGAAACCGCGGGGGAAGTGGTCTTCAACACCGCCCTCTGCGGTTATCAGGAAGTCCTCACGGATCCCTCCTACCATGGCCAGATCGTCACCATGACGTATCCCCACATCGGAAACTACGGTGTGAACCGCGAGGACGTCGAGTCCACGCGGCCGCAAGTCGCGGGCTTCGTCGTGAGGGAAGTCTCGACGGTGGCCTCCTCCTGGCGCTCGAGCGGCGAGCTTCACCGCTACCTGGACGAAGCGGGGGTCGTGGGGATCAGCGAAATCGATACGCGCGCGCTGACGCGCCATTTGCGCACCCACGGGGCGAAGCGGGGCGTGATCTCCGCGCTGAACGGGAATCGAGACGAGCTCGTGGATCGAGCCCGTGCCTCCCGCGACATGACAGGGTTGGACCTCGCGCGGGAAGTGACATGCGAAAAACCCTATCGGGTCGAAGCGAGGGCCGCGGGGGATGCCGATTCCCTGTCCCGACTCGGCGCCCGCACGTTCCACGTCGTGGCCTACGATTTCGGCATCAAGCGGAACATCCTCCGCATGCTCTCGGCGGCGGGATGCGACATCACGGTTGTGCCCGCCACGACCTCGGCCGAGGAGGCGCTCTCGCTCGAGCCGGACGGCATCTTCCTCTCGAACGGACCGGGGGATCCCGAACCTTGCGTCTACGCCATCGAAGCGGCGCGGGAGCTGATGCTTGCCAAGCCGACGTTCGGAATCTGCCTTGGGCACCAGATCATGGGCCTGGCGTGTGGCGGCCGAACCTTCAAGCTCAAGTTCGGGCATCGCGGCGCGAATCATCCGGTGAAAAACCTGGCCACGGGCCAGGTCGCGATCACCTCGCAGAACCACGGCTTCGCCGTTCTACCCGATCTCTTCGACGATCCTGACCTGGAGCTCACCCACGTCAACCTGAATGACGGCACGGTCGAGGGATTCCGGCACCGCGACTTGCCCGCGTTCTCGGTCCAATACCATCCGGAAGCGAGCCCGGGGCCTCATGATAGCCACTATCTCTTCACCCAGTTTCTGAAGCTGATGGATTCCGGCGAGCCGCCGCGTTCGCTCCCCAGAGCGCACGCCGCGGGAGTCCCGGCCGGGCTCTGACGCGATGCCCAAGGACAGCTCCCTCCGCTCCGTCCTGGTCTTAGGATCCGGGCCAATCGTGATCGGCCAGGCGTGCGAATTCGATTATTCGGGGACGCAAGCCATCAAGGCCCTCCGCCGCGAGGGCATCCGGGTCTCCCTGGTGAACTCGAACCCGGCGACCATCATGACCGACCCCGAATATGCGGACCGGACCTACGTCGAGCCGCTCACGCCCGACATCGTCGAGAAGATCCTGATCCGCGAGCGGCCGGACGCAGTTCTTCCCACGGTTGGAGGGCAGACCGCGCTCAATCTCGCCGTCGACCTTTCTCGGCGCGGCGTGCTGGACCGTCTCGGCATCCGGCTGATCGGAGCGAGCCGGAAAGCGGTGGAAGTCGGAGAGGATCGGAGGCTCTTCAAGGAGGCCATGAGCCGAATCGGTTTAGACCTTCCACGCAGCGGATTTGCCAGGAGCCTGGAAGAGGCCAAGCGGGTGCTCGTGGGTACCGGCCTGCCGGCCGTGATTCGCCCTTCGTTCACGTTGGGGGGGACCGGCGGCGGAATCGCCTACAACGGAGACGAGTTCGAGGCGGTCGTGACTCGCGGGCTCGATCTCTCGCCGGTGCACGAGATCCTGGTCGAGGAATCGGTGCTCGGCTGGAAGGAATACGAGCTGGAAGTCATGCGCGATCACGCGGACAACTTCGTCGTGATCTGCTCGATCGAGAATTTCGACCCCATGGGAATCCACACGGGCGATTCCGTCACCGTCGCGCCGGCGCAGACGCTGACCGACCGCGAGTATCAGGCGATGCGGAACGCCGCGCGGCGCGTGATCCGCGAAGTCGGGGTGGAGACAGGCGGCTCGAACATCCAGTTTGCGGTCGATCCGAAGAGCGGGCGAATGGTTGTGATCGAAATGAATCCCCGGGTCTCGCGCTCCTCGGCGCTTGCGAGCAAGGCGACCGGGTTCCCGATCGCGAAGATCGCCGCGCTCCTCGCGATCGGCTATAGCCTCGATGAGATCAAGAACGACATCACCCGCGTCACCCCCGCCTCGTTCGAGCCCGCCATCGATTACGTCGTGGTCAAGATCCCACGGTGGGCGTTCGAGAAGTTCCGCGATGCAAACCCCAGCTTGGGCACGCAGATGAAATCGGTGGGCGAGGTCATGGCGATCGGGCGCACGTTCAAGGAGGCGCTCCAGAAGGGCCTTCGCGGCCTCGAGATCGGAGCCAGCGGATTCTCCCGGGACGGCCTCGACGACGGGCGCATCCAGGAGATGCTCCTGACGCCGGACCCGGACCGGATCTTCTACGTGAAACGCGCGCTCGATCTCGGGTGGCCCCAGGAAAAAATCCACCAGATGACCGGGATCGATCCCTGGTTCCTGGACCAGATGCAGCAGATCGTCGACCTTGAGAAGACCATCGGGCCGGGCGTGGATCGGGAGACCCTCCGCGAGGCCAAGCGGATGGGCTTCTCCGACGCGCGGATCGCGACGTTGACCGGGACCACGGAAGCCGAGGCTCGCGTGAGGCGCGAGCGGGAAGCGATCCTTCCCGTCTACAAACGAGTCGATACATGCGCGGCCGAATTCGAGTCCCATACCCCGTACCTGTACTCCACCTATGAGCAGGAATCGGAAGCCCGACCCACCGACCGGCGCAAGGTGATGATCCTGGGCAGCGGCCCCAATCGGATCGGGCAGGGAATCGAGTTCGACTACTGCTGCTGCCACGGCTCCTTCGCCTTCCAGGAGGAGGGGTACGAGACCATCATGGTCAACTGCAACCCCGAGACCGTGTCGACCGACTACGACACCTCCGACCGGCTCTACTTCGAGCCGCTCACCTTCGAGGATGTGATGAACATCGTCGAGCTCGAGCGCCCGGAAGGGGTCGTCATCCAGTTCGGGGGTCAGACGCCGCTCAAGCTTGCGCTGCCGCTCCACCGCGCCGGCGTGCGGGTCCTTGGAACGAGCCCCGACGCGATTGATCTTGCCGAAGACCGCAAGCGTTTCAGCGCGCTCCTCTCCGCGCTCGACATCCCGCAGCCGAGGAGCGGCACGGCGGCTTCGCTCCAGGAGGCCAAAGAGGTCGCCGCGCGCATCGGGTATCCGGTCCTCGTCCGCCCCTCCTACGTGCTCGGCGGCCGGGCGATGGCGATCGTTTACGACGAAGCGCATCTCGAGGGATATGTCCGTGAGGCAGTCAGCGCTTCACCGGAGCACCCCGTGCTCGTGGACTGCTTCCTCGAGGACGCCTACGAGGTCGACGTCGACGCGCTGGGGGACGGAGACCGAGTCGTGATCGGTGGGATCATGGAGCACATCGAGGAGGCGGGGATTCACAGCGGCGACTCCTCCGCGGTGCTGCCCCCGTACAAGATCCCGGCCCGGCACCTGGACACGATCCGGGACATGACACGGCGGCTGGGGCTGGCCCTCAAGGTGCGGGGCCTGATGAACGTCCAATTCGCGATCAAAGGGGATACCGTCTACGTGCTTGAGGTGAACCCACGCGCGTCGCGCACGGTCCCGTTCGTGAGCAAGGCGACAGGCGTTCCGCTCGCGAAGGTCGCGGCGCGGATCATGGCAGGGCGCAGCCTTCAGGAGCAGGGAGTGACGGAGGATCTGGGCGTGAGCCGCTTCTTCATCAAGACGCCGGTCTTTCCGTTCATGAAATTCCCCGGCAGCGACATCCTCCTGGGCCCCGAGATGAAATCAACCGGCGAGGTCATGGGGATCTCGGAGGATTTTGGAATCGCCTTCGCGAAAGCGCAGGCTGCCGCAGGCAACATGGTCCCCACCGAGGGCACAGCCTTCATCAGCGTGAACGATTACGACAAGGGGGGCGTGCTGCCTCACGCGCGCGCGCTCCATGAGATCGGTTTCCACATCCTCGCGACGCGTGGCACCGCCGAGTTCTTGAACGCCCAGGACGTGCCGGCGGAGCTGGTGTTCAAGGTGAACGAAGGACGCCCGAACGTGGTCGACCGAATCAAGAGCGGCGGAATCCACCTCATCATCAACACGCCCCTCGGCCGCGAGTCCTTCTACGACGACGGCGCGATCCGCACCAACGCGATCCTCCACGGCGTCCTCTGCGTCACGACGCTGACGGCCGCCGCCGCGACGGTCCAGGCGATCCGCGCGCTGCGAAAGCACGCGGTTACGGTGTCGACGCTCCAGGAGATCCACCAGCCGGCCGAGCGGGTCGAGCCTCTGGCGGCCTCCCCGGTGTGAACGTCCTGCTCGTGGGCGGGACCGGGTTCATCGGCTCCGCGCTCACACAGCATCTGCGATGGCGGGGGCATCGGGTCTCGCTCTTGAGCCGCCGTCCCTCGTCGCGGACGGATCCCACGCCCGTCTTCCATTGGGACCCCGAGCGAGCAGAATTCGATCGTGGATCGCTCGACGGAATCACCGCGGTCGTAAACCTCGCGGGGGAAAACCTCGCGGGGGGAAGGTGGACCGCGGGATTGAAGCGGCGCCTTGCCTTGAGCCGCGTCGCGAGCACACAATTCCTCGTGAAGCAGATGCGGGAAGGAACGGCTCCGCCGAGCGTGCTCGTGAGCGTTTCGGGGGTCGGGATCTATGGGAATCGCGGCGACGAGGTCCTCACCGAGGCGAGCACACCGGGAACAGGTTTCCTCGCGGAGCTCTGCCTGGCCTGGGAGGACGCGGCTCGTTCGGCGAGTGCGGAGGGAACGCGGGTCGCCGTGCTCCGCCTGGGCGCCGTGCTCGACGCGAGAGGGGGCGCGGTCGCGAAGATGCTTCCGATCTTCCGGCTCGGGGTCGGGGGCCCTCTGGGAAACGGCAAGCAGTGGATGAGCTGGATCGCGATGCCCGACTTGCTCGACGTGATCGTCCTGGCCCTCGAGCGCGAGAGCGTAGAGGGCCCCATGAACGTGGTCGCGCCCGAGCCTGTGCGAAACCGCGACTTCGCGGGCGCCCTGGGACTGGTGCTTGGGCGGCCGGCATGGATTCCCGCACCCGCTCCCGCGCTCAAGCTCCTCTTCGGGGAAATGGCTGATGAGGCGCTCCTCTCGAGCGCCAGGGTCGAGCCCGCGAGGCTTGCGGCGCTGGGGCACGACTTTCGCTTCCGCGAGATCGAGGGGGCGCTGCGACACGCGGTGAAGTCGTCCGAGAGGGCTACGTGACGGCGGGATCCCGGCCACTCCTGATCTCCATCCTGTCGGTGGCGGTGATCGCCCCGGCGCTTCTCTCCCCGCAGATCTCCGTGGCCGGCGCAGTGGCCCAGGGTGCTCCGAGGATTCTTTACGCGGACACTCTCTTGATCCTGCCGGAGGCTCGTCCGCAGACGAAGCTCCTGATCCAATCGTCGGCCACCGTCGGGCGCATTTCCAATTCTTATACCTACAAGTATCTGGTCACGAACGAAGGAAGCACCGGGGTTCGCCGCTTCGCGCTCGAACCGGTGGGAGTGCCGGACAGCGTGGTCATGCCGCCACACTGGGCCGGGTCCTTTGAGCCGGACGACGGGGCCGGCACCGTTGTCTGGGCCGTCGCGGATACGCTCACGCCTCCTCCGCGGGGTTGGGAGGAGCGCGCCGCGTGGCCGAGCCCGTTCGAAATACAGCCCGGCAAGGTCGTCACCTTCGTCCTGTTTTGCCACAGGCCTCCGGCGCCGATGATTTCGTTTCTTGCGCAGGCATTCGATTCGCTCTCGGCGTCCGATGTCGACCCGGGCGATGACGCGGACTCCGATCGCGGCGGGGCGCCACCCGCCGACGAAGTGCGCGGAAGCGCCCTGGGGCCCGCCGTAGGGGGCGCGGATGGAGAGGAAGCGAACCCGGAGCAGGCGGTGTCGCCTCCATGGTCCTCTCGCTCGAATCGCTCGCGGAGCGTGGCGGCGATCTCCTTCTTCCTGCCGAAACGGGCGGACGTCAGGCTGAGCGTCTACGATTCCCGCGGGCATCGGGTGAAGGGCCTCATCCAGAGAT
>Ga0075434_100005533_pt1 | contig 11504 bp, 8 predicted proteins | sample RhiMethybrSRZTD3_FD_75298 | JGI IMG/M metagenome (GOLD analysis project Ga0075434, IMG submission 75298) | Populus rhizosphere microbial communities from Tennessee, USA - Rhizosphere MetaG P. TD hybrid SRZTD3 | ecosystem: Host-associated > Plants > Roots > Rhizosphere > Soil | place: USA...
GCGATGCGGTTGAGCCGCGGCGGAGCGCCGTTCGCGCGCACGGCAAGTGGAGCATTGCGAACCGTGTAGGACTCCAGGCCACCATCAGCTCGCGGCAGTTTGACGCTTGTCATTACCCGACCTCTTTCGACAGATCCGGCACCGTGAGCCAACGGCGCTCGGCAGAACTCTTGAGCCCAAGCTCGGCGAGCTGCACGCCCTTGACGCCTTCCATCAGATCATATTTCCAGGCCGCCCCATCGAAGATGTGGCGGATGAACTCTTCCCATTGCAGCTTGAAGCCATTGTCATAGGTCGTGGTGTCGGGCACCTCCTGCCACTGCTCCTGGAAGACCATCGATTGCGGCACGTCAGGATTCCAGACTGGACGCGGTGTGTTCACGCGGCTCTGGCTGAAGCAACGCGTGAGGCCGGCGACGGCCGAGCCGTGGGTGCCATCGGCATGAAACGTGACAAGGTCGTCGCGCTTGACGCGCGAGCACCAGCTCGAGTTGATCTGCGCAATCACGCCGCCCGCGAGCTCGAACGTCGCGTAGGCAGCGTCGTCGGCATCGGCGGCATAGCGCTTGCCGGCCTCGTCGAAGCGCTCAGGGATGTGCGTCATGCCGAGGCACGACACGGCCTTCACGTCGCCGAACAGATTGTCGAGCACGTAGCGCCAGTGGCAGAGCATATCGAGAATGATGCCGCCGCCTTCGGCCTTGCGGTAGTTCCAGCTCGGCCGCTGGATCGGCTGCAGGTCGCCCTCGAATACCCAATAGCCGAACTCACCGCGCACGGAGAGCAGCCGGCCGAAGAAGCCAGCGTCCTTCAGAAGCTTCATCTTGCGCAGGCCGGGCAGAAACAGCTTGTCCTGCACGACGCCGGTTTTGATGGTCTTCTGGCGGGCGAGACGAGCAACCTTGATGGCGTCGGTGAGGCTGTCGGCGACCGGCTTTTCACAATAGATCATCTTGCCGGCATTGATGGCCTTGGTCAGGAGATCGGCCCGCATTTGGGTCGAGCCGGCGTCAAAGAACAGCGCGTCCTCCTTGTTGCCGAGCGCTTGATCGAGGTTGGTCGTATAGCGCGAGATGCCATGCTTGCGGGCGATCTCGGCGAGCTTGTCCTCGTTGCGGCCGACCAGGATCGGGTCGGGCATCACCTTGTCGCCGCTCGCGAGGGAGACCCCGCCCTGGTCTCGGATGGCGAGGATGGAGCGCACGAGGTGCTGGTTGTAGCCCATCCGCCCGGTAACGCCGTGCATGATGATGCCAAGTCGAGTGACGGCCATGATCGTATCCCTGATCTCTATGGAGCGGTTCAGTTACATGAATCCGGCCGCACAGTCATCGACCGGATGCGTACCGAAGCGGCGGCGCTTGGTCTCAGCGGGAGCAATCCCAGCCCAGGCGCCCAGGCGCCACGCGAGGCTTGGAGAGGTATTGCCGGCTTAGCTCAGACGGAAGAGCGCCGCCCTCGTAACGCGGAGGCCGCGTGTTCGAGCCACGCAGCCGGCACCACCGCCCGCATAGCTCAGTTGGTGAGAGCACTTGCCTTGTAAGCAAGAGGTCCCAGGTTCGATCCCATGGTGTGGGCTCCAAATTTGATTGCGCCTTCGAAGCTCAGCTGGTTGAGCAGCCGCTTGGTATGCGGCAGGCCGCGTGTTCGATCCACGCCGGAGGCACCAATTCGCATTTCGCATCAGATAAATTCCAGACGCGCCAGTAGCCCAACGGCAGGAGGCGGCTCCCTCAGAAGGAGCACAGTGCAGGTTCGAATCCTGCCTGGCGCACCAACCAAGCCGCATTTCATTCCCTACCCGCTTTCGCTTGGGCGACCGAGATGCAAGATTGCGCCCGCAAATAGGGAGGCTGCCCGTGCCGATGATGTCCGGAAAGAAAGCATTTCTCGAGCTCCTCAAGCAGGAGGGCGTGGAGTTCGTATTCGGCAATCCCGGTACCACCGAGCTGCCGCTGATGGATGCCTTCGCGACCGAGACCGAGATTCGTTATCTGCTCGGTCTGCAGGAGGCCGCGATCATGTCGATGGCGGACGGCTACGCGCAGGCCTCCGGCAGGCTTGCCGTGTGCAACTTCCACACCACGCCGGGCCTCGGTAACGCGCTCGGCATGCTCTACGACGCCCAGAAGGCAGGCGCGCCGATCCTGGTGACGGCCGGCCAGCACGAGCAGAGCTTCACCGCGACCGAGCCGATCCTGTGGGCCGACCTGCCGGTGATTGCGCGCCCCTTGGTGAAGTGGTCGTTCGAGGTTCATCGCCTCGCCGATCTGCCGCGGCTCGTGCACCGCGCGGCCAAGACTGCGCTCGCGCCGCCGACCGGGCCGGTGTTTCTGTCGCTGCCCGGCGACATCCTGCGCGCTGATGCCGACATCGACCTGATGGCGCCGACACGCATCGCGCCGCGCACCCGCGGCGACCGCTCGGCGATCGAGGCGGCGGCCGACATTCTCGCGCGCGCCGATCGGCCGGTGATCATGGCCGGCGATGCGGTGGCGCAAAGCCACGCCAACAAAGAACTGGTCGAGCTCGCCGAGCTTCTCGGCGCGCCGGTCTATGCCGAGTTCGTGCCCAACACGGCGTCCTATCCGACATCGCATCCGCTGTTTCGTGGCCAGGTGACACGGCTCGCGCCGGCGACGCGCAAGGTGCTTGAAGACTACGACGTGCTGTTCTCAGTCGGCGCCGATCTGTTCACGTTGTCGCTGCCGTCCGATGTCGATCCGATGCCACCAGGCATCACTCTCATTCATCTCGACGTCGATCCGTGGGAGCTCGGCAAGAACTATCCGCCCGAGGTCGCGATCCTGGGCGATCCTAAGGCCACGCTCCCGGAGCTCACCGCCGCCGTGCGTGAGCGCATGTCGGCCGGCGCCAAGGGCCTCGCCCGCGACCGGCTCAGAACCGCAAGCGATGCGATCGCGAAGGAGCGCGAGGCGCTGCGTGCGAAGGCGCGCGCGCTTGCGAGCGCCGTGCCGGTGCAGGCGCTGGCGCTGCTCGAGGCGATCGGCGCGATGCTGCCCAAGGATGCCGTCGTGATCGAGGAGGCATTGTCCAACGCGCCGGGCATCCGCCAGCTCATCAACAGCGACGATCCGCAGAGCTATTTCGGGCTGCGCGGCGGCGGCATCGGCTGGGGTTTGCCGGCGACGATCGGTGCGAAACTCGCCCTACCGGAGCGGCCGGTGGTCGGCATCATCGGAGACGGCAGCGCGCTTTATACGACGCAGGCACTGTGGACCGCGGCGCGCTACAACATCGGTGCGATCTTCGTGATCCTCAACAATACGTCCTATCGCATTCTCAAGCAGCGCCTGCACGCCATGCAGGGAATTTCGCACCAGGTCGACCAATATGTCGGAATGGAGCTCATCGACCCGGCGGTCGACTTCCTGGCGCTGTCGCGCTCGTTCGGCGTCAAGGCCGAGCGCGCCAAGACGGTGCACGAGGCGACAGACCTCCTCGCCCAGGCGCTCAAGGATGGCGGACCGATGCTCATCGACGTGACGCTCGATCGTTCGTTCAAGCCGATGTGAGGGAACTGAAGTGTCACGGTTGCCCGCGTAGCCCAACGGCAGAGGCCATCGGCTTAAACCCGATGCGAGTGCGGGTTCGATTCCCGCGGCGGGCACGCGCTGATAGCCCAACCGGCAGAGGCGGCGGATTCAAATTCCGCTTGGTGCAGGTTCGACTCCTGCTCAGCGCACCAAGATTTTTTGCTCCCATAGCTTAGCGGCCAAAGCAGCGGTCCCACACACCGCGATCCAAGGTTCGAGTCCTTGTGGGGGTACGCGTCCTTAGCTCAATCAGCAGAGCGCGACCGCGACGTGGTCGAGGCAGCAGGGGCGGAACCTGCAGGACGCACCAGTTATCTCGAAACAGTCCTGGTGAACGGAGAAGCGACGGGCGCGCCCGATAAGCGTGTTGCAGGAGGGGCAGTACCTCCCACCAGGCCCAAACACGACAACGAGCGGCAATCCTTTGCGGACGCGAAGCCTTAAACCCGAATGGAGAGGGAGCGGACTTTTAACCCGTCGGCCTGTGGATCGTAACCACTCGCGTCCTCCAGAAACAAAAATCAACGGACCAGTTACCGTAGTGGCCGAACGGGCCGGCCTCTTAAGCCGGCAGCGCAAGCTCATCGCAGGTTCGAATCCTGCCTGGTCCTCCACTAAATTACATTGAGCGTCACGCGCGCTTGACGAAGATGCTGTTGATGGCGCTGGTGCAGTTAATGCCGAAGAAGTCCGTGTACTTCGTGTCGACCGCATAAGGCAGCCCAGCAATGGTCTGCGCAATTGCGCTCTGTTTGGGATTGCTGTCTTCGATCACCAGATAGTCTCCAGCCGTCAGGATCGAATCGATATGCTCGAAGAAACCCGAGAGCTCGCCATGAAAATCCTCGACCAGAAGGCGTGGTCGTGGCAGCTCGATGTTTGATCGCGCCGTCGCCTCGAGCCAGCCTGCACAGTCCGATTGAATGAAAGTAATCCGCGCGTCCGAGTGCGGGTTTTCACAAGCACATGGGCCGCAAGTCCATGCCGCTTGCGGCCGCAGGATTTCCTGCGCGCGGCCACAGCGACACTGTGTCACGTCAGGACTCGCGTCTGTACCCCAACTGGCAGAGGGAGTGCGTTGAGAGCGCATTCAGTGGCCGTTCGACTCGGCCCAGACGCACCAACTCTTCTTTCCAGCTCCGTTACGCATCTGGTGAGGCGGCCCGACTGTCTATCGGGCGAGAGGGATTCGATCTCCCTACGGAGCGCCAGTTTTTCTTGTCGGGATCGAGTTTAGGATTCTGACTTGCTCTTGCGCTTGATATCCGCGCCGTGCGCGCGCTTGTAGCTCTGAATGTCTTTGAACTTCCCCTTCCGGTCGCGCACAGCATAAAGCTTCGTGCCCTTGGAGCTGCGATGCGTGGTCCGCTTGGCCATCGTTGAACCCTCCAAAAATAGGTGCTGCTTGAGGGGTCGCGGTTCGACCGCCCAATGCCCGGTTGCTAACGCGTTTCGGAGCTTGCTGTTCCCAGGGTGTAGCTCAGCCCGGCCAGAGCTCCTGCCTTGGAAGCAGGAGGCCGTTGGTTCGAATCCAACCACCCTGACCATTTCACGAATGTTGCGCACGAGTGTTGCGCTTGCGCCCATAGCTCAATTGGTAGAGCGGACGGCTTATACCCGTCGTGAGCTCCAGATTGGAGCGCGGTTGGAGGTTCGAGTCCTCCTGGGCGTACTGTCCCGTAGCTCAGCGGAAGAGCGCCGCTCTTCGAAAGCGGGGGTCGCGCGTTCAAATCGCGCCGGGACAACCCTGACATCAACGGAAGGTGGTGCGCAGCGGTGCGCAACCGGTCTCGAAAGCCGGGCCGACCTCTGGGTCGAGGGTTCGACTCCTTCACCTTCCGCCATTTCGCGCCGCAGTGATCCAACACTGCTGCGCACGGGTAGGCTGGGCACTGGCGAGCCCAAGGCGTTGTAAACGCCCCGCGTCAGCTGTGGTGGTTCAATTCCATCCCTACCCACCAGCTCCAAGGCGGCTGTTCGCAATAGCGGCAGTCGGTCGAACCACGCGGACGTGGCTTAACGGCAGAGTTCCTGAGCGCCACTCAGGAGGTGTGGGTTCGACTCCCGCCGTCCGCGCCAACTGATCGCGCACATTTGATCACATGCCTGATCGGATGCCTTCGCGGTGATCTGGCGACAGCGCCGCGCTGAAGGCGGCCGTCCGGCCCGATCGTCATGACGTCGGGTTCTGATTTCAGGCGCCAATTCGATGATTTTCGCCGCTAAGTCAGCAATCGTTTGCCGACTCGGCGCGCAACCTCGCACGGGACGATAGCTCAATTGGGAGAGCCCCCGCCTTGCAAGCGGGAGATGCGGGTTCGAGTCCCGCTCGTTTCCACCATCCACGCGGCCGAACCAAAGCCGCACTCCGGCGTTAGCGTTTCTGTTCGGGATCGAGTGATCCCCAACAGCAGCGAGGAGCGTTCAATGTGTGACTATAGTCTGCACGCCACCGCATCCCGCCCCGCCAAGATCGCCGACAAGCTGGTCACGACCTCGTTCGTCAGCTCATCGACACGCGGCTTTGCCGCCGTCGGGGAGCCGGAGGTCGCGGTTTGCCTGCTTCCAGGCACCGAGGTGGTTTTCGATCGGGAGGCTGAATACGACCATATCTTCGGCCGCCTATTGCCGAGCCGATGCAAACTCGGGTCCAACGTGGCCCGGTTCCGGCAGGTCAACCTGGGCGACCCCAATGCCCACCATGATGCGCTGGAATTTCCGAACGGTCGAACCGTGCTTGTCACGCGTCTGCGGCCAGGCCAGCACGCGACTGTGATCCAGTTGCCGGCCGGTCAGCGCACCGCACCGGCGGTGGCTGAGCCGACGCCCGATGCCGTGACCGTCCGACCGGGCCCTGGCATCACGGCATAGGTCGTATTGAGGTCGGGGGCGACAACAACGTTTTGATGCGCGCGCCACGGCGCGACGCAATCAGAGTTTTGCGGCGCAATTTTTTGCGCCGCATTTCTTTTGTGCTGCTCAGCGGAACGCGCGGGACGTATGATCCCGCATCGCGTGTGTTGCCCACTGCTGATCCTGGATGGCGGAATTCGGTAAACGCGCCTGACTGTTAATCAGGTGCCGCAAGGCCTGCAGGTTCGAGCCCTGCTCCAGGAGCCATTTAGTTGTTTTCCGATCACGCTGTCGTCGTCTAGCGGTCCAGGATTCCGGAATCTCACTCCGGAGATCGCGGGTTCGAATCCCGCCGACAGCGCCAATCCGTCAATTGCCGAGCTTGATTCCAGTCTCGCGCACCACGCGACCCCACTTGTCGTGGTCCCTGCGCATCCAGGCGGCGAATTCCTCCGGCGTGTTCGGCCTGGCGGCGACCGCGCCGACGTCGCGCAGGCGCGCCACCACCGCCGGCTCGCGGATGAATTCCGCAAGCGGAGCCGCAATGCGGGCGCGGATTTCGGCGGGCGTGCCGGCCGGCACCACGACGCCGAGCCACGAGGTGACATCGAAGTCCGGCAGCGTCTCGGCGATCGCCGGGATGTTCGGCAGGAACGGCACGCGCTCCGCGGTGGTGACGCCAAGCGCGCGCAGCTTGCCCTCCTGCACCAGCGGCAACACCGACGGCAAGGTGTCGAACATCAGGTCGACATGGCCGCCGAGGAGCGCCGGGAGCGCGGGCGCGCTGCCGGTGAACGGCACGTGCAGGACATCAGTCTTGGTGACCAACTTGAACCACTCTGCCGAGAGATGCGGCGAGGCGCCAAAGCCCGAGCTCGCATAGCTGTATTTGCCGGGATTGGCGCGCAGGAGATCGATCAGCTGCCGCACGTCGGTGGCCGGCACCGCCGGCCGCACCACCAAGAGGTTGGGAAAGCTCGCCACCAGCGTGACCGCCTCGAAGTCGCGCAGCGGATCGTATGGCAGGTCGCGCCGCAGATGCGGCAACAGCGTCGTGGTTGTGGCAACCGCGGTGAGCAGCGTGTAGCCGTCGGGCGCGGCCTTGGCGGCCTGCGATGTGCCGGTCGCGCCCGCCGCACCCGATACGTTCTCAACCACGACCGGCTTGCCGAAAGCGCTCGCGAGCCGCTCGGCGATCAGCCGGGCCAGGATGTCGGTCGCGCCGCCGGCTGGGAATGGCACGATCAGGCGGACAGACTTCTCCGGATAGGTTGCCTGCGCGTGCGCTTCGTCGCCCGCGAGCGGGCCGATGGCAAGCGCCGCAAAGAGTAAAGCCCGGAACCAGCTCATGGTCGCCTCCCCGATCGAGGCAGCAAGAATAGCACTTTTTCCACCCATAGCTCAGCGGAAGCGAGAGCGCCGGCGCGCGAAGCCGGAGGCCGCAGGTTCGAGTCCTGCTGGGTGGTCCATCTTTCAGGGTGTAGGGGAGCCTGGCCGTCCCCACTTCTTTCGGAAGGAAGAGATCGGTGGTTCAAATCCACCCGCCCTGACCAGTTCAAACATTCTACAATGGCCTCGACAGGAGCGTGTCATGACGGACTTGAAGATCTTCGGTGAGCATGACGAGCACACCGTCGAGCAGATGTGGCGCTGCATGGGCGTCGGCAGCGTCGCGGGCGGCGTGCTCTGCGCCGACGGCCACCTCGGTTATGCGCAGCCGGTCGGCGGCGTCATCGCCTACGAGGAGCACGTCTCGATCTCGGGCGTCGGCTTCGACATCGGCTGCGGCAACATGGCAGCGCGGATCAACCTCAAGTACGAGGACATCCGCGAGCGCGTGCCGGTGATCGCCAATGACATCGCCAAGGAGGTGAGCTTCGGGCTCGGCCGCACCAACCCGAAGCCGATCGACCACGAAATCTTCGACAGTCCACTGTGGGAGGATGCCGGCGTCGGTCACCTCAAGCAGATGGCGCGCGCGCAACTCGGCACCGTCGGCTCCGGCAACCACTATGTCGACCTGTTCGAAGACGAGGACGGCTATGTGTGGATCGGCGCTCACTTCGGCTCGCGTGGCCTCGGCCACAAGAGCGCGACCCACTACATCAAGCAGGCCGGCGGCAAGGACGGCATCGACGTCGCACCGACCATCCTGCACGACCAGAGCGAGCTCGGCGCTCGCTACATCGCGGCGATGACGCTCGCCGGCCAGTACGCCTATGCGGGCCGCGAGTGGGTGGTCGAGCGTGTGCGCCGGATCCTCTGCGCCAAGCTCCTCGACTCGGTCCACAACCATCACAACTATGCCTGGCGCGAGCGCCACGGCGAACGTGATCTGTGGGTCGTGCGCAAGGGAGCAACCCCGGCGTTCCCAGGCCAGCGCGGCTTCGTCGGCGGCTCGATGGGTGACGACGCCGTGATCCTCAAGGGCGTCGAGAGCGAGGCAGCGGCGGCAAGCCTGTACTCGACCGTGCACGGCGCCGGCCGCGTGATGTCGCGCACCGAGGCCAAGGGCAAGCGCAACCGCAAGACCGGCGAGGTGCTGCGCGAAGGCCGCATCAGCCATGACGCGATGCAGGCTTGGCTGCGGCAGAAGGGCGTGCATCTCGTCGGCGGCGACCTCGACGAGGCGCCGCAGGCCTATCGCCGCCTGACCGACGTGCTCGCGCATCACGCGGGCACGGTCGAGATCGAGCACCGGCTGCGTCCGTTCATCGTGCTGATGGCGGGCGCCGACGTGTTCGATCCGTTCAAGGACTGACCGCTACTCTCTCCATCGTCATGCCCGCGCACATAGCGCGTTGAAGACGCGCGTGAACGCGCTTGTGGCGCCTCGAAAACGCGCGTGAACGCGCTTGTGGCGCGTGGGCATCCACGTCTTCCCAACCTTGTTGCGGCAAGCAAGACGTGGATGGCCGGGATAAGCCGGACAAGCCCGGCCATGACGACCCAGGGACGGTGGTCGGTCCGTCGCTCCAGGATCGTCTAACGGTAGGATGCGACGTTCTGACCGTCGTGATGCAGGTTCGAGTCCTGCTCCTGGATCCAATGTAAGTCCCGGCGTGAGCCAGTCGGGATAGCGCGTCCGAGATGGTGTAATGGAGTGAGGCTGCAGCTACTGCCGCACTGGAACTTGCGCGTCACGTATGGACCTGTCCAGGTTAAAGCCATTTGCATTGTACCGCATGCCGCTCTTCAACTTGCGCAGCGCGGATGGAAATGCCCACCATGTGTCCTGGGGATCGGAGCCTCCCAACCGTGCCGCAACCGTACTCATCCACTGTTCGAGGCGCACGAGCCAAGCGTCCGAAGCCGCAATATGCTGGAAATTCGACGCGACGAGATAATCGTGGTCCCCCATCCAGTATGAGATTCGTTCTCTCACCGTTTTCCGCTCTTCGGATGTATAGGGACGATGGCGAGTCCAGAGCGTAAGCCGGATATCGGCTGGCGATGACGGGCCAAAATAGGGCTTGAACGCCTGGCCACTTGGTACTTCCTCCGTCCATCCAGCGAACGGGTCGGGAATTGGTTGATCGGACGCGCGATCGGCCTTGAGCAGGGGCAAAGGTCCGGCAGGCCTGTACCAAAGGGCATGATCTCCATCGGGAAGGGCATTCACAGTCTTGACGGCACGCCACCGCTGACGGTGGCCGGTATCAAGACGTCCCGTAATAACCATCCCTGTTGTGTCTGTTCGCCCTGATTGCTCCAGCAGCCTGCGGATCGCGCGCTCGCGATCCTCGTCGGACTCCAGCGGGCCATTCGGAATGATGAACGCGACATCCGGATCGGCGGTCAGGCGGTCAAGGAGAAGGCGGACGTCCTGGTCGTCGACAAAGAATGGAAGCCAAGCGCGTGCCGCAGCGAACGCGATCGGAGAGTATACCATGAGGCATGCGACCAGCACGCAAGTCACGGCGTTGCGCACACAGTCTTCTCCTTTTAGCCAGCCCATCCAACACTCCTGCATCCAAATCAGTTGGAAGCACGCCGGTGGCTTACAGCTGGCGCCGAATTTTCGACCCAAGCCAACTGCAGGCTAAACGATTGGCTTCAAACTGCTCTCGGTTCCGCACCCGGACGGTTGCTGAGACTGTAGAGGTAGGAACGGTTCGCCACGTCGCTTCCTGCTGCGCATCGGAGCCATGGTAACCGCGCGGAATTCAGGTCGGAGGTAGTTCAGGGAAGAACGCCGGAGCTTCTAGTCCCAGGTTGCTGGTTCGACGTCCAGCACCTGATCCCAATCATGTTGCGGTGACCGGAACGGCAACGGCCGCGCCTGCAAAGCGCGTACATGCGGGTTCAAGTCCCGCCCGCAACTCCAATTCGTGACTCGTGGCGTGGCGTTTCCGTCTCGGGACCTACCCCTTCACCGCTCGATAGGCGGCGTCGACGTTGGTGTTGAAGCGCTCCTTGCCAGCCCAGGTCTCGATTTCCGGCATCTTCAGCTCTTTCTGGATCTGTTCGAGCGTGCGCCCCTGCTGCACCAGCGCGCGCACGCGATCGAGCAGCAGCGTGTAGTAGCGCTCGTTGTCATCGAGCAGCGAGATGCCGCCATAGACTCCGTGTCCCGGGATCACGACCTCGGGATTGAGCGCCTTCATCATCCGGATGGCGGCGAGCGTGTCGGGGATGCTGACCGAGGGACGCAAATTGTTCACGCGCTTGACGCCGATCGAGGCCGCGGTGAACACGATTCGCTCCTTCGGCAGCCAGATTGCGCTGTCGGACTCGCTGTGCACGTTCTTGAGATACATCAGCTCGAAGATGCGCTCGCCGAGATTGATGGTCATCTTGTCCTTGTATTCGATCTGCGGCGTGACCAGGCGATAGCCTTCGGCGGCGGCGCGCATCTCCTGTGACTCACCGCGCAGTTGCTCGATGCGGCGCGGATTGTAGGCAGCCTTCATCGATTCGGTCGCGCCCGCAGCGGCAACAATCACGGTGGGCGGCGAGAACACGTAGTGACCGGTCGTGTGATCGGCGTGCGGCTCGGTGTTGATCAAGTATCGGATCGGCAGCGGCGTGAGTTGCTTCACCGCCTTGAGGATCGTCTGCGAGTCGGTCGGGTTGTGTCCCGAATCGATCAGT
>Ga0075434_100005534_pt1 | contig 11504 bp, 19 predicted proteins | sample RhiMethybrSRZTD3_FD_75298 | JGI IMG/M metagenome (GOLD analysis project Ga0075434, IMG submission 75298) | Populus rhizosphere microbial communities from Tennessee, USA - Rhizosphere MetaG P. TD hybrid SRZTD3 | ecosystem: Host-associated > Plants > Roots > Rhizosphere > Soil | place: USA...
AATGAGCGCCCACGGCCGTTTTCCAGTCCTCGCTTTTTTCAGGATCGGTGCCGAGCATCCAGTAGCAGGCGAGGAATTTGGTCATGGGCATGATGCGTTTAAGGCGCCGGATCAGAAAGCGTACGTGAGCGGGGTTGCTGACCGCGCCGAAGTAGGAAAGACAGACAAGGGGTGCATCGGTTGCATCGATCTTGAAAGCTCTCGCCGAAGCCACGTCTTCAAAGGGATGAACCTTGGCTTGAAGTCCGTGCTTGTCCAAGAGCTGCGCCAGCATGGCAGCAGCCGCTTCATCCAAGGGACTGCGGCTGGCGATGCATAAGGCCGGATGGGCCACTTGCCAGTCGGCCCGCAGTTGCTCTGCCCCGACGACAGGAAGCGAGGCGATGAGCGGCTCTCCCTCCTTGGGCTCTGGCTCCAGGTCCGCATGGTCGTCGAGATCGTCGACAATTTCCGCCATGGTGTCCCTGATGGCCAGCTGTTTATCAACGGCAAGCTTGCCGTGGACGGCGTCCACCTGGGCCAGGGCCAGGGCCTTCATGGGTGCGCCGTCGTAACAGTCGGACAGCGACTGTGTGTCGAGTTGTCGTTCGACTTGATCAGCAGCCTCGGTCGCATCACCCGCTAGGAGGCGTTGGTAAAACCGTTCCTGCGGCTCCAGCGCCGGCTCATCCCCAAGCAGGACCTCGATGAACTCCAGCGCTTCAATATGCCGTCCGAGAACCACCAGGCAGACCGTAAGCGGGGTCGCAAGCAAGAGGCCGATCGGACCCCATAGCAAGGCCCAGAACAGGGTGGACACGACCACTGCCACTGGCGAGAGGCCTGTGTGGTGACCGTAGAGCACGGGTTCGATGACGTGCCCGGCAAGCGGTTCGGCGATGACAAAGAGTGCTGCCGTGGCCAGCACCATCGTCCAACCTGGATCGACGGCTGTCGCCAACGCGATCGGGAAGAACGCGGCGATGATCGAACCCACGAAGGGAACGAAGCGCATCAGGCCCGCAAGGATGCCCCATAGCACAGCATTGGGGACGCCGATCAGCCAAAGACCTATCCCAATAACAATGCCGAAGCCGGCATTGAGCAGCGTCTGCATAAGGAAAAAGCGGCTTAAGCGCGCAGCCGCATCGTCGAGAGCCGCGGTACTGCGCTGGAGGTCGGAGCCAGCGAGGCGCAGAAAGCGGTCGCGGATGTCCTCCCGCTGCAACAGGATGAACATCAGGAAGAGGATGGCGAGTGCTGACGTCGCCAGCGGTGATAGCAGTGGCCGCACGATGTTGGCGATGGACTCGAGTCCACCGGCCTCAGGCTGGCGGACTTCGACCAGGAGTGGCTTGGGCCCGTCCTGGGGCGATGATCCAGACTTTGTGATCTCGGTCTGAAGATCCTTCAGCGTACCGGAGGCCCTTTCCAAAGCGCTCGACGTCAGTGCCCCACCGCCGACCGTGCGTATCTTCGCGCGGAGGTTAGTTTCGTATTTAGGGAGGTCTTCGGCGAGCTGTGCGACTTGAAGCACGATGGTCGAGCCCAGACCGGCAAGCACCGCAATGGCGAGGATGACCGTCAGCATCACCGATGGCACCCGCCTCAGGCCCCACCCGCGTAGCCACCGAGTGAGCGGTGCAACAATGAACCCAAGCAATGCCGCGATGACAAGGGGCTCGAGGATCTCCCGCCCCAGGTACAGGAACGCCACAATGAGGCTCGCAACGATAAGAGCACTCGCCAGGGTGCTAAGACCCTGGTTCGCAATCGTTCGAGCAGGCCCAATAGCCAGTCTCCTCACGTTATGGACCGATGCGCTTGCGGCAGATTGAGAGTTTTGGGCCGCATCACCTTGTTCGTGCCACCTTCCTCCCGGTTGCCGATCGGACGCCGCCGTGATGTTTGAGGTTGGTTGTCAGCTCGATTTGGCACCACGCGATCCGGTTGGATGCCGAACTGCTGCGCGGGCATTATCCATCTCCTGGCTAAGGCTTGGGCATAACTCTTGAAAGCTCGAAAGGTTCAGACAGGGGCGGGCCGCCAAGTAGTTTCGGCCTTTGCTACCACCGCTTGGGGGCTCCCGACAGGCCGAGAGTTCGCTGGGAACACGCGCATTCCAAACCTTTCAAGCTGTGCCATGGAAGGGAAGCGGTTGGTGAAGTCGTGCCATAATGGCCGAAAAGGACGACACGCGAGCCCGCCTTGTGCGCCTGCACGCGGTAGCCGTCGAACATCAACCCGTGCACCCAGCCGTTGCCGATGGCACGGCCGCAGCCCGGATAGGGGTGCGCCGAACCAGCCGAAGTGCCTGCGCCAGCACCTCCACGTCTCGGTAATCGTCCCTGGCGGACGATCACGGCATCGAGCACGCCGCGGTCGAACTCAGGACCGCTGACCCGGAGAAGGTGCTCGCTGCTGGCGGACGAGGAGCCTCGCGCAGTCGGAGACCCCATGTGCACCTGGCGACGTTCTTGCATCGGAACTTGGGAGATCTCATCCGTGTCCGGCCAGCACACCGGACCGCGCCAGAGGCTACAGCCGAACGATGGGCATGCACTGCGGGTGAGAAGTCGGACGGCTGACTTGCACCCGTGAAGCCTCGAACAATGGCACGAAACGGCCCCCAATTTCATGCAGGGCCGTTTCGGTATACCTGATCAATGCTGATCTACCTAATCTCAGCCCAGACACCGTTGTGCCAATAGCCATGCCCACGGCCGGGCTCGCGCCAGCGATACTTGTCCCTCTCGTGTTCCTGCCAGTTCCAGTCATTCTTCATAATAGGGAGAGCGGCGTTCGACACTTGACGTCAACGCGACGCTTATCTTGGGAGACCAGATGCAGATTGCACTCTATTTGAACCATCCCTACCAGCGGCCGCGTTTGGCCCGGGCAGATGAGATGGCAAAGCTCACCCGAGAGCTTTGGGCGAACGCAATCTTAATGTCCGATAGGCACGCGTCCTATCTCCCTGCCGTGCTCATCGGCCACCACGACCGAATGGCCGCGCCACTGATGGTCGTCGTCGGCTAGTTCCCTCGCGATAACCGCCGCCTTAGCCATGGCCTCGGCAGCATCGGCGAGCTCCTCCCCACCCTCGTCCTTAAGCGTCGTTTTGCCGTTCCTGACGTGAAAAAAGAACTGCGCCATTCCAGGCCTCCCTAAGTCGGCTTTGGATCGCCCCTTCAAATCGCAACATTCCTAGGAATTGAACAGACAAGCAACGCCAGAGCCGGTCCCGTGCTGCGATGGCTTCAGGGGACGAACGTGGGGGTGGGCAGATGGTTCCGCGGAGACCATCCCCCAGCTTGTGCCTGAAAGCCAAGGCGGCCGCCTGTGGCGGTACTCGGGCGCACGTCGCGATGCGGCGCAGACCGCGTCGGTCTACGGGGTCGCGGGCTCACGCCGACACGGCGTGCCAGAACCATTCAGAGTGATGTCGACTCGGCATAGGCGATTGCATTGGACGCCTCCTGACCAGCTTCCTTGAATGGTCGGGGCCACACGGCCTGCAGGGCGGAAGCGCCCGCTGGGGCTCCGCGCGCTACGCCAGGCATGCCGCGCGCCAAGCCGCCTTGCGCTTTACGGTCGGTGTTGGTGGGCGTCCGACGGAGATCCTGAAATGTTGCCCCGGTTCGCCCTGCCTGGAGGCTACCAGCTGGGATTGTCCAAAGCGCTGGCGCTTCTTACGTCCTTAAGGAGTTCACGCGTGTGGAGCAGGCGATGACTAGGAGCGATCTTGAGGTAGGGTACAAACTCTTGGAGGAGTGCATTCTCAGCGGGCAGGTATCGAGCCGCCAACTTGCGCAGATGATGCGTGGTGACCCGAAATTCGCCGAATGGCTGCGTGCACGCGCATCGGTGCGGCGGCGGACGCCCACCTTTTCCGAACGCTTGGCGGTACGTCCGATCCCCGGTCCACAGACAACCGAGGACATCAGTTTGATCTCGCTTGCTGCATGGCTTCACCGAGCATCCAAACGAGCGGAGCGTGGCAATCATGCGATAGAGGCTGCACGTCTCGGTCAGGCTTCAGAGGTCGTGAAAGACGCTGCTGATCGCGAACGCCAAGACCTCAGTGTTCCAGCGCCACGACCGCTCGCGGCCAATGAAGATTAAGCTTTGGGTATTGCTAGCGCGTCCACAGCCCCATAAGAGGGTGCGAGCAGCCCATACCTCCACGGAGGTCTTATGGCTGGAGCTGCAACGGGGACATTTTTCAGGAGGGGCGAGGGGATGTTCCTGCGCAGTCACTATCTCGCCGCAGAGATTGCATCGCTAGTGGTGCAGTGCACTGCTTTTTCTTATCCGGTTGATGTGTCTCAACGGGGCAGAGTTCCGGCTCGGCCAATGATGTCGCCTTGGGTTCATTCTGCCGCTTAGTGTCCATGCTTTATCGCCGCTATTTGACCGTGCGGTGTCGCAATTTTCGCCTCCGCTATGGCCCTGGTTCGCGGAGCGTGCGGCGGGTCGCTTCGCGAAATGGCTTCCTCAAGATCCTTTAACTCCCGGCGCCGGCCCGCGATCTCTTCGTCCATATTTTGGAGACATCATCGTGGTGTTCGCGCACTTAGTCGCCTACTGCACTCGGTGCAACTTGGCCCGCGACCGGCGTTCCATTAGGACGTGTTCTTCCACTTCATCCGCTCTGCCATCCTCAGCGCTCCACGACGGTGGCAACTGGCGACGATTGGCAGCACGCGATCAAGTGTGATGGCTTTCGCGTCCAAATCCACAAGCTCGATGATGAGATAGAACTCTATAGCCGCAGCGGTTCTCGGTTCGGCCGGCGCTTCCCGCGGCTGGTTGAGGTGATCCGCGAGCTGCCGGCCAAGTCGGCAATCATCGACGGTGAGATCTGGCCAGTGGCGTACGTAGGGCCCCGAGGTGCACATCAGAAATCGCGCTTTTACTGGCTTTCTGGGCGTCGATTGCACATGGGTTTTTTTGTATGCGCCTCGCGCGTGCCATGACACCACCCCAACATTCGTCGATGTGGAGGCGACTCCGGAAGTTCGAGACGATCAATCTCTTCTTCGAGCCGATGAAAGGCATCGTCGCCGATTTCACCGCTCGCGCGCATTGCGAGCAGCGCTCGTCTGGCAGCGCCGACCGCACTTAGACGCGGCCCAGTGGGGGATCTGTCCCCTTCCGAAGAGGTTGCGCCATTCGCGTGAAGGAGGGCGGATTGCGGTTCGACCTCGATGGCGTCGCTTAGCGGTGAGGTGTTCCACACGGTGGTTTGCCACACAGCATAGGAGGGCACGCGCAATCGGGCTGGTGTGGCGGCCGGCGCCTGGCGGGCTGCGGTGATGGCGTAGGTTACGATGGTGGGCACGCCTGATAGCCCAAGCCGGTCGGCAAGCAACCAGTACGCGAGTACGGCGCACTTGGCCAACAACGAAAGGATCACCGCCCCGACCAGGATGCCGATAACCGCTTCGAAGAAAATCACGGACTGCTCCGTTGTGGGTCTGCGTGGCGGAAGCCACCAGCTTATGCCGGGCGGGCGACGTGATAGCTCGTTGCCCGACCCTGAGTAGTGCTCAACAAGGCGCCCAAAAAGGGCACAACCCATCGACGGCACGCCGTCGATCACGGGCCTCCGCAAAGGGAAGAATCGGAGAACCTGCCCGGGACACCCGCTCGCCGAGGACTGCTCCGGCTCACTAGCACGCATGCAGGCTCGCATGCCGCCACGACAGAAGTCCCTCATAACGGAGACAGAAATTGCGGCGCCGCCGTCGTTCAGCCGGGTCTCAGGCGGCATCCGACTGGTGCTTCGACAAGGGTATTCATGGATATCGCTCGCGCAAAGACGGAGTAAGGTGAGGCTATCGGCTGGGGGCCCAAAAAAGGAGGTTCCTATGGCCACATTCGTCGTGCTTGCCACGTTCAGCGAGCAGGGCATTAAGAACGTTAAGCAGACCATCGAGCGGGCTGACGCCTTCAAGCATATGGCTAAGAAGGCGGGAGTGACCGTCAAAGACATCTACTGGACTCTGGGATCTCGCGATATTGTCGCTATCTGCGATGCACCTGACGACGAGGCAGCTACGGTGCTTGCTCTAAGTGTCAGCTCGCGCGGCAACGTGCGTTCTGAGACGCTTCGTGCCTACTCGTTCGATGAGATGAAAAAGATCCTTGGCAAACTGGTCTGAGCAGTCAGTCCTGTAAGAGGGAAGGGTGCTGTCCGCGCTCGCGCGAAGAGCACCCTTCACCGAGTGCGACGTGGTCGGTCGCCGCCAGCGTCAACCATCATCGCGGTGCCGATCCGGTGGTAAATCGTTGCAAGTAGCCCGGTCGCACCCAAGTCTGTAGACCGACTATATGATCGCGAGCTAGCATGCTATGAGGCGACCGGGCTCTGAAGCCAGAGCGTCTGTTAGCGAATTTGCTATTGTTTGACCTCTGAGAGATTGACGCGCGACGCTGCCGGGTGGCATGCTCCTCCACGGTAGCTATAGGATAGAGCGCGTCATCGGCCTCAGGAGGATGCGGCATCACCTATGCTGCCGACGACAACAGGCTCAACACTACGGTAGCGCTCAAGGAGTATTACCCAGCTGACTTCGATGAGCGTAATGCAGCCTTGAGGGTGCGGCCGAAGCTTCGCTCGCGCGCTATCAATTGCCGGCCCGCATGGTTCTCTGTGCCGCGCTAGTCGGACGGGCTTGCTTGCCAGAACGAGAAGGTGAGGCGATAGGACGCTGGTCTTCGACGCTGCGAAAAAGCCAGTTTTTCAACAGATTCCTGCTAAGACGGGCACGAATGTCGACATGCGTTGGCGTATCACACGTTGTGGTTTGAACAGGAGAGACACTCGATGCAGAAGGCAGTAGTGAAGAAGGTGGAGACGGTAACGCTCAAGGACTTGGCGGCGGAGCTAGTTGATACGCACGGGCTCCCCAAGGGTCAGGTCAGCACCATGCTGACTGAAATGGTGGCGAGCCTAGGTAAGCATCTCAAGAGAGGTTCGCGCATCCGCATCACGGGCCTCGGCATCCTGCAAGTGAGGAAGCGCGCAGCGCGCATGGGTCGCAACCCAGCGACGGGCGAGGCCATCAAGATCAAGGCCAGCAAGAAGATTGTTTTTCGGGCTTCCAAGGACCTCAAGGAAACCGTGATGTAGATCTAAGCGGCTGAATTGATTTGCACCGGCCCCGCCTTGGCGGGGCCTTTGTTTTGGCCTCCTCGCTGAAGTGAATGGATGACCAAGGTGAGGAAAAGAAACCTATGGTCTTTGCCTCGTCCTTTTGTTTTTTGTTCGGCCCCTACGGAGCATCCTTCCTGCCCCCGGAAGGGAGGGGTGCCACCGCGCATGCCAGGCACCGGTGCCCCCCAGCTCCTGGCCTGTGGCACCGATACGCGGATGGCTAGCAGTTGTTCCATTCATTGATCTCGGCGCGGGTTTTAATGACACGCACCACTAAGGCGCTCGCGAGGACAATGGGCACGAAGAGATCGGAGAGGGAAAGTTTCTCGCCAACGGCGTTCATGCGGTTGACCGCGAGAACTGCTCCAAGGCTCCCAAACGCGAAGTAAACATAGTCAAGTTCCTTTACCCACTTTGCGCCTCGCCACCGCGTTAAGATTGTGGCACCTCCGAATAGCGTCAGGATCTCGCTGACGGCGACGAAGAGCGAGACCGCGTAAACAAACGTGCAAGTGACAATCGTACTGAAGCGAACAAGCGGCCTAGCACTCACAAGACCAATAACGAACAGTGGAGCCAGCAGCAGAGCGAAGGCGCATAAAAGGCGGACTCCCTTCAGTTGATCTCTGCGTCCGAGCAGCAGGTGCCAACCTAAGAGGGCTAGAGCTGCAAGGGCGAACGACCATTCCGCCAGGTCTGACAGCCCAGCGGGGACGGAGGTCACTTCCATGAAAGGTCCTTATCGCTTGCCGAGCGGCCTGCCGACCATGCAACGTGGGTTCGTGAGGCCGGGGCTGCACATCATGTTGCCAACCTCAATTGGCCGGATGCCAATGCTATGCGGATCCGAGTTGCAGTTTGAGCGGTGCCCGCTTCACCGGAGTCCCCAACATCCTCCCCGGCGACCAGGCACACCGCCTGTCCGCTCCGGCGATAGCAAGAGAATCAGAACATGAAAGGCCTCACCACCCGGGAACCGCATCTCTGCTGGCCCGCACCGGGCGCTACCTTCGGCCAATTCTGCTCACCATCTCTTAGCGTCGATTGACTAGCGTCACCAGTGGGCCGGGAAGTTCTTGTTCGGCGATACCGATAAGGCGCTCCTCGTATCGGTGGATGAGGTAGCCGATGCCAAAGAATCCGATGATCGCGGCGATGAAGACGCCGGTTGCAAGCGTGTGATGCAACTGAAGCAGCAACTTGCCGAAATAGAACCCACCGACCCCGAAGGCACCGGCCCACACGACCGCGCCGGCAGCGTTCGCGAATAGAAACGTTCGCCACGGCATGTGATTCACGCCCGCGAGGAAGGCGGCTAGGATGCGCAGCAGAGCGATGAAGCGCCCGAAGAAGACGACCTTTCCGCCGTGCACACGAAATAGGTATTGGCCGACTTTGATCCGCGCAACCGACATGCCGATATGCCTGCCGAAGCGCGTCAGGAGCGGGAAAGCGTAGCGCTTCCCGATCCAGTAGCCCGCGTTGTCTCCTAGGATGGAGCCGATCACGGCCGCAGCGATCACCGTGCCGATGTTCAGGGATGGGTCAGCGGCGGCATAGATTGAAGCAAGGACGAGGATGGTCTCGCCCGGCAGGGGGATCCCCATGCTTTCGAGTCCGACCACGACCGCAATCGCCCAATAGCCATGGGTCGCAAGCAGGTGCTGCAGATGCTCGTGCATTCGAGAGTTCACCGTCTTTTAGCGGAACGTCCGCACTATGCGTATAGCGGTAGAAGTCAGCATCATTGCGGCAGTTTGAGGAGCCGCCCGCGCACTATCAGCGGGTCACCAACCCGGCCCTTTGCTCTCGCAGCTGCCAGACCGGCTCGGGTTCGCTCCAGCGTGAGGTTGCGCTCAAACTGCGCGATCGAGCCCAGAATGTTGAGTACCAGCTTGGCGGCCCTGCGCAAGTCGTCGAGACCGCGGAATTCGTCGAGGCCGAAAAGCCCAAAACGAGCCCGATCATGAATCTGCTGCACCGGCATCCACTCCCGGTGCTGCTTGGGCTCGGCATACCGATCATCCCGAACAGCTCATTCTGCCTCTTGGCCTACATCCCGACCTATGGCGTCAACACGCTACACCTGCCGGCTTCGACCGTGTTCGCGGCGACCCTGATCGGTGGCTTGATTCTGCCGTCGGGTGGCTCCAATTGGCCAAGGCGGGCTACAGCGGCGTCCTACCATCGCTCTTATCCGAGCAGTTCGTAGTGGAGCGCTTGCAAGCAGCAGCTCGGCTGTCGTTGATCTTCGGCGGCCTCGCTCCGCTGGTGGCAACATCGCTGATTGCCGCTACCGGCGACAGCCTATCGCTGAGCTATTACCCGATCTTCACTGCACTGCTCAGCTTCGTTGGCACTCTTCACGATCCGCTGGCAAATGGGCAGGGACTTCTCCACCTCGGTCTTGAGTGCCTCCGTAGCAGAGCGCACGGTCTCGGCCACGCTTTCAATCACATACATGCTCAGGGTGAACTGACCGGACTCTCACCGCTTCGCTTGCGCCAATACCTGGCCGATATCGACGCCGAGTTTTTGCATCATCGCGACAAGGATTTCATTTTGATGTTCGAGATGATGCAGGATCACCTCGATTTCCTGCTCGTTCTTCATGTTAATCTGCAGGTCATGCTCGGCGCGTGCTTCCGCGTGACGGCCGATCACGTTCTGTCCGACCATGATGAGAGGCATCAGCAGAATTTGAATGAGATTGGACAGGAACAGCCAGAACACGAACCCCATAGGACTATCGAATTGCAAAGCAGGGGGCGCGTAGAAGTTCCACCCCAGCCAGACAATCGTCCACAGTACGATGATGAGGAAGAAACCCATTGTTCCGACGTGGGTGGTGATCCACACGGCAAGCCGATCCAGCCGGGAGAGGTTCTCTTTCACCTCGGTGTGGATGTTTCGCAGCGGCCGACGGCGTTTCCTGAACTCGTGGAGCGACATTGGTTTCGGGGGTAAATGATCCGCTATACTTTCCATAACGCTCTCCTGTTCCTGCCACGCGCTTGAAGCGTACGCTTCGGTTCCTGCAAGCACCACCCGACCCTTCCTACTCCTTTGCAAAGCAAGGAGCCGATCTCCGGTCGGCCTTGGCCTCGATCAAGAGTGCCAACCTTGGCCTTGCGCAAGCCACTGCGCTTTGCCAGCCTGGTCCCCAGGACCGGGTCTCCGTTGGGCACAGAAAGTGAATCTTTGCACTCCACAGTTTTTAGCGCACTGACGCTCCCGGCATCGCCACCTCTTCTACGCCTTAGGAGTGTGCTAGAGTGCATCGCGACCATGGGGGAGAACTCATGCTTCAGCCGATATCGGGGTTCCTTCTGGAGCTTCCACTAATTGTGGTGACCGCCCTCGCCACGCACTTGGTCATGTCATTTGCGCAGACACTCATGCATTACAAGCTGGGGCACCATCCAACGGGGGGAATGTTCTTCCGCAACCACATCAATTTTCATCACAGGTACTATTCAAAAGATCATCTTGTCTCCCGGACGTACCTCGGCGACGAGGGCAACAATACGCCATACTTCTTCATTCCTGTGTTTGTGGTAGGAGCGTGTGTTTATTTTGTGTTGCCACGAGAACTCTTCTTGGCTGCTCTTGTCGCGTGCGCAGCGTCGTTCTATGCGCACGTTTTCTTCGACAAGGAATATCACGTAGAAGGATCATCGTTTCAGCGCTTTGCATGGTTCAGGCGGAAGCAGGACCTACACTTCGTTCATCATCGGCACGCCAACAGCAATTTCGCAGTGATCCATTTCTTCTGGGATCGGATGCTTGGTACTTACAAACCGCCAGACTAGAACGCTGGCGCATCGCCATGGAGGGCGGTGACACGCGCGACGCCGGTAGCCAGCGCCAGGTCCCTTGCGCCAGGACTTTCGGCCACCGGAAAGCGTCGACCTACCCAACCCATGGCGGTGGTCGACGGTCAAGAATTTGACGTGTCTCTCACCGCAGCAAGCGCATCGCCGGCCATAATGATCGAGGATGGTTTGCCACCACCTGGCCCGCTGCGTTTCGCACTCAGGTTCGCACGCGCTCTCCTCTCCGGTGTCCAAAACGCTGTTGGGTTTGCGTGGTACCTCTCCCTTGCACGCCGCCGCCGACATTTCAACAAAGCCGGTGTCCGGGGCGAACGCGCGTAATCTTTTTGGCCGCCGCCCCTTCGGGCGAACGGTGACTTGGCCCCAAACATCGCTGCGGCGGACTTCCCGTTGTTTTCCAACCAAACAAGCTCGCCGGATAGCCTAGCCTTTTTGCACCATCCCTGAGCAGGGGCCGATTCCCAAGGCCTGGAAACATCTATTCCGCGCCGCCACGGCTTGGTCGGGAACGCAATGGCAAATTCGTC
>Ga0075434_100005537_pt1 | contig 11503 bp, 10 predicted proteins | sample RhiMethybrSRZTD3_FD_75298 | JGI IMG/M metagenome (GOLD analysis project Ga0075434, IMG submission 75298) | Populus rhizosphere microbial communities from Tennessee, USA - Rhizosphere MetaG P. TD hybrid SRZTD3 | ecosystem: Host-associated > Plants > Roots > Rhizosphere > Soil | place: USA...
CCGAAATGCTGCGTCGTGGCGAGGGGTTCGGGCTGACCATCACGGGAGACACGCGTGCCCTCCTGTACAACAGCCTCGGCCGATACGGCGAAGCGCGGGAGGCGGCCACCCGCGCCAAGGACAACCCGCCGGTCATGGGCGTCGAGCCGTGGCTGGTGCTGTCCGAGCTCGTCGAGGCCGCGGCTCGAAGCGGCGAACCCGACGAGGCAGCTGAGGCCCTCCAGCGCCTCGCGGAGACGACGCAGGCCGCCGGCACCGACTGGGCGCTCGGTGTCGAAGCCCGATGCCGCGCACTGGTGAGCGACGACTGGGCGGCCGAGACGCACTACCACGAGGCGATCGACCGGCTCGGCCGGACGAGCATCCGCGGGGAGCTGACGCGTGCCCGCCTGCTCTACGGCGAGTGGCTGCGCAGGCAGAACCGGCGCGCTGACTCACAAGTTCAGCTCCGCACAGCCCACGACGCGTTCACCGCAATGGGGATGGAGGCGTTTGCCGATCGGACAGCCGGCGAACTGCTGGCAACCGGCGAGTCCGTCCGGATGCGCAGCGCCGAAGCGCCGAGCCAGCTCACCGCACAGGAGGCCCAGATAGCCCGGCTCGCTCGCGAGGGGCTGTCCAATGCCGAGATCGCCGCGAGGTTGTTCATCAGCCGTCGCACCGTGGAATGGCACCTGAGCAATATCTTCACCAAGCTCCGGATCACCTCACGCAGGCAGCTTCGCACCTGAGCCGCAGCCGGTCGCGCTGGGCTACCACATGAGGGGGTCGGGATGAGCGTCGTGACTTTGCACCTACACACGACGTTGCTGACTGGGCTGGCGCCCGAGCTCGCCGGAGATCGGCAACCAGTAATAGAGAATGAACGCGGCGATCACCGCCACGCCGAGGGCGGGGAGCAGCGCGCCCAGTAGCGTTCCGGTGCCGAGCCAGGCAAGTGCGAGCTGGAACCGCCTGCTGATTGCTCTTACACCAGCGGAGTCTATGGTGTCGGCGAGCAGTCGGCGATCGTGCCGGGCGTACCACCAAATGGCGTTGAACAGAGCGGCTGCCAATTCGAACGCGAGGCCGTGAAGGACGACGGCGGTGCGCTCTCCCTGTCCGTCGCGAAACGAATTGGCCAGAACGGCGGCGGCAAACGGGAGGAATGCGATGTCCATCAGCAGCAGGGTGTTCAGGAACAGCACCAACCGGTCGGCATGACGGATGTGGTCGAAGAGGACGTGATGGTTCGCCCACACCTGCCCAATGAGCAGGAACGTGATGACGTAGGAAACGTATGACGGCCAAAGCGCGGCGAGGCCGGCGATGAGGTGCCGGGTGTCCTCCGGTGGGCGAATCTCCAGGACGAGGAGAGTAATCGCGATGGCGATGACCGCATCGCTGAACGCGACGACCCGTGCGGGATTCCGCTCGGTTGGGCCAGCTATCACGGCGAGACCTTCCGGTCGCGACAACCGTTCGGCGTGTGCCTTGCCGCCGCCGTCCGGCTTGGTTCAGCGGCAGGGCCGGGTCCGACCTCGACTCCGCTGGGACGCGGCCGATGCGCAGGCACGTGCCTCCTAGCTCGGGCACGCGCTCGGTGCTGGAGCGCGGTAGCCGATTTCCTGAAGGACCCAGGTGTTGCCGTCGGGGTCGGCGAAGTCAGCGAAGCTGGCGTAGTCGCGACGCTTGGCGTCGGCGCCGGGCTGCCAGCCGCCGGTCCCGTCCTCGGTCGGTGACTTGTGCCGGATAGCCCTCACCTGGACGCCGCGCCCGGTGAGTTCACGGTGGGTGGCTTCGATGTCAGTGACGGCCAGACAGATGGCGCGCGCGGCGCTCCGGTCGCCGGCGGTGACGGTGAACCAGGCGGTGTCGCCCAGTTCGCGATGCTGCGTGGTGCGGTCCTCGGCGACAAGAACGCCGGACCGCAGGTCGGCGAGCGGGAAGAACGCCACCGGGTAGTGGCCGGGCTCGTGCAGCAGGAGCACGTCCTCGCTGTCCGCGATCCATTCGCCGCCGAACCGCACCCGCATGCGGCGGCGCAGCGGCTCTGCGTACAGCAGTCGTTGCGGAAGCGGCTCGGGAACGAGGAAATGGCCGACCGCGCCGGGGGCGAGCGGTCCTTGCTGCCAAGCTAGGCCCATTGGAGTGTTCCCTTCTGGGTTGCGCACGGAGCGGGTGAGGGCCGGGCGCGCGGTGGTGTTAGGTGAGCGGTTCGCCGCCGTCTACGTGCAGCGTCTGGCCGGTGAGGAAGCTGCAGGTCATGGCGAACAGGATGGCGTCGGCGATGTCTCCGACGGTGCCGATGCGCCGGACCAGGTTGCGGGAGCTCATGCTGGCGAAGTAGTCGGCCTTACCCCGTGGGCCAAGGGTGTCCCAGGCGCCGGTGTCTATGACGCCGGGGGAGATGGCGTTGACCCGGATCGGGGCCAGTTCCAGGGCCAGGGAGCGGGCGAGGACGTCGGCGGCCGCGTTGGTGATGGCCACCCCGAGCGTGCCGACCGCAATTTTTGCCGCGGCGACACCGGAAAATAGCGTGAACGACCCGCCCTCGTTCATCTGGGGGGCCAGGTGCTTGGCCAGCATGAGCGCGCCGATCACCTTGGTGTCGAACGACAGGCGGACCGCATCACGGTCCAGGTCGGCCAACTCTCCCCGGGCTCGTGCCGACGCGGTGGAGACCACGTGGTCAACGCTGCCAAGCCGTTCGCTCAGGGCGGCGATGGAGGCGTCATCGGTCAGGTCCACCGTCTCGGTGCTGATACCCGGCTCGCCGGCGTAGGTGGCGGCCAGTCCGTCCCTGTCGCGGCCGGCCGCGATGACCTTTGCACCGGCGTCCCGGGCGGCCACAGTCACCTCGTGGGCAATCCCGCCGCCCCGCCCGACTACCAGCACGCTGTGGCCGTGCAGGGGCCCGGTCACGGCAGCGTCCGGTTCAGGAAGCCGCGGATGTGGCCCGCGGCAATGTCCAGGTGGCTTTCCAGCAGGAAGTGGCCCCCGTCCAGCAGGCATATCTCGGCGCCGGGCGCGTCCTGGGCGGACGCCACGGCGCCCTCGGGCCGGAAGATCTCGTCGTTGCCGCCCCACACCGCTAGCACCGGCACACCGCTGTTGCGCAGCCAGGCGTGCGGCTTCGGATACAGCGGCAGATTGCTGGCGTACCCATTGCCGTTCTGGGTGATGACCGCGGTAACCGCGTCCGGACTCGCCAGAGCGAGTCGCCAGCCCACGGGTGCGCCGTAGTCCTGGACGTACAGGGCGTACCGGCCGACCCTGAGCTGATCCAGCAGACCCGCGGTCAGCCCGGCCAGCGCGTCGAAGGTGTACTCGAACTCCGCGGCGGGTGGCGCGTCGGACAGACCGAAGCCGAGGTGCTCGGGCGCGATCACGTGATACCGGTCGGCCAGCCGCGGGATCAGGTGGCGGAACATGAACGAGCTGGCCGGAAAGCCGTGCAGCAGCACGACGGCCGGCGCCCCGGCCGGGCCCGCCTCCCGGTAGAACACTCGCCGGCTGTTCACAGTGGCGTAGCGATGGTGGACGGTAGTCATACCTGCTCCATTCAGAGCCCGCCACAGTCGACGTGCCGGTCCCTACCGGTCCTGGGAGTCGACCGGTGACAGCCGTCAGCCGGGCTCAGTTGGAGCCTGTCGTGGCGGCGCACTCGTCGAATCCCTAGGTGGGTAGCCAGCACGGGTAGTGCGCGGGCGAAAGCGGGATAGCGTGGGTGTGTGCAGGTGCGCGGCGGCTTGCCGGTATGGCGGCAAGCGGCGGAACTGAGCGGCCGATACGCCGAGTGCGGTGTGCTTGACCGGCTGGTCGAGGCTGTCGGGCAGGCCGGTGAGAGCCGCGCCCTGGTGGTGCACGGCGAGGTCGGCGTGGGCAAGACTGCGCTGCTGGAGTACCTGGCCGGGCACGCGCCGGGATGCCGAGTGGCGCGGGCTGCCGGTGTTCAGTCGGAGATGGAGCTGGCGTTCGCGGGATTGCACCAGTTGTGCGCGCCGATGCTGGATCGGCTGGATGCTCTGCCAGCGCCGCAGCGCGATGCGTTGCGGACCGCGTTCGGCATGTGTGCCGGTCCGGCGCCGGACCGGTTTCTGATCGGCCTGGCCGTGCTGAGCCTGCTGTCCCAGGTCGCCGAGCAGCAGCCGCTGGTGTGTCTCGTCGACGATGGGCAGTGGCTCGACCACGCCTCGGCGCAGGTTCTTGGGTTCGTTGCTCGCCGGTTGGGGGCGGAATCGGTCGGCCTGGTGTTCGCGGCCCGGGCCGCCGGCGGCGACCTGGCGAAGTTACCGGAAATGGCAGTTCGGGGCCTCCCCGAGGCCGACGCACGCGCGCTACTGGATTCGGTGCTGACCGGGCGGATCGACGGGCGGGTAAGGGACCAAATCGTCGCCGAGACTCGGGGTAACCCGTTGGCGCTGCTGGAACTGCCGCGGGGATTGACGCCGGCGGAGCTAGCTGGCGGGTTCGGGCTCCCAGGCGCGGTACCGCTTGCGGGCAGTATCGAAGACAGCTTCCGGCGGCGCGTCATTGCGCTTCCGCATCAGACTCGGCGGCTGCTGTTGCTCGCGGCGGCCGATCCCGTGGGCGACCCGGCGCTGATGTGGCGGTCAGCAGCCCGGCTTGGGATCGGTGCCGACGCAGCGGCACCTGCGGCCGACGCCGGCCTGGCTGAGTTCGGTCCACGGATGCGGTTTCGTCATCCGCTGGCCCGCTCGGCCGCCTACCGGTGCGCGTCGTCGCAGGAAAGGCAGGAGGCCCATCGCGCCCTGGCCGATGCGACCGATGACCAGCTCGATCCCGACCGCCGAGCCTGGCACCGCGCGCAGGCGTCCCCGGGGCCGGATGAGGAGGTCGCCGCGGAACTTGACCATTGTGCGGGCCGCGCCCAAGCGCGCGGGGGGCTGGCCGCGGCGGCAGCGTTCCTGGAGCGCGCGGCCCTCATGACACCCGACCCGGTTCGCGGGGCGCAGCGGATGTTCGCGGCGGCTGGGGCCCAACGCGACGCAGGCGCGCTGGATGCGGCGCTAGGACTGTTAGCCGCGGCCCAAACCGGCCCATTGGATGCGCTGCGGATGGGCGAGGTGGAGCGCCTGCGCGGGCAAATCGCCCTTGACCAACGGCGCGGCAGAGACGCTGCGCGGCTGCTACTTCGTGCCGCCCGGCTCTTGGAGCCGCTTGACACCGGCCTGGCGCGAGAGACGTACCTGGAGGCGCTGTGGGAGGCAGCGATGTGGGCGGGGGATCTGGATATACCCGGCGGCGTGCGTGAGGTTGCCGAGGCAGCGCTCGCAGCGCCATCCGCTCCGGATCCGCCACGCGCAGTCGATGTTCTGCTAGATGCACTCGCGATCCGGTTGATCGAGGGTCATGCAGCGGCCGCGCTGGAGCTGACCCGGGCAGTCCAGCTCGTCCTCGCTCTTGACATCGGTACCGACGAGGCGGGCCACTGGCTCTGGCTCGCCGGCGGAAGAGTCAGCCAGGTCATTGCGCTCGAGCTATGGGACTTCGAGTCGTGGCATGCCCTGGCAACTCGGCAAGCTCAGTTCGCCCGCGGCGCAGGCGCTCTCGCGCACTTGCAGTTCGCACTCAACTACCTCGCCCGAGCCCATCTTCTCGCCGGTGACCTGCACACGGTCGCGTTGATGATTGAGGAAGATCGCGTGATCTCCGAAGCGACCGGGAACCCGACGGTCGCACATAACGCGATCTTGCTCGCCGCCTGGCAGGGCCACGAAGGGGAGGCGGCTGAGCTGATTGAGTCAACAAAGCAAGCGACGGCCGGTCCCGGTCAGGGCCGGCTGGCCGCGTTTGCTTCCAGCGCAAGCGCGGTGCTGTACAACGGCCTCAGCCGGTATTACGCCGCTTGCGACGCCGCAGAGCGGGCATTCGAGCTCGACCAGCTAGGGTATGGGCCTTTGGTCGTCCCTGAGCTCGCGGAGGCGGCGGCGAGGACGGGGGATGTCGCCCTGGTTCGGGCCGCCCTGAAGTGGATGTCCGAGCGAACGCGCGTGATTCCTACCGATTGGGCGATGGGGATCGAGGCCCGTATCCGGGCGCTACTTGCCGAAGGTGACGCCGCCGGCGGCTGCTACCGGGAGTCGATCGAGCGGCTGGCCCGGACCCGTATCCGCGCCCAACTCGGTCGCGCGCATCTCCTCTACGGGGAATGGCTGCGCCGAGAGCGCCGCCCCAGCGAGGCACGCGAGCAACTGCGCACGGCCCACGGCATGTTTGAGGCCATGGGCATGGAAGCGTTTGCCGAGCGGGCCGACCGCGAACTGCTAGCCGCCGGCGGGACTATCCGCAAGCGCACCCAGGCCGCTAGGCATGAGGAGCTGACGGCCCAAGAGTCGCAGGTCGCCCGGCTGGCCCGCGAGGGGCTGTCGAACCCGGAGATCGGCGCCCGTCTGTTCATCAGCGCACACACGGTCCAGTACCACCTGCGCAAGGTCTTCACCAAGCTCGGCATCACCTCTCGCAGCCAACTCGACCGCGTCCTGCCCGGTGACTCGGCAACCGTCCAGCACCCCCGCTAGCCTGGCGGCAGACACAACCGTGGTGGGGCATGACGGTGGCCTGGTTGTGCACCAGGTGCCCGGTGTCGCGGCGATCGACCCGATCGGGCCGGCAATGCTGAGCTCGCGAGAACGCAGTCCGTGAAGGCCGCCGATCCACAACGTCACGGAGACTGAGCGAGACCCAACTCAGGTGGGCATCACCAGCTGGCAAGCCGCCGCGCACCTGCACGGACCCACGCTGTACCCCTTTGGTCCGCACTACCCGTCATGGCTACCCACCTAGGGATTCGACGGGCGTGCCACCCCCGGCAGGCTTTCTAGTGAGCCCGGCTGACAGCTGTAACCGGTGGTATCCCAGGACCGGCGGGGACCGGGTTGCCGACTGTGGCGGGCTCTGAATGGAGCAGGTATGACTACCGTCCACCATTGCTACGCCACTGTGAACGGCCGACCCCGGCACGGCGACAGCGCGCTGGTGGTGGCGCCATGAACGGGTCTTCAGCTGTCAACAGCTATGACGTTGTCGTGATCGGGATGGGGCCGATCGGGGTGACGGTCGCCGGGCGGGCCCATGCGGCTGGGCTGAGCGTTGCGGCGGTGGAGCGGGAGCTGGTCGGAGGCGAGTGCTCGTACTGGGCGTGCATCCCGAGCAAGGCGATGCTGCGGCCGGTAGTCGCGGTCAGCGACGCCCGCCGGGTCGCCGGCGCCCGCCAGGCGGTCATCGGGCGGGTGGACGCCTCAGCGGTCTTCACCCGCCGGGACGGGTACGTGAGCGACTGGAACGACGAGGGCCCGGCCTACGACCTGAAAACGATCGGTGTCGAGCTGATTCGCGGTCACGGCCGGCTGGCCGGTGCCCGGCAAGTCGCCGTGGAAACGTCCGGCGGCGAGACCATGGCGTTGACCGCCCGGCACGCCGTGGTCGTCTGCACCGGCAGCCGCCCGGCCCTGCCGGAGCTGCCCGGCCTCGTCGAGTTGCGGCCGTGGACCAACCGGGAGGGCACCGCCTCCCATTCCGTGCCGAGACGGCTGGCCATCGTCGGCGGGGGCGGGGTCGGGGTGGAGATGGCCAGCGCCTGGTCCGGCTTGGGGGCCGCGGTCACCCTGCTGGCGCAGGCCGATGGCCTGCTGCCCCGGATGGAGCCCTTCGCCGGGGAGCTGATCGCGCGCGCGTTCACCGACGCCGGGATAGACGTGCGGATCGGCGTCACCGTCACGAAAGCGCGTCGCCCCGACGGCGCCGGGCCGGTCACCCTAACCCTGGACGTCGGCGGCGAGGTGGAGGCCGACGAGGTGCTCTTCGCCACCGGCCGGCAGCCGAACACCGACGACATCGGCCTGGACACCGTCGGCCTCGCACCAGGGTCCTGGCTGGAGGTAGACGACGCCTGCATGGTCCGCGCCCTCGGAGACGGCTGGCTGTATGCCCTGGGCGACATCAACCACCACGCCCTGCTCACTCACCAAGGCAAATACCAGGCCCGCATCGCCGGAGCCGCGATCGCCGCTCGTGCCGCCGGGCAGCCCGTCGACCCCGCGCCCTGGGGCCCGCACGCGGTCACCGCCGACTACCACGCGGTGCCCCAGATGTTCTTCTGCGACCCTCCGGCCGGGGCGGTCGGCCTCACCGCTGATCAGGCCGAGCGCGCCGGGCACCGTATCCGGGTTATCGACGTCGACCCCGGCGAAAAGGTGATCGGTGCCAACCTGTACGCCGACGGGTACACCGGCCGAGCCCGCATGGTCGTCGACGCAGACCATGGCTACCTGCTCGGCGTCACCTTCGTCGGCCCCGGCGTCGAAGAACTGATCCACTCGGCCACCATCGCCGTGGCCGCCCAGGTCCCCATCAGCCGGCTCTGGCACGCCGTCCCCTGCTTCCCCTCCATCAGCGAGATCTGGCTCCGCCTACTCGAGACCTACCGCGGCTGACCGACAAGCCGGCTCCGGGCGTGTCCGACCGACCGGCGGAACCCCTCATCGACGAACACGCACCGACCGAAAGGAACCACTGAATGAAAGCGAATGCGGTCCTAGGAGGAATGGATACATGTTGACGTGGAACCACGTGACGCGTACGGATGTGTTGCGCGCGATCAAGGAATACGACCGGCTCGGGCCGGAGGCGTTCTTCGCTGAGCATGGCTTCGGGCCCACGACGACCTACGACTTGGTCCGCGAGGAGCGCCGCTACCCGCCGAAGGCAATCCTTGGCGTGGCCTATGAGTTCGCCACCGGCCAGCGCCTTGGCTCCGGAGATTTCGAGGGCGGGAAGGCCGGCGCTGTCGCTGTGCTCGGAAAGCTCGGATTCACCGTGCAGGCTCGACGATCAGCCAGGTAAGCCGAGCAACACACGGGCGCCTTGCCGCAATGCCAATTGACGGGTTCGCGCCGCCCGTCGACACCTGGCCTGGATGAACGGCTTCCTACCACCGAAGGAGTGACTATGTCGAACCACTTCAGCGCCGCGAACCTCAAGCACCCCGGCGATGATGCTCGCTTGGACCTGACCGACCTGTTCGTCTTCGCGGCACCTGATAGACCTGACCGGACTGTGCTGATCATGGACTGCAACCCGTTCACCAAGGGCGAGGGGTTCCACCCCGATGCGGTCTACCGGTTCAACATCGATACCGACGGCGACGCGCTGGCGGATGTGGCCTTCAGCTTCACCTTCTCCGCGTACGACAGCGGCTGGCAAACCGCCACCGGTTACTACGCCACCGGCGATGAGGCCCAGACACGCGAGCCGCGTGGTGACCTGCTTATCGAGGCCACCCGAGTGGGCTTCGATGCCACCGCCACGCCCGTGCAAGCCGGACCGGTCCGGCTGTTCGTCGGCAAACGCAGCGACCCCTTCTTCGCCGACGCCGACGGTGTCCTGCATTGGCTGATCGACGGCCAACAAGGCGACTTCCAGTGGACCGGGACCGACACCTTCGCCGGCGCCAACATTTTGTCCATCGCCGTGGAGGCACCCAACGACATGCTCGGCCAAGGACCGATCGGGGCATGGGTCACCATCAGCCTGCGCCGCGACGGCATCCTCGTGCCGATGGACCGGGGAGGGAACCCGTCGTTCAACCCGATCCTCAACGCAAACGACATAAAAGACGAGTTCAACGCCACTGACCCGGTCGACGACGTCAAGAACTACCTGCAGCCGCTGTCGGAAACCCTCCAACGCCACGGCTATCCACTCGACGAAGCAACGGCTGCGGCCAGCACCCTGCTGCCTGACATTCTTCATTACGACCGCACCCGGGCCGCCGAATACCCCAACGGCCGGGTTCCGACCGACGACGTCTTCTCGACCCGCATGATCTTCATGACCCACGGGCAGACCACTCCGCAACGCATCGGCCCACACGACGACCTGCTGGCCCACTTCCCCTACCTCGGGCCGCCCAACCCCTGATCGCTCACCCCGTCTTCTCCGCGCCTGCGACCATCGCCCGCGCAGCGGCCCACCTTCCCGGGCGCGTTTCGCTGGCCCGCCTGGTCGGATCCTTCAGCGTGACGCCGTGCGCCTACCCAGGTGCCGCCGATCCCACCGGACTACGACTCCCACCTGGTCGGATTGGACCGCAACAAAGTCGGTGCACGACTGGTCGCGGCCCGGCCCGGCACCGCCGCCGAGGCAGCCTTGGTATCGCTGCTCGCGATCAACGGGCTACGGATCTCCGAAGCGCTGGGCGCCGACATCGGCGCCCGGCCGCGGCTCGGTTCATACGCCGGGATCCGTGAAAGGTCCGGCTGCTGACGAGCACGCCGTGCATCGCCTGACATCACCGTCGGAGCTCTCATTGGTCTATCAAGTGCGGCTCCTCGAAATGAGTGGAACTGCCCACCAGCCGATTGGTGGGAGGCTGGTCCGGCCTCGGTGTCGGCCGACTGTGATGATGCGGCGGCTAGGGGTCGGACGATATGCCCAATGCCTCGACGAGTCCGACGATCGTTGAGGACTCGGTCCGCGCGTACCCCTCAACGGGAGAATGCTGCGCGGCCGGCACCCCACAGTGTGAACCGCTCTCCGCGCCGCATAGATCGTCGGATAGATCGCGGGGGAGGAGTTTCTTCAGAAACAAGAGGTATTTCCGGCTTGGAACAGTGAGTGATGACACTTTCGTGACGGTCCGGTCATGAAGTCCGAGTCGTCTGCACGCCGGCTTTACTGTGCGGTTGCTGAGAGCAGCCGAGGCCAAACAAGGGGGAAACGACATGAGCAGTCGGTTAGTGGGGACGGCGTCGCAACCAACAATCGTGGCGGAGGAGCGGCACGTAGTGCGGCGCGGTATCACCGCAGTCGCCCTGCTCAGCATCGCCCTCATACATCTGCTGGATCTGCAGGGCAAACTCGACGAATTGCCTTACGTCGGGGTGCTATTCATCGGACTCATCATCGTGAGTTTGGTGCTGGCCGAGGCCTTGATCCGCACGGATGACGTCCGTGTGTGGCTGATGGCGGGTGCCGTTTCTGCGGCGACGATGATCGGGTACGCCATCAGCCGCAGTACGGGTCTACCCGGTGATGACGGTGAGGACATCGGCAACTGGTTGGAGCCACTCGGCCTCGCCTCGCTGCTGGTCGAGGGTGTCGTCGTCTTGCTCGTCCTGGGACGGCTCGCGGATCGCAGCTGAACAAAGCGCCGGTGAGGCCATCGAGGTGGATCAAGCGAAAAGTGCTCGGCGGCTTGGACGTTGGTCAACCGGACAACCAGCACTCGCATAGCTCCTCGCAGACCCCGTTCCTTCGCGGCAGCCGGCATCCCAGATCGGCCCAACCCGCGCGCTCACGCCGCAATGTGCACGCTCGAGCCGTCGATCGGTGCGGCTCGAGAATGCGTTGTCACCCTGCGGTAGGCACGCAGCTCGATCGTTAGGTATCACGGAGTGGTTGTTGGAGCTGCCGGGCGTATCACACTCTCGTGGCCGATCTGAGTGCGAGTAAGCGAGCTCGTCCCGGCAAAGCGCGAGCTGTCAAGTTGGATCTCACC
>Ga0075434_100005540_pt1 | contig 11501 bp, 7 predicted proteins | sample RhiMethybrSRZTD3_FD_75298 | JGI IMG/M metagenome (GOLD analysis project Ga0075434, IMG submission 75298) | Populus rhizosphere microbial communities from Tennessee, USA - Rhizosphere MetaG P. TD hybrid SRZTD3 | ecosystem: Host-associated > Plants > Roots > Rhizosphere > Soil | place: USA...
GGCGGCTGCAGGAAGTGGTAGACCGCGAGCTGCTTCTTGTCGGCGTCGTGGATCGCCACGTCGTAGCCGGCGAGCGGGATCGACAGCGTCGCTTCGCGCGACACCTCGACCTTCGGCGCGCGATAGCCGGCGAACGAGAACTCCAGCTCGCCGCCGCGGTACACGTCCACCAGCTGCCGCGCGCGGTCGGTGCTCGCGAGCACGTACAGGCGGTTGTCGCTGTCGATCGCGAGGCTCTGGATCGACTCGTAGCCGCGGCCGGCGCCGAGCGCCTGCTTCCACTCGCGCGCCGCCGAGTAGACCTGCACCGCGTGCGACTCGTCGTCGGCGACGTAGATGTTGTGCGCCGCGTCGGTGATGACCGCCACCGGGCGGGCGAGGCGGCGCTGCTCCGACTTCGCCTCGGGCGGGTCGCTGATCTTGTTCACCAGGATGCCGTCGCGGGTGAAGATCTGCACGCGGCGGTTGCCGGTGTCGGCGACGTAGAGATAGTCGGCGAGGTGCAGCCCGCCGATGTCGGAGAACTCGCCGTCGCGCGAGCCGCCGCGGCCGACCGCGAACTTGGGCGTGCCGTCGTGGGCGTAGATCTTGACGCTGTCGCCTTCCACCACGGCGAGCTCGCGCGCGTCATAAGCCGCGCGGCGCGGCCGCTCGAACTTGCCGGGCAGGGCGAACTTCAGCTTGCCGGTCGCGTCGAGCCGCACCACGGCGTTCTTGTCGCGGTCGAGGCAGAGCAGCTCGCCCTCGAGGAAGGAGTAGACGCGGTTGCACTCCACCGTCGTCACCGAGGTGCGGCGCACGCTCGGCAGCCGCTCGGATTCGACGATCGCGGCCGCCGGCTCCGGCACGCGGAAGAACTCGATCTTCTTGTTGCCGGTATCCGCGACCGCGAGGTCTCGGCCGGAGATCGCCAGCGCGGCGATCTCGGAGAACTGGCCGCGGCCGCGACCCGGGCTGCCGAACTTGCGCAGCGCCACGCCCTTTTCCCAGTCGAGCACGGTGACGTTGCTGTTGGCGGCGTCGCTGACGAACACGCGGCCGGAGAGATCCGCGGCGAGGGCGCGCCACTTCGCATCCTGGCTCCCCGGCACCGATTGCGGCGTCAGCCGCTTCAGCTGCCGGCCGGCGCGGTCGTAGACCGTGATCCGGCCCTGGCCGGCCTGGTCCAGCACGTAAAGACGCTCGGCCGCGTCGACCGCGACCTGTCGCGGCTTGACCAGCGCGAGGTTCGGATCCTTGCTCGCGCCGACGGCGTACAGGAAGACCCCGTACTCGGAGAAAACGGCGACGCGGTTGTTGCCTTCGTCGGCGACGTAAATCCGCCGCTGCGTGGAGGTGGCGATGCCCTGCGGGTCGTCGAGCTCGCCGTCGCCCTTGCCGCTCGCGGCGAACACGCGCTCGGGCTTGCCCTGCGGGTCGACGATCGCGAGCAGATCGTTGCGCGTGTTGACGACGGCGAAACGGTCGGCCGAGAGCAAGGCGATGCCGCCCAGCTTTTTCGCCTCGAAGGCGAGCTCCTTGCCGGCAAGCGGCACCGCGCTCGCCTGGTCGCCGGCGATCTTCCACAGATGGCCGCTGTCGCGCTCGGTCCAGAAAACCGTGCCGTCGGGCGCCATCGCCAGACCGAACAGGTCCGAGAACGGCATCTTCTCGCCGGCCTGCCACGTACGGAGGAACTGGATTTCGGATTGCTGCGCCGCGACCCCAAGGCTGGCGAGGCAAAGCAGGCAGCCGATCAGCGCCCTAGAATAGCGTGGAAACAGAAACGTTTCCTCCCCCCTAATCGCACTCACTCCATGGCCGAAAATACGCGCAAAAAACAAGGAGCAAGAGCGTGGTTCATTGTAGCACCGGCGCGTACGACGAGATCGTTGGGAATCGTCATCACGCTCGCCGTTTGTGCGCTATTTCTCGCCGCCGGTCTGGCTGAATTCGAAGTGCCGCTGCTCGATCAGCTCGAGCTGAAGACCTACGACATGCGCATGCGCGCGCAGGAGCGATCGGCGCCGCCGCATGTAACTATTGCAGCGATCGACGAGCAGAGTCTCGCCCGCGTCGGGCGCTGGCCCTGGAGCCGATCGGTGCACGCCGATCTGGTGCGCCGGCTGGACGAGGCGGGCGCGAAGGTGATCGCATTCGACATCTTCTTCTCCGAGCGCGAGTCGGCGAAGGCCGACGCGCAGCTCGCGCGCGCGCTCGGCTCGTCCAAGAAGACCGTGCTCAGCACCGTGTTCCTGCTCGATCAGCGCGAAGCGCGCTATCTCGGCGAGCTGGGGGCGCAGGCAGGCTTGAAAGCGATCGGCCCGCAGGCCATCGCCGACGGGGGCGGGCGCGAGCCGAGGCAGAAGTCCTTCGGCGTGCTCGCCAACATTCCCGAGCTGCAGAAGAGCGCGGTCTATTCGGGGCACATCAACGTGATGCCGGATGCCGACGGCATCTACCGGCGCGTGCCGCTCGTCATGCTGCACGGCGACCGGTATTTCCCGAGTTTCGACGTGCAAGTGGCGCGCGCCTTCGACCCGGACGAGGCCTTCGATCTCAAGCTCGACCAGTGGGGCGTGGTGAGCCTGACCGTCGCCGGGCACGAATTTCCGCTCGATACGCAGGGACAGCTGCTGGTGCGCTATCGCGGCCGGGCAGGGACGACGTTCGATCGGGTTTCGGTCGCCGACATCCTCGATCGCAAGGCCGATCGCTCCCTGCTGCGCGACCGGGTGGTGCTGATCGGCGGTACCGCCACGTCCCTCGGCGATATCCGCGCCACGCCCTACGACAGCGCCCCGCCGGGCGTCGAGCTGCGCGCCAACGTGATCGAGAACCTGCTCGACGGCCGGGCGATCGAGCGGCCGGAATGGATGACGCTGGTCGACGTGACGATGATGCTGGTCGTCGGCCTGATCATGCTCTGGCTGCTGCCGCGCTTCGGCGTATCGGGCGGTGCGCTGCTTACGGCGCTGCTGCTCGCCGGCTACGTTGCCTTCGCGCTCTGGATGTTCCGCAGCGAGGGCCTTTGGCTGAATCTGGTCTATCCGTCGCTGCTCATCACCCTGCTGTTCGCCACCGCGACGCTGGTCAGCTACTTCTTCACGTTCTCCGAGAAGCGCTACCTCAAGCTCGCCTTCCAGCACTACGTGCCGCCCGCGGTGGTCGAGGACCTGGTGTCCGACGCGGGCGCGCTGCGCCTCGGCGGCGAGAAGCGCGAGCTGACGGTGCTGTTCTCCGACATCCGCGGCTTCACCACGCTTTCCGAAGGCATGCAGCCGGAAGAGCTGGTGAAGCTGATGAACGAGTACTTCACCGTCATGACCGAGCAGGTGTTCGCGCAGCGCGGCTCGCTCGACAAGTACATCGGCGACGCGATCATGGCGGTGTACGGCGCGCCGGTGGCGGAGGACGACCATCCGCTGCAGGCCTGCCGCTCGGCGCTCGCCATGCTGCGTTCGCTCGACGGGCTCCTGGAGAAATGGCGTCCCAAGGGCCTGCCGGCGATCGGCATCGGCGTCGGCATCAATACCGGCCCGATGATCGTCGGCAACATGGGCTCGGCGACGCGCTTCAACTACACCGTGGTCGGCGACGCGGTGAACCTCGCCTCCCGCATCGAGTCCCTGAACAAGAACTACGGCACCAGCATCCTGATCAGCGAGTACACCTACGAGCGCGTCAAGGGCGAGTTCCCGGACGTGCGCGAGGTCGACAGCGTCAAGGTGCGCGGCCGCGAGCAGGCGGTGCGTCTCTACGAGCTGTTTGTCCCGGGCAAGTACGCCGCCGACTGGCTGGAGGAGTACCGCGAGGCCTACGCCACCCTGCGGCGCGGCGACCAGGCGCGCTCGACCACGATGTTCCAGCAGCTGCACGCGCGCAACGGCGACACCGTCAGCAAGATCCACGCGCTGCGCCAGGGCGGCGATCGCCGCGGCGGCGACAGGACCATCAGCAGCGACCGGACCATCGCCTAGCCGAGACGGGTCAGGCTTTTCTCTTCCTCGGGCTTCAGCACGCGGATGCACGGCTGGTAGCCCTCGTGCACGATGCCGTGCATCTCCATGCGCTTCTGCGAGCGCAGCAGGTTGGCGACGTACTCGGCGACGTTGCGCGTGATGAGCTGTCCCGGCACCAGCACCGGGATGCCCGGCGGGTAAGGGACGATCTGGTCGGCGCAGATGCGGCCGGCGAGCCTGCGGTTCACGCGCTCGCGCTCGTCGAACACCGGCAGCAGCTCGCCGCCGCAGTAATAGGCGTCTCTCGGCAGAAAGACGAGTTTGGTGAACGCCGGGATTTCGGGCGTCTGCACCAGCCGGCGCGGCGCCCGGCCCTCGCGCGCGATGCGCATCAGCGCGTCGTACAGGCGCGAGACCTTGGAGCGCGTGGTGCCGATGGTCAATAAGAGGGTGAGGGTGTTGAAGGTCGACTTCTCGGTCTGGATGTTGTAGCGCTCGAAGAGCAGTTTCTGCAGGTCGTCGACCGTAAAGCCGCAGCCGGAGATGTCGATCGTCACCTTGGTCGGGTCGAGGCGGATGCCGTCGTGCCGCACCTGCTCGGGCAGCAGGTCCTCGAGCTCCAGCACGCGGAAAACTTTCGTCGAATTGACGAGCTTGCGCACTTCCTTCGCCAGCTCGAGCGTGCGGGAGAGCAGCTTGAAGCCCTCCATCGACGCCTGCTTGCGCGCGATGTCGAGGCTGGCGATCAGCCCGTACTGCGGGCTGGTCGAGGTGTGCATGTTGAAGTTCTCGCGGAACAGGTGCTCGCGGAACGTCGGATCGTTGACGTGGATCATCGACGCCTGCGAAAACGCCGACAGCACCTTGTGCGTCGATTGCGTCGCGTAGTCCGCGCCGGCCTCGAGCGCGGTCGGGCGGAACTCGGGATGGAAGCGGGCGAAGCCGTACCAGGCCTCGTCGATGATCACCTTGATGCCGCGCGCGTGCGCCGCCGCGACGATCGGCGCGAGGTCGTAGCGCAGCCCGTCGTAGGTGCAGGAGGTGAGGATCAGAGCCTGCGCGTCGGGATGCTTCTTGATCTGCTGCAGAAGAATCTTTTTCGGCACCGGGCCGTACAGGCCGTATTTCCGGTTGAGGGCGGAGTCGAGGTAGATGGGATGGCCGCCGGAGAGCACCACGCCGTGGTGCACGCTCTTGTGGCAGTTGCGGTCGAGCAGCAGCTTTTCGCCCGGCGCGAGCAGCGTCTGGAAGATGACCTTGTTGGCGGTCGAGGTGCCGTTGGTGGCGAAGAAGGTGCGGCGCGCGCCGAACGCCTTCGCCGCCATCGCCTGGGCCTCGGCGATCACGCCCTTCGGCTCCATCAGCGAGTCGAGCATCGGCACCGACACCGAGAGGTCGGCGTCGAACACGTGCTCGCCCATGAACTCGTAGAAGTCGCTCACCCACGGGCTGGCGCGCAGCGACTCGCCCGAGGAATGGCCGGGCGTGTGCCACTGGTCCTTCGCCATCCACACGTAGTTCTTCAGCGCGTCGTAGAAGGGCGTGCGCGCGCGCTCCTGGATCTGCGCGTTGAGGATGCGGTAGATGCCGCGATAGTCCCGCTCCTCGCGGTAGAAGTAGCCGTCGACCGCCTCGGCGAACAGCGCGTCGACCACGTCGTCTTCCTTCTCCTGCGCGATCAGGATGTAGACGTCGAGCTCGGGGCGCAGTCGGGTAATGCGCTTCACCAGCTCGATCGCGGTGGTCTGCAGGTGCTTCTTCGACGAGTCGCCGTTGCGGTTGAGCGTGTACAGCCGATCGTCGACCAGCACCGCCTGCAGGTTGCCCTCGGATTCGATCACCGCCAGCGCTTCCTTGGCGGTGGTGACGCCGATGAAGCTGATGCCGAGCGGATTGTCGAGCGCGCGCGCGGCGGCGTTGAGCCCTTTGACGAACTCGCGCAGCACGAGGTGCTCGTCGTTGATCACCAGGATGCGGCACGCGGGCTTGGCCATCGGCGCTTTTACCTATAATCGCGCATGCCTGACCTGGCCGTCGTCGAGTTCGTCATCGTGGGGACGACCCTCGACGGCAAGCCGTTCCGGCCGAGCGACTGGGCCGAGCGCCTGTGCGGCGTGATGTCGGCGTTCGGCGGCGACCACCGCATGCAGTACTCGCCTTTCGTGCATCCGATCACGGCCAGCGGCGTGCGCTGCGTGGTGGTCGACGTGCGGCTCGAGCAGGTCGAGCCGATGGCGTACCGCTTCCTGCTTGCCTTCGCCAAGGACAACGAGCTGCAGACCCGCGACGGACGCATCGCGGAGCGCTCGAAGCTTGCCGAGATGCAGCGGGTCGGAGATACGGCCTGAACGGTATTCAGGCCGTGTTACTTCATCCCTTTGATGGCGTGCGCGAGCCTGCTCTTGTGCCGGTCGCCGGCGTTGCGATGCAGGACGCCCTTGGCGACGATGCGGTCGATCGCGCGCTGCGATGCGACCAGGGCCTTGGCCGCCGCGTCCTTGTTGCCGGCGGCGACCGCTTTCTTCACGTTCTTGATCGCGGTCCGCACTTCGGTGCGCAGGCCGAGGTTGTGGCCGCGGCGCACGATCGCCTGCTTGGCGCGCTTGCGGACTGACTTGATGTTTGCCATGGATTCTTCGAGGCTAAAAGGGCGCGAATTTTAGCATGAACCTTCTCCGTGCCCTCGCCACCGTAAGCAGCCTGACGATGGTCAGCCGCGTGCTCGGCTATGCGCGCGACTTCGTCATCGCCCGGGCTTTCGGCGCCGGCCTGTACACCGACGCGTTCTTCGTCGCCTTCCGCATTCCCAACCTGCTGCGGCGGCTGTTCGCCGAGGGGGCGTTCTCCCAGGCTTTCGTGCCGGTGCTCGCCGAGCAGAAGAACCGCAGCTCGCCGGAGGAGGTCCGGCGGCTGGTCGACGGGGTGGGGACGCTGCTGTTCCTCGCGCTGATCGTCGCGGCGCTCGTCGGCATCGCCGCCGCCTGGCCGATCGTCTGGATTTCGGCGCCCGGCTTCAGCGCCGACCCGGCGAAGTTCGACCTGACGGTGAGACTGCTGAGAATCACGTTTCCGTACATCGCCTTCATCTCGCTGGTGGCGCTGTCGGCGGGGCTGCTCAATACCTGGAACCGCTTCTCCGTGCCGGCGATCACGCCGGCGTTGCTCAACATCGCCTTCATCGTCGGCGCCCTCTTTTTCGCCGATCGCTTCGACCCGCCGGTGGTGGTGCTCGCCTGGGCGGTGTTCGCCGGCGGCGTGCTGCAGCTCGCCTTCCAGATCCCGTTCCTGCTCAAGCTCGGCATCCTGCCGCGCTGGCGGCTCGACTTCCGGCATCCCGCCGTGCGGCGCGTGCTGACGCTCATGATGCCTGCGGCGTTCGGCGTCTCGGTGAGCCAGATCTCGCTGCTGCTCAACACCATCTTCGCCTCGTTCCTGGTGTCGGGCAGCGTTTCCTGGCTGTACTACGCGGACCGGCTGATGGAATTTCCGGCTGGCGTGCTGGGCGTCGCTCTCGGCACCATCCTCCTGCCGAGCCTGTCCAAGTACCATGCCGACGCCGACCACGCGGAATATTCACGGCTCCTCGACTGGGGCCTGCGCGTCACGGTGCTGCTCGCGGTGCCGGCGGCCGTCGCGCTCGCGGTGATGGCGCTGCCGCTCATCGCCGCGCTGTTCCACTACGGCCGCTTTACCGCAGCCGACGCCTTCCTGGTGCGCGACGCGCTGGTCGCGTACAGCATCGGCCTCCTGGGAATGATGCTGGTGAAGATCCTCGCGCCGGGTTTCTACGCCAAGCAGAACATCGCCACCCCGGTGAAGATCGGGATCTTCACCCTGGTCGCCACGCAGCTGATGAACCTCGCCTTCATCGGGCCCTTCAAGCATGCCGGCCTGGCGCTGGCCATCGGTTTGGGCGCCTGCCTGAATGCCGCGCTGCTTTTCCGGTTTCTCCGCAAGAGTGGGGCTTACAGCCCGCAGGCCGGCTGGCCGATCTTTCTTCTCAAGGTCGCGGCATCGGTGGGCTTCATGGCGGTCGTGGTCTTCACCACCATGGGCGAGCCGCGCTGGTGGCTGAACGCCTCGTGGCAGCTCAAGCTGCCGGCGGCGGTGGGCCTCGCGTTCCTCGGCGCCGCCGCGTACGGCGCGTGCCTCGCGCTCCTCGGGTTCCGCCTGCGCGACTTCTCGCGCCGGGGTGCGTGATGGCCGACCTTCAGGCCTTCGAAAAAATTCTTTCCGGGAAGGAAGAAAAAATAGACCTCGCGCTCGCGTGCCTCATGATCGCGCAGGACGCCTATCCGGAGCTCGCGCTCGACCGCTACCTCGGCGACATCGAGCGGATGGCGGTGCGCGTGAGGGCGCAGCTGCGCGCGGGCGGCGGCGCCGAAGAGCGGGTCTTGGCGCTCAACCAGGTTCTGTTCGATGACCTCGGCTACGTCGGCAACACCCAGGATTACTACGATCCCCGCAACAGCTACCTCAACGAGGTCATCGAGCGCAGGACCGGCATTCCGATCACGCTCGCCATCCTGTACATGGAGGTGGGGCGGCGAATCGGCCTGCCGCTCGCCGGCATCTCCTTCCCGGGGCATTTCCTGGTGCGGCTGAAGCTGCGCCGCGGCATGGTGGTGCTCGATCCGTTCTCCGGCGGCGCGCCGGTCTCCGAGGACGAGTTGCGCGAGCGCCTGCAGCGGGTCATTCCGGAGGACGCAACCGACAGGCTGCCGGTCTCCGCGCTGCCGCTCGACCAGTTCCTCGAGCCGGCCACGAACCGCCAGATCCTGGCGCGCGTGCTGCGCAACCTGAAGGGCATCTATCGCGAGACCGGCAAGCCCGAGCGGATGCTCGAAGTGCTGAACCGGATGCTGCTGGTGGCGCCGGAGGCGAGCGCCGAGCTGCGCGACCGCGGCTTCGTCTATCACCGGCTCGAGTGCTATCGCGCCGCGCTGAAGGACCTCGCCGACTACGTCGAGCGCGAACCTGACGCGCCAGACAGCGACGAGGTGAGGGTACGGATGATGGAGCTCTCCAGCCTCTGCGCGCGGCTCAATTAGGGCTAAAATCGCCGCTCCAATTTCGAGGGGGTTCTTGATGAAACGCAGATCATTCCTGAAGCGGGCGGCCGCCGGCCTCGCGGTCGGCAGCGTCGCCGCGCCGGCGATCGCGCAGTCGTCGCCGACGGTCCAGTGGCGCATGGCCACCAGCTGGCCGAAAAGCCTGGACACGCTGTTCGGCGGCGCCGAGCTGGTGTCGAAGCGCGTGGCCGAGATTACCGACAACAAGTTCCAGATCCGCGCCTTCGCGGCGGGCGAGATCGTCCCCGCGCTGCAGGTTCTCGACGCGGTATCGGCCGGCACGGTCGAGTGCGGACACACCGCGCCGTACTACTACTTCGGCAAAGACCCCGCTTTCGCCTTCGGCACGGCCATCTGCTTCGGCGGCAACACGCGCCAGCAGCAGGCCTGGTGGCACTTCGGCGGCGGCAAGGAAGCGATGGCGCCGTTGTACAAGGACTATGGCTGCGTCTCGCACCTGGCGGGCAACACCAATTGCCAGATGGGCGGCTGGTGGCGCAAGGAGATCAAGAGCGTCGCCGACATGAAGGGCGTGAAGATGCGCATCGGCGGCATGGCCGGCCTGATCATGGCCAAGCTCGGCGTGGTGCCGCAGCAGCTCGGCGCGCCCGACATCTACCCGTCCCTCGAGAAAGGCACGATCGACGCCGCGGAATGGGTCGGCCCCTACGACGACGAGAAGCTCGGCTTCAACAAGGTCGCCAAGTTCTACTACTACCCCGGCTTCTGGGAAGGCGGCCCGATGCTGCACGTCCTGGTCAACGAGAAGAAGCAGGCCGAGCTGCCCAAGTCCTACCTGGCCGCTCTCGAGACCGCATGCGGCGAAGCCAACCAATGGATGCAGGCAAAGTACGACGCGCAGAACCCGCCGGCGCTGCGCCGGCTGGTGGCGAGCGGCACCCAGCTGCGTCCGTTCCCCCGCGCCGTGCTCGAGGCGGCGGAGAAGGCGGCGTACGAGGTGTACGACGAGATGAGCGCGAAGAGCGCCCATTTCAAGCGCATCTATCCGGAATGGAAGAAGTTCCGCGACGAGCAGTTCCTGTGGTTCCGGGTCGCGGAGCAGAGCTACGACAACTACAGCTTCAACTCCAAGATCGGCCAGCCCGCGGCGCCCGCAAAGGGCAAGAAAGCCTAGCTCCGCGTCGCACGAAAAAAAACCCCGCCACGGCGGGGTTTTTCATTTCTGCGGCGTGCTGAAGTCGGGCGGGGGCTCGTTGCGATCTTCTTCCTGGGGGATCTCGATCTGCACCTTGGCGGGATCGACGTCGCTCGGCTTGTCAAGGAAGGCGGTGACCAGCTGCGGGAAGGCGATGACGATGCCGACCATGATCAGTTGCAGCACCACCCACGGGATGGCGCCCCAGTAGATCTGCGAGCTCCTCACTTCCTTCGGCGCGATGCCGCGCAGGTAGAACAGGGCGAAGCCGAACGGCGGGTGCATGAACGAGGTCTGCATGTTCACGCACAGCAGCACGCCGAACCAGATCAGGTCGATGCCGAGCTTGGCCGCCACCGGCGCGAGCAGCGGCACGATGATGAAGGCGATCTCGAAGAAGTCGAGGAAGAAGGCGAGGAAGAACACGAACAGGTTGACGAAAATCAGGAAGCCGACCGCGCCGCCCGGCAGGTGCGACAGCAGCTGCTCGATCCACACGTCGCCGTCGACGCCGCGGAATACCAGCGTGAAGATGGTCGAGCCGATCAGGATGTAGATCACCATCGCGGTGATGCGCATCGTCGACTGCGAGGCCTGCAGGATCAGGTTGCGCAGATCGCGGATCGCCACCGCCTCCCAGAGCACCAGGGCGAGAGCGGCATAGAAGACGATGAACAGCGGCACCCGCACGGCGTCGAACAGCGTGCCGCCGACCAGCGCGAGCAGGCTGATCACGCAGATCGCCACCAGGCCGATCCACGAGGCGATCCGCCCGCGCCGGGAGAACTCGGGACGGTGCAGGACCGCAAGCACGATCGCGCCGACCATGCCCATCGCGCCGCCCTCGGTCGGCGTGGCGAGGCCGAGGAAGATCGTGCCGAGCACGAGAAAGATGAGGACCAGCGAGGGGATGATCCCCCACAGGCAGCGCTTCACCAGCGGCCAGCCGCTCATGGTGCGCGATTCCTTCGGGATTCCCGGCACCCAGTGCGGCTTGACGAAGCTGACGGCGAGCGTATAGGCGCAGAACAGCAGCACCTGGATCAGGCTCGGCCCCCAGGCGCCGGCGTACATGTCGCCCACGGAGCGGCCGAGCTGGTCGGCGAGCACGATCAGCACCAGCGAAGGCGGGATGAGCTGCGTGATCGTGCCCGAGGCGGCGATCACCCCGGTCGCGTACCGCATGTCATAGCCGTAGCGCATCATCACCGGCAGCGAGATGAGCCCCATGGCGATCACCGAGGCGGCGACTGTGCCGGTGATCGCGCCGAGGATCGCGCCGACCACGATCACCGCGTAGCCCAGGCCGCCGCGCACCGGGCCGAACAGCTG
>Ga0075434_100005543_pt1 | contig 11499 bp, 11 predicted proteins | sample RhiMethybrSRZTD3_FD_75298 | JGI IMG/M metagenome (GOLD analysis project Ga0075434, IMG submission 75298) | Populus rhizosphere microbial communities from Tennessee, USA - Rhizosphere MetaG P. TD hybrid SRZTD3 | ecosystem: Host-associated > Plants > Roots > Rhizosphere > Soil | place: USA...
GACTTGGCGAGCCAGATCGCGCTGCGGTCGCACGGCGCGAGCACGAGCGCGTCCATGAGCCCCTGCTCCCGCTCGGGAACGAAGGCGCGTGTGAGGCCGAGGAGTGCGGTGAAGATGAGCGAGATCCAGAGCAGCCCCAGCGCGGCCACATGACCCGTGCCGCGCGGCAGCGCGAAGTGGAAGACGGTCAGGGTCGAGAGCACGAACAGCAGCATCGCGGGGATCGTCTCCTTCGCCCGCAGCTCGAGCAGCAGATCCTTGCGCGCCAGCGCTCCGACATCGGCGAAGTAGGTCATGCGAAGACGAGTCGCTCCGTCGCCAGGTACTCGACGCGGCCGGGGTCGTGCGTCGCAACGACGACCGCTCGGCTCGCGAGCTCCGCGAGCGTGGTGTCGAGGAGCTCCGCACCTGCAGCGTCGAGGGCGTTGAACGGCTCGTCGAGGACGAGGAGCTCCGGGTCGTGCAGCAGGACGCGGCACAGGCCGAGCCTCTGTTGCATGCCGCGCGAGAACGTGCCGACAGCTTGATTGCGCACGTCCCAGAGCCCGAAGCGCTCGAGCAGCATGCCGATCCGCTCGCCGCGCTCGGGCAGCCGGTAGAGGCGGCCGAAGAGCGAGAGGTTCTCGAGCGGGGTCAGCTCGCGGTAGACGAGCGGGTCGTGGCCCAGGTAGCCGATCGCGTCCCTGGGCGGGAGCTCCAGCTCGCCCGCGGTCGGCGCAGCGAGGCCGGCGAGGACGCGCAGCAGCGTCGACTTCCCGGAGCCGTTCGGGCCGGTGACCAGCAGGAAGCCGCCGTCCGGGAGCTCGAAGTCGATCCCGGCGAAGACGCGGCGCTCGCCGTATCGCTTCGCGAGACCGCGGCCCGCGATCACAAGCGGTAGACCTCAGCAGCCGCGCGGTGGAAGCCGTCGGGCTGCCCGGCCGCGTCGAACGTGTCGGCGATCTCCTCCATCTCGCCGATCCAGCGCCAGCCCTTGGCTGCGGCGCTGCGCTCGGAGGCGGCGAGACGCTCGGCGAGCTCGGGCGTCGCGAGCCGCCACTCGCGCTCGACGTCGAAGTGGCGGGCGACGTCGCGGATCGCGAGGAGGAGCGCGGCCGTCCCCTTCGTCCACGCGGCGTAGACCATCTTCACGGCCGACGCGTCGGCGACGACGCGCGGCTCGAGGTTGGAGCCGGCGAACAGCTCGGCGACCGTCGCCGCCTCGTCGCCCGCGAGGTACAGCGTCGTCCCCGGCTCGTCCGGCGGCCCGCCGACGACCCCGCCGTCGACGAAGCGCGGGTGCAAAGCGGCCACCTCGCGCGCCCGCATGGGCGAGATCGCGTTCGCGTCGACGTAGATGCCGTCGAAGCCCTCGACCAAGCGTGCGACATCGACGGCCGAGTGCGGCGGGCAGATCGAGAGGATCACCTCGGCCTGCCGGGCCAGCGTCTCGACATCGCCCGCGTCGCGGAACGAGCGCGCGCGGCCGCGGGTCGCGTCGCTCCGGCCCGCGGAGGCCCAGACGACCTCGTGCCCGTTCGTCTGCAGCACGCGGCCGACGGCGGCGCCCATCTCACCGGGGTGCAAGAGCCCGACGATCACAACACGTCGGCGAGCACGAAGGCGAAGAACGCGACCGAGATCACGCCGTTCATCGTGAAGAAGGCCGCGTCGAGCCGGCGCAGGTCACCGGGCCGCACGAGCGTGTGCTCGTAGAAGAGGAGCGCCGCCACCATGAGGACGCCGAGCCAGTACAGCGTCCCGACGTCGAGGCCGAGGCCGACCGCGGCGAGCAGCACGATCGTCAGGAGGTGCAGGGCGCGCGCGCCGATGAACGCGCCGCGCTCGCCGAAGCGCGTCGCCCACGAGTGCAGTCCCTGCTCGCGGTCGACGTCCACGTCGAACAGCGCGTAGAAGAGGTCGAAGCCGGCGACCCACGCGGCGACCGCCGCACCGAGTGCCCACGCCTGCCAGGGGAGCTCGCCCTTCACGGCGGCCCACGCACCGACCGGCGCAAGCCCGTCGACCGCCCCGAGCCAGAGGTGGCACAGCCACGTGAACCGCTTCAGATACGGGTAGACGACGAACGCGATCACCGGCACGGGCGACAACGGGCGCACGAACGGATCGAGCTGCCAGACCGCGAACAGGTAGACGACGAGCGAGGCGAGGCAGAAGGCGATGACGCCGGCGCGCGTGAGCGCGCCCGACGGCAGCTCGCGTGCCGCGGTGCGTGGGTTCGCAGCGTCGATGCGCGCATCGATCAGCCGGTTGAGCGCCATCGCGAGCGAGCGGGCGCCGACCATGGCGACCGTGATCCAGAGGAGGTCGTGGCCCGACGGGATGCCGCCGACCGCGAGGACCGCGCCGACGTACGCGAACGGGAGCGCGAAGATCGTGTGCTCGAACTTGACGAGCCGGTAGTAGAGGCGGGCGATCCGCATCAGGGGGATGTTTGCGCGTGCGGGGTCGGCTCGTCCGCGAGAAGCGACAGCGCGTGGCCGAGCGCGGGCCGCAGCACAGCGTAGCCGTCGCGGCAGCCGCCCGGCGAGCCCGGCAGGTTGACGACGAGCGTCCGCCCGACGACGCCGGCAACGCCGCGCGAGAGCAGGCCGTGCGGCGTCTTGCGAATCGAGTCCGCGCGCAGCGCCTCGGGGATGCCGGGCGCTTCCCGCTGCAGCACGCGGCGGGTCGCCTCGGGCGTCACGTCGCGCGGGCCGAGCCCGGTGCCGCCGGTCGTGAGGACGAGCGCGGCGCGGTCGGCGAGGTCCGCGATCGCCTCGGCGATCTGGTCGGCCTCGTCCGGGACGACGCGCCGCTCGACGTCGTAGCCGTCGCCGCGCAGCAGCTCGTCGAGCAGCTCGCCGCTCGTGTCCTCGACCGCAGCGCGCGAGACGCGGTCGGAGATCGTCAGCACCGCCGCCCTCATTCCTTCATCTTCTCGACCAGCTCGACCGCGAACGTCATCGTCTTGTCGATCGCCTTTGCCATGTCGTAGACCGTGAGCGCGGCGACCGACGCCGCGGTGAGCGCCTCCATCTCGACACCGGTCTGCGCCGTCGTCTCCGCCGCTGCGACGATCTCGACGCCGTCGTCGAGCAGTCTCAAGTCCACGGCAACGTGCGTCAGCGGGAGCGGGTGGCAGAGCGGGATCAACTCGGACGTCCGCTTCGCCGCCATGATCCCGGCGAGCTGGGCCGTCGTGAGCGCATCGCCCTTCGGCAGCGCGCGCAGCTTCGTTGCCGTCTCAGGCAACGTCTTCACGACCGCACGCGCGACGGCACGCCGGCGCTGCTCGGGCTTCGCCCCGACGTCGACCATGTGCACCGCACCGCTGTCGTCGACATGAGAGAGCTCGCTCACCGCAAGTACCTCCGCGCCAGCGCGAGCAGTGCGCGCCTCTCGTGCCAGGCGGCACGCAGGCGCGCGCGCAGGCCCTCCGCATACAACGGCCCGAGCGCGCCGCGGAACGCATCGGCGGCACGGTCGTCGTAGGGGAACCACCACGGGACCGGCACGCGGCCCGAGTCGCTGTCGACGAACTTCGGCGCCGTCAGGTCGTACAGCCCGTGCTTCGAGTGTGTCCGCCCGAACCCCGACTCGCCGCGACCGCCCCAGGTCGCCTGCGACGACGCGTACGAGTAGGCGTGGTCGTTGTGCCACACGGTCCCCGCACGCAGGCGCTGCGCGACGCGCTGCGCGCGCTCGCCGTCCTTCGTCCACACCGATGCGCCGAGACCGTACGCGTTGTCGTTGGCGCCGGCGATCGCCGCCTCGTCGTCCGCGACCCGTGCGACGGTGACGACGGGCCCGAACGTCTCCTCGTGCTCGATGCGAGCCTCGCGGGGCACGTCGACGAGCACGGTCGGCTCGTAGAACCAGCCCGTGCGCTCGGGGACGTGCGCGCCCGCGAGCGCGCGGGCGCCGCGGCCCACCGCCTCGTCGACCAGCGCCGCGACGCGGTCGCGCTGCTCCTCCGAGATGAGCGGCCCGACGTCGAGCCCCCGCGCCTTCCGCGCGAGCTCCTCCACGAAGGGCTCGTAGAGCGCACCCTGCACGTAGATGCGCTCCACGCCCGAGCACACCTGGCCGCAGTTCATGAACGAGCCCCAGAGGGCGCCGTCGACGGCGCGCGCGACGTCGGCGTCGTCCAGCACGAGCATCGGGTCCTTGCCGCCGAGTTCGAGCGTCACCGGCACGAGCCGCTCGCCGGCGCCGGCCGCGACGAGGCGGCCGACTTCCGCCGAGCCGGTGAAGAGCACCTTGCCGACGCCGGGCGCCCTGACGAGTGCCTCGCCGACCACGCCGTCGCCGTGCGCGACGCGCACCGGCGCACCGGCGTCCGCGAACAGGTCGGCCGCGAGCGCGCCGGAGAGCGGCGTCAACTCCGACGGCTTGAGCACGACGGCATTGCCGGCCGCGAGCGCGTAGGCCAACTGGGTGAACGGGATCGCGAACGGGAAGTTCCACGGCGAGATGACCGCGACGATGCCGACCGGCTCGTAGTGCAGCGTCGCGCGCTTGTGCTTCAGGTGCAGCTGCGGGTACGCGACGCGCTCCGGCGCGAGCAGGCGCGGCGCCTCGCGCGCGAGCCACGCGAGCGCGTCGAGCGCGGGATAGAGCTCGCTCGTGAACGCCTCGACCCGTGGCTTCCCGGTCTCGGCGACCACGACGTCCGCCACCTCGTCCGCCCGCCGCAGCACCTCCCGCGAGACAGCGGCGAGGAGCCGCGTGCGGTCCTCGACCGGCGTCTCGCCCCAGACCGGCTGCGCGGCGGCGGCGCCGGCGACGAGCTGCGCGACGTGGGCCGGATCGGTCGCGGCGACCGTGCCGACCAGCTCGAGCGTCGCGGGATTGACCACGCGCAGCTCACGGGTGGCAGCGACCGCCATGAGACGAAGGTTACGCCGCCACGCGGTCCAGGTCGGCGAGGAGGCCGTCGACCCAGCGCGTCACGTCGTGCTCGCGCACCTGCGTGCGAATCGCCTCGGCTCGCCGCCGTCGCTCGTCCTCGGGCATCGACAGTGCCTCGTGCAGCGCCTCCGCCTGGCCCCACACGTCGAAGGGGTTGACGGTCACCGCCCATTCGCCGAGCTCCTCGTGCGCGCCCGCATTCTCGGACAACACGAGGACGCCGTCGCGCGCGTTCACGAGCGGGCCCTCCTTCGCGACGAGGTTCATCCCGTCGTAGACCGGGTTCACGAACAGCACGTCGTACTGCTTGTACGCGGCAACCGACTGCGCGAAGGCGTCGGCGACCTGCACCTCGACCGCCTCGGGATAACGAGCCTGCAGCGCCTCCACCTCGGCCGCAATCGCCTCTCGGTAGGCGGCGTACTCGGGGATGGTCTCGCGCGACGGGTCGAGTCGCGCGAGCAGCTTCACGCGGCCGCGCCACTCCGGGTGCTCGTCGAGCAGGATCCCGAACGCGCGAAAGCCGCGGGCGATGTTCTTCGAGGGGTCGGTGCGGTCAACGCGCACGACGAGCTTCTCGGGTCTTGCAAGCCTCTCCTCGGCGGCCAGGACGTCGGCACGCTCGCGCAGCACGTCGAACTCGCCGACGTCGATCGAGATCGCATGGTGCGTGACGTGCGTCGAGCGGCACCCGCCGCTCACGTCGGCGCAGCTGCGCACGAAGTTGTGCGCCCACCGCTCGGTGTGGAACGCGACCACGTCGTTCGCGAGCAAGCCCTCGTGGACCGCCCGCCGCATCTCGATTGGCAGGATCGTCCAGTCGTCCGGCCACGGGATGTGGACGAAGTGCGCGAGCCGTGCGTCCGGCCGGCGCTCGCGCACCATGCGCGGTGCGAGATAGAGGTGGTAGTCGTGGAAGAAGACGTCGGCGTCCGGGTCGTTGTCCAGTTGGGCAACGACCGCGTCGGCGAACGCACGATTCACCGTCTCGTACCCCTCGTGCCACGCATCGTGGAACGCGTGATCGATGACAGGCGTCGTCGCGGGAGCCCACAACGAGTGCTGGATGAACCACAGCATCGGGTTCGAGACGACGTTGTAGTAGAGGTCGTACGCGTGCGGATCGTGCGCGACCATGATCACGGGCCCTGTGCTCTCAGCGGCGACGACGCGGTCCTCGTCCGTCGTCGCGCTCGCGATCCACGTCACGTCGTGGCCTTCGAGCAACCCGCGCAGCGCCGTGACGAGACCGCCGGCCCCGCGGTGCGCGACGCGGTTGCCGTCGGCGTCGCGCCCGTAGGTCACCGGGCCGCGGTTCGAGACGATGATCAGCGGGCGACGGCCAGAGGCGCTAGACAACAGAACCTCCAGAGGCTAGACAATGGTGATCGTGCTGCCGCCGGTGTCGTTGCCGGCAAGGCGGTTGAAGAGCACGAGCCAGTCGCGGAGGAGCCGGGGCGTGAGGAAGTGCCGCCGCACGTGCTCCTTTCCCTTCAGCGCGCGCGTCCGCGCCTCGTCCGGATCGCGCAGGACCTCCACGCACGCCTGCGCGCACTCGTGGGGCGAGCCGACGAGCCAGCCGGTCTCGCCGTCGGTCACCTGCACGACGATGCCGCCGACGCGGCCGGCGGCGACAGGCCGGCGCTTCCAGAGCGCCTCCGTGACGGTGAGCCCGAACCCTTCCTTGATGGACTTCTGGATCACCACGGATGCGTGGACCTGGAACGCGTTGACCTCGACGGCGCCGACGTTGTTCATGTTGCTGAGCACGAAGATGTCAGGGTCTGCGTCCGCGTGCTCGAGGGTGCGGTTGTAGTACTCCCAGCCCTCGGGGTCGTCGTGCGCCATCGACCCGACGAGCGCGAGCTGCACCTCGGGATACCGCCTCTTCACCTCGCGGTAGGCATCGATGACTCCGAGCGGGTCTTTCCAGGGATCGAAGCGCGACACCTGGACGAGGAGCGGCCGCTCGACGTCGATGCCGAACTGGTCGAGGATGTAGGCCGCGTCCTCGGGCGAGAGCGCCATGTTCTTCGGCGTCAGCGGGTCGATCGCGGGCGGCCAGATCACCACCTCGGGAAGCCCGTCCGCGTGCGGGACGTAGCTGCGCAGGTGGAAGATCGCGTCGTCGTAGCGGCGGAGCGGCGGGAGCAGGAACGCCATCACGTCCGGGTTCGGCGCCGAGAAGTCGATGTGACCGCGCCAGATCCACTTCGCACGCCGCCGCGGGAACGACTCGATCATCGCGATCGGCTGCGGATCGTGGACGATCACGTAGTCGTAGTCGTCGGCCGGCAGCTCCTCTGCGTTCTGCGCGTTGTAGCGGTGGAAGACCTCCTGCTCGACAGGCGTCAGCGTACGCGGGTCGCCCTGAAGCGCGTTGTGGATCGCCTTCGTGACGCCGAAGAACTCCTCGGCGCCCCGCATGATCCGCCATTCGACGTCGAGTCCGGCGTCGGCCATGAGCGGCACCAGCGTGTAGTTGATCTCGGCGACGCCGCCGCCGAACGCGGTCGCCGACACGTGGACGACGCGCTTGCCCTGGAGCGGTTCCGCGAGTCGCCGGATCTCGTCCATGAGCCCACGGGACGCCAGCGTCGCGTAATCGCCGAGCGACTTGTGCCCGACGTTGACGAGTTGGAGCACGCTAGGCGAAGTGCTTCACGAAACGGAGGCTGGATCCTCCCTGCGCGCGCTCCCGAATCTCGAGCTCGTCGGCGACGGCCTGGATGATCGCGATCCCGAGCCCGCCCTCGGAGAGCTCGTCCTCCTCCAAGAGGCCGCCCGCCCCGGCGGGCGGCTCGAAGCCCTCCCCGTCGTCGGCGACCTCGACGACGAGCTTGTCCGGGTGCAGCTCGTACATGATCTGCACCGTCCCCTCGACGTCGCCGTAGGCGTGGCGCACCGAGTTGGTGCAGGCCTCGGTCAGGGCGAGCTTCAGGTCGCCGAGCACCTCCTGCGGCAGCGGCCGCGTGCGGAGGCGCGCGATCCCCGTCAGGGCGAGCCGGCCGAGCGTGATGTACTCGGGCTTCGCAGGAATCGTCAGCCGGATCGACCGGACGCGCCCGTCTCCGTTCGCCGCCGAGCTCATGCGGCGTGCTGTTCCCGCCGAATCCGAAAGGTAAACACGTGAGATTCTGCCGAATCCTAGACCCGTGCCGCTCCCGCCCACCTAGGCCGTTCCCGCACGGCTGTTCTTTCTAACCCTGCTTCCTAACCCTCTTCTAACCCGCGGGCGTGCGCGCGGCGAGCGTGACGGGGACGACCCGGCGCTGGCGGCCGCGCACGATCGTGAACTCGGCGGTCTCGCCTGGGATGAGCCTGGTCGTGACGATCCGCACAACATCTTGGGCGTTCGTGACCGGGATGCCGGAGATGGCGACGATCGCGTCGCCGCCGACCCGGACGCCGACGCCCTCGTAGACCTCGTCCCGCGTCCCCGCGACGAGGCCCGCCTTGGCGGCGGCGGAGCCGTCCGTGACCTGGTCGATGAGCGCTCCGCGGGTGGCGGCGTAGCCGAACTTGCGCGCGATCGCGGGCGTCAGGTCCTCCGTCTTGATCCCGACGAAGGCGTACTTCACGCTGCCGGTCTGCTCGAGCTGCGCCAACGAGCGCTTCGCCGAGTCGATGGGTACCGCGAAGCCGACGCCCTCGAAGCCGCCCGAGCTCGTGTCGCTGGAGCGGATCTGGGCGTTGATGCCGATCACGCGGCCCTTCGCGTCGAAGAGCGGGCCGCCCGAGTTACCGTGATTGATCGGCGCGTCGGTCTGGATCGCGTCGACGAGGTCGTACTTCGAGGTCAGCGACGGGATCGAGCGTCGGATCGCCGAGACGACCCCGACCGAGAGCGAGTCCACGTTGCCGAAGGGGCTCCCGATCGCTGCGACGGGCTGCCCGACGACGACGCGGCTCGAGTCGCCGAGCGGCACCGGGTCGAGGCCGTGCTGGGACGGGTCGACGCGGAGGACGCCGACGTCGTCGAAGAGGTCGGCGCCGACGACGTGGGCGGTGACGCGGTCGCCGTCGGCGAACTCGACGTACACGGTCCGCGCGGTCGTCGTCTTGTCGGTTCCCCGGCCGGCCGTGGTGATCACGTGGGCGCTCGTGAGCACGAGCCCGCGCTTCGAGACGACGAACCCGGAGCCCTGGCCTGCCCGCGCGTCGGCCTGGCCGGCGTCGTCGAAGTACGCGACGACCGTCACGACCCCGGCCGAGCGGGCGCGGTAGATCTGCGCCGGCTGGAAGCCGTTCCCGACGAGTGGCTTGGCGGCGACGACCGGGGCGGCGGCGTCGCCGGCGGTCGGAGCCGGCGCCCGGACGACGACGGTCTTCGTCTCGCCCGCATGCAGCCAGCCGGCCAGCGACGCGACGACGAGGACGAGGGCGCCGCCCACGGCGGCGGCGACCAGCGTGAGCGCGGCTGCGGGAGTCGGGCGCATGAAACGGCCACTGTAGCGCCCGCCCGCTCGTTTTCACGTTTCCAATCCTGCGTAAATCTGACGTTCGGGAAGCTCTTGCTTCAGACGAGGCCCAACTCGAGGTCGCGCGCCGGCGCGTCTGCGCTCAGGACGAGCGTGAACAACGTCCAGCCGTTCTGCGAGTCGAGCTCGATCCGGCCGCCCATCACCTCGGCGAGCTCACGCGCGATCGCCAGGCCGAGGCCGCTGCCCGACGCCCGCGTGCCGTCGAGGCGGTAGAAGCGCTCGAAGATCTGCTGCTGCACCTCGCGCGGGATCTCGGGCCCGTCGTTCGCGACCGTCAGGGTCGCCCGCCCGCCGTCGAGCGCGGTCGAGACACGTACGATCGTCCCGGGCGGGGTGTGCACGAGCGCGTTCTCGACGAGGATCCGCCCGATCTGGAGCACCCGCTCGGCGTCCCCGCGCGCGCCCACCGGCTCGGCCGCGACCTCGAGCGCGTGGTCGCCGGCGCGGCCGCGGAACTCCGCCGCCAGCTCGTCGGCGAGCTCGGCGAGCTCGATCGGCTCGCTCACCACGCTGAGCCGGCCCGCATCGAGGCGCGAGAGGTCGAGCAGGTCGGTGGCGAGCTTCGTCAGGCGGGCGACCTGCTCGCGCATCTGCGCGAGGAACTCCTCGCGCGTCGCCTCGTCGAGGTCCGGGTCGTCCATCAGCTCGAGGAAGCCGCCGAGGGAGAAGAGAGGCGTCCGCAGCTCGTGCGAGGCGTTCGCGATGAACTCGCCGCGGGCGCGGTCGAGCGAGGCGAGGCGAAGGCGCATTCGCTCGAACGTCCGTGCGAGCTGGCCGAGCTCGTCCGTTCCGTGGTCGACGACCGGATCGTCGAAGTCGCCGGCCGCGATCCGCTCGGCTGCGGCCTCCAGCCGGCGGATCCGGCGGGTAAAGACGCTCGCGCCGGCGTAACCGAGCAGCATCGCGAACGCCGTCGCGAGCACGCCGGCGACGATCACGCGCGTCCGCACGACCGAGACGACTTGCAGCTGGTCGTGCAGCGGGGCCGAGAGGAGGACAGCAGAGGCGCCGAGCGGGTAGGCGACCTCGGCGTACTCCTGGCCGTTCCGCGTCACGGTGCCGCGCGCGACGGTCTGCAGCCGCATCGCGTTGAACGCGACGGGGTCGCTTTCGACGTCGGTCGAGTCCCCCTCGACGTCCGAGTCCGCGACCACGAGGAGCAGGGACGGCTTGACGTTCGCCAGGTTGAACACCACCACGCGCGCGTTCAGCTCCGGCGCCAGCGTCGAGGCGTACTGCTGCTTCATGAACGGCGCGGCGGGGAACGACGGCACGGCCCGCGCGAGCAGGAGCTTCTGGAGGTTGTTCAGCTCGTTGTTCTCGAGCGAGCTCCGATACGAGGGGACGACGATCAGGTAGACGATCGCCAGCACGCCGGCGACCACGAGCAGGAGCGCGAGCGCGAGCCTGACGCGGACGCTGCGGAACGGGCTCATCGGTCGCGGAAGCGGTAGCCGACCCCGCGCACCGTGAGGATGTACTCCGGCGTGCGCGGCTCGGTCTCGAGCTTCTCCCGCAGGTGGCGGACGTGGACGTCGATCGTGCGCGGGTCGCGGTAGTCGGCGCTCTTCCAGAGCGCCTCGAGCAGCATGCGGCGGCTGAAGACGCGTCCCGGCTGGGCCGCGAGCGTCCGCAGCAGCTCGAACTCGACGTAGGTGAGCTGCACGGGCTCGCCGCGCATCTCCACCGACCGGCGCGGGATGTCGATCACGAGCCCGTCGGCCTCCAGCCGCTCGGCCGGCGCGCCGCCGGCCGTCTGCGAGACCTTCGCCCGTCGCAGGAGCGCGCGCACGCGCGAGCGGAACTCCCGGATCGAGAACGGCTTCGTGATGTAGTCGTCCGCGCCGAGCTCGAGCCCGATCACCTTGTCCAGCTCGTCGTCGCGGGCGGTCAGCATGATGATCGGGACGCTGCTCGTTGCCCGCAGCCGCTTGCAGACCTCGAGGCCGTCGAGGCGCGGCAGCATGATGTCCAGCACGACGAGGTCGACGGTGTTCGCCGCGAACTCGCGCAGCGCCTCCTCGCCGTCGGCGGCCTGCACCACCATGAAGCCGTCGCGCTCGAGGGGAAACGCGAGCACCTTCCGAACGGAGTCCTCGTCGTCGACGAGCAGGATCGTGGG
>Ga0075434_100005544_pt1 | contig 11498 bp, 9 predicted proteins | sample RhiMethybrSRZTD3_FD_75298 | JGI IMG/M metagenome (GOLD analysis project Ga0075434, IMG submission 75298) | Populus rhizosphere microbial communities from Tennessee, USA - Rhizosphere MetaG P. TD hybrid SRZTD3 | ecosystem: Host-associated > Plants > Roots > Rhizosphere > Soil | place: USA...
CTCATGTTTCCGTACATTTTCTTCATCTCGCTGGCGGCCCTGGCCAGCGGAATCCTGAATTCGATGGGCTCCTTCGCACTGCCCGCGTTCACGCCGGTTCTCTTGAACCTGGCGATCATCCTGGCGGCCCTCTATTTTTCCCGCAGCTTTTCCAGTCCCGCTTACGCCTTCGCGTGGGGAGTGCTGGTGGGAGGGTTGCTGCAGTTCCTGATCCAGGTTCCCAGCCTGATTCGCCGCGGCATGACGTTCCGCCCGGAGGTGTCGTTCACGGATCCCGGCATCCGACAGGTGGGCCGCCTGATGCTGCCGCGCATCTTCGGGGCGGGGATCACGCAGATCAACCTGATTGTGGACTCCCAGTTCGCTTCCTCGCTCGCGGCGGGAAGCGTGTCTCATCTCTACTATGCGGGGCGGGTGACCGAGCTGACGCTGGGGATTTTCGCAATTTCCCTGTCGACGGTCATCCTGCCGACGCTCTCACGGCTGGTCGCGGAGAACAAGCCGGAAGAGGTGCGCCAGACTCTGCGCACGGCCTTGCAGCTCATTAATTTCATTTGCTTGCCCGCGGCGGTGGGATTGATCGTTCTGCGCGTGCCGATCATCAGCGTGCTGTTCGAAAGGGGAAAATTCGACGCCCAGGCGACCCTGTTCACATCCCAGGTGCTGGGCTACTACGCCGTGGGACTGCTGCCGTTCGCCGGAGTCAATATCCTCGCTGCCGCTTTCTACGCCCACCAGGACACGCGGACGCCGGTGAAAATCGGGGCCCTCACGTTCTTCGTTCACCTGGCCCTGAACTTCTACCTGAGAATTCCGCTGCTGGCTGGAGGGATCGCGCTTTCCACATCGCTTTCGGCCATCCTGGACATGGTTCTCCTGTTCTACCTGTTCTCCAGGAAATGGGGACCCTTGTGGGACTCCCACCTGGGACGCAGCCTGTGGGTCACCTCCGCCGCGAGCCTGGTGATGGGGGGCGTCTCCGCCCTGATGCTCCGCATGCCCACCTTGCAATCCACCCATTCCATCCTGACACGCGTCACGGCCCTGACCCTGGCGATCAGCGTGGCCGGGGGCGCCTTTCTGCTGGTGGCATGGCTGCTGGACAGCCACGAAGTCAAAGAAGTGGCCGCCCTGCTTCCCTTCCGAAGGGGAAGAAGGCCGTGAAGCTGGTGGTCCAGCGCGTGTCCCGCGCTTCGGTGCGGGTCGATGGGCGCGTGGTCGGAGAGATCGGGCGCGGGTTGCTCCTCCTGGTGGGAGTGGAAAAAGGTGACGGAACGGCAATTCTTGACAGTCTCGCGGACAAGGTCGTACACTTGCGCATCTTTCCAGACGAAGCGGGCAAGATGAACCGCTCTTCTCTCGACGAGAAGGCGTCACTGCTCGCGGTCTCCCAATTTACGCTGGCAGGAAGTCTGGAGCGGGGACGGCGGCCCAGCTTCGAGCACGCTGCCCCTGCGGAAGAAGCCCGCGAAATCTTCGGGCGGTTCGTGGAAAAACTGCGAGGCTCGGGCCTGCGGGTGGAGACGGGCCTGTTCCGCGCCATGATGGAAGTCGAGCTGGTGAACGAGGGCCCGGTGACGTTCGTGCTGGAGGCGGGCGGGCGATGAGCCAGGATCGGCACTTGACGGCCTTCCTGCGATACCTGGCTGTGGAGCGGGGGCTTGCCGCCAACACTCAGAAGGCCTACGCTCAGGATCTGAAGCGTTTCGCTGTCTCTCTCAGGACTTCCCGGGTTCCTATCAACCGCGCCCGCCGGCAGGATCTTCTCTCGCACGTCCGATCGCTGCGCCAAGCCGGTCTGTCCCCCAAATCGGTGGCCCGAGCCATCAACACCCTGAGGATGTTTTATCGCTTCTTGCTCGCAGAAGGGGAGATCCGTCAGGATCCCACCTCCGAGCTGGACGTCCCGCGGACCTGGAAAAGCCTGCCCAGGTTCCTGACCTTCGCAGAAGTCGATCGCCTGCTCGCGGTGCCCGACGTGAGCAAGGCACTCGGGTTGAGAGACTTGGCCATGCTGGAGGTTCTCTACGCCACCGGAATCCGGGTCACCGAGCTGATTTCCCTGAAACGGGAAGACCTCAATTTGCAGATGGGATACCTGACCTGTCTGGGGAAGGGCTCCAAGGAGCGGATCGTCCCTCTAGGGCGGAAGGCGATCGAGCGCCTTGAGCAGTACCTCGAGAGGGTGCGGCCGGGGCTTGTCGGTACTTCCCGTTCGCCCCACCTGTTCACTAATCGCAACGGCGGGATGATGTCCCGCCAAGGTTTCTGGAAAATTCTGAAGTGCCACGGCGCCGCCGCCGGGATCAAGCGGCGCCTGAGCCCTCACGTCCTGCGGCACTCGTTCGCCACCCACCTGCTGGAGCACGGCGCCGATCTGCGCTCGGTGCAGATGATGCTGGGACACGCCGACATCTCCACCACGCAGATTTACACCCACGTGAACCGCGAGAGGCTGCGGCGCATCTACCACGATTTCCATCCCAGGGCTTGAAGGAGGGAAGAAGGTTGCCCCTCGAAGATGAAAACGTCGAGCAGCCGATCCAGGAGCTGGAAAAGCGGATCGAGGAGCTCAGCGGAATCCCGGGGACCGAAGATCGGGCTCCCGAAGTGGCCCGTCTGCGCCAGGAGCTCCAGGATCTGAGGGGGGAGATCTATTCATCCCTGAGCGCCTGGCAGAAGACGCAGGTCGCGCGCCACGCGAAACGTCCCTACACCCTGGATTACGTGCAAATGCTGTTCGGCAACCTGGTCGAGATCCACGGCGACCGGAAGTTCGCCGACGACCCGGCCATCGTGGGCGGATTCGCCACCTATCAAGGGATGCCTGTGGCGGTGGTTGGCCATCAGAAGGGCAGGGACATCAAGGAGAAGATCCGCCGAAACTTCGGGATGCCCAATCCCGACGGGTATCGCAAGGCGTTGAGAATCATGAAGCTGGCGGAAAAATTCGGTCGGCCGCTGTTCAGCTTCATCGACACCCCGGGGGCGTACCCCGGCAAAGGCGCCGAGGAGCGGGGGCAGGCCGAGGCCATCGCCACGAATCTCAAGGAGATGTCCCGCCTGTCGGTGCCAATCATCGTTACGGTAACCGGTGAGGGAGGCAGCGGCGGCGCCCTGGCCATCGGCGTGGGGGACAGGGTCAACATGCTGGAGCACTCGATCTATTCGGTCATCAGTCCGGAGGGGTGTGCCGCCATTCTCTGGAGCGACGCGGCCAAGGCCCCCGACGCGGCCAGAGCCATGCGGATTACCGCTGGGGACTTGAAGGAGCTGGGAGTGGTCGATGAGGTGATCCCGGAGCCGGTGGGAGGGGCCCACGCGGATCCCCATCGGGCGGCGGAGCTGCTGGATTCAGTGCTTTCCCGCCAGCTGGAGGAGCTCATCCGCATGGATCGGGATGGCCGCCGGGAAGCCCGCTACGAGAAGTTCCGCAAGCTCGGACGATTCGGACAATCCAAGTTCCTCTAAGAGGCGTTGGCCTGCTTCGCCTTCTTCCAAAGTTCTTCCCAGCGCCGCGACGAGAGGGATTCCGCCCGCTCGCCAGACTCCGCCAGCATTCTCTCCATGGCGGTGAAGCGTCGGCGGAACTCGTCGTTGGTTTCCTGAAGGGCCGCTTCGGGATCGAGATCGAGCTTGCGCGCCACGTTGACCAGGCTGAACAGCAGGTCCCCCAATTCGCGGCGGGCGGCCCGGGTCTCACCCGCCTGGGTGGCCTCTTCCCACTCGGCGATTTCCTCACGGACCTTGGCGAAGACATCCGCCGGAGTGGGCCAATCGAACCCGGCGCGGGCCGCCTTTTCGGAAAGACGCAACGCCCGCAGGAGAGCTGGGAGGCGCGTGGGAACTCCCCCCAATCGCGACGGGAGGGCGGCTTTCCTGCGCTCCTCTTCCTTCAAATCCTCCCATTGATGAATCACTTCCTGCGAGCTGGCCAATTTCGCATCGCCGAACACGTGGGGGTGTCGTCGCACCAGCTTCTCGGCGATGGCTTCGGCGACCTGCTGGAAATCGAACCAGCCCAGCTCCCTAGCGATGCGGCTCTGAAAGACTATCTGGAACAGGAGATCCCCGAGCTCTTCCCTGAGAGGTTCGGACTCCTTTTTGTCCATTGCGTCGAGAACCTCGTGAGTTTCTTCAAGAAGAAACACCTTGAGGGTCTCGAGGGTCTGCTCCCGATCCCAGGGACAGCCGTCGGGTCCCCGAAGGTGATTCATGATTGACAATAGTTTTTCCAGCGGCGTTGACACGCAGCCTCCGAATGGAAGCATCTCACCGATGCGCTGCGAGTCTATCCAACCCCTCCTCCTGGAGCAAGGTGCGTCTTGAATTGCCCGTCGTGGGGGTGCTAACATCCAGCGCCGCGAGTGGAAAGCTGCGGGATTTTGCGGATGCCATCGGGGTGGATGCGGAAAGACGACGATGCCGGACGAGACGAAACCGCCTTCCGAAGAGATCAAGGTAACCGACCGCCGCTCTTTCGACTCCAGCGGCGAGCGTCGGCTCCCCGATCTGCCTACGGTGGAAATGCGCCGGCCGAAGCCGGCGCCACCCGCTTCCGAAAAAACCGCCTCGCCTCAGGAACCCAACGCCGTCGGGTTCGATAACTTCGTGCGCTACCTGGCGCAGGTTGCCTTGCACCAGATGTCAGGCGAGAGGAATCCCGCCACGGGTGCCGTCGAGGTCGCCTTGGAGGAGGCACGCCAGACGATTGAGATTCTGGAGATGCTCAAAGAAAAGACCAAGGGAAACCTTACCGTCGATGAAAAGCGTACTGTGGAAGATCTCATTTACCATCTGAAGCTCGAATTCTCCCGACGGGCGGCCGCCCCACGGCGCTGACCCTCCATGTTCCGCCCCGGAAAGGAGCGGACCCCCTGTCGAAACTCCTGCTGCGTGCACCCCGATTCCCGGGCCGTTACGCGCCTCTGCTCCTGGGTGCATGGTTGCTCGCCTTGTCCGGACCGTCCGGTCACGCGACGGCCCAGGACGGTCAGGCGCCGCAGGTCATTCGCCTGCCGCAGCCGTCAGGCAGCGCCCTCCCGGGCGCCGAAGCGAAGAGGCAGCAGGGGAGCGTGCGCAATGCCGTCAACATCCAGGAGGTCCTGGCGGACCTTTGGCAGCGACGGAGGGCTCTTCTGGAAAAAAATGACATGGCGGCCGCCCGCAGACAGGTGGACCTCATGCGGGACGTGGTCCGGAGAGAGGGAATCCTCAGCGCCGAGGACATGGCGGGCGCTTTCCTCGCCGAGGGGAATCGAGCCCTGGAGGGGGGTAACCGCACCCGCGCTCTCGAAAGCTTTCACCTCGCGTCGGAGTTTTCTCCGGAGGAGCCGGCGGCGTATTTCGGCGTGGCCCGCACGCTCTGGAGCCAGGAAAGAGACCTCGCGGGGGCCTTTTCCTCGATTCTGCATGGAGTCCGGGCGACGCTCAAGAACCCCGTCGCGCGCAGCGCGAAGGTCGGCAACCTGCTTCTGGTTCTCGTCTTGGGTAGCTGCGCTGCCTCCGCCCTATGGTGCATTCTCAGCGCGCTGCGCACCGCCCGGGTGAGCCAGCACGATCTTTACGAGCGGCGCGCGCTGGGCTTGTCACCGGGCGCCGCGCAAACGGCCGCCTGGGCCTTGTGGCTGCTTCCGGCGCTGCTGTGGCTCTCGGGTACATGGCTGCTGGTCTACTGGCTTGCCCTGGCGCTTCCCTATCAGAAACGGTTCGAGCGCCTGCTCAGCGCACTGGCGTGCCTCAGTTTTCTGCTGGCCTTGCCGGCGGTGGGGTGGATCACCCATCAATCCGCCGTGACCACCGATCCCTCGGTTCGGTTTCTCCTGGAGACGGCGCGCGGCGGGGTCGATCCGGAGCGGATCCCGGTTCTCGAGAGGATGGCCACCTCGCACACTTCCGAGCCTCTCTACCATTTTCTCCTGGCGCAGACCTACGCCGCCACGGGTTCGCTGGAAGCGTCGCTTCAGGAATATCGCCAGGTTCAAAGCCTCGATCCGAACGCAGCCAGGGCATGGATCAACTCCGGAAACCTGTTCTTCTCGCGTGACCAGTTTTCCCAGGCCATCCAGGAGTACTCCAAAGCGGTTCAGAGCGATCCCGCATCCGCCCTCGCCCAGTACAACCTTTCCCTGGCCCTCCAGGGGTCGTTGCGCCTCGAAGAAGCCGACGCAGCATTCCAGAAAGCGAGGGAGCTGGACAATTCACTCATCACCTCGGTGCTCGCCTCAGAAGGGGGGGAGAGCCGCAGGGAACCGCTGGAAGCGCGGTACACCGGCGGCGAGCTGCTCGAATTGCTGCAAGCGTCGGCTCGGGGAAACGAGGTGAGCGACGGCGTTCGGGCCTGGCTGACTCCACTCTCCCTCGCCGGCGGGATGGGACTTCTCGCCTGCCTCGTAGTCCCGTGGATGGCCCCACGGTGGGGGTTTGGAAGGGCTCAGCGCTGCAGGAAGTGCGGCCAGCCTTTCTGTCGCCGATGCCAGGTGGGAATGAAGCGCGAGGAGGGGTACTGCACCGCATGCAGGCACCTCTTCGTGCTGAAGGATCCGGTGGCCCCGAAGTCGAGGGAAGAGCGGGAGCGGGCGGTCGCTTCCCACGAGCGCTGGGAATGGATCTCCCGGCGACTCATCTCGCTGATCCTCCCGGGTGCGGGGCAGATTCGAGGCGGCCGCACGTTTTTCGGAGTCTTGTTGCTCTGGGTCGCCTGCGTTGCGGTGGCCGCACTGCTGCTGACCGGGAAAATGCTGGCCTACCCGGGCATTCCGGTGCTGAACTCCCAGAGCTTGCTGAGGGCCGTTTCGGTGACCTTGGTCGCCAGTGCTTGGCTTGCCGCCAATACCCTTTCCTTCGAAAAGAGAGGCTGAGGAGGTCGATGGCGCTACAGGGGACACTCAAGGATTTCAGTCTGGCGGACATCTTTCAGCTCATCGGGCTGCAAAAGAAGACGGGCGTTCTCACATTGAGGGATGGCACCGAAGTCGTGACCGTATCTTTCCTCGACGGAAGCGTCGTGGCGGCGGATTCACTCCCGAAGCGGATGGAAGATCGCCTGGGAACTGTTCTGGTGAAATCGCAGCAGATCACCGAGGTGCAGCTGCAGCACTCGCTCAAGCTTCAAAAGCAGACCCTCAGGCGACTGGGAACAGTCCTCATCGAGCAGAAGTACTTGGGCCAGGAGGCGCTGCGAGAGGCCTTGCGGATTCAGGTGTCACAGACCATTTATCGGCTCTTTCGCTGGCGCGACGGGGAGTACCAATTCAGCCAGGACCAGAAGCTGGACTATGACCGGGACAACGTCCTGCCGCTCACGGCCGAAAGTGTGCTCATGGAGGGAGCGAGGATCCTCGATGAGTGGCCGATGGTGGAAAAGAGGGTCGGGAGCTACTCCGGGGTCTTCCGGCAGACCAAGGCCGCGGAGCGGGCCATGGGAGCGAGCCAGGGAAAGGCAGGGATTGTCCTCAGCTCGGAAGAGAGGGCGATCTTACAAGGCGTTAACGGGCAACGCAATGTCCAGGACCTGATCGATAGCAGCCTCCTCAGCGAGTTCGATACGTGTCGGGTGCTCTACGAGCTCATCGGCCGGGATTTGATAGAGAAAATCGCCGACACCGGGACACTGGCGGCCGGAAAAACCGTCCCTGCTAAGGTCGTGACACGGGAGCCCTTCGTCAGGCAGAGCTCGTCCTCAGTTTGGCTTTGGGGACTGGGGTTGGTCGCGGCTGCGTCGATTTTCACGGCCGCGAGGAATCCTTTGAACGGTCTGTCGGTCGCTTCCGGAACGGAGCGTCGAGAAATCGCCTTGATGCAGCAGGTAAGCCTCACCCGCCTGGAGCGAATCCGGTACGCCCTTCAAGTTTATTTCCTGCAGAGCGGCGGCTTTCCCAAGGATCTCAACTATCTGGTTCTCGGGGGCCTACTCAGATCGCCGGATCTGCGGGATCCATGGGGAAGGGAATATGCCTACCGGCCGCTGATAGGCGGCTTTGAGTTGCAGGGGCGGGACGGTGAGGGGAACGCGGATCCCCTCTTACTTGTCAGATCGGTATCCGTCCTCCGATAATTTTGTAAGTTGTTCATACATAAAGATATGTATCCATAAATTAAACTTGACAATACCACACTCAATATCTATAATGACCTCGCACTCACGTCGGAAAACTGAGAACCGAAAGAGGGAGGCAGGACGAGATGAGCAAAATTATCGGAATTGATTTGGGTACCACCAATTCAGTGGTGGCCCTGATGGAAGGCGGAAAGCCGGTGGTCATTTCGAACTCGGAGGGCACTCGGACGACGCCGTCCGTCGTCGCGTTCACCGACAAGGGAGAGAGACTGGTCGGACAGGTCGCCAAGCGCCAGGCGGTCACCAACCCGGAGAACACCGTTTTTTCCATCAAGCGGTTCATGGGACGCCGTTCTGACGAAGTGAGCGAAGAAATGAAAATGGTGCCCTATAAAGTGGTGCGGGGCGACAACGGCGATGCCCGCATCGAAGTTCGCGGAAAACTGTACACTGCTCCGGAGATTTCTGCTGCGGTTCTGCAAAAGATGAAACAGGCGGCGGAGGACTACCTCGGGGAGAAAGTGACCCGGGCCGTCATCACAGTTCCCGCTTATTTCAATGACGCGCAGCGCCAGGCCACCAAAGACGCTGGGCGCATCGCCGGGCTCACGGTCGAGCGCATCGTCAACGAGCCGACCGCCGCCGCGCTCGCCTACGGCCTCGACAAGAAAAAGAACGAGGTCATTGCAGTCTACGATTTCGGCGGCGGCACGTTCGACATCTCCATTCTGGAAGTAGGGGATGGGGTGGTCGAGGTGAAATCCACCAACGGGGACACTCACCTCGGGGGCGACAACATCGACCAGAAAGTGATCGAATGGATCGTCTCCGAATTCAAGAAAGAGCAGGGCATCGACCTCTCCAAGGATCGAATGGCCCTGCAGCGACTGAAGGAGGCGGCGGAGAAGGCGAAGTGTGAGCTCTCCTCCACCGGAGAGACCGAAATCAACCTTCCCTTCATCACCGCCGATGCCTCCGGCCCCAAGCATCTCCTTCTCAAGCTGAGCCGCTCGCGCTTCGAGCAGCTGGCGATGGAGTTGTTCGAGCGGTCGCTTCCCCCATGCCGCCGGGCCATGGAAGACGCCGGGCTCAAGCCCGAGAACATCGATGAGGTCGTCCTGGTGGGCGGCAGCACCCGGATTCCAAAGATTCAGGATCTGGTGAAGGATTTCTTCAAGAAGAAGGAGCTGAACAAGGAAGTGAATCCCGATGAGGTCGTGGCCATCGGTGCCGCCGTACAGGCGGGGGTTCTCGGGGGCGACGTGAAGGACCTTCTCCTGCTGGATGTCACGCCGCTTTCGCTGGGCATCGAAACCTTGGGAGGTGTGTTCACCAAGCTCATCGAGCGCAATTCCACGATCCCCACTCGGAAAAGCGAGGTCTTCTCCACCGCCGCCGACAGCCAGACGAGCGTGGAAGTCCACGTGCTGCAAGGCGAGCGAGAGATGGCCCGGGACAACCGGACCCTCGGCCAGTTCCACCTGGTGGGTATCCCCCCGGCGCCCCGGGGAGTGCCGCAGATTGAAGTGGCTTTCGACATCGACGCCAACGGTATCGTCAATGTTTCAGCCAAGGATCTGGGGACGGGGAGGGAGCAGAAAATCACCATCACCCACAGCAGCGGCCTCACCAAGGAGGACATCGACAAGATGGTGAGCGAGGCGGCTTCCCACGCCGATGAGGATCGGCGGAAGAAGCAGGAAGTGGAGACCCGGAACAAGGCCGACAGTCTGGTTCACAGCACCGAGAAGCTGCTGGAGGAGAACAAGGACAAGATTCCGGGTGAAGAGGCTGCACGGATTCGCGCAGCTGTGGAGGATCTCAAGAAGACCCTCCAGGAAGGCAACCACGAGGCCATCGAGCGGGCCACGGAGGATCTGCTGAAAGCCTCTCATCGCATGGCGGAGCTGCTCTACCAGCAGGCCTCGGCGGGACGCAGCGCCGAGGGCGCGGCGGGTGGCCAGGAGACCCCTGGGGGGGCTTCATCAGGTCAATCGCCGGAGGGGGATGTTATCGACGCAGAGTACGTGGACGTGGAAGAAGGGAAAAAGTAATCCGGCGAGTCGCCGGACGGGGGACACATGACCGTCGTACAGTGGGATCCGCTCCGCGAGCTTCTGGCACTCAAAGACAGGATGAACAAGATCATCGAGAACGCCATGTCCCGCTCCCAGTACGGGGGATCCGCCGATGCCGGGGCATGGTCCCCCGCTGTGGACATCTTCGAGACCTCGGAGAGCGTCGTCATTGCCGCAGAGCTTCCTGGCCTTTCGCCGACGGAAATCGAGGTTCGGATCGCGGACAACACGCTGACGCTCAAAGGTGAGCGAAAACTGGAAAAGGGAATTCAGCAGGAAAACTACCATCGAATCGAGAGGTCGTACGGATCCTTCTCCCGGACTTTTCCGCTCCCCTCGGGTGTGAAGACCTCCGAGGCTCTGGCGGAATACAAGCTGGGAATTCTCCACATCAGGATCCCCAAGGCCAGGGAAGCGGGCGCGAAGCCCATGCGCATCAGCATCTCCTGATCTCGGGGACCCATCAGGAGCCCCATGGCAAGCATGGACTTCTACCAGGTGCTGGGGGTCAACCGGAAGGCCACCCCTTCCGAGATCAAGAAAGCCTACAAGCGCCTAGCCAGAAAGTGCCACCCGGATCTGCATCCCGGGGACCGTGCCGCCGAAGAACAGTTCAAGCGCATCACGGAAGCCTATGAAGTGCTTTCCGACTCAGGAAAGCGGCGCCGCTACGATCAGACCGGATCCGCTTCCCAGCAACCGGGTGCCCCTGGGCCGGGTGGGGCAGGATTCGAGGGCGGTTTTGCGCCCGGATCCGGGTTCGATTCGGGCGGGTTCGGCCGTGGTTTCGCCGACATCTTCGAGGAAATCTTCAATCCGACCGGAGGGCAGGCTTCCCCCCGCGGGCCTGCCGCGGGGGAGGATCGAGTCTATCCCTTTCGGATCGGATTCTTCGACGCCCTGCGGGGGGTCAGCACGACGCTGGAGCTGGACCGGGAAACATCTTGTCCGGATTGCGGCGGCGCGGGCAGCGTCCGTTCCTCCCGGTCACGGGTTTGTCCGGATTGCGGCGGAACTGGAAAAATACAGCGGCAAGGCGGTCGCGTCCGCTTCACCTCGAACTGCCGACGTTGCGACGGTACGGGAAAGCTCGCGGAAGAGGCGTGCCGCCGTTGCAGCTCGACCGGGAGGATCTCGCAAAAGGAAAGGCTCCAGATAAAGATTCCGGCCGGTGTCGACACCGGATCGAGGGTCCGGCTCGCCGGGAAGGGTGGTGCGGGAACCCTTGGTGGGCCGCCGGGAGATCTGTACGTGCAGATTCAGGTGGAAGGACACCCTTTCTTTTCGCGGGCGGGCGACCAGATACTGTGCACCATTCCCATCAGCTTCTCGGAGGCAGCACTTGGAGCCCGGGTCGAAGT
>Ga0075434_100005549_pt1 | contig 11495 bp, 11 predicted proteins | sample RhiMethybrSRZTD3_FD_75298 | JGI IMG/M metagenome (GOLD analysis project Ga0075434, IMG submission 75298) | Populus rhizosphere microbial communities from Tennessee, USA - Rhizosphere MetaG P. TD hybrid SRZTD3 | ecosystem: Host-associated > Plants > Roots > Rhizosphere > Soil | place: USA...
GGCGATGCGCTTCGGATCCACGTCCTTCCTCGCGTCCAGGAATTTCACCGCCGCGCGGAGATCGTCGGCGTAATCGGCGAGCGTCGCCGCCTCCGCGCGGCCGCCGCTCTGCCCGATGCCGCGCTTGTCGTAGCGCAGGACGATGAAGCCAGCGTCGGCGAGGGCGTTGGCGATCTGGCCGAGGATCGGTACGCCGCCGACGAAGCCGTCGCGATCGGCCGCGCCGCTGCCGCCGGCGAGGACGACGGCCGGCAGGCGCGGCGCGTCGGCCGAAGCCGGCCGCGACAGCGTCCCCGCGAGCGTGAAGCCGTTGCTCGGAATGGTGACGGACTCGTCGTTCGGCCGCGCGACGCGCACCGTGCGCGACGAGACCGCGGCGATGTCCTCGCGCACGACGTCGAGCTGCTGCCCCGGCACGCTGAACCGCAGCAGCCGTCCCGCGTCGTCCCACCAGATGACGGCTTCGACCGTGCCGCCCGGCACGACGAGCGTCAACGGCGCGCGATGGCCGCCCACCATCCGCGCGACCGTCTGAACCTGCTCGCCGGCGGCGGCGCCGAGCCGCGCGCGCATCATCATCATCGGGCCTTCGGCGAAGATCGGGATATCCGTGCCGGCCGGCGCGGTTCTCGCGCGCGCCGCGACCGCTTCGTACCCGCCGAAGAAGCTGTTGGTGAGGACGAGCAGCGACGCCGGATCGATCGTGTCGGTGCGCTGCCGCGCCTCGGTGCCGACCGTGAGGTCGGACTTCGCCGTCGATCCCTCGACGGTGGTGTGCACGACCTGCAGCGCGCCGCGCAGCGTGCCGTCGAACTCGAAGGAGATCGGATGCCAGTCGGCCGTGTAGCGGATCTGCATGCGGCGCGCGACGGCGTCCACCGGCAGCGCGAGGCGGCCCGAGCTCGAGATCAGCCAGCCGTCGGCGACGCGGTTGACCGCGATCTGCTCGGATCCGATCGCGCGGCCGCCGAAGAAGACCGTGAAGTTCGTGCCATTCGTCTCCGGCAGCGGCGGCGGCGCGGGCACGATCTGGGCCGACGCACCGCGCGCCGACGACAGCGCGAGCGCTGCCGCGGCCGCGACCGCGCGGATAGAATGAAACGAGGGCATACTCCAGCATAGCATCATGGTTCCCGTTGTCTCCGCCAGCGCGTACGCCGCCGCGCGGCAGCGCGCCGCCTTCGCCGAGCGCGTCGATCGCGCGCGCATCGTCGTGTCTGGCGCCGATCGCGCGAGCTATCTGCAGGGGCTGCTCACCAACGACATCGCGGCGCTGACGGCGGGAACCGGCTGCTACTCGGCGTACCTCACGGCGCAGGGACGGATGATCGCCGACATGAACGCGTACGAGCTCGGCGACGCGATACTGCTGACGCTCGAGGCCGCCGTGAAGGACACGGTGATGGCCCGGCTCGATCAGTTCATCTTCGGTGAAGACGTGCAGCTCGGCGACGTGACGGACGCGTTCGCCCAGATCGCCGTCGTCGGACCGGAGGCGGCGACGGTCGTCGCGCGTGCGCTCGGCGGCGTCGACGCGGGCGCGCTGGCGCCGCTGCCGGAGTACGGCAACCTGCGCGTGGCATCGGCGTTCGGCGCGGCGATCGTGGCGCGCATCGCGGACGCAGGCGAGCCGGGCTTCGACGTCTACGTCGAGCGCGCGCACGCGGGCGCGCTGAAGTCCGCGCTCGCGGCCGCGGGTGCGCCGGAGATGGACGAGGCGACGTCCGAGGCGCTCCGGATCGAGGCCGGCGTGCCGAAGTTCCACCGCGACATGGACGAGGAGACGATTCCGCTCGAGGCCGGCATCGAGTCGCGCGCGATCAGCTTCACGAAGGGCTGCTACGTGGGACAGGAAGTCGTCATCCGCGTGCTGCACCGCGGCCACGGGCGCGTCGCGCGGCGGCTCGTCGGGATCGCGTTGACCGGGGCGCAGCCGCCGGCGTCCGGCGCCGCCATTCGATCCGGCGACCGCGAGATCGGCGAGGTGACCAGCAGTACGATGTCCCCGGCGCTGCAGCGGCCGATCGCGCTCGGCTATGTGCACCGCGATTTCGCGGCGGCCGGAACCGCGGTCGACGTCGACGGCGTGCCGGGCGAAGTGGTGACGCTGCCGTTCGTCTCGCCCGGTCGACGGTAGGGAACGGCCTTCAGGCCGTCCCGAGAATTCTGATCAACTCCGCATCCGCCGGCGGAAACTCCAGCGACGCAAGGTCCGCGCGCGGCACCCAGCGGATCTCCTGGCCGAGGAGCGGCCGGGGTTCGCCGTCGAGACGGCACCGCAGGAAGTGGAGCTCGACGCGCCGCTCCGGATACTCATGCGTCGTCGTATATATCTCGTCTTCGACGCGCGCGGCGACGTCGAGCTCCTCGCGGAGCTCCCGCGCGAGGCACGCCGCGAGCGATTCGCCGTCTTCCTGCTTGCCGCCTGGAAACTCCCAGAGTCCCTCGAGGTGGACGCCGCGCTGGCGTCTCGTCACGAGGATGCGGCCGCCGCGCTCGACGACGGCCGCCGTCACGACGATTGTCGGCGCCACGCGCAGTCCTTCCGCATCGGGCAGACGAGGCACTTCGGCGATCGCGCCACGCAGATCATCGCGCCGAGGTCCATCAGCGCCTGATTGAAGTCGAACGCGTGGCGCGACGGCACGAGCGCGCCCGAGAGCGTCCACAGGTGGCGCTTCATCGCGTGGCCTTTCGGATCTCCGGCGGCGACGAACACGCGGAACAGCACGCGCGCGACATTCGTGTCGAGAATCGGCGCCCGCTCGCGGAACGCGAAGCTGCGGATCGCGCCGGCGGTGTACCGGCCGATCCCCTTGAACGACAGCAGCGTCTCCTCATCGGACGGCAGGTGGCCGCCGTAGTTCGCCACCGACTCGCGCGCGATCGACTGCAGGCGCCGCGGCCGGATGTTGTAGCCGAGCGGCCGCCACGCCTCGGCGACCTCGTCGTCTGGCGCCGCCGCGAGCGCGTGCAGCGACGGATAGCGGCGGAGCCACTCGGCGTACTTCGGCAGCACGCGATCGACCTGCGTCTGCTGCAGCATGATCTCCGACACGAGGATGTGATAGGGGTCGTCGGTCCGCCGCCACGGCAGGTCGCGTCCGTGCCGGCGGTACCACGCGAGCAGGCGCTGGCGGAAGCGCCGGCGATCGGGCGGCGCGGGTATCGTCAGCTTCGCAGATGCCATAATGGCGTTCCGACGTGAAGATCTACACGCGAACCGGCGACGGCGGCGAGACGTCGCTCTTCGACGGCACGCGCACGCGCAAGGACGATCCCCGCGTCGACGCGTACGGCGAGGTCGACGAGCTGAACGCCTGGCTCGGCTTCGTGCGCGCGGCGAAGGTCGACGCCGCGATCGACGCCGAGCTCGACGCGATCCAGCGCGATCTCTTCGCCCTCGGCGCGCAGCTCGCCGATCCGGCCGACAAGATCGCCGCGCGCGTCTTGAAGGCGATCATCGGCGACGAGCAGATCGCGCGGCTCGAGCAGGCGATCGATCGGCTCGAGGCGGCGCTGCCGCCGCTGCGCCGCTTCATCCTCGCCGGCGGCACGGGGGCGGGAGCGGCGCTGCATGTCGCGCGCACCGTCTGCCGCCGCGCCGAACGCCGCATTGTCGCCCTCGATCCGCCGGTCGATCCCGTGCTCGTCCGCTACGTCAACCGCCTCTCGGACCTGCTGTTCGTTCTCGCCCGGGCGGTCAATCATGGCGCGGGCGCGGCGGAATCCGAATGGTGACTCGCCGCGCGCCGGTCAGCCGACTACGGGCCCGGCCAGCCAGCCCCTCGCCCGCAGCCCCAAGCCCCTAGCCCCCGCTCGCGACGACAGACGCCTTCACCGCATCGAACACCGTGCGCGCGAGCTCCTGCGACACGCGCTCGCGAATCGCGCCGCATTCCACCAGCACCGTCCCCGTCACCGCCTCGATCGCGACGTCCCACCGATCGCGGGCGATCCCCTCGGGCCGATCCTCGAAGCTGGTCGGCCGGCGCTCGGCCGCCTCCGGATAGCGCGCCGACACCGCCGCCGCGATCGGCGCGCCGTTGATCAGCACGCGCACCGCGACGATCAAATCCTTGTCGATCGATTGATCGCCGTAGTAGAAACGCGACGCGTCGGCGCTGAACAGGACCAGATCGTCGCCCGCCGGGATCTCCGCGATGATCGTCCGCCCGAGCGCGCGCTCCGAATCGCGCAGCCGTCGCCGGCGCCGCCGGTACGCCTGCAGCGTCGTCGCGAGGCTCGCCGCCGCCGCGAGCAGCGCGAGCGCGAGCAGCGCGGCGAACAGGTCACGCATATCGGACTAAAATGCCGCCGTGCCTCTCCGGCCCGAGCCGCTTGCGCGCGCGTACGCCGCGTGCGAGGCCCTGGCGCGATCGCACTACGAGAATTTTCCGGTGGCGTCGCAGCTGCTGCCGTCGGCGATGCGGCCGCACGTGGCCGCCGTCTACGCGTTCGCCCGCGTCGCCGACGACATCGCCGACGAGGGATCGTCGCCGCCGGCCGACAGGCTGACGCAGCTGAACGCGTGGCAGCGCCGCCTGCACGCGGCCGTCACGGTGGAGGACGCCGAGGGCGCGCCCCACGAGCACGAGGACCTCATCGTCGCCGCGCTGGCGCATTCGATCCGATCGCTCGATCTGCCGATCGCGTTGTTCGACGATCTCGTGAGCGCGTTCGGTCAGGATACCATGACGACGCGCTACGCTTCGTGGACCGACGTGTTCGACTACTGCCGCCGATCGGCGAATCCCGTCGGCCGGCTCGTGCTGCGCATCGCCGGCGTGCGCGACGAGGCGCTCGATCGGTCGTCGGACGCGCTCTGCACCGCGCTGCAGCTGGCGAATTTCTGGCAGGACTTCGGCCGCGACTGGCGCAGCGGGCGCCTCTACGTGCCGCGCGACGTGCAGACGGCGTCCGGCGCGTGCGAGCGCGATCTCGTCGCAGCGCCCGCCGGCCCGCTGTCGTCGGCGTGGACCGCGGCGCTCGCCCAGTGCATCGCCGTCACGCGCGAGCAGTTGGCCGCCGGCCGCGCCGTGTGCGACGGCGTCCGCGGCCGTCTGCGCTACGAGCTGCGGCTCACGTGGCTCGGCGGCCAGCGCATCCTCGAGCGCGTGGACCGCGCGCGCCGCGAGCTGCTCACGTACCGGCCGGCGCTCGGCGGCGTCGATCTGCCGGTGATCCTCTGGCGCTTTCTGCGCTGGGGCGCGCACGCCTGATGGCGCGCAAGACCAGCTTCTACTACTCGTTCCTCGTGCTGCCCGCCGAGCAGCGCCGCGCGATCATCGCCGTCTGGGACTTCTGCCGCGCCGTCGACGATGCGGTCGACGAGGAGGCGGCGGTGGTCGGAACGCCGACCGGACGGGCGGCGGTGGCGTTCTGGCGCGAGGAGCTCGCGCGCGCGTTCGACGGCCGCGAGCCGGCGACGCTCCAGGCGCAGCGGCTGCAGCCGCTCGTCGCCGCGTTCGATCTCCCGCGGCAGGCCTTCGAGGACGTGATCGACGGCGTCGCGATGGACCTCGACACGTCGCGCTACGAGACGTTCGACGATCTGTTCGAGTACTGCCGGCGCGTGGCGTCGGCGGTCGGCCTGATCTGCATCCGCGTGTTCGGCTGCCGCGACCCCGGCGCCGGCGAGTACGCGCTGAACCTCGGCGTCGCGCTGCAGCTGACCAACATCCTGCGCGACGTGAAGGACGATTACGCGCGCGGGCGCGTCTATCTGCCGCTCGCCGACCTGCGCGCGTGCGGCTGCACGGTCGACGACCTGTCGGCGGGCGTCGCGAGCGATCCGGTGCGGCGGGCGATCGCGTTCGAGTGCCGCCGCGCGCGCGAGTTCTACGACCGCGCCCGCCGGGCGCTGCCCGAGACGGACCGGCGACGCCTCGTCGCCGCCGAGATCATGCGCGCGGTCTATTTCGAGACGCTGAAGCGGATCGAGCGCGCCGGCCACGACGTGTTCACGTCGCGGGTGCGCGTGCCGAAGCCGATGCAGGCGTTGATCGCATTGAGGCAATGGCTGTGGGCGTGAACCGCTTCGACGTCGTCGTGATCGGCGCAGGCTTCGCGGGGCTGAGCGCCGCCGTCCGTTTGTCCGCGCGCGGCGCGAAGCCGCTCGTCGTCGAGGCGCGCGGCCGGCCCGGCGGACGCGCGACCGCGTTCGCCGATCGCGAGACGGGCGAGCTCGTGGACAACGGCCAGCACATTCTGCTCGGCTGCTACCGCGACACGCTGGCGTTTCTCGCCGAGATCGGCGCCGCCGGCAACGTCCGCCTCGAGCGCCAGCTCGCCGTGACGATGATCGACCGCGACGGTCGGCGTTCGCGGCTGTCGTGCCCGCCGCTCCCGCCGCCGATGCACCTGGTCGCCGGCGTCCTCGAGTGGAGCGCGCTGTCGTGGCGCGACCGGCTGTCGATTGGCGGCATGGCGACGCCGCTCAGGAACGCGCGGCGGGAGCTCGCGGGCGCGGCGGTGCGGGCCGCCTCGCCGGATGAAACGGTCGAGCAGTGGCTGATCCGCAACGGCCAGACCGACCGGCTGCGCGAGATGCTGTGGAATCCGCTCGCGCTGGCGGCGCTCAACCAACCGCCGGACCGGGCGGCCGCGCCGCCGTTCGCGCGTGTGCTCGCCGAGATGTTCGGTGGCGACGCCCAGGGCGCGGCAATCGCGCTCCCGCTCACGCCGCTCGACGCGATGTACGCGGAGCCGGCGCGCCAGTACATCGAGCGCCGCGGCGGCGAGGTTCGCCTGGGCGCCTCGGCGACCGTGACGACCGACCTCGACGGCGCGGCGGCGACCGGCGTCCGCGTCGGCGGCGACACGATCAGCGCGCCTCGCGTCGTGTCGGCGGTGGCGTGGTTCGCGTTCCCCGATCTGTTCGATCGGGAGCCGCCGGCGCTCCGCGCGACGATCGACCGCGCGCGTCGGATGGCGTCGTCGCCGATCGTCAGCGTCAATCTGTGGTTCGATCGCGCCGTGCTCGATGAGCCGTTCATCGGATTGCCGGGGCGCGCGATGCAGTGGGCGTTCAACAAGGCCGGCGGCGAAACCAACGCGCACGGGCACGACGGCGGCGCGCACGCCGATCGCGCGGGCGGCGGATACGTCGCGCTCGTGTCGAGCGGCGCGGAGGCGATGCTCGCCCGCCCGAACGAGGAGCTGATGCAGATCGCGCACGACGAACTGCTCGAGGCCCTGCCGGCGGCGCGCGCCGCCAGATTGCTGCGCGGCACCGTCGTCCGCGAACGGCGCGCGACGTTCTCGCTCGCCCCGGGCCAGCCGCCGCGGCCGGCGGCGGAGACGGCGGTCAAGGGGCTCGTGCTCGCCGGCGACTGGATCGATACCGGTCTGCCCGCTACGATCGAGGGCGCCGTCCGGAGCGGCAACCGCGCCGCCGAATTGTCGATCGAGCACTGACTCAGGAGGCGTGACGTCGTCTGTGGGGTAGGAAACGCTCGCGATGAAGTTCGTCGTCGTCCACTACAAAGAGCTCGCGCTGAAAGGGAAGAACCGGCCCTGGTTCATTCAGCTGCTCGTGCGGAACCTGAAGGTCGCGCTCGCGGGCCTGCACGTGGCGGCGGTGCGCTCGATCATGGGGCGCATCGAGGTCGAGCTCGGCGACGACACGCCGTGGGACGAGGTGCGGGCGCGGCTCGGACGCGTGTTCGGCATCGCGAACTTCTCGGCCGCGAACCGCGCGCCTCATGACTTCGCCGCGCTGGCGCGGTCGATTCTCGGGGATCTCGGCGATCGCCAGGCGGCGTCGTTCCGCGTGTCGGCCACGCGCGCCGACAAGCGGCTGCCGTTCACCTCGCCCGAGGTCGAGCGCGAGGTCGGCGGCCTCATCAAGCAGGCGAAGGGCTGGCGCGTGGATCTCGAGCGGCCGGCGCTCACGATCCACGTGGAGATGCTGCCCGACCACGCGTTCTATTTCTTCGGCAAGGAATCAGGCGCGGGCGGCATGCCGACCGGCACCGGCGGCCGCGTCGCGTGCCTGCTCTCGGGCGGCATCGATTCGCCGGTCGCCGCCTACCGGATGATGCGCCGCGGCTGCTCGGTGCTGCTGATTCACTTCCACAGCTATCCGATTCTGTCGCGCGCGTCGCAGGAGAAAGTACGCGAGATCGCGGCGCTGCTGACGAGGCACCAGCTCCGCTCGCGGCTCGTTCTCGTTCCGTTCGGCGAGCTGCAGCAGCAGGTCGTGCTCTCGGTCACGCCGGGGCTGCGCGTCGTGATCTACCGCCGGCTGATGCTGCGCATCGCCGAGCGGCTCGCGCGCAAGGCGCACGCGCGCGCGCTCGTCACCGGCGAAGTGATCGGCCAGGTCGCGTCGCAGACGCTCGAGAACATGACGGCGATCGCGCGCGCGGCGACGCTCGAGATCCTGCGGCCGGTCGTGGGCATGGACAAGGACGAGATCAGCGCCGAGGCGGAGCGCATCGGCACGTTTCCGATCTCGATCATCCCCGACCAGGACTGCTGCACGCTCTTCACGCCGAAGCATCCGGCGACGCGCGTGCGGCTGCCGGAGGTCGAGGCCGCGGAGCAGGCGCTGCCGATCGAGGAGATGATCGCCGCGGCGCTCGGGGCCGCGGCGGTCGAGGAGTTCCGATTCCCGGTGCTAGAATACGCGGTTGCCCGGCAGCGAGGAGACCCATCATGACAGCGACGCTGGTTTTTCAGTCCGTCAAGGAGATGACCGATGCCGTCAAGCCGGCGGCAACCGTGCTGAGCGATCGCGTCGGCGTCACGACGCCGGCAGCCGTCACCGGCGACGTGATCGATCGCCTCGTGTGGACGTCGGTCTTCGGCGGCGACGCCGAGCTGAAGGGGACGGCGCGCTGGATCCTGCGCAGCCTCGCGGCGGCCGCCGGCATCCGGCCCGCGTCGATTCACGATCTCTACATGGCGATGGGCCGGGGCGCGGCGGGCGGCTTCACGGTGCCGGCGATCAACGTGCGCGCGATGGCGTACGACACGGCGCGCGCCGTCGTGCGCGCCGCGAAGGCGATCGACGCGGGCGCGTTCATCTTCGAGATCGCGCGGTCCGAGATCGGCTACACGGAGCAGCGGCCGCACGAGTACGCAGCGGTCGTCCTCGGCGCGGCGCTGCGCGAGGGCTTCACGGGGCCGATCTTCATCCAGGGCGATCACGTGCAGACCAACGCGAAGAAGTTCAACAGCCCCGAGCGCGACAAGGAGCTCGACGGGCTGCGCGCGCTCATCAGAGAGGAGATCGCGGCGGGCTTCTACAACATCGACATCGACACGTCGACGCTGGTCGATCTGTCGAAGCCGACGCTCGCCGAGCAGCAGAAGGTGAACGTCGACCTCGCCGGCGACTTCACGGCGTTCATCCGCCAGCAGCAGCCGCCCGACGTGACGGTGTCGGTGGGCGGGGAGATCGGCGAGGTCGGCGGCAAGAACTCGGACGTGCACGAGCTGCGCGTCTACATGGACGGCTACAACGCCGCGCTGAAGCAGAAGGGCGGCAGCCTCGTCGGCTTGAGCAAGATCAGCGTGCAGACCGGTACGGCGCACGGCGGCTTCATCAACGCCGACGGCACGCTGCGGATGGACGTGAAGATCGATCTGCAGACGCTCGAGGAGCTGTCGCGGGTGGCGCGGCAGGAATACGGCCTCGCCGGCGCCGTGCAGCACGGCGCCTCCACGCTGCCGCCCGACGCGTTCGACGCGTTCCCGCGCGTCGGCGCCTGCGAGATCCACCTCGCCACGAATTTCCAGAATATGGTCTACGAGCACGCGCAGTTCCCCGCCGATCTCAAGGGCGAGATGTACGAGTGGATCCGCGCCAACGCGCAGGAGGAGCGCAAGCCGAAGGACACCGAGGAACAGTTCCTCTACAAGGCGCGCAAGAAGGCGCTCGGCCCGTTCAAGCGGCGCATGTGGGAGCTCGGCGGCGACGCGCGGCGCGCGATCGGCGCCACGCTCGAGGAGCAGTTCGCGTTCCTCATGCGCAAGCTGAAGATCACCGATACGGCGCCGGCCGTCGCGCGCTTCGTGAAGGCGCCGCAGGTGGCGCTCGATCGCGAGAAGGAGATCGTCGCCGCCGGCGGAAAGATCACCGCGGCGGAGAAGAAGGCGGAAGGGCTCGCCGACTGACGGCGCGTGCCGGGATTCGGGACTTGGGATTCGGGATTCGTCGGGGTTCGGGCGCCGCCGCCGTCGCGCTTCTCACTGCCGCGTGTGCCGCGCATCACACCGGGAGCGGCCTGGTCCTGCGCGTCGATCGCGCCGGCTCGCTCGTCACGATCTCGCACGACGCCTTTCCCGGCTTCATGGACGCGATGGCGATGCCGTTCGATCTCCGCGGCGGCGCCCGCGCGGTGCCGCTGACGCCCGGCGACCGCGTGCGCTTCCGCCTGGCGGTGAAGGGCGGCCGCTCGTGGGTGGATCGCGTCGAGGTCGTGTCGGCGCCCGCCGTCGACGCCGGCCTGCAGCAGACGCCCGCGGCGCCGGCGCTCGTACCGGTGGGCGCCGCGGTGCCCGACTTCGAGCTCGTCGATCAGGCGAACGCGCCCGTGTCGCTCTCGGCGCTCCGCGGCAAGGTCGTCGCCGTCACGTTCATCTACTCACGCTGCCCGCTGCCCGATTACTGTCCGCGCATGGTGGACAACTTCCGCTTCGTCCGCGACAGGTTTGCGGCGCGGATGGATCGCGATCTCGTCCTGCTCACGATCAGCTTCGATCCGAAGTACGACACGCCGTCGATTCTCGCGCGCTACGCCGCGGCGCGCCGCGCCGGCGGACCCGGCTGGCACTTCCTCACGGGCGACGCGGCGAAGATCGAGCGCGTGTGCAACGCCTTCGGGATTCAGTACTGGCCGGAGGAAGGCTTGATCACCCACTCGCTGCAGACGGCGGTGATCGATCGCGGCGGCCGCCTCGCGGCCACCGTCGAGGGCAAGGACTTCACGCCGCAGCAGCTCGGTGATCTCGTGGGCTCAGTGCTCGATCGAGATCGATCGGCGGGGGATCAAGTAGGGCCGGGCCGTTAGGCCCGGTCACGCGGGACGGCCTGACGGCCGTCCCCTACCGGCACGCCTGGCTGCGGCGATCCTGAACCGGTTGCCTGCCCGTTCGCGTCACTGCGCCGCCGTCGACGTGCGCAGCTTCTCCATCTGCGGCAGATTCTGATCGGCGCTCGCCCACGCTTTTGCGGCCAGGCTGCGGACGCTCTGCGCCTCGCTCGTCCGGCCGAGGCCGTCGAGCGACGCCGCGAGGCCGAAGTACGCGCGGCCGCTGCCCGGCTCGCGCGTCAGCGTCTCGCGGTACGCTTTCTCTGCCGCCGCGAAATCGCCGAGCGCCAGCGCCACATTCCCCCATCCCTCGACGACCGGCCGCGGATACGCCGGCGGCTCGGTGTAGATCATCGCGGCCTCGCGATCCGCCGCCTTGCGGTACAGCTCGTAGCCTTTCTTCCGATCGCCACCGCGCGCCGCGATCGTCGCCTCGAGCTCCTGCGCGGCGAT
>Ga0075434_100005554_pt1 | contig 11492 bp, 13 predicted proteins | sample RhiMethybrSRZTD3_FD_75298 | JGI IMG/M metagenome (GOLD analysis project Ga0075434, IMG submission 75298) | Populus rhizosphere microbial communities from Tennessee, USA - Rhizosphere MetaG P. TD hybrid SRZTD3 | ecosystem: Host-associated > Plants > Roots > Rhizosphere > Soil | place: USA...
GGCCAGTGAGCGCAGAGGGAGTCCGATGATCTTCATCACCGCCAAGTTCCAGGTCCGGCCCGAGCACGCCGACGCCTGGCCCGAGATCTCCGCCGAGTTCACCGAGGCGACCCGCGCCGAGCCGGGCTGCCTGTGGTTCGACTGGTCCAGAAGCCTGGCAGACCCGGCCGAGTACGTGCTGGTCGAGGCCTTCCGCGACGGCGACGCCGGGGCCGCGCACGTCCAGTCCGCGCACTTCAAGGAGGCCCAGCGGACGCTGCCGCCCTACCTCGCGCGGACCCCGAGGATCGTCAACTTCACCATCCCGCAGGACGACTGGTCGCTGCTTGGCGAACTGGCGGTCCCCGAAGGCGGCTGAGCTTCTGGCCGGCGGTGCCCCGGCCGTGATTGTCTGTCCCTGACGCGAAAGGGGCTTACATCATGGCCGGCAGGACAGACCCGGTGCTGATCACCGGGTGCTCGTCGGGGATCGGCCGGGCGGCGGCGCTGCGCCTGCATGACGCCGGGTTCACCGTGTACGCGACGGCCCGGCGCACCGACGCGCTCACCGACGTGGCCAGCCGCGGCCTGCGCACGGTGGCGCTGGACGTCACCGACGAGCAATCCATGACGCAGGCCGTCGCGGCGGTGGAAGCCGACGCCGGCCCGGTCGGCGTCCTGATCAACAACGCGGGTTACGGGCTGTACGGGCCGGTCGAGCAGGTCCCGATGGCCGAGATTCGCCGCCAGTTCGAAACCAACTTCTTCGGCCTGGTCCGGCTCACCCAGCTGGTGCTGCCCGGGATGCGCCAGCGCGGCCGGGGGCGGATCCTGAATGTGTCTTCGATGGGCGGCCGGATCACCCTGCCCGGCGGAGCGTTCTACCACGCCTCGAAGTACGCGGTCGAGGCGCTCAGCGACGCACTCCGGATGGAGGTTGCCCAGTTCGGTATCGACGTGGTGCTGATCGAGCCTGGCCCGGTGAAGACACTGTGGAACGACGTGGCGGCTGCCTCGCTGGCGACGGCCGACGGCGGGCCCGCGGCTCCGGACGATGCCGCGGCCGACGATCCCTACCGGGAGTACAAGGCCGCCGTCGGCGCCTCGTTCGGCCGGGCGCAGGCCGGCCTGCTCGGCCGTTTCGGCTCGACCTCGGACGACATCGCCAAGGTGATCACCCAGGCGGTCACCGCACGGCGCCCGCGCGCCCGGTACCTGATCAACCCGGTGGCCAAGAGCCTCGTCGCGATGAACCGGGTCCTCCCGGCGCGCGCCTGCGACTCCGTGCTGCGCCGCCAGTACGGGCTCCCTGGGTGACGGCTACCGCGGCGGCGGGTGCCCGGCGAGAATGGGTGACTGTGAGGATGCGCATCCTGCAGGCCGGGGCGACGACGGCGCCGGTGCTGGTGCTGTTGCACGGCTCGGGACGGGCCAGCCGGATGTGGGACCCGGCGCTGGCGGGCTTGTCCGCCGACTGGCACGTGCTCGCTCCTGATCTGCCCGGGTTCGGCCGGTCCGAGAGCCCCTTCACGGTCGGGGGCGCGGCCCGGGCGGTGTGCGGCATGATCGCGGTGCAGACCGCGCCGGTACACCTGTGCGGCCTGTCGCTGGGCGGGGTGGTCGCCGTCCGCGCCGCCGCGCAACTCGGCTCCCAGGTGGCCAGCCTGGTGGTCACCGGGACCCCGGTCGTCCCCCGCCGCGATCTGCCCGCGGCGCTGCGCCGGTTCCGGCGGCTGCCCGCGCCGCTGCTGCCGTTGTTCTCCGACGTCAACGGGCGCGCGGACTGGGTGCGGATGCTCGATGAGCTGGAGCGCACCGACCTGCGCGGCTACCTGCCCCGGGTCACCGCGCCGGCACTGGTCGTCTGTGGCTCCCGTGACTGGCGCGCGATGCCGGCCGCCTGCGAACTGGCGGGCGGGCTGCCGGGAGGCCGACTGTGGATCGCGCCGCACCAGGGCCATAGCTGGCCATCCGCCTCGCCGGAGCTGTTTGGCAAGGTCGTCACGGGCTTCATCGCCGCCACCGCCAGCGCGCCCGGCGAACTTGCGGGCGCCGCCTAAGCTGCACCGGGCAGGACCCGCGGCTCGATCCGCTCTTCACGGGCCGCCTCGCCGTCCCGGGTGACCCGGTAGGTGCCCTTGCCCTTGACCTCGCTCAGCGCCTCGGTCATCTGGGTGCCGCGGTACAGCAGGCCGGTGCCGTCGTCGGTGGCGTACCCGTCTGGCAGCGTGCCGTCGGCGATCAGGCGCTGATACAGGGGCCGGCGCTGTGCCTCGGAGTCGTAGTGCACCCCGTTGGAGAACGGGAGGAACGCCAGGCCGTTGGTCACCGGCCGCAACGTCGGGCCAAACGAGTCCGTGGTCCCGCCGATATGCCAGCAGATCGAGCCCGCGGAAATCCCGCCGAGCACCACGCCCGCATCCCACGTCTGGCGGAAGCTGTGGTCGAGGCCATGCAACCGCCACAGCGCGAGCAGGTTCGCCACGCTGCCGCCGCCGACCCAGACCGCGTCCTGCTCCAGCAGCAGGCCGGTCATGTCCTCGGTGCTGGGCATCGAGAACAGGCTCAGGTGCGTCACGGTGATGCCCTGCGCCTGCCCCGCGGCGCTGAGCCAGCCCTGGAACCAGCGCTGGTCGCCGCCGGCGGTGCCGACGCAGCACAGCCGGGGCGCGCGCCCGGTGACACCGGACAGTTCGATGGCATGCAGCACTAGCGGGCTGAACTCGACGTCGGTCCAGCTGCCCCGGCGCAGGCCGCCTGAGGTGGCAAGGATGGTGGGCGACTCGGCAGGCATGGCAGGAGAGCCTACGCCGTCCGGGGTCCTCCCGCGGTCAGCCGGGGAGCCGGTCCCAGGTGATCGTCTGGTCCAGGATCTCCGGGAACTTGCGCTGCGCGTAGCGCGAGTACGCCTCGATGTGCTCGCGCATGCGATCCCCCGCCGCGGCGGCATCGTGCCGCGCGATCGCCGCGTAGATCTCCTCGTGCGCCCGGAGGATGGCCGCCCGGCGGTCACCGGGGTTGTCGATCCCGATTACCGTGCCGTCCAGGATGCCGAGGAGTGCCTCCACGAGGTAGCCGAACATGACGTTGCCGGACGACCAGGCGATCACACCGTGGAAGCGCCGGTCCACGTCGCGGAACCAGGCCCTGTCGCCGGGGTCAGCGCGCATCTGCGCGACGCTGCCGGCCAGGTCGGCAAGCGACTCGTCGCTGATCCGCTCGGCCGCGAGCCGGCTGATCACCGGCTCAAGCGCCAGCCGCGCCTCGATGACCACCCGGTAGGGCGCCTGATTGAGCTGCATCAGCAGTTGCAGCGTGCTGGCCAGGTGCGCGGCCGCCGGGTTGAGCAGGATGGGCCCGCCGCCCGGTCCCGGCTTGAGCGCGATGACGCCCTGGAACTCCAGCAGCCGCAGCGCCTCGCGCAGCGTGCCGCGGCCGGTTTCGTAGGTCTCGAGCATGGCCCGCTCGGGCGGCAGCAGGTCACCGGGGCGCAGCCCGGCGCGCCCGATGTCGCGCACGATCCGGTGCGCGACCAGCATCGCGGCCTTCGGTGGCCGGCTGCCGGTCAGCCCGGAACCACGGCTTTCCGGCGCGGAATCGGGCCACTGCGAAGCCGGCACCGCACCTCCCTGGAACGGGATCAGGGCCGGTGAAGTAGCGCCGCTCACCGCGACTTCAACGTTAGGCAAGATAGTCATTGATTTAGGCACCGAAAGCAATGCGCACCGCATCCGGTCACGCCCACCGATGGCCACTACGCCGTCGTGGTCTAGCCCTCCCGATGGCATGCCATGGCGGGGGCGGCCCGGCGTCGCCTTGTCCGCCGTGACCCGATATCCAGGTAATGATTCGGCATCCCCGCCGGGGAGACCGGGTGCCCTAGACCTTGTGCCGCGCAGACCGCAGAATCGGTGCCGGTGACGGCTTGGTGACCGGCCAGGGGACCGGGCGGGCGCGAGCAGGAAGGCGGTGGCATGAGCGTGCTGAAGCCCGAGGTCGACCCGGCCGAGGTGGGCCTGGACGCGCAGCGGCTCCAGCGGATCGACCGGCATTTCGCCCGGTACGTGGACGACGGGCGCCTGCCCGGCTGGCTGGTCACGGTGAGCAGGCGGGGCCGCCTGGCGCACGTGTCCTGCTACGGGTCGCGCGACCTTGAGGCCGGGCTGCCGGTGAAGCCGGACACACTGTGGCGCATCTACTCGATGACCAAGCCGGTCACCTCGGTCGCCGCGATGATGCTCTACGAGGAGGGCGCCTTCGAGCTGAGCGACCCGGTGAGCAGGTTCATCCCGGCCTTCGCCGACGTCCGGGTCTACGCCGGTGGTGCTGACCAGCGGCCGGTGACCGTCCCGGCGGCCGAGCCGGTGCGGATCTGGCACCTGCTTACCCACACCTCCGGCCTCACCTACGGGTTCCTCCGCGCCCACCCGGTGGATGCCCGGTACCGCGCCGCCGGGTTCGAATGGTCGGTGCCGGCGGGGATGGACCTGGCGACCGCGTGCGAGGCGTGGGCGTCCTTCCCGCTGCTGTTCCAGCCGGGCACGGAATGGAACTACTCGGTGGCGACCGACGTGCTCGGCCGGGTGGTGGAGGTCGCTTCCGGGCAGCGGCTTGACGAATTCTTCGCCGCGCGGATCCTGGGCCCGCTCGGCATGACCGACACGGCTTTCTACGCCGGCGACGAAGGCGCGGACCGGCTGGCCGCGCTGTACATGCCGGCCGCGGATGGCAAGACCGTCAGGCTCGACTCCCTCGGCCGGGTGGCGCGCAAGCCGGCCCGGCCCTGTCCACCGGGCCGACTGTGGACTAATCACGGCGCCGGCCGCGGATATGGCCGTCAGGCAGGAGGGCGAGATGGAGCGGATCGAGGCCGAACTGCTGATCCCCGGCGAGGGCGAGCCGGTCAGTGACGGAGTAGTGATCATCGGCGACGCGGCGATCAGCTACGCCGGGCCGGCCAGCCAAGCTCCGGCGACGCCGGGGGCGGTGGTGCACCGGACCGAGACGGTGATGCCCGGTATGTGGGACTGTCACGGCCATTTCCTCGGCATGCGCACGCTCGACCTCGGCCGGCTCCCGCTGGACCCGGTGCCGCTGCGGGCGGCGCGCTGTGCCCGCGACCTGGCGGCCGCGCTGCGCGCCGGGATCACCTCGGTCCGTGAGGTCGGCGGTATGGGCGTGTACCTTGCGCGGGCGGTCGCCGAGAGCGTGCTCGACGGCCCGGCCATCTACGCCGCCGGGGCGATCCTGAGCACCACGGGCGGCCACGGCGACCTCCACTCCTATCCGCTGCCGTGGGTCGCCGACTTCGGTGCGCACCACGGCGAGCTGCGGCTGGCCGACGGACCCGCCGAGTGCATGCGCGCGGTCCGCGAGCAGCTGCGGAAGAACGCCCGGGTGATCAAGGTGTGCGCCTCGGGCGGGGTGCTGTCCGAGATCGATGATCCGATCCACCAGCAGTTCACCGTCGCCGAACTGCGGGCGATCGTGGAGGTGGCCGGGCTCGCCGAGCGCGCCGTGGCGGCGCACTGCCACGGCAAGCCCGGCATCATGGCGGCGGTCGAGGCCGGCGTCCGCACGATCGAGCACGGCACCTACCTCGACGATGAGGCCTGCGACGCGATGCGCGAGACCGGAGCCATCCTCGTCCCGACCCGGGCCATCTTCGAGGACATCCTGGCAAACCTGGCTGCGGTGCCCGACTACGCGGCGGCCAAGCTCACCGCGGTGGCCCGCCGGCACGCCGAAGCGGTGTCCCGCGCGATTGATCGCGGAGTCACCATCGCGATGGGCACCGACATCTCGGTGACCGGCCCGGGCCATCCGAACTCCTGGGGAACCAACGGAGCCGAGCTTGCCCACCTGGTACGGCTCGGGATGACGCCGCTGCAGGCGATCGAGGCGGCGACCGCCACCGCCCCGCGGACGCTCGGCCCGCAGGCGCCCAGGTCCGGCAGGCTGGAACCCGGCTACGACGCCGATCTCATCACGGTCACCGCGAATCCGCTTGCTGACATCGCGGTACTCGGCCGCCCGGAGCACATCACCGCGGTCTGGACAAAGGGCCGCCGCGTAACCAGCTGAGGCGCCGGGCGGCGGCTGCCCAGGACCGCCCGCCGGTGCGCGGCCACCGAGCGGGCCCGGCCGATTGACACGTTCCAGACGAGCGCCGCAGACTTGCACCACATCCGGGAGGGCACCGTGCGGATCGCGCTGTTCGTGACGTGCCTCGCTGACGGGCTGTTTCCCGGGGTGGGCCAGGCGACCGTGCGGCTGCTGGAGCGGCTCGGCCACGAGGTGGTCTTCCCGCAGGCGCAGACCTGTTGCGGGCAGCTGCACACGAACACCGGCTACCTGCGCGAGGCGCTACCGCTGGTCCGCCGGTACGTGGACGTTTTCGAGGACTGCGAGGTGGTGGTCGTGCCGTCCGCCTCGTGCACCGGCTCGGTGCGGCACCAGCATGCGATGGTGGCGCGCCGGTTCGGTGACGAGGCGCTGGCCCGGCGGGCCGAGGCCGTCGCCGCGCGGACGTTCGAACTGTCGGAGCTGCTGGTCGACGTGCTTGGGGTGGAGAATGTCGGCGCCTACTACCCGCACCGGGTCACCTACCACCCGACCTGCCATTCGCTGCGCCTGTTGCGGGTCGGCGACCGCCCGCTGCGGCTGCTGCGCAACGTCGCGGGCATCGACCTGGTGGAGTTGCCGGACGCCGAGGTGTGCTGCGGGTTCGGCGGCACGTTCGCGGTCAAGAACGCTGCCGTGTCCACGGCCATGCTGGCGGACAAGATGCGTTCCGTGCTGTCCACCGGTGCGGAGGTATGCACCGCGGGCGACAGCTCCTGCCTGATGCACATCGGCGGCGGGCTGTCCCGGCTGAACGCCGGCACCGCCACGGTGCACCTGGCCGAGATCCTCGCCAGCACCCAGGGCGCCCGATGAGCACGTTTCTAGGCATGCCGTACGCCCCGCGCGGGGTCGGTCACCTGCGCGGCGAGGAGCCATTCCCGGTGGCGGCCCGCGCCGCGCTGGGCGACACCCAGCTGCGCCGCAACCTTGGCAAGGCGACCAGGACGATCCGGGCCAAGCGGGCCGCCGTGGTGGCCGAGTTGCCCGACTGGGAGGAGCTGCGCGCGGCCGGGCAGGCGATCAAACAGCGCACGCTCGCACATCTGGACCACTACCTGGAACAACTCGAAAGCCGGGTCCAGGAGCACGGCGGGACCGTGCACTGGGCGCGGGACGCGAACGAGGCGAACCGCATCGTGACCGGCCTGGTCCGCGACACCGGCGCGGACGAAGTGGTCAAGGTCAAGTCGATCGTCACCGACGAGATCGGGCTTAACGAGGCCCTGGCCGGCGCCGGGATCACCGCGCACGAGACTGACCTGGCCGAGCTCATCGTGCAGCTCGGGCACGACCGGCCCTCGCACATCCTGGTGCCGGCCATCCACCGCAACCGCGCCGAGATCAGGGAGATCTTCCTGCGCGAGATGGCGGACGTGGACCCGGGGCTGACCGACACCCCGGCCGCGCTGGCCGAGGCGGCGCGGCTGCACCTGCGGCGCCGGTTCCTGTCCGCGCGGGTCGGCATCAGTGGCGCCAATTTCGCCATCGCCGAGACCGGGACGCTGTGCGTGGTCGAGTCCGAGGGCAACGGGCGGATGTGCCTGACGCTGCCGGACACGCTGATCACCGTCATGGGCATCGAGAAGGTGATCCCGTCCTGGCGGGACCTTGAGGTGTTCCTCCAGTTGCTGCCGCGCTCGTCCACCGGTGAGCGGATGAACCCCTACACCTCGCTGTGGACCGGCGTGACGCCGGGCGACGGCCCGCAGCGGTTCCACCTGGTGCTGCTGGACAACGGGCGGACCGCCGCGCTGGCCGACCCGGCCGGCCGACCGGCGCTGCACTGCATCCGCTGCTCCGCGTGCCTGAACGTGTGCCCGGTCTACGAGCGCACCGGCGGCCACGCCTACGGCTCGGTCTATCCCGGGCCGATCGGGGCGGTGCTGTCGCCGCAGCTCACGGGGGTCGAGGACAACGCGTCCCTGCCGTATGCCTCGTCGTTGTGCGGGGCCTGCTTCGACGCCTGCCCGGTCCGGATAGACATCCCGTCGCTGCTGGTCCACCTGCGCGCCCGGCACGTCGAGGAGGCGGCACGCAGCCGGCGGCTGCCCACCGCCGAGGCGGTGGCCATGGCGGCGGCGTCCTGGGTGATGGCCAGCCCGGGCCGGTACGCGGCCGCACAGCGGGCCGGCCGGGCCGGGCGGGCACTGGGCCGCCAGGGCAGGATCCGGCGGCTGCCGCCACCGCTGTCGGCCTGGACCGCCGCCCGGGACGCGCCCGCTCCCCCGGCCCAGACCTTCCGCGAATGGTGGCAGCACGAGCATGAGAACGCCGATGGCAGCGCGGGATGAGGTCCTGGCCCGGATCCGGACCGCGCTGGGCAGGTCCCCGGCCGGCGCCCCGGCCGGTGACCGGGTGCCCCGCGGCTACCGGAGCAGGGCCGGCCTGGACACCGGCGCGTTGATCAGCCTGCTGACCGAGCGGCTGCACGACTACGGGACCGCGGTCCGTCGCTGCCCGCCGTCCGGGGTACCGGCGGCGGTGGCCGAGGCGCTGGCCGGGCGGGGGGCGCGCCGGGTCGTCGTGCCTGCCGGGTTCGAGCTGCCCGGGCTGGATGTGCCCGGCGTCACGCTGTTCGCCGATGACGGCCTGTCCCCCGGCGCGCTGGACGCCGCCGACGGCGTGATGACCACCGCCGCCCTCGCGATCGCGGAGACCGGGACGATCGTCCTTGACGGCGGGCCTGGCCAGGGGCGCCGCGCGCTGAGCCTGGTCCCGGACTACCACCTGTGCCTCCTGCAGGCCGGCCAGATCGTCGGGATCGTCCCGGAGGCCATGGACCGGCTGCCTCCCGGCAGCCCGTGCACCTGGATCAGTGGCCCCTCCGCCACCAGTGACATCGAACTGGACCGGGTCCAGGGCGTGCACGGCCCGCGCACGCTCGAGGTCATCCTGATCGAGCCCTGATCAGCAAATCCCGGCCGATAAGCCCCTTCGGGCACCGGCACGAGGCCCGTGTTTGGACTACCGTCTCTTGGTGAGGGACATAAGGCCGTAGCGACCGCTAGGCATGCCTGTAGAAGGGCTCGTGAGCACGATGACTACTAGACCTATGACGCCGGGCCCGCCGGAACGCGGGCCTGGTCCACCGGAACGGCGGGCCCGGCCGGGAGTGGACGCGGGTCAGCTGTGGGCCGGCGGGGCCGCGACGGCGGTAGTGGCGGGGCTCATCGCGCTGGTCGGGGTCCTGGTCTGCCGATGGCTGTTCGACGTCCCGATCCTGGCTCCGCGACGGGACGGCGCTTACGGAAACGCCCACACCACCACCCTGATCCTGGTCGCCGCCTTGGGCGCGCTCGTCGCGACGCTGCTTGCGCACCTGTTGCTGCTCAGCACGCCGCGCCCGATGCTCTTCTTCGGCTGGATCGTCGGGCTGGTGACCCTGGTCCTGGTGGTCTTCCCGTTCAGCACCGGTGCGACGATGGAGGAAAAGATCGCCACCGCGGCCGTCTACCTGGTGATTGGCGTTGCCATCGGGACTCTGATCAGCGGGGTTGCCCACCGGGCGGTACGGCGCCGAAGGGTGGTCAGCGCACCGCCCGGCGGGTATCCGCCTCAGCCCTACCCGGGCCAGACCTACCCAGGCCAGGCGTATCCGGGCCAGACCCCCCCGGGCCGGGACTACCCCGGCCGGGATTATTAGGGCGCCCGCGGGACCGCGTAGCTCTTGACTGGCGCCGGCCCGGGTCAGGGGCCGGCGCGCTGGGACCTTCGACAGGCGCTGGTACTTAGTGAACGCCAGCCAGGGCGGGCTGGCCGGCCGTCAGTAAGCATGGCGGTCAGCGTGAAGGCAAGAGCGCTCACTGGCTCGGCTGCGGGACATGACAGGAGACCTTGGGATTCACGCCGACGTAATTCAGCGGGCCCGCCAGAATGGTCACCGCGATGGTCCCCGCGTGCGCGCAGTTCGCCTGCGAGCCGCTGTAATAGTTACGCTGCCCGGCGGCAATAGCGCCAATGACCAGCCAAACGATAAGAAGGATCGATCCGGTGCGCATCGGTACCTCCGGTTTGCCATAGAACGCGAGACTTGCGAGGTCTCGCCCGTGGGCCACAGGTACCGTGCGCGTCGCCTTTCAAACAAGCCGCAGGTAAACAAACCACCGGGCGTTTGACCGGGCCGCTGGCACCGGTCAGCCGCGCCGTCCCGCCGGTGTCCTAGCGGTGACGTCCGGCCGCAGCAAGGTATCCAACGGCACGCGGCGGGCTTGCTCCGGCGCCGCCGTGAACCGGTCCAGGGCATCCCGGAGCTGATCCTGGTGACCGCGCACCCACCGGTAGGCGCGCTGCGGCGCGCGGAGTCCCGCCAATCCGGTGATCACCAGAACCAGGCCGGCGAGCTTCAAATTGATAACGGTGAGCTGTGCGTGGACAGCGAGCACCAGGATCGCCCCGATCGCGACAAGCGCCAGCCCTGTCGATCTCCTCATCATCTTCCTCACATGTCCGCACAGCGGAGGGCAAAACCTGCTGGCCGGCCACGAGAACCAGCCGATCCCGTAATGTGACCTACGGCTTATTCGGCCAGGTGGCAGGCCGCTGAACTCGGTCGACGGCCGCCGCATTGACGGTGACGTTCCGTGGCATGTTTAGACCCCGTACAGAGGGCACGAACGTGCTGTGAGTACCAGAACCGCAGCAGGTGATCGCCAATGACCACCGTCTTGCCCCAGACCGGGACGTCCGTCACGGACGGTGACCCGGAACTCGTGAAGCTAGTCCAGTCGCTGCCGCGAGACAGCGAGCAGCGGAACGCGGCCTGTGAGAAGCTCATCGGCCGGTACGAGTCGCTCGTGCGAGCCTGCGCTCACCGCTACCGGCACAGCCCCGAGTCGCCCGAGGAACTGATGCAGGTCGGTTACGTCGGCCTGCTCAAGGCCATCAACAACTTCGACCCGTCGTTCGGCAGCAACCTCGCCTCCTATGCGCAGCCCTGCATCACCGGCGAGATCAAGCGGCACTTCCGGGACAAGCGCTGGCACGTGCACGTCAAGCGGTCCACCCAGGAACTGCGGCTGGAGCTGTGCCGGGCCCGCACCGAACTGACCCAGCAACTCTCCCGGGCACCCAAGGACGACGAGCTGGCCGAGCGCCTGGGCATCAGCCACGACGAACTACGCGACGCGCAGCGCGCCGACCTGGCGTTCCAGGCGTCCTCGCTGGACGCTCCGCGGTCGGCCGGGCCGGATCCGGGGACCCTGGCCGACATCCTCGGCGAGGACGACCCCCAGCTCGAGCACACACTCGACATCGAGTCGGTCTGGGCGCACTGGGGCGACCTCCCGGAGCGCGAGCAGCGGCTGCTGATGATGCGCTTTTACGGCAACATGACCCAGGCCGAGATCGGGGAACGGCTGGGCATCTCCCAGATGCACGTGTCCCGGCTG
>Ga0075434_100005555_pt1 | contig 11491 bp, 9 predicted proteins | sample RhiMethybrSRZTD3_FD_75298 | JGI IMG/M metagenome (GOLD analysis project Ga0075434, IMG submission 75298) | Populus rhizosphere microbial communities from Tennessee, USA - Rhizosphere MetaG P. TD hybrid SRZTD3 | ecosystem: Host-associated > Plants > Roots > Rhizosphere > Soil | place: USA...
TGCCGGCGCCTGCTCTGACTGCCTTGACCGGCTCCTTGGCGCAGGTCACCTGCTGGCATATCGCCGCCCCAGCCTCGATGCCGACCTTGCGATTCCAGCGGTGAGCGCGCAAGGGCCACAGCAGGTAGGCAAACTCTTGGGCGCGTTCATGTCGGCGTTCCCGATGGTCGACTCACCGAAGTCCTCAGGTTCGAGTGCAGCGGGTCCATCGTGCCCGAAAACAACCTCAGCGCTTCCGGGGACCGGTTCTGTCGGTGGAGCCATTCAATCCATGAGGCACCTAGAGCCACCGCGAACGTCACGGTGATAGCGATCCAGATACTGACGCCTCCGTCGTTGACCAGGGTGCCAACGATTGCGACGAGCAGAATTGCAGAGGCCACGGCCCGGGTAGTTTCGCGATTGTCGAACAGCGGACCCAGCACTCGGAAGATCAGGATCCACAACGCTGTTCCGGCGATCACGGCGACTAGGCCGAGTGGGGCGAGCAGAGAGTCTGCGGTGGCCACTGCCTTGCGGATGATGATGTCTTGTGCGTCACCGTTCAGGATTCGTTGCACGAAATTTCCCAGATGGGATCGTGCGGCGGGGCCGCGGCGCCAATCCAGCCACGAAATGGCGGCCACAAGCGCCACGGCGACCGCGCCGCAGACGAGGGCGGCTGGCCATCTGATTTTGATACCCGCCAGCGTGCAAATGAGCCAGAGGACGGCCGGGGTGAGCGCTAAAACGCCTCCGAAGTCGGCACCCATGGAGGGCCATCCATTGCAGGTAACGACGCCGACGCCGACGATCGCCATCGTGATGATCGCGGAGGGCTTACGGTTCGCTGCGCATAGCCGTTCGGCTAGGTATCCGATCAATACCAGGGTTGCGCCCGCGTAGATTGCGAACGTTACGTTGCCGAATCCGTACCATCGACCGCCATTGGTGGGCTTCGAGTTGAGCATCGATCCTGGCTGCATGACCGCACCCAGGGCCGCATCGACGGTGAGGATAGTCACTGTGAACGCCGCTGCTACGACGCCGGTCGATGTGTTTAGGCGCTTGCTGGCTGCGACCCCGAGCACGGTCAAGGTGACGCACAAACTGGCGACACTCAAGCACAGCACGAGGATGGGCCTGTACGTCTGGTTCCATGGCAGCGCACCTGTCAGCACCATAGCGACCGGGACCATCGTCGCAGCTGCGGCTAGCCAGCGGGCCACGCCGAATTTTCCGGCATGAACGGTGGCCATCAGCGCCAAGACGAGAATGCCGGAAGCGATGAGCAGGATGATGTCGGCTCGACCTGCTGCATCGGATAGCGCGCGAATGGCTGCCAGATGGTCCCTTGCTGCTGAGGCCGTCAACTGATCTGGGCTCGCATGGAAGAGGTTTCCGTCTACGGCTGCCGGCTGCCGGAGACCGGCGGTGCTTGCTGCATGAAGGAGGGTGGCGGTGAGGTCAGTAAGGTTCACCACGCCTTCCCGGCGGGTGCTTGTCGAGGTCAGCCACCCTGATGGTGTTGTGCCGGCGACATAGATGGCCTGCAGGTGCGCATCGTTTGATTCCGCCGGAGGGCCTATCCCGGTGACGATGACTACGGTGTGAGGTCTGGCGACCAGTGAGCTGATGATCCGGTCGGCCCTTCGCTGGGCATCGACGATGGTCACGGGGCAGTGTGGAGTCAAACCGGCCGCCAGGAACTGGTCCACAGTCTCGTAATCAGACAGGGTGCCGTCTGGTCGTGCTGCCGCGAGCGCTGCGCCAGGTCCGACGGCGGCGATGCATGACGGTATTGCACTCGCGAGGGTGCCCAAGTGGGCATCGCCGTGGTGGGCCGCCGCGGCCGCCACCCGTGCCGGCCAGTCGGTGACGCGCCGCTGCTCCACTTGCGGATCACAAAGCCCGCCTACGCTCGCTCGGCGACCCGCGCCGAGCGTGGTCCAGCCTGCCGCGGCGCAGTCGCCGATGTAGCGCGCCCGAGTCGATACTGCCCCGAACTGGACGCTCGTGGGATGAGAGTTCATGACATCCATGTCCACGGGTTTGAGCCGCTGCCGATCCGTCACCCCAACCACGAAAACGGTGCGGCCGGTGATTGGTGCATCGACAGGATGCTGGCTACGGCTGGATAGCCAATGAAGTCCCAAGACGAGGACCAATCCTAAGAACAGCCAGGCTGCGAGACGTTTCACAGTCACCTGCGGCGGTGAGCGGGTCCTGGAGGATGCGGCCTGCACCTATCTCGAAGCTCACAGCAGTGCGCTGCACAAATCGTGGCTGTGTGTGACTCTGGCCACGGGGCCGGATCCGCAGCGCCGGCGGCCCATGCGTGCACGATCCTCCTCCCCAGCGAGTATCGATATCAGCTCAAGTCAGAAATTAATTGACACTCCATTAAGCAAAGATTAAGGAGGCCACCCCTGCTGGCCGCATATCGGGTGGTTTCCATTCGAAGGTTGTTCGCTGGAGGACATTCGCGCGGGAGTCTCTGGACGCCGCCCGCCGGCCACCATCGGCAGGAGCACTGTGACGGTCATTGCGTCGACGTGCTGGCAGAGTGCCGGATGCCGTCGGCCGAACCGCTCGTGGGCTCCCGCACAACACAGTCGGAGTTCGCCACCGGCGCGATTGATAATGTCATGGACCAAGAACAGTCCAAGCCCGAATCCGGGCCGAGATTGGGCTTGTGGCGCCCGAGCGAACCGACGCGTCGCGATCGGGAGAAGCTCCCGATCCATGCCCTCACCAAGATCGATTACTTGCAGACATCCAACGCCATCAAGGACATCGACAACGATTGTCACAGGCGGCCGGCCATGTACTGCCGCGTTGTCCAGGAGGTTACCCAGCAGCTGAGCCAGTTGGGTCGGATCGAGTGCCACAGGAACCGGGGACGGCGTCCGCAATTGCAGCGCTAGATCTGATGCGCCGAACATCGGCCTCCGTCGCTCGACTTCTTCAATCGCGGCGGCCGCCAGATCGCTCGACATTGAACCGCCGACTGCGGTCGTCGTACCCACCTGCAACAGCTGACCTGCAAGTTGTGCCAGCCGACCGATGTCGGTCTCGACCTCAGTGAGCACCACCTCATGCTCGGGCACGGTGCGCTTGCGGCGCTGGGCAAGTTGTACTCGGGTCTTCAACAGGGTGAGGGGTGTGCGTAACTCGTGGCTCGCGTCGTTCACAAAGCGACGTTCCCGATCAAGTGCCTCTTCGAGAGCATCGATCATCGCATTCAAGGTGTCGCCGAGGCGGGTCACCTCGTCATTACGCCCAACTGGCACATCCAGCCGCACGCCCTTGGCGCCCTTGACGATGTCAGCCGCTTGAGCTCGATATCGCTCGACCGGCCGGAGCGCCAGCCTCGCTAGTCGCTCCCCGACGATTCCAGTAACCAACAGTGCACCGAAGCCGGCGAGGGAGAGCTGTGCGAGGAGTTCCCGCAGTGCTTCATCGCGATGGTCCCGCCGTACCGCGACAACCAATATCGCCGCGCGCTGAGGCTGACTGTGCGGAATCGGAATGGCATAGGCCCGTAACGGATGGCGACTGATGGGCAGGAACTTGCCAATATCTATTCGGATCGGTGCAGACAGTGCTGCTTTCGCCACGACCGGGTCCAGCAGCGGGGCGCTTACCGAGTCACTGTGTGTGAGCACCCGACCTTCTGAATCGAGTACCTGGTAGGCCTCGCTGCTATAAAGCTGTGTACCGGCGGCCAGCTGACCAGCCGGATCGACCGCTCCGATCAGCCGACCGGATACCTCGGATAGATCTTCGTTCACCTGACGGTCAAGAGCGAAGGAGACCCGCCAATAGACAAATGCGCCAGCCGCGGTCAACACCAGCAGCATCGTTGCGCAAAACCCGACCACCAGTCGGGTTCGGAGCGGAAGCTGGGCGAGCATGGACCGGGATGGTCTCACACCGGATCGTCATCGATGCGATAGCCGGCACCGCGGAGCGTGGTGATGGTCTCGGTACCGAACGGTCTGTCGATCTTGGCGCGGAGGCTCGCCACATGGACATCGATGACATTGCTGCGAAGATCGGTTTCTCCATCCCATACTTCATTCAAGATGTCGAATCGGGTCACCAGCTCGCCGCGACGTTGTAGCAGCAGCTCCAAGATGTCGAATTCTCGACTCGAAAGTGCGATGTCATCCCCGCCGCGCGTAGTTCGGCGTGCCCTTGAGTCAAGTACAAGGTCGCCAACCTGGAACGTGGGGACGTCAGGAGCATCCATGCGGGATCGGCGGTTCAGGGCGCGTAGGCGCGCCAGGAGCTCGTCAAGGTCGAACGGCTTGATGAGGTAGTCGTCGGCACCCGCGTCTAGCCCGCTGACTCGATCTGGCACGGTGGTCCGGGCGGTAAGCACCAATACCGGTGTGCTCACACCGAGTGCTCGCAGACGACGGCACAGACTGATTCCGTCGATTCCCGGCAACATCCAATCGAGCAGGAGCACGTTGTAGGCAGTCCCGCCCTGCGCCAGGGCGGCTTCGAACGCGTCCAGGCCGCCGTGGCATACATCCACGGTCCATCCTGCCTCGTCAAGGGACTGCTTTAGCAGGTCCGCGAGCCGTACGTCGTCCTCCGCGACCAAGATCCGCATACCTCAATATCTCCTCACAAAGCAACTGGATCACGTCGATGCTGTGAGTTTCTGAAGCCTATGTCGCTGCACTTCATCGCAGCTTCATCTCCCTTTCCTACGGTGAGGCGGGTGAGATTCGGCCGGGATCACGGATGGACCGTTTTGGACACCGCCGGGTCGGGCCGCCTCGCAGTGAACCCGCACCCTGCGCCAAAACTCATTGGAGCCTGGCCGTGACCGGCGCCCTGCTCTTCGCGTTGCTGTCCGCATTGATTTTCGCAACTGGCGTATCTCTGCAGCACTACGCCGTAGGCGCACAGTCCAACGTGGACGTCGCGCCCCGCACTCTACTCACGCCGTCCCAGCGGCCGTACTGGTTAATTGGCATCGCCTTGAGTGGACTGGGTTTTGGTTTGCACGCCGCAGCCTTGAGGCAGGGATCGCTTTCGATTGTGCAACCGGTCGTGCTCAGCGCCAGCGTCTTCGCCGTAGTTATCCGTGCGGTTCTCCAGCGACGCCTGCCGACAGCGAGAGAGATCTCATGGGCTGCGTGTGCCTGGGCGGCGTTAGCCGTCCTTGTCTCCGTCATCCCACGCGTCGAGACTTCGAATATCCCTGACGGCAGGATGGCGATGCTCTTCTTCGTCGCTGGCATAGCCGTCAGCGAAATGCTGGTGTGCGTGGCGCAGGGGATGGAAGCGGCCACCGCGCAGGGCTTACTCCTCAGTGCTGCGGCCGGCGTGCTTTTCGGGGTGGTCGGGGGCCTCACCAAGCTGCTTCTAGCTCGTACAAACCTCGGTGTTGCCCTCTTCTCGGATTGGGCCTCATGGGGGATTCTGATCGCCGGGGCTGGAGGCGTCCTGCTGAACCAGCGTGCCTACCAACTGGCTCGACTATCCGTCACGATGCCGGTCCTAAGCCTGGTTGATCTGCTAGTCGCCGTCGGGTTTGGATCCGCCGTCTTTGGCGAACCGCACTTCGCCTCACCGTTCGGACTACTCGGTGAAATCGGTGGGGTTGTTGCCCTGGCGATGGCGGTCTGGAAATTGGCCCGCTTGGAGGAGAAGTCGATTGGATCGGCGGGAGACCGTTCGTTCGTAGAGGCGTCTCTAGTCAGCTCGTTCAGCGCCCATGACGAATCTTGAATTCGGCGGCCTGGGACTTCTCTCGGGCCTTCATGCGGCCAGTTGGGGAGCCTACAAGGACACCCCCTACGAAGGCTTCCGGATTTCCAGCTTCCTCCGTAGTGTGCTACTCGCCGGTGCCGTCGCCCTCATACTCAGCGTGTGCGCTCCAGGATTGGGTGCGGGGGTAGTGCTAGTGGGAGTGGTCTATGCGATCGAGCGGCTTGCCACAGAGGGTTGGAAGGCCATCCTGCGTGAGCAAGATCAAACTCGCTACACCATTCCGATGAGGCTCGCATTCCGTGGTCGACCTGTTGATCGAAAGGACGTTCGCTACCTCGTAGGCGGATTACTCGCGGCGGCCGCCGTTGCTGCACTGACTGGCCTGGACGCCCTCCAAGCTCAACTTCCAGCACCGCCCGGACTGCTGATTGTGCTGGTTGTCGGCTCGATCGGCGGCTGGGTTACCGCGATCGGAGGTGCGTGGAAAGATGCGCCCATCGAGGGCTTCAGCGGGTGGAAGTTCGTACGCAGTCCGACAGTAGCGGCCGGCTGGGCAATCCCACTCTCTTTTCTCACCGACACATGGGTGACCCTGCTCCTAGCGTCAAGCGGGTTCGGAGTAGCAAGCATTGAAACCTACAAGACCTTCTTCACACGAGGAAAACCCCCAGGGAAGTTCGCAGGTCAAACGGTGTGCGTGAGTCTTGATCAGCTCCGCCACACCATCGGGCTCACGCTAGCCATGCTCTGGCTGGCCATTGCGCTCACATTCGCAGCGACCGTGCGCAACGCCCCCGATCATCAGGCAATTACCGGTACCTGGCTTGCCGAGCCCTTTCGCTGGACCCTGCTCGGCGGCATGGCAGTTTTGAGCGCTGGAGGTGGGTTCCTGGTGGTGTGGAACAACCATCGATTGGCGATAAAACGACGCATCGGTCCACCTCGCAACTCAGAACTCAGAGATCGCAATGGTTTGGGGATCGGATATGAGTATCGGGGAGTGGTTCGCCGGGCGTTAGCGGTGCGGTGGGCAGCCGTTGTGCAACGGTCGGTGAGATCGGACTAGGCGACTTACAGAAATACAGGATGCACGATGGCCATGGACAATGCTGCCTGGAATAACAGCCGAAGTCACCGCGCGCTAACTGGAGGTTTGGCTCGCCTGCCTGATCGCGTTGGATGCGTCGGTCGAGCTGGCGAAGCTCGTTGAGGGAGTCCCGCGCCGCGGGAGCGGACCCTCCGCCTCAGCGGCTGAACCAGTCTGCGACGGAGCAGTTCGGCGGACGGGACCTGACCCGGTGGTCGCGTGGTCGGCGGCTGGTTCGTGGCCCTCATCTTGCGTCTGTCCCGCTACGTCTCTGCAAACACCGTCCTGGTCGTGACGTCAGCGATCGGCGCAGGCTTGTTCACCCTGCTGACTTGGGCCAGCGCAGAGGTCTATGAGGATGTCAAGGCCTCAGACGGATTGTCGAAGCTGGATGTACCGGTGCTCAATCTCGCAGTCAGCCTGCGCACACCCCACAACGTGGCCGTCGTGCACTTCTTCACCGACCTCGGCGGCGCGCTCAGGCTCACGATCATCACTGCCGCGATCGTGACGATCATGGTCTTCCGCTGGCGCTCCCGGACCCCACTGGTGCTGATGGCGATCGGGGTTTCCGGCTCGCTGTTGATGACCGCGGTAGGTAAGCAACTGATCGGCCGAGCGCGCCCTCCGCTGGCCTACGCGGTGCCGCCGTACGAGACGTCGCCGTCCTTTCCGAGCGGTCATACTCTCAATAGCACCGTTATCGCTTGCCTTGTCGCCTATCTCCTCCTGCTGCACTTGACGTCGTTGATGGCGCGGATCCTGTCGGTCGTCTTCGCCGTCGGCTGGTTCGTAGCAATGGGCCTGAGCCGGGTCTTTCTGGGGTATCACTGGTTGACCGATGTCCTGGTCGGTTGGACGCTTGGACTCGCCTGGGCAGTGGTCGTCATCACCTGCCACCGGCTGTACCTCACCGCCCAGCGAACCCGCTTTCAGACGTCAGGAGTGGATCAAAGCCGCGTTTAGCGCCTTTCCTGACGAGCAGGCATTTCTTGCGCGCAATGGCGTACGCGGTTTTTGCCCTCCGCAAATAACGACCGTGAGGGCCGATCGGCGGGAGTCAGCCGCCGCCGTTGAATGCAGCTGATAGCAGCAGAACCGGCGCGAATCCAAGGCAGACCACAGTCGCGATACTGACCCCGGTCGCGACTATGAAGAAGAGCACTTCGGCCGCAGCGGTCAGCAGACCCACCATGATTACGCGTCGCCACTGGTGAACGGCCAGCGACCAAGATGTGGCGAACCGGCGCGTGACAAGCGCTATCACGACAAGCACCACAACGGCGGCGATCGCCCGATACGCACTGATGGTCAGAGGCGAAAGTCCGGACCAGTCGTGGACTAGCCGAACACCAGGGCCGATGGTGCCCCAAACTCACGCCCGCGAGACACACCAAAATCAGCCCACGCCCGAAGCGAGCCCGGGGCAGCGCATTACTTCTGGTGCTGGTCACTCACGTAGTACACCAGGAGACGTACCGCAAAAGATCATGGCGACCTTGTCCGCTGTCGTCCGCGTCCGACCGGATGCAAATCGGCGCGCTCAGGTCCGCTCAGAAATCGGCCAGGGCCTCCCGGGCGGCGCGGCGTCCGGCCTCGACGGCGCCCTCCATGTAGCCGCTCCAGGCGTTCGCTGTCTCGGTCGCGGCCCACTTGATCGGGCCGATCGGCTTGCTGAGTGCCTCGCCGAAGTGAATTAGGCCGCACGGGCCGGTGTTGGCGTTGTAGCAGCCGCGAGTCCACTGGCGACTGGCCCACTCGCCCTCGATGATGCGGTTCGGCTGGGCGGCGCGTGACCCGAAATGCCGGCCGAGCTCGGCGCGCAGGGCGTCTGCTCGCTGCTCGGCGGGCCAACGGCCCGCCACTCGAGCCGACTCACCTTCCAAGAACGCGAGGATGATCCCCGGGCCGCTGGTGTCGTCCGGCATGCAGCTGTCGTTCGACATCCGGGCCGGGCCCACTTCGGAGATGAGCTGCGCGTTCAGTCCTTCGGTCCGCCAGAAGGGTTCGTCGTACAGCACGAACATCTTGTGCGCAGACGCCTGCGGCATCCGCTGGGTCAGCTGGTCACGTATCCCGGGCAGCGGAGGGTCGTACATGATTCGGCCGGCGAGAGTCGGCGCCAGAGCCACAACCACCTGCCGCGCGGTAGCGTTCAGTCCTCCTCGACAAGTGACTGATACGCGGTCGCCGGAGTAGTCGATGGTGAGCACCGGCGAGTCGAGGACGATGCGCTCGCTGAGGATGTCGGCCAGCCGTAGCGGGATCAGCGAGGTGCCGCCGACGAACCGCTTGGTCTGGGCGCCGCCTTCGGACTCGGCGAGCAGCTCGGCGGTCACGCCGCAGACAGCCACGTTCTGCAGCAGGCAAAGCAGTGACACCTCGACCGTCGGCATCGCCAAGATGCCGACCGTGCAGATTTCGAGCAGTGTACGGGCGACGGGGGAGAGGTTCTGGCTGTCGTACCACTGGCCTACGGTGATCCGATCCCACTCGTCCGCCTGCGGCGCGGTCCACGGTGCCTCCACAGGCACCGCATCTGCCATCCGATCGATTTCGCGCAGCACCCGCTCGAGCCCTCGTAACTCATCGGCGTACTTGTCGTGAAATACGTCGCCGCGGAGCACCTCGCGGGCGAACTCGTACGTCGTCTCGCCGTCTTCGAACTGGTCGTAGGTCTCCACACCAAGCTCGGCCGCCAAAGTCTGCATCCGGTGATGAGTGTCGCCGATCCACTGCGCACCCAGCTCGAGCGGTATCCCGTCGACGTGCTCGGTGAGAATCCTCCCGCCAACTCGGTCGTCAGCCTCGAGCACGAGTGGCTCACGTCCGGCATCGAGCACTTCGCGGGCCGCGGTGAGCCCCGACAGACCTGCGCCGACGATGATCACATCTACTTCGAGTGCCATTTGGACCCCCAGATTTAAGTTTTTTCGGTTGCCGTTCACTAGGACTCGAAGCCAAGACCCACCTTGTCGAGGGTGCGCAGCCACAGGTTCCGCTTCCCCCCGTTGCGGTCGGCACGATCGATCGACCATCGGGTCAGCTGGATTCCGGCATAGCGGAACGGTTCGGGCGGGAACGGGATCGGCTTGGTTCGCACCATTGCCAATCTCGTGCGCTCGTTCTCGACACCGTCCAAGAGGTCGAGCATGACTCGCGCACCGAACCGGCTGGCCCCAACGCCGAGCCCGGTGTAGCCGACCGCGTACGCCAGCCGGTCGGCGTACGCGAGGCCCCAGAACGTCGTGAACCTGCTGCAGGTGTCGATGACTCCGCCCCATCGGTGCGTAAAGCGGATCCCCTCGAGCTGAGGGAAGGTGGTCAAAAACTGCTCGGCCAGAGCAGCCTGGGTGGCCAGTCGCTGATCCTGCTCTGCACGGATCCGGTTGCCGTAGTGGTAGACGACGTCGTATCCGCCCCACAGGATCCGGTTGTCCGCCGTAAGGCGGTAGTAGCGGAACTGATTGCCGAGGTCGGCCAGGCCTTGCCGACCCTCCCAGCCGATGGCAATCCGCTGCTCTGCCGAGAGGGGTTCGGTGACCAGAACATAGTCGTAGACCGGCACGATGTAATTGCCCAACCGACGCAGCAGGCTGGTGAAGGCGTTCGTAGCCAGCGCAACGCGCCGCCCCCGGATCGAGCCGAACGGGCAGCGCAGTGCCAGACCGGCGCCGTCGGAGGTGATCTTGGTGACCTCGGTGTGCTCGTGGATCCGCACGCCGAGGTCGAGGCAGGCCTGCCGCAAGCCCCAGGCCAGCTTGGCTGGGTGTACCAGCGCCACGCCATCGGCGTCGTAGCGACTCGCCAGGTAGGTCGGCGAGTGCACCAGCGCCTGAGTCTGCTCGCGATCCAGCAAGACCGGTTCGGTGCCGTGCTCGGCGAGCAGCCGGGCGAACTCGTTCAGCTCCTCGACCTGCCAGTCCTCGACGGCGATGTCCAGTTCGCCCGTACGCTCGAACTCCGCGTCGATCTTGTATCTGTTGATCGTGTCCTCGATGCCGTCGAGGTTGTCCCGGCCGAGCCGCTCCAGGGTGTCGAACTCGTCCGGGAATCGGTCCAGACCATTGGCTTCGCCGTGAGTCAGGCTGGCGGCACAGAAGCCGCCGTTGCGACCGGACGCGGCCCAGCCGATGGTTGCCGCCTCGACCAGCACGACGTCGCGGTCGGGATTGGACTCCTTGGCCTGCAGGGCGGTCCACAGACCGGTGTAACCGCCGCCAACGACCACCAGATCGGCCTCGATCGCACCGACCAGCGAGGGCAACGTCTGCGGTGCTGCCGGATCGGCGAGCCAGAACACTTCAGGTTCGGCCTCTGCCAACGAGCGCATCGCACGGGGCGTCCAGGTCGGCTTGCTCCCATCGGCCAGTCGACTGCGTGCCGGCATGTCGCGACCCTATCTTTAGCAGACTTTTCTCGTAAATGGCCTTAGCCTTCGTCGTAACGGCGGCGGCGCCGTGGCTTGAAGAGAAACGAGTCGCGATGAGTCATGTCAACCATGAGGTACCTGCTGCACACGATCTAACTGAGCACAAGGGGCTCAATGAGGGCGCGCTGACGTTCTTCGGCACGCTGATGATCGGCCTCGCCTCGGTGGCACCGGCCTACTCGTTGGCGGCCACGCTGGGTTATGTCGTGATCGAGGACGGCACGCTGGCCCCCGTGGCGGTGGTGCTCGGCTTCGTCCCG
>Ga0075434_100005556_pt1 | contig 11491 bp, 14 predicted proteins | sample RhiMethybrSRZTD3_FD_75298 | JGI IMG/M metagenome (GOLD analysis project Ga0075434, IMG submission 75298) | Populus rhizosphere microbial communities from Tennessee, USA - Rhizosphere MetaG P. TD hybrid SRZTD3 | ecosystem: Host-associated > Plants > Roots > Rhizosphere > Soil | place: USA...
TCGAACCGCCGACCTCTACCGTGTCAAGGTAGCGCTCTCCCCCTGAGCTACGAGCCTACACGAAAAAAGTACAAATGAGACTACAGGATAGCCGTCACGGCTGTCAAGCGCGCGACCCCCGATGAGGGGGCCTGCCGGAGAGCCTGACCGCCTCCCAGAGGACCTCAACGCAGGTAGTTGTTGAGCAGGCTGGCGCCCACGATCTGGTAGCGAAAGATGCCGTTGATCGGAAGCCCGCCCTTGGAGATGGCGTCGGGCACGGGCGGGAAGGGAGACGCGAGCTGAACGGCGCGGAGGGCGTACTCGTCCAGGATGGGCACGCCGGAGGTCTTCCGCAGCAGGATGAACTGCAGCTCCCCGCTCTTGGCGATCCCGAACTCGATCAGAAGCTCGCCCTCGATGCCACGGTCGCCCGCCTCGCGCGGATAGATCCAGTTGCGCTTGATCTTCTCGCGGATCCTGTTGAAGTAGTCCTGGTACCTCGGCTCGGGCGTGTCGAGAGGGATGGCCTGACCCTCGATACCACCGCGCCCTCCCTGGAGCCCTCCGCCGCCGCCAGGGGCGCGGAACATGCCGGGAGGCGGTGACACGGGCTGGGGCACGGACGCCACCCGCGGCTCGCTGCCCGGCGAGGGGGCCGCTTGCTGCTGGGGCTGAGGCTGGGGCTCAGGCTGGGCCCGGGCCGTCTGGGGCTGCGTCTGCGCGTTCCTGCCCTCGTAAGCGGGCTCCTCGCCCCTGGGCGTCGGCGCAGGCGGCTGAGGCGCCGACTTGGCGAGCTCACGCGGCTCGGGCGCCCGTGGCGCCGGCTTGGGCGCCTCGGCGACTCTCGGCGCGGGCGGGACCGGACGGGCGGCCGGCGATGGCGGCTGCGCCTTGGCGGGAGGCGGAGTGAGCGGCCTCGGCTTCTCGGGCTCGGCCACGTCCGGGCCTACCGGCCGCGCCGGACTGCCGAGCGGAGCGGTCTCCTTGGGCTTGTCGGGCGCGATGTCCACGAAGAGCGGCTCGCCGCGCTTGGCGAGGACGGGATTGCTGAGCCCGCCCGAGAGGAGAAGGGCGAGGCCGGCGAGAACGTGGAGCAGCAGCGAGACGAGTACCGTGACTACCAGATACCGGTTGGTCCGGTCCTCCGGCAGGAACTTCACACACCATGCCCATGCGCGCCGCACTGCCTGCAGTACCCGCATCCCGCTGATTATAAGCCACTTCACCGAAGCTTCCGGCGTTCACCTCGCGGTTAGAGACTGCGGCCCACCGCCTCGGCGACGGGGCGCAGCTCGCGCATGAGCTGGGCGAACTTCGACGGCTTGAGCGACTGGGGCCCGTCGGACAGCGCCTCCTCGGGCTTCGGATGCACCTCGATGATGAGCCCGTCAGCGCCGCAGGCGACGGCGCCCTTGGCCATGGGCGCCACCAGGTCCCAGTGCCCGGTGCCGTGCGAAGGATCGACCACCACGGGCAGGTGCGAGAGCTTCTTCAGCACGGGCACCGCGTTGAGATCGAGGGTGAAGCGCGTCGCCGTCTCGAAGGTGCGGATGCCGCGCTCGCAGAGGATGACGTCGGGCGTGCCCGCGGAGAGGATGTACTCCGCGGAGAGGAGGAACTCCTGGATGCTCGTGGCCATGCCACGCTTGAGGAGGACGGGCTTACCCATCTCCCCCACCCGGCGCAGCAGGGTGAAGTTCTGGATGTTGCGGGCGCCGATCTGCAGGATGTCGCTGTACTGGGCGACCAGCTCCACGCTCTCCGTCTCGAGTACCTCCGTCACTACGGGGAGGCCGGTGCGCTTGCGCGCCTCCGCGAGGTACTTGAGCCCCTCCTCCTTGAGCCCCTGGAAGGCATAGGGCGAGGTGCGCGGCTTGAAGGCGCCGCCACGGAGGATCTTGGCGCCGGCCGACTTGACGGCGTCGGCCACTTCCTGGACCTGCGCCTCCGATTCCACCGAGCAGGGGCCGGCCATGACCACGATGGGCTTGGCCCCGATGGCGATGCCGTTCACGCGCACCTCGGAGGGCTCCGGCCGCACCTCGCGGCTCGCCAGCTTGAACGGCTGCTGCACGGGCATGACCGACTCCACCGTCTCCACCGCCTCGAGGAGGCGGAGATCCGGCCGCCCGCGCTCCTCGCCCACCGCGGCCACGATGGTCTTGAACTCGCCGCGGATGACGTGCGGCGCGTAGCCCATCTCCGTCACGCGACGGCACACGTCCTCGATGGCGTCGTCCCCGATACCCGACTTGAGCACGATGATCATGTCGTCTCCCCTCGTGAGAAATGAAAAACGCCGCGGGTCCGTGCCCCGCGGCGCTTGTTCGCTCTCCTAGCCACGGGCCGGCGGATCGTCCGCCCCGTGGCTCCCCGGTTCAGCTCATGGGAGCCAGTGGGCAGACGTGGGGAAAGTAAAAATACCGCTGCCAGACCTGCGCGGCGTGCATTCCCCGACGTCTCACCGGCTCACGACCCCCATGACGAAAGTGACGGAGACTTTACGCGGTCGACCCTGCCCTGTCAAGCTCTGTCGTGCCCGCCCGACGGCCCCTTCTCCTCTTCCGGGGTCACCCCCTTGGCCTGACTCCGCCCCTCGAACCGTCCCACGATGCGATGGCGGTAGTAGTAGAGCGGGATGGCGAGGGCCGCCACGATCACCGTGAGCACGATCACCTCGGTGTAGTGACCGGTCGCCGTCTTGGCGCCCTGGGCGGACAGGACCCAGGTGCCGGGAATTCGCCCTAGGGTGGAGACCACGGCAAAGACCCAGAAGGGCATGGGGCTCAGGCCGAAGAGGTAGCAGATGATGTCCTTGGGCAGCCCGGGGATCAGATAGATGATGAAGCAGAGAATCGTGCCCTCCGCCTCCACGATGAAGCCGAGCTTGTTCCACGTCTCCTCGCTCACGAGGTTCCGCACGTAGGAATCGCCCAGCCAGCGCCCGAGTCCGAAAGCGGCCAGCGAACCGATGGTGAGGCCGATGGTGGAATAGATGAGCCCGATCCACTGCCCGAACACGAAGCCGCCGAGGATGCCCGTGACCTCGCCGGGGATGGGCGCCACCACCACCTGCAGGGCCTGGATGATGATGAAGATGAGGGGCGCGGCCGCCCCCCATTCCACGAGCTTGTCCTTCATGAACTGGTTGTCGTGGAAGAGGCGGTGGAGGAAGCGGTAGACGGGCGCGTCCGTCCACACGAGCCACACACAGCCCGCGCACACGGCCACCGTGACGACGACGCCCAGCGCCCACCGGGCGCGGGTGGTCAGAGCCGATCCTCCGTCGCGCCCGGCGATCTCACGCGAGAACCGCGGGATCCGGATCGAAGCGGCCAAACCAGCCGTAGCGCGGCCACCACCGCGGCAGGACGGGACGGCGTCCCGCCAGCCCCGTCAGCGCTACGAACCACGCGGTGGGCGTGCGCTCGCAGACCCACTGCGCCACACGCAGGATGCGGTAGGCGTGGCGATACCGCTCCACGAGGGCCCGGTAGCGTCCGAGGCCCTCGGCGAGACCGAGCCGTCCCTCGAAGATCTGCCCGATGATGCGTCCGCATTCCACGCCGAAGTAGAGCGCGGGGCGGATGCCTTCCGCGGTGAGGGGCAGGCACTGCCCCGCTGCGTCGCCCACCGCGAAGAGGCGCCCCACGGTGGGACGGAAGAGGCGATTCGGGAAGTAGGTGCCGTGGTACGTCGTGGCCACCGCGCCGCGGTCGCGCAGGAAGCGCTCGAGGGCCGGTTTGAGCTTGGAGAGTCCCACGTAGGAACCGAGGCCGATCAGGCTGCCCTTGCCCACGGGGAAGATCCAGCCGAGCCCGCGCGGGATCAGCCGGCCGTCGAGCCAGAAGGAGAGCCCGTCGTCGGAGAGATCCGTCTTCGTCTCGAGGCCGAAGGAAAAGTGTCCTTCCCCGGGCGAGGCGGGCGCGCCGTCGTTGACGAGGGCCCCGCGCCATCCCGAGCAGTCGACGATGATGGGCGCGGTGAAGCGCCCGTCGCTCGTGCGCACCGCGCCGTCCTCCAGCCCCGTCACGGAGGCGCGGAGAAAGCGCGCCCGCGTCTGCTCGAGCAGCCCCTCGCAGAATCGTCGGTAGTCGAACGTGCAGAAGGGCACGGCGGACAGATCGTAGGTGACGCTGCGCGTAGGGGCGCGCACGGTGAGCTTGTCGTGGACCTGCAGCACGCTATCGGCCACGCCGAGCGCCTGAGGAACCCAGAGGGGCGTGCCGCAGGCCGAGGTCTGCACGGCGCCGACTTCATGCCGGTCGAGGAGGAGGACTCGACCCGGGAGACGGCGAGCCACGGCGAGGCCGGCAAAGCTGGCGCCCACGATGATGGCGTCGTAGTCCCGGCCGGACATGTGGGAGGGATAGTCCACTAGACGCCAGGAGAAGTCAAATCCGGTCGCTCCTGAGGCGACGCGCGGCGCCGCCCGCGACCGCCTTCTTGCCGCGCGCTCCGGGCGCGAGCATAGTGAAAGCATGGTCGTCAGCGTGCCGAAGGAGATCAAGGTCGGCGAGCAGCGGATCGCCCTCACCCCCGCGGGCGCCCGAGCCTTCTCCGACGCGGGCCACCGCATCCTCGTGGAGGCGGGAGCCGGCGCGGGAAGCGGCTTCCGAGACGAAGAGTTCGCCGCGGCGGGCGCCGAGCTCGCCGACGTCGTGGAGCTGTGGCGTCAGGCCGAGCTCATCCTCAAGGTGAAGGAGCCGCTGGCCGAGGAGGTGCCGCGCATCCGCGACGGCCAGACGCTCTTCACCTATCTGCATCTGGCCGCCGTGCCCGACCTCGTCCGGGGGCTCGTTGCGCGGAACGCCATCGCCATCGCGTACGAGACGGTGGAGCGAGCCGACGGCAGCCTTCCCCTCCTGACGCCGATGAGCGAGGTGGCGGGCCGGCTCGCCGTCCAGGAGGGCGCGCACTATCTCGGGCGCGCGTACGGCGGGCGCGGGATCCTCCTCTCCGGAGTGCCCGGCGTGCCCCACGGCAACGTAGCCATCCTGGGCGCGGGCACCGTCGGGCTGAACGCGGCCAAGAGCGCTCTCGGCCTGGGCGCGGACGTCTCGCTGCTCGACATCAATCTCGATCGGCTGCGCCACGCCGACGACGTCTTCGGCGGCCGCGTGATCACGCTGGCCTCCAACGCCTTCAACATCGAGCAGGTAGTCGCGCGGGCCGATCTCCTCGTGGGCGCCGTGCTCGTGGCGGGGGCGCGCGCGCCGCGCCTCGTCACGGAGGCCCTCGTCCGCCGCATGAAGCCAGGCGCCGTCATCGTGGACGTGGCGGTGGACCAGGGCGGCTGCATCGAAACAGTCCGGCCCACCACCCTCCTCGAGCCGGTCTATACCCTTCACGGCGTGCTCCACTACGGCGTGACGAACATGCCCGCGCTCGTGCCGCGCACCTCGACCTTCGCCCTGACCAACGCCACTCTTCCCTACGCTCTCGCCCTCGCGCGCAAGGGACCGCTCCAGGCCGTGCGGGACGATGCCGAGCTGGCGGGCGGCGTCAACATCTGGCGCGGCCGCGTCGTGCATCCCGCGGTAGCCGCCGCCGTTGGCGAGAAGCCGCTCGCTCTCGCCGAGCTTCGCTAAGCGCGCGGGGTCAGGCCGCTGGGCACGCTCTCCGACTCGAGAGTGAGGGTGAGCGTGTTGTGGCAGGCGGGACAGTCGAGCGTCCAGCTCGGGGCGAGGCGATTCCCCGCGGTGAAGTCCTGCTCGCGCCCGCAGCGGGGACAGGTCCCGTGCACGCCCGACACCACCTCGGTGCCTCGGAGCTGTCGCAAGCCGGCGACCGCACCCAAGATCAAGAAGGTCGGCACGAGCACGAAGTGAAGCCCGGGGACGAACACGAAGCCGACCGCGAAGGCCCAGAGGACGGCGGCCGATCGGGCGGCACGGACGAAGCGCTGGCCGGGAGAGGCCGTCGTCACGGTGACGACGGCCGGGGAGGGTGAGGCGCCGAAGATGGTCAGCGAAGCTGGACGTTCTGGCACGGGTTAACCCGCCTTTCGCCGTCGCGCTCGTCCGGGCGTTCCCGGCTCCTCGAGGCCGGCGGTCAGGAGGCGCTTGGCTGCGAAGTATTTCTTGGGACGTCGCTTGATGTCGCGGTTGCGCTGCCGGTAACGCTCGAGTTGGCGCTCGAGGGAAGCGAAGGCGCCGTCGAAGGCGAGCCGGCGCGTGATGGCCACGTGGTCCACGCGGATGAGCGGGCGATACGGGACGCGCACGCTGATGGCACAGCGCATGCCGAGTCCGCCCCGCGGACCGTTGTCGTCGAAGAAGGTCACGCGCGCCGAGATGGGCGCCACGTGCAGCGAGGCCAGCGCGGCCTCGAGCCGCTCGGCCGCGCGGCCAGTCAGCTGCGAATCCTGCCGGATGCCCCGGATCGCAATGATCATGACCCACCTCCTCCAGGCAGGGCCGGCCACGCTACAATCGGCCCCGTCGTGGCTGACTCCACCTCACATTATCCCACCGAGCTCGAACGCGCGGTGCAGCTCCGGGATGGGAGCGAGCTGCGTCTTCGTCCCATCCGACCGGACGACGCGCCCCGCCTCGTCGAACTCTACGATCGGCTGAGCCGGCACACCGCCTATCAGCGCTTCTTCACCGTCATGCGGCGGCTGCCGCCCAACTGGGCGCGCGTGCTCGCCAGCGTGGACTATCACCGCCGCCTGGCCCTCGTGGGCGAGCATGGCCCCGAGCTCGTCGCGGTGGCACGCTACGAGCCTACCGACGAGCCCGACACCGTGGAGGTCGCCTTCGTGGTGCAGGACGAATACCAGGGCAAGGGCATCGGCACGATCCTCCTCCATGCCCTGCTCGATGCGGCCCAGGCACGCGGCATCCATCGCTTTCGCGCCTACGTGCTTGCGGAGAACTCTCGCATGCTCGACCTCCTCGCGCGTTTCACCCACGTCCGCGAGCGGCGCTTTCAGAACGGCGTGGTCAACACCCTCTTCGAGCCCGCTCCGAGCCCGACGCCGCCCGCGCGAGCGTCGTGAGAGCGCTCGTGATGCCGAGAACCCCGGGTGATCTGGCGAAGGAAGCGACATCATGACCCCGCTGGTGCGGCGCTACATCAAGACCAGCTTCGTCTTCCTGATGGCCGGATTGCTCCTCGGCGGCTGGATCATCGTGGCCGAGTTTGTTCTCGGGCGCTATCCGCCGAGGCTCTTCATCACCGCCCACGTCCATCTCCTGCTCGTCGGCTTCATGCTCATGATCGTGATGGGCGTGGCGACCTGGATGTTTCCCCGTCCGGCCCGGGACGACGCGAGCTATCGGCCCGCGCTCGCCGAGGCGGTGTACTGGGTGATGGCCATCGCCACCGCGCTCCGCGCGGTGGCCGAGCTCTGGGCGGGTCTCTCGCCCGCCCCCGTCCTTCGTTTTCTCATTGCTGCAGGCGGGCTGGGCCAGCTCGCGGGGGCGAGCCTCTTCGTGCTGAACATGTGGCGCCGCGTCCGCATGCCGCCGGCCGCCGCGCCGCTTCGCTCGCCCGACTGACTACCGTCCCGCCCAGTGCCGCGAGAGCTCCGCGGCGACCTCCGCGGGACGCTCGAGCTGCCACCAGTGCGAGCAGTCCCGGAGGGCCTGCGTCCTCTGGGCGAGGCGTTCCCCGAACCGGACCGCGGCGAACGGATCCTTCTCGCCCCAGAGGACCAGTCCCGCGGCCGAGACGCGGCGCAGGTCGTCCTCCCACTCCGCGCCCACGTGTACCGCGGAGCGGTAGAGCGCCAGGATGCATCGCTTCATGGTGTCGTCCACCCCGGCAGCCGTCTTCGCCGCGTCCGCGGGCGGCACGCCGGCCGAGACGAGGGCGGCGGTCATCGCCTCTGGCGTCATCGCCGCCATGATCTGCTCGCCCTTCCCGCGTGTCTGCCACGCCTGCGCCGCCTGGTGCCACGCGTAGTCGCGATCGAGCGGCGCCCCGCCCGCGGCCCAGCTTCGCACCAGGGTGGGCCTGAGCGAGACCACGCGCACCGTGAGGAGCGCGCCCCAGTCGTGCCCCACGATGTGGATCGGACTCGGCAGGGCGGTGAGCTGGCCGATCAGCCAGTCGACGTAGGCTTCCTTGGTCGCACTGAAGCCCCCCGGCACCGGGCAGCCAAATCCGGGCAACGACACCCTGATCACGTCGCGACGGTCGAGTCGCGAGACGACGGCTTCCCACACCTGCTGAGTGTCGGGAACGCCGTGCACGAAGACTACGGGCATGTCGTGATCGGTTCGCGGCAGTGCGGGATCACGGTGCCGTGGGACGCCATTTCCCCGCCACCACCACCGCCTCGCCGTCTCCTGGCCACGGCGGCATGGTCACCGCGACCGCGGCCAGCGCCTGCGTGCCCAGCGCTCGAAACTGGAAGTGCGTGCCGAGAGGAATAGTCAGGCACACGCCGGCTTCCATCGCCACTACTTCCTCCCGGTCCGCCTGGCGGCGCCACATCTCGCCGCGACCGGACAGGACGTACCAGATCTCCTCCACGGTGCGATGGGCTACCGCCGTCGAGACGTGGCCGGGAGCGAGGACGAAGTGCGCCATCCCGCCTCCGGCGAGCCCGAGCAGCACGCGCACGTCCGAGCCGTCGGGAGCGACCACGTCGCGGTCGATGGGCAGCCGCTTCGTCTCGAAGGTCCGCACGTCCGCTCAGTGCGCCAGCTTGAGGGTGGCCACGCCCACGATGATCAGCACGACGCCGAGATAGCGCCCGAGACTCGAGGGATCACCGAAGACCCAGATGCCGATGAGGAAAGTGCCGGCCGCTCCGATGCCCGTCCACACCGCGTAGGCGGTGCCCATCGAGATGTCGCGCTGGGCGAGCCACAGCAGCCAGCCGCTGACGGCCAGGCATACCACGGCCATCGTGATGCCGACGACGCGCTTCTCGGAACTCTGGGCGAGCTTGAGACCGATGGGCCACCCGACCTCGAACAGCCCGGCGATGACGAGGTAGACCCAGCTCATCCGCCGGTCACCGGGCAGGCGGCGTCGCCGTCTTCCTGGTCCCGGGCCTGCGTCGCGGGCCTCGCCTCACTTCTCGTTCGACAGCACGAGGGTCCCCGCCGCCGAGAGCATCCCGCCCATGCCGTTCACCAGCGACACGCGGCACTTCGGCACCTGGCGGGCGCCGCACTCCCCGCGGAGCTGGCGCGTCGCCTCGATGATCGGGAAGATCCCGTACATGCCGGAGTGGGTGTAGGAGAGCCCGCCGCCGTTGGTGTTGATGGGCAGCGAGCCGCCCGGCGTGGACCTGCCCTGCTCGAAGAAGCTCACGCCCTCCCCCGGCTTGCAGAAGCCGAGCGACTCCAGCATGATCGGCGGCCCCGAGGTGAAGGCGTCGTACAGCATGATGTGGTTGAAGTCGTTGCAGTCGACGCCCGCCATGGCGAAGGCCTTGGCTCCCGACTTCTTGGTGGCCTCGCTGAAGGTGAGGTTCCTCATCTGGGTCAGGCTCACGTGCTCGGTCGCCTCCCCCGCTCCCCGCACGTAGACCGGCTTCTTGGCGCAGTCCTTGGCGCGGTCGGCACGCGTCAGCACCACCGCCCCGCCCGCGTCGGTGACGAGGCAGATGTTGAGCAGGTTGAAGGGGTAGCAGACGAGACGCGAGTTGAGCACGTCCGCGATGGTGATGGGCTCGCGGTTCTTGGCCTTCGGATTGAGGGCCGCCCACTGACGGGTGGACACGGCCACCTGCGCCCACTGCTCGAGGGTGGTGCCGTGCTCGTGCATGTGACGCGTGGTGATCATGCCGAACATGGTCGAGGCGCCGCCGAAGCCGAAGGGCGCCTCGTACTGCCCGGGGATGGCCGTGTCGCGCCGCGGAGTCACCCCCACCTGGGAGCGGCCCGACTCGCCGTGACAGACCACGGCCACGTCGCAGAGGCCGTGGTGGAGGGCGACGAGGGCGTGGCCGACCATGATGATGAAGGAGCAGCCACCGACCGTGGTGCCGTCCACGTAGCGAGGTACGATACCGAGAGCCTCGCCGATGGTGGCGGGCGAGTGCTGTCCCGCCGTGAAGATCCCGTCCACGTCGCTGATCTTGAGGCCGGCGTCCCGCACCGCGTTGCGTATCGCCTCCACGTGCAAGGTCAGCTGGCTCTTGTGGGGCAAGGTACCCAGCTCGTCGCTCTCCTCCACGCCCACGATGCAGACCGAGTTACGGAGCTCCTTCATCGCGCACCTCCCGCAGGGCGGAAGAGCGGCAGGGTGATCTCGTCGGTGAGCTTCTCGAACACCACCTCCACCGGCATGTCGCAGTGGATCTTCTTCGGGTCGGGCTCGATGCCGATGAGGTTGGACATCAGGCGCGGGCCTTCCTCCAGCTCGATCATGGCGAGCACGAAGGGCGGCTTGACCTTGAAGGCCTTGTTGAAGCTCTGATAACCGATCTCGAAGGAGAAGAGCTTGCCGCGCCCGCTCGCCTGGAACCATTCGATGTCCGAGGCGTGGCAGTGGGGGCAGACCACGCGTGGGTAGAAAAAGGCGCGACGGCAGGACCGGCAGCGCGGCAGCATGAGCTTCTGCTCGCGCAGGCCGTCCCAGTACGGCTTGGCTTCCGGCGTAATGGGCTGGGGCAGCGGACGCTCGAGTTCCATGGCTCTCCGTTCCTGTGCGAGGTTGGTGAACGACCCCTCGGAGAGTAGAGGCGACGCCGCGTCAGGTCAAGCGCCGCGTCCCCCACATGGCACACCTTCATCGACGCAGCGGCGATACCCGTCCGCTTCGAGCGCGGGCTTCGCCCGCGCAACCTGGGGGGAGGTTCGGAAGGGGGGCGAATGCCCCCCTCCGAGTTTAATAGGGCCGGCTCTCGCGTCCCATCAGCTCGCGCGCCACGATGGTCTTCATCACCTCGGCGGTGCCGTCGCCGATCTCGAGGCCGATGACGTCGCGCATGCGCTGCTCGAAGGGCAGCTCGTCCGTGTAGCCGTAGTGGCCGTGGAAGAGCAGGCACTGGTGAATCGTCTCCACGGCGAGCTTGGGTCCCCACCACTTGGTCATGGCGGATTCCTTACTGTAGGGGCGGCCCTGATCGGCGAGCCAGAGGGCGCGATGGCAGAGGCCGCGGCAGGCGTCGATCTGCGTGGCCAGCTCCGCGATGCGGAAGGAGATGCCCTCGAAGGTGGCGAGCGGCTTGCCGAAGGCGCGGCGCTCCTTCACGTAGGCCATCGTCTCCTCCAGCGAGACCTGGGCGACGCCGAGGGAGGCGAGCGCGATGCCCACGCGGTTGTAGTCGAAGCCGCGCATCACCTGGTAGAAGCCCTGCCCCTCGTCGCCCAGTCGGTGGGAGACGGGCACCCGCACGTGGTCGAACGAGAGCACCGCCCGTCCCACGCAGTGGGAGCCCATGTCACGCAAGCGGCTGCGCGACACGCCGGGCAGCTCGAGCGCCACGAGGAAGGCGCTCACCCCGCGGGCCCCGCTCGTCGAGCCGGTGCGCGCGAAGAGCACCGCCGACTGCGCGGCCATGGCCAGGCTGATGCCCGACTTCTCGCCGGTGATCACGTAG
>Ga0075434_100005558_pt1 | contig 11488 bp, 7 predicted proteins | sample RhiMethybrSRZTD3_FD_75298 | JGI IMG/M metagenome (GOLD analysis project Ga0075434, IMG submission 75298) | Populus rhizosphere microbial communities from Tennessee, USA - Rhizosphere MetaG P. TD hybrid SRZTD3 | ecosystem: Host-associated > Plants > Roots > Rhizosphere > Soil | place: USA...
GCCCTGGTCAGCATCTCAGTGTCACCGATCGGCGCGACCGCGAACAATCAGCCGTCGCCGAAGGTCAAGACAGATCGACCCCGGCGCCACCCAGCACCTCAGACGATGCATCGCCCAACCTCCCTCGCCCGACTCCGCGCCGGTCGCCGACACGCGCAGCCTGAACCGCCCAGGACCACCGAGCAACAGCGCTGAACCCCGCACACCGGCGCGCGCCCGCCCCGGACCCTGCGGCCGGATTCTGCGGGCATGTGGGCACACGGAGTGCCGATCCGTGCGGAGCGCATCGCCTTTCGTTGGCGCTCGCCCCGCCCTCGATCGTCGCCCCCTTGCCGGAAGGACATGGTGTCCCGAGCCGTTGGTTGGTTACGCGCACAGCTCTCTCGACCGGGGCCGCAGTTCGGGACTGGCCGCGGCTTCGGTTCGGGGGCGTGTTCCGACAGGGGCGGGCGCCTATCTCCCGTGGGCGCCCGCCTCGACCCCTAGGGCTAGGGTCGACGATCGCGAACTCGATGCCCGCCGGTGACTCCCGCGGCAGCTCCTGACCGAACGGCCGCGATAAAGGCTCGTCTCGACCGCCGACGCTCGTCGCGGCGGCGCTCGTGATCCCCACGATCATCATCGAGGAGGCCGGGCGACCGGGGGCCTGACGATCGGGTGGCAGAACAAGAACGGCCAGGCGATCATCACCGGCCAGAGCAAGACCGGCACCTGCGGGTCGGCAGCCTGTTGCGGCAGTTCGCGCCGTTCCAGGACTTCGGCGCTACGGCGACTTGCGCGCAGGTCGCCACGTACGTGACCAACGTCATCAAGGCGGCCAACGCCTCGCGCGCCGCGATGAACGCCATGCTGAAGGGGCAGACGCTGGCCACGGCCCTCGACGCCTACTTCAGCGACCCGGTGTCGGGCGGCAACGAGATCGGGGCACCTGCGCCGATTGCCGGCGTGGCCATCGACCTCAAGAAGGTGTGCGCGAACCCGTCCACGTGCAGCAGCTACGTGGACGTGAGCGGCGCCTTCGGAGGCGCGACGAGCCAGACCGTCGGCGACATCCTGACGTACGCGGCGAGCCGATCCAACCCTGGTGGTTCCGCCTGGTACGGCCAGGTGAAGGGAACGCAGGAGCTGGCCAAGGACACGTTCGACGCCATCAACAACCAGGTGGCATTCGGCGCTACCGGCCGCTGACATGGGAGACATCCGCGTCCCCCCCCCCGGCGGGGCCCTCAGCGAGGGCCCCGCCGTCATCTGGGGGATGCCTTGCCGCCCGTTGGGGTGACCCGATGGCGGCACGCGAGCCGCCGCCGGCCCGACGGACGCTCCGATCCGCGCAGCGGGTCCGCTACTTCGAGGCGATTTTCGAGTTCCGGCCGCACGGAATCCGACTCAGGAGTACCGACTATTTCCATCCGGTCTGCGTATTGACGTCAAGTTGCACCTCTGGGATGGTCGGCGAGGCCGATTTCGCCTGAACAAGCGGTCGACCGGGAGATATCCATGGGTGCGACCGTCAGCCACCGAGCTGTCTTTCGTATCGCGACGGTCGCCTGCGCGCTCGCCGCGATGCTCGTCCTGTCGCCGCTGGCGGCCGAGGCGCAGGCCGCCACGCCTGCGTTCGTGCAGGCCGACGCTAGGGAGGTCAACTCCGGCACGACCGACTCGCAGGCGTTCCCCGGCGCGAACACGGCGGGCAACCTGATCGTCGTCTACGTGATCTGGAGCAACACCAGCACCGCGACGGTGAGCGACACTCGCGGCAACACGTACGTCAGCGCGGCCGGCCGGACGACCTGGGGCAGCAACTCGAGCGCGCAGGTGTTCTACGCCAAGAGCATCGCCGGCGGCGCGAACACCGTGACGGCCACGTTCGGCAGCTCGATCAACTCCTTCGCGGTCATGTACATCCACGAGTACTCGGGGGTGGACAAGCTCAGCCCAGTCGACGGTGCGAAGACGGCCATCGGCACAGGCAGCGCGATGGACAGCGGCCCGCTCACCACGACGAACGCGAACGACCTGCTGTTCTCGGCGGGCGCCTCGAGCGCCACGGTCACGGCGGGCGGCAGCGGCTACACGACACGCTCGACGTTTGCGGCGAATATCACACAGGACCGCGTTGTCTCGTCGGCGGGGTCGTACAACGCGGGCGCGACGCAGAACAGCAATGCCTGGGTGATGCAGCTCGTTGCGTTCAAGGCCGACAGCGGGTCCGCCGGAGACACGACACCTCCGACAGTCTCGATCACCGCACCGGCGAACAACGCGCAGGTGAACGACATCGTCAACGTCATGGCCGATGCGAGCGACGACGTCGGCGTGGCTAGCGTCCAGTTCCTGGTCGACGGCAGACCCACCGGGGTCGAGGACACGACCGCGCCCTACGCGCTGGCGTGGGACACGCGCAGCGTTCCCAACGGTGCGCACACGCTCACCGCAAGAGCGACCGACACCGCGGGCAACACGAAGCTGTCGTCCGCGGTCAACGTGAACGTCTCGAACACGAGCTCGTTCCAGAACGAGATCCTCGCGACCGGGTTCAACCTCCCCACGGCGATCAAGTTCCTGCCCGACGGGCGCATGCTCGTGGTGGAGCTGCAGGGCACGATCAAGGTGCTGCCGCCGCCGTACACGACGCCCGACCCGACGCCGTTCCTGCAGCTGACCAACGTCGGCTCGGCAGGGGTGCAGCAGGGCGTCTACGACATCGCGCTCGACCCCAACTTCGCCACGAACCACTTCTATTACATCTATTACACACTGGGGTCTCCGAACCGTGACCGGCTCTCGCGCTTCACCGCCAACGCGCTGCTCACCGGCACCGTCGCCGGCAGCGAGCGGGTGCTCTACCAGGATCCGCAGGCCGCCAACGCCGAGCACCACGGCGGCGCGATCAACTTCGGCAACGACGGCAAGCTGTACTTCACTACCGGTGAGCACTTCGACGCCGCTGCAGCTCAAGACCTGCACAACCCGCGGGGCAAGATCCACCGCATCAATCCGGACGGCAGCGTTCCCACCGACGACCCGTTCTACGACGGCAACGGGCCGAACTGGGACTCGATCTGGGCGCTCGGCCTGCGCAACCCCTACCGCGCCTACTACGACTCGCCCAGCGGCAAGCTGTTCATCGGCGACGTCGGCGGGAACGTCAACGCCACCTCCATCGAGGAGGTCGACGTCGGCGCCAGGGGCGCGAACTACGGCTGGCCGGATTACGAGGGCGCGTGCCCGTCGCCCTGCACGAGCCCGATCTATTCCTACCCGCACAACAACCGGGACGCTGCCGTCACCGGCGGGTTCGTCTATCACGGCGATCAGTTCCCCAGCAGCTACAAGGGCAGCTACTTCTTCGCCGACTACACGCAGAACTGGATCAAGCGCCTGACGTTCGACTCCAACGGCAACGTGAACGGAGTGTTCAACTTCGAGCCGCCCAACGGCTCTGTCGACGGGCCCTACGGCGACATCGTCTACCTCACCGAAGGCCCCGACGGCGCGCTGTATTACGTCGACCTCGGCTACTCGGACATCAGCGGGACCTTCGGTGTCAGCAAGATCCGCCGCATCCGCTTCATCTCGGGGAACCGGGCGCCGACTGCCTCGGCATCGGCCAACCCGACCTCCGGCCCGTCGCCGCTGACCGTCAACTTCTCAAGCGCGGGCTCGTCGGATCCCGAGGGCCAGCCGCTCACGTACCAGTGGACGTTCGGCGACGGCCAGTCATCGACTGCCGCAAACCCGGTGCACACCTACGCGCGGGCCGGCCAGTACACCGCGAGGCTCTCGGTCTCCGACGGCGTCAACAGCACGCTGTCCACTCCGCTCACGATCATCGTCGGCAGCCCGCCGACGGCGACGATCCTCTCGCCGCAGGACGGAAGCACCTTCCGCGCGGGCGACGTGATCTCGTTCAGCGGCAACGCGACCGACCCCGAGGACGGGACGCTGCCGGCGAGCGCGTTCACCTGGAACATCGACTTCCTGCACGAGGGCCATGTGCACCCCGGCATCCCGCAGGCCGGCGTGAAGAGCGGCACCTTCACCATCCCGACGACCGGTCACGACTTCAGCGGCTTCACTCGTTACCGGATTACGCTCACCGTGACGGACTCCAACGGGCTGACGGACACGAAGTTCGTGACGATCTTCCCGCAGAAGGTCAACCTCAGCTTCGGCACCGCGCCGTCCGGCCTGACCCTCTACCTGGACGGGGTCGCTCACGCTACGCCGTTCGTCTACGACACGCTGGTCGGCTTCGTGCACTCGATCGAGGCCCGCAACCAGAGCCTCGGCGGGACTGCATATGCGTTCAGCTCGTGGTCGGACGGCGGCGCGCAGACGCACAACATCACCGTGCCGAGCAGCAATAACAGCTACACCGCGACATATCGGGTGGCAACACCGGCGACGCCGAGCTTCGTCCAGGTCAACAGCGCGACCCCGCAAAGTCCAGTGACGACGGTCACTACGACGTACACCAAGGCGCAGGCCGCGGGTGACCTGAATGCCGTGGTCATCGGGTGGAACAACTCGACGGGGAACGTGACCTCGGTCACCGACAGCGCCGGCAACACCTACCAGCTCGCCGCACCCATCATACGCGGCAGCGGTCTGAGCCAGGGGATCTACTATGCGAAGAACATCGCCGCGGCGGCCGCGGGCGCCAACACCGTCACAGTCAGGTTCGACCAGTCGGTGGCCTTCGCCGACGTCCGCGTGCTCGAGTACGGCGGGCTCGATCGGGCCAGCCCACTCGACGTCACCCGCTCGGCCGCCGGCAACGCGTCGACGGCCGGCAGCGGCGCGGCGACCACCAACTTCGCCACCGAGCTCCTGCTCGGCGCCGGGACGACCGCCACCGTCTTCACCGATGCGGGCACCAACTACACCAAGCGCATCATCACTGTCCCCGACGGCGACATCGCCGAGGACCGCACCGTCACTGCTGCCGGCTCGTACAGCGCGTCGGCGCCCGTGACGGGAGGTGGCAACTGGGTGATGCAGATGGTGGCGTTCAGGGCCGCGGGGCAGTAACGCCTCAGAGAATCCGGACATCCTGGTCTCGCGCGCGGCGCGCAGCTGCCGTCGTTTGCCCAGCGGGCTGCCGTTACGGGAAGGCCTGCGACCACCTCGTCCCACAGCGAGACGCCGATGAGGGGGCCGGACAGCAGCACGATGGGCCGGGGCTTTGCCACCGGCGTCCTCGTACTCGATCGCGCGCCGCCTGCGGTAGGGCGAGCCTCGGTCAGGGTGTCGCGCGCCGGGCACCCGAGGATTGGGCCTGCCGTTGCTCGAGCGCCGATCGCAGCGCGCGGCGAACCAACCTGTCGAGGCCCGGCTCGCCCCAGCTGCTGCGGAGGTCGCGCAGGAGCGCGTCATGAGGCGAGGCAACGTCGGCGCCCATCGCCGACTATCACTTGCGCCACGCGTACCGGAAGCTCGGAGTGAGGTCGCGCGCGCAGCTCGCGCGACGTCTGCCCCAGTGGCCGTTCTCACACGCTCATGAGCTCACACGCCGCCTACCGCGCAGGAGGTAGCGCGCCGCGCGGCTTACTACGGACAGCATGGTCGAAAGAGCCGCCTTCAGGCCGACGACAACGGCGGCGTTGGCAGGCAACCTGGGGTGTCGACAAAATCACTCGATCCCCACAGGGAAGGATGCATGATGTCCAAAGAAGCCTCCACGATCACTCGTTCCGAGGCTCGCCCTCCAGTGTCCCTCGAAGACGACGTGCACGCGCTCTGGCAGCGTGTCATCGGTCGACGTTCGTTCCTCAAGGGAGTCGGTGTCGCCGGCGCGGCCGCACTGCCCGCCAGCGCGTTGTTGACGGGTCAGGCGGCCGCCCAATCCGGCGGGATCACCAGTGGAGACATCGACATCCTGCGCTTCCTGGCCGCGGCCGAGCTCATCGAAGCCGATCTATGGACGCAGTACAACGAGCTCGCGGGCGTGAACGGCGGCAACCGTGCCTACACGGCCGCGCTGGAGAACCTCGACGAGGACCTGCCGCAGTACATCAGCGACAACACCGACGACGAGAACAGCCATGTGGCGTTCCTCAACGCGTACCTGCAGTCGCAGGGCGCCTCGCCCGTCAACCTCGATGCGTTTCGTACGCTCCCCAGCAGCAAGGCGAAGGGCGCCAAGCAAATCGGGCGACTGACCAACCTGCAGGCGCTCAACGTCGACACGAGCTGGTACCTCCGTTATCGCAGCACGCAAAATCCGGACCTCGGTGCGACGTTCCCGCAGGCGGTCACGATCCGCAACCAGCCGGCGATCCCACTGACGGACGCGGATACGTCCCCGAACCGCAAGGCCCCGGTGCCTCCGCACGGCCGTGACGAGAATCGCATGCAGGCGATTGCCAACACGGCTGGGTTTCACTTCACCTTCATCGAGCAGGGCGGCGCCAGCCTCTACAGCGCCATGGCGCTCAAGGTCTCGAGCCTGGAGGTGCTGCAGATCGTGGTCAGCATCGGCGGCGTCGAGGTCAACCACTTCGCGGTCTGGCATGACAAGGCGGGCAACGCCGTGGCCCAGCCACTGGCCGGTGTGGTCGACCCCGAAACGCACGTGCGGTTCCCCGACCTCAACGCCCACGGCGGCGAGGCGACCCAGACCAACCTGATCTTCCCCGAGCCGTGCGACTTCATCAGCACCGCACTGCCCGACTGCTCGGTGATCCGCCCGACGCTCGATCAGAACGCCGGCGCGGTTGCGGCGGTCAAGGCCCTCACCGACGACCAGCTCTTCAAGGGTCAGTCACCGCAGTTCTTCAGCACGCTCATGGGGCTGGCAACGGCCGCCGACGCTGCGCAGCGTCAGGTCGCCTGACCCGATCCGTCACCGCAAACGAAGGGAACGAAACCCATGTTCAGCGGAATCCTCCAACCGACCCACCTGATCATCCTGCTGGCCGTCGTGCTCATCTTCCTGGGGCCCAAGCGGCTGCCGGATGCCGGGCGAGCGATCGGCCAGGGGCTCAGGGAGTTCAAGGACTCGATCAGCCGCGAACCGCAGCAGCCACTCCCCGAGACCGACGCGACCGCGCAGGAAGAAACGCCGCCGGCACGCTGACATCGCCCGCGCGAGGAGCGAAGCGGGAGCCACATGATCGCGAGAGTCCTCAGCCACGAAGCTCGCGTGCCGGTACTCACGCATGTGGACGAGCTCCGCGTCCGGCTGATTATCTGCGCGGTCACGCTTGCGGTCGCTTTCGGCTTTGCGTTCTGGCAGAACCACGCGGTGTTGCACCTCCTAAACCGCCCGCTGGCGAACGCCAGCGCCGGCGCGCTCGAGCACGCACGCGGCCCGCTCGCGGACAGTGCTCGAACCCAGCAGGTCCTGCGCAAGGCGCTGACCAGCCAGAGCCTCGCCTTCGAGCGGCTGGCAGGCGACTCGACCCGGTGGACCGCGGCCGAGCGCCGGACGTTCAGCTCCGCAGCGCAAGCGGACGCCAGCGCGGTGGCCGCAATCCCGAGCGCGCCGTCGGGGCGCCAGCCGGTGACACTCGGGATCGGTGAGCCCTTCGGACAAACCGTGACCGTGTCCGCGTACTTCGCATTGGCACTGGCACTGCCGGTGATCCTGTACCAGCTGTACGCATTCGTGATCCCGGGTTTCACGCCGCGCGAGCGCCGCGTCGCGACGCCGATACTCGCCATCGCACCCCTACTGTTCGCGGCGGGTCTCGCGTTCGGATATCTCGTCGTGCTGCCGGGTGCGATCGGGTTTCTGCAGAACTTCAACGCCAGCTCGTTCGACGCACTCGTGCAGGCGCGCAGCTACTACCAGTTCGTCCTGGTCACGATGCTCGCGACCGGCGTGCTCTTCGAAATACCGGTCGCCGTGATCGGACTCAACCGGATGGGGATTCTCAGTGCGCGCCAGCTACGCGACCACCGCCGTTACGCGATCGTCTTGATCGTCGCGCTCGCGCTGCTCCTGCCGGGCACCGATCCCGTGACCACCCTGCTCGAGCTGATCCCGATGCTCGTGTTGTTCGAGCTCAGCGTCATCGTGGCGACCGTGTTGGAACGCCGAAGGGACCACGTCATCCCGCCCTGCGCACGAGGCGGCTGAACGGGTCGGCGTACGGCTGGAACGGCTCGGGGAACGCTGCGATGGCCCGGCCGACGTTGTCCTTCGTCAGGAGTGCGATCGGAACGTCGACTCTCGCCGGCAACGTCACGCCGGCGGAGGCGGCCGCGCAGGCCTCAACCGCCATCCGTCCCATCACGTAGGGGTATTGGGAAACGGTCGCGTCGATCGATCCCGCCCGGACGGCGTCGATCGCCTCGGGAATGCCGTCCAGTCCGATGATCTTGACCTTCGCGGCCTTGCCGGCGGCGCGGACGGCGTCCGCGACCCCGAGCGCCATCAGATCGCTGGCGGCGAAGAAGCCCGAGATGCGCGGGTGGGTGCGAAGGATGCGCTCGGCGGCGATCTCGGCTTTCGTGCGATCGTAGTCGGCGTTGACTTTGGCGACCACTCGCACGCGAGAGCCCTGGAGGCCACGCTCGAATCCGCTGAGACGCACGCCGCTGTTGACGTTGTTGGCGAGCCCGCCGACGAGGGCTACGTCGCCGCCGCCGCGGAGAAGGGAGGCCATCCGGACGCCGCCAAGCCTTCCGGCCGCGAAGTCGTCGGTTCCGATGTAGCTGCGGATCCGCACATGGGCGCGCTTTGCGGCAAGGGGATCGACGGGGCTGTCGATGTTGATGATGGGACGGCGCACGCCGCGCAAGGCGTTCACGAGGTTGGTCGCCGTGATCGGATTGACCACGTAGCAGTCGTTCTTCTCAGCGATGGACGCTCGGACCTGCGCGGCCTGGCTGGTGAGCTCGGCGTTGCTCGTGACGGACCGGACGGTCGCTCGCACGCCGAGTCGTCTCGCCTCGGACCTCGTCGCTTCGTATACACCGAGGAAGAACGTATTGTCGAGCGAATTCAGGACGACGCCGACCCGGATGGCGGGGTGCGCTTCGGTGGCGCCAATCCGCACGGGAGTGCCTCCGGCGGCAAAGGCGCCCCCGGTAACCAGAACCGCCGAGACGGCCGCAGTCGCGATCGGCCAAACCTTCACCTCGGGCCTCTCGATCGAGTGCCGGCCACGCTAGCGCACCCGGTGGCGACGGTCCACACGGCTTCCCGCGGCGACTCCGAAGGAGCAGAATTCGCAGGGTCTCCGGAAACGGCAAGGGCATGCGGCTGCGCCAGATCGCACCAGTAGCGTTGGTCCTCGCGCTCACCGTTGCGGGTTTCGTCGTCGCTCGCCTGCTCGGCGAGCGAGGCGCGCGACGCGACTCTGAGCACCGCGCCGAGCTTGCTGCCGCGCAGATCCGCGGGCGCGTCGAGCAGGGGGCTTCCCTCGCGGAGAGTCTCCGCCGGTTCATGGCGGGGGTCGGCGGCGCCGGCGTCACGAACGAGGAGTTCCAGACCAACGCATCGAGGTGGCTGAGCCCGGCAGGTTTCCCCGCCGCCGCGTGGTTCGAGCAGGTGCCCGCCTCCCAGCGCGTGGCCTACCAGCGGCGGGTCGGCCACCCGATCGTGACACCGGACCGACAAGGCCGGCTCGCTCCCGTCGGACCGCGGTCGACCTATCTGCCCGCGACACTGGTCTCGGGCGTCCCTCCCATGACGCTGCCCGGCATCGATCTCGGCGCAGACCCCGGTGTCGCCGCGGCGCTGCGGCGCGCCAGCACCCTCTATGACGCCGGCGCAACCCCGCTCGAGACGCTGCCAGACGGTACGAAGGGGCTCTTCCTCATCAAGCTGGCCCCGCGTCTCACCAACGGGGTCGTCGAACCGGGCTTTGTTGCGGTGTTCGCCTCGGAGCTCGTGCTGCGCTCGGCGGTTACGGACACGTCGAGGTTGCAGCTCACGGTCGGAGGCACCTCGACCGGACATCTCGGCGGTGCGGGGGTGCGCAACACGTTCATCGAGGCGGGACAGCGATTCGCCGTTGCAGTACCCGTGAGACCCGTCCAGGGCGCCGCCGCTGTGCTCCCTTGGATCATCCTCGTAGCCGGCATCGGCCTCGCCGCGCTCGCGGGCGCGCTCGCAGTCAACGCGGCGCGTCGAGCCAGGGCGCAAGACGAGCTCGACCGCATCTTCACGCTGTCTCCCGATCTCATCGCAATCGCCGGCTTCGACGGACGCTTCAGACGCGTCAATCCGGCCGTCAAGCAGGTTCTGGGTTACACCGAGCAAGAGCTCCTGGCACGGCCGTACATGGATTTCGTCCATCCGGACGACCGGGAAAGGTCAGCGGCGGAGGCGGCCGCCGTGAGTCAGGGCAAGGCGACGCCGGCGTTCGAAAACCGGTTCGTTTGCAAGGATGGCTCGTACCGACTGCTCGAATGGGCCGCGACGCCGGTCGTCGAGGACGGGGTGATGTACGGGATGGCACGGGACGTGACCGAGCGCCGCCGGGCCGAGTCCGAGCTGGGGCGACTCGCGGGCGAGCAGGCGGCGCTGCGACGCGTCGCGACGCTCGTGGCGAAGGGTGTTCCGGCGGCGGACATCTTCACCGCTGTCGCCGAGGAGGTGGAACGGCTCCTCGACGCCCGGGCCACGACGATCGGTCGCCTCGAGCCCGATGGCACGATGGTCATCGTGGCCAGCAGCGGAACCGCCGTCGAAGAGCTGCCGCTCGGCAGTCGTTCGAATCTCGAGCCGGACACCGCGTTGGGCAGAGTCGTGCGAACCGGCCGCTCGGCTCGCGTCGACGACTACGACCACGCGTCCGCGTTCATGGCGGCAAGAGCGCAACGGATGGGGATTCGGTGCACCGTGGCGGTCCCGATCACGGTCGAGGGACATCTCTGGGGCTCGATCGGGGCGGCGACAGACCGCCAGCAGTTCCCCGCCGACGCCGAGCAGCGTATGGCGAAGTTCACGGAGCTCGCGGGCACGGCGATTGCCAACGCGGAGAACCGGTCCGAGCTCACCGCATCGCGAGCACGCGTCGTGGCGGCCTCGGACGCCACGCGCCGGCAGATCGAGCGCGACCTCCACGACGGAGCCCAGCAGCGCCTGGTCCATACCGTGATCACCCTCAAGCTGGCGCGTCGCGCGTTTCGGACCGATGACGCCGCCGCGCGCACGCTCGTGGCCGAGGCGCTCGAACAAGCCGAGCACGCCACCGTCGAGCTGCGCGAGCTCGTGCAAGGGATCCTTCCCCCGGTGCTCACCCGCAGCGGGCTGCACGCTGCCGTGAAGTCGCTCGCCACCCGAATGCCGGTACCGGTTGAGGTCGACGTGACCGACCGGCGGCTCCCGATCGCGGTCGAGGCGACCGCCTACTTCGTCGTGGCCGAGGCCCTGACCAACGTCGCCAAGCACTCCGGTGCAAGTCGCGCCACGGTCACGGCGCACATCGACAACAGCACGCTCGCGCTCCAGGTGCGCGACGATGGCGTCGGCGGCGCGCGGCCCGAGGGCAGCGGCTTCGTCGGCCTGGCCGACCGGCTCGCCGTCCTC
>Ga0075434_100005559_pt1 | contig 11487 bp, 11 predicted proteins | sample RhiMethybrSRZTD3_FD_75298 | JGI IMG/M metagenome (GOLD analysis project Ga0075434, IMG submission 75298) | Populus rhizosphere microbial communities from Tennessee, USA - Rhizosphere MetaG P. TD hybrid SRZTD3 | ecosystem: Host-associated > Plants > Roots > Rhizosphere > Soil | place: USA...
GGCCAGGCCGCCGCGGCGAGCAGCGCCGCGCCGAGCCAGGAGACGAGCATGGCCGCGCGGGTGGCGCTCGCCGCGGTGCGGTCGAACTCCTCGCCATCGGCGGCGGACAGCAGCGGGAAGGCGCTGATCGCGATCGGGACGGCGAGGACCGCGTACGGCACGAAGAACATCTGCCAGCCGTAGTTGTAGAGCACGACCGCGCCCCCGCCCTGATGGCCGTTCGCCAGCACGATCACCGCCACCAGGGAGGCATCCTGGGCGATGAACGCGGCGACCCCCACGGCGGCCAGGGCCCGCACCCGGCGCGCCACGCCATCGGGGAAGCGCAGCGTGGGCCGCAGCCGGAGCCGGAGCCGCAGCGCCGGGCCCAGCGCGGTGAGCATGAGCGCGGCGACGCCGGCCGTGGTGCCCACCGAGAGCACAAGCTCGGCCGGCCCGGGCAGGCCGATCAGGGCGCGATCCCCGCCCGCCAGCGGGACGAAGGCAAGGTACGCGCCGATCACCACGATGCTGGACACGATCGGTGCCAGCGCGGGCGCGGTGAACCGGCGGTGCGCCTGCAAGATCCCGTAGAGCACCACCGCGAGGCCGTAGAGCAGGATCTGCGGGGCGAAGATGGCCAGCATGCGCGAGCTGACCGAGACCGCGGCCGCCTGTGAGCAGTGCGGTACGCCGGCCAGCAGCAGCGAGGCGAGCGGCCGCGCGATGAGGGCGATGATCAGGCTGGCCGGGGCGAGCAGGACGACGGCCCAGGTCAGCAGCGCTGAGGCAATCTGATTGGCTTCGGCATCGGCCACCGGGCTGGCGCCGTCGGCTACCGGGCTGGGCTTGTCGGCTCCCGGTCGGGCCCCGTCGGCCCCCGGCCGGGCCGCGGTGGCCGGGCTGCCGTTCCCGGCCGGGCGCACGCCGGTTCCGGACGGGCCGGCACCGTTTCCGGGCGGGCCCGGCCCCGCCGGTACCTCGCCGGACGGTACGGCGCCAGCACGGCTTTTCACCACCGGTCGGTACGCCGAGCGGTGGGCGGCCGCCCCGGCCAGGACCGGCACGATCGCGCCGGTGAGCGCGCCACCGAGGACGATGTCGTAGATGATGTTGGGCACCTGGTTGGCGGTCGCGTACGCCGTCCCCAGGCAGTGGCTGCCGACCGTGTGCGCGAAGACAAGCTGGCGGCCGAAGCCCACCATCCGCGCGACCACGGTGATGCTGCCGATGAGCGCTGCGGCCCGCCCGATGCCACGGCCCGCCTGGCGCAGCGGGCTGGACTCGGTGACCGAGACAGGCGGGCCCGTCACGGCGACGTTGCGGCCGCCGAAGCTCCTGCCTCCTGGCTGTCCGCGGGCGGCGGGTCATCGCGCCCCGGGACCGGGGCGGCCGGAACGGGCCGGCGGCCGAGCATGTCGAGCCATCGCAAGGCCGGGGTGCGCTCAATGACGGCGGTGAAGCTGACCACCTCGCTGGCCGCGGTGAGGCCGGTGATCGCGGCCAGCAGGGCGAGCCGGGCCGGGCGGGGCAGGCTGGCCGCCGCGGCCACCCCGAGCAGCGCCCCGAGCGCGTTGGCGCCCGCGTCCCCGAGCATCGCCCGCTCGCCGAGGTCCTCGGGGAGCAGGGCAGCGGCGGCGGCGAGCGGCGCGGCCACCGCCGGCAGCGCGGCCGCCGGCGACGGCCCGCCGCGCGCCCCGCCCACCAGCAGCGTTCCGCTGGCCAGGGCCACCTTGAGGGCACGCCCGGGGCGCAGGTCGAACAGGTTCAGCAGGTTGGCACTCCCGGCGACCAGCCCGGCGTTGACCGCGACGTCCGTCGGGCCGCCACCCAGCAGCATGGCCGACACCACGCCGGTCGCGCCGATGCCGCCCAGCTTGACCGCTCCCGTGGTGATCTCGCCCTGGGCCAGGGCACCGAGGTGCCCGCGGAATCCGCGCCGGCTTCCGCTGCCGGCCAGGTCGTCGTACCCGCCGAACGCCGCCGACCCGGCGCCCGCCACCGCCAGCGCGCCCCGGACCCGTGGCGCCAGGCCCGGCCCGATCGCGGAGACCGCGACGCTGGCCACGGTGAGCGCGGGCCCTTCGACCAGGGTTACCGGCTCACCCCGGTGGTTGGTCCTGGTCCAGAGCTTCCCACCGCCCGGCGGCCGCCGGGAAAGGGCGGCATAGGCCGCACGGGCCAGGCAGGCAGCGGCTGTCCCCGCGGCCAGCGCGGCGGCGGGACTGGACCGGAACCTCCGGGCATGCCCGGGCTGACGGGCGCTCATCGCGTAGCCGTCCTGGCCGATCCGGACCGGCCGGCCCGGGTGCTCGCCGTGCCCTGGGTCGAGGCCGACGTGGTCGGCGCCGGGCTCGGTGGCGGGCTCGGGCCGGCGGCGCTGGCCGTCGCGGTCACGCCGTAGTTGCCGCTCCGCCCGTTCTGCCGGTCAGTCAGGGCCTGGGCCACCACGATCTGGCCGATCGGGTAGTCGGCGTTGTCCACGCTGGACAGGTGGCCCGCCCGGCCGCCGGCGCGCATCACGTCGATGGCGCTGCCCGGCCCCGAGCCGGAGATGGTGCCGGCCACGACCGTGCCCTGGCCGGCCAGGTTCAGCTTCTGGGCCAGCGTAACCAGCGCCTGGCTTTCGGCGTTGGTGTCGTCCGTGGACGGTGGGCTGCTGGGGATGACCAGTACGGCCAGGGTGGCACGGTCCCAGGGCTGCCCGCTCTTGGACAGGTAACCTCCGCCGGCCAGTCCTTGCACCGCCTGGACGCTCACCTGATCCCGCTCGCCCGGCACCGGCTGGCCGGCGGTGCCATGGGTCATGATCACCTGCGCGAGGAGCTCGCTGGCCTGGGCCTGCGCCGTGCCGGTCGGGGTCACGCCCGCAGACTGGGCGTACTGCGCGACAACCTGGCCGAGCTTCTGGCTCGCGGTGGCGCTGGTGTCGAAGAAAGCCGGGTCCAGTTGCAGGGTGCCGGTGACCTTACCCCCCGCCGTGCGCAGTGCCTGTTCGACCCCGCTGGTAACCGAGCCGGGCGCACCAGGCGCCAGGACGAGCGCGACCCGCTGGCCGGCCAGCACGTCGTGCAGCATCGCCGGCGCATTGGCGAGGGCGAACTGGTTCTCGCTGCTGATCTGGCCCTGCAACTGGTGCTGTTGCTGGAGCAGGTTGCTGATCTGCCGCTGCTCGGCCTTCGACAGCCCATTCAGGCCGCGCTGCACGGGGCCTGCAAGGGCGGTGGACCCCAGCAGCAGCCCCAGGCTCAGTGCGAGGAAGATCGCCACGATGGAAACGAGGTGATAGCGGAAGTCGATCATCAGAACAATCCGGACAGCCAGTACCTGACCACATCCCACTGTGTGCTGAGGTACCGGAGGAATATCTGGCCAGTGCGAGAGTAGGCCAAGATGACGAGTACCGTGGCCGATGCCGCCAGAACCAGTGACATGAGCGCCCAGCCGGACACGCGAGGCCGGTAAAGCCTGCTGACGCCCTTGGCATCGACGAGCTTGCCGCCGACCCGCAGCCGGGTGAGGAACGTGCTGGAATACCCGGCCCGCCCCTTGTCCAGGAACTCGTCCAGGGTGTTGTGCGTGCCCACCGCGACGATCAGGGAAGCGCCCTTCTGATCGGCCAGCAGCAACGCCACGTCCTCGCTGGTGCCCTGCGCCGGGCAAACCACGGCCGACAACCCAAGGCTCTCGACCCGGGCCAGCCCGGGCGCCTGCCCGTCGGGGTAGGCGTGGACGACAAGCTCGGCCCCGCACGCGAGCCCGTGGTCGGAGACCGAGTCCATGTCGCCGACGATGATGTGCGGCCGGTACCCGGCCTCGAGCAGCGCGTCGGCGCCGCCGTCCACGGCCACCATGAGCGGCTTGAACTCCCGGATATAGGACCGCAGCGTGGCCAGGTCCTCCCGGTGCTGGTGGCCCCGCACCACGACGAGCACGTGCCTGCCCTCGATCTGGGTGCGGATCTCCGGCGCAGCGATGCCGTCGACCAGGAGCCCGCCCTCCTTGGTCACGTACTCCAGGGTGTTCGCCACGAACGCCTGGAGCTGGGCGGCGACCCCGGCCTGGGCCTCCGTCATCGCCGCCCGCACCGACCCGGCGGTCAGCAGCCGGCCCGTGGCAACAGCCTCCTCCCCCAGGTAGAGGGTCTCCTCGTGCAGCCGGACGGCCTTCCTCTCGGACACCAGGCCGAACACCTCGGGTCCTACCTGGTCGAGCAGCGGGATCCCGGCTTCCACCAAGAGCTGCGGCCCGGTGTTGGGGTACCGGCCGCTGATGCTCGCCGCCGCGTTGACCACCGCCGCGACCTGCCGGTGCAGCAGCGCCTCGGCGCTGACCCGGTCCAGGTCCTCGTGGTCGATGATGGCGATGTCACCGGGGGCCAGCCGCTTGGTGAGGTTCTTGGTCCGGCGGTCCAGCCTGGCTGGCCCACTCACGCCGGGCAGGTCGTCGGTCTTAGCCCGTGGCGTGATGGGTCGCTTGAGAAACTGGGCCATCATCGCTTTCCATCCTGCCAGAGACCGGGGATGGCCTGCGTCATCACGCTAACCCCGGTATCGGGATCGGCTCGGTACTAGAGCAACCCTGAGTCCTGGTTTTCCCGCTCGGCGGCGGCGAGCAGTTCACCGGCGTGCGCCCGGCCGAACTCGGAGTCTTCGAGCCCGGCCAGCATCCGGGACAGCTCACGCACCCGTCCCTCGTCGTCCAGCCTGGTAATGCCGCTGCTGATCACCGAGCCGTCGCTGGCCTTCTCCACGACCAGGTGGGTGTCCGCAAACGCGGCCACCTGAGGCAGGTGGGTGACCACGATCACCTGGGCGCGGCGGGCCAGCCGGGCCAGCCGCCGCCCGATCTCGACCGCGGCCTTCCCGCCCACGCCGGCGTCCACCTCGTCGAACACGAACGTCGGCACCGGGTCGGCGCCGGCGAACACGACCTCGATGGCGAGCATCACCCGGGACAGTTCGCCGCCCGAGGCTCCCTTGGCAAGCGGCAGGGACGGGGCGCCGGGGTGCGCGGCCAGCCTGATTTCCACCTCGTCCGCGCCGTGCGGGCCGAATTCGTCCTGGGCGACGACGGCCACGGTGATCTTCGCGTGCGGCATGGCCAGCGCGGTCAGCTCTGCCGTTACCGCGGCCGAGAACCGGTCCGCGGCATCCTTGCGCAGCGAGGTCAGCTTTCCGCCGAGGTCGCGGACCGTCTCGGCCAGCCTGGCCTCCTCCTCGCCGAGCGCGCCGATCCGGTCGTCGTCACCCGATAGCTCGGCGAGCCGGCGCTGCGCCTGCTGCGCCCAGGCGAGCACCGACGCGAGCCCGGGCACAGCCGGTGCCGCTTCCACCGGCTGAGCCACCGCGGCGGCCGGGTCCACGCCCGCCGGGCCATCCTCGGCCACGGGCGGCGGCGTGCCCGGGGGTACCAGGGCATCGGGGCCAGGGCCGGTCCCCGGCGCGCGCTCCCCCGCCGCCGACTCGCCGTCCGGCTCAGGCACCGGCACCCGCCCCCCATAGGCGCGGATGAGCCGGATCAGCTCGGCCCGGCGTTCCTGCACTGCCGCCAGCCGTGCCGGGTCGCTGTCCAGCGACTCCACGTACGAGGCCAGGTCGGCGGCGATGTCGGCGGCCAGGTAGGTGACCTCGGACAGCCGGCCGGCCAGGCTGCCCAGGTCCGGGTCGTGCGCGGCCACGCCGTCCAGCGCCTGACGAGCGATCCCGAGCAGGGTGACCGCGTCGGAACCCTGGAACGACCCGTCCGAGGGATCGCCGAGCAGGGCGCCGTGCGCGGTGGTAGCCGCGGCGTGCAGCGCGTCGGCGTTACCGAGCCGCTCCTCCTCGGCCATCAGCGCGGTGTCCTCCCCCGCGACCGGCTCCACCCGCTCGATCTCATCCAGCGCGCGCCGCAGGTCTTCCGCCTCGGCCGTGCGTTCCCGCGCGCGCGTGGTCAGCTCGGTCAGCTCGGCCTGCACCTCCCGGTGCCGGATGTAGGCGCGCTGGTAGTCGGTCATGACCGCGGACAGGGCCGGGCCGGCGAACTCGTCCAGCGCCTCCCGCTGCCTGGCCGTGCGCAGCAGCTGCTGCTGGTCGGCCTGGCCGTGCACGGCCACCAGGTCATCGGCCAGGCCGATCAGGAGCGACACGGGTACCGCGCGGCCGCCGGCGTGCGCCCTGGACCGGCCTTCGGCCGACACCGAACGGCTCACGATCAGGGTGCGGCCGTCGTCGTCCAGCTCGCCCCCGGCGTCAAGCACCTGCTGCGCGGCGGGCCCGTCCGCCTCGATCCGCAACCGCCCCTCGACGGTGGCCCGGCTCGCCCCGGGCCGGACCCGCGCTGGGTCGGCCCGGCCGCCGAACATCAGGCCCAGGCCGGTCACGACCATGGTCTTGCCGGCCCCGGTCTCGCCGGTCACCACGGTGAACCCGGACGAGAACTCGAGGACGGCATCCTCGATCACCCCAAGGCCGGTGATCCGGACTTCCTCAAGCATCGGCGGGGGGCTCCCCTTTCCCTTCTCGTCCTGCGCCCCGGTCCTTCCGCCCGCGCCAGCCGGTCACCGGGAGGCCGAACTTGGCCACCAGCCGGTCGGTGAACGTGAACGGGGCGGCTAGGTCATGGCCGTCCACTCCGCCGCGCAGCCGCGCCAGCAGCACCGGTTCGGCTCCGCGGCGCACCTCCACCCGCGCCCCGGGCGCGAGGTCGATGCTCCTTCGCCCATCGCACCACAAAACACCCTTGAGTGGCTGGCTGGGACCCGCCGAGGAACCGAGGAATTCGACCGCGAGCATCGACCGCGGCGAGACCACCATGGGCCCGGCGAACAGCGCGTGCGCGCTGATAGGCACCATCAGCAACGCCTCCACCTCTGGCCACACGATCGGCCCGCCCGCGGAGTAGGCATAGGCGGTCGACCCGGTGGGGGTGGCGCAGACTACGCCGTCACAGGCCCAGCGGGACAGCGGGCGCCCGTCGATCTCGACGACCACCTCGATCATCCGCTCCCTGGCGACCTTCTCCACGCTGGCTTCGTTCAGCGCCCAGGTGCTGGTGGCGGTGCCGTTGTGCCGCACCGTCACCTCGATGGTCATCCGTTCTTCCACCGCGTAGGCGTGCTCGACCACCTGATCCACGGCGCTGGCCAAGTCGTCCGGCTCGGCCTCGGCGAGGAAGCCCACGTGGCCGAGATTGACCCCCAGCAGCGGGGCGCCGGCGGGCCGGGCCATCTCGGCGGCGCGCAGCAGCGTGCCGTCGCCGCCGAGGACGATCACCATTTCGGTGTCGGCCGCCGCGTCGGGCTCGGCCGGGACCACGTCCGCGCCAGCGCACCCCAGGTCGGCCGCCTCGGGAGCGAGGACGCGCACGTTGAGCCCGGCAGCGGTCAGCCGACCCACCACGAGGCGGGCGTTGCGCACCGCCGCGGGGCGCCCGGTATGGGCCACGACGAGTACGGTGCGCTTCACTGTGGTCCCTCCTCGACGGCGCGCCGGAGCTGGTCATCGCGCAATGGCGGCGCCCCCCGGCGCAGCCACAGGAAGTACTCCACGTTGCCGGAGGGCCCGGGCAACGGGCTCGCCACGACCCCCGCCACGCCGAGCCCCCGGGCGCTGGCCGCTGCGGCCACCCCGGCGACGGCCTCGCGGCGAAGTTCCGGGGCGCGCACCACGCCGCCGCTGCCCACCCGGTCCTTGCCCACCTCGAACTGCGGCTTGACCAGCAGGACGAAGTCGGCGTCAGGGCTCGCGCAGGAGATCAGCGCGGGCAGCACCAGGCCGAGCGAGATGAATGAGAGGTCGGCGGTGACCAGGTCCGGTGCGGGCGCCACCTGTTCCGGGCGCAACTGACGGACGTTGACCCGGTCCAGCACGGTGACCCGCTCGTCGGTGCGCAGCGCCCAGGCCAGCTGGCCGTACCCCACGTCCGCCGCGATGACATGCGCGGCACCCGCGCGGAGCAGGACGTCGGTGAACCCCCCGGTGGACGCGCCCGCGTCCAGGCACCTGCGCCCCTGGACCCGCAGCCCGGGGAACGCGGCGAGCGCACCGGCCAGCTTCTGTCCGCCGCGGGAGGCGTAGACGGGCTCGCCTGGCTCCTCGGTGATCGTGATCGGGTCACCCGGCGCGACCTGGGTGGCCGGCTTGGCGGCGGCCTGGCCGGCGACCAGGACGCGCCGGGCCGTGACCAGGCTGGCGGCTTGCTCACGGGACCGGGCGAGCCCCCTCCTCACCAGTTCGGCGTCCAGTCTTCTGCGGGTGGCCATGCGGCGACCATGGTGCCCTTCAGCCGCCCGGCCCGGGCGAGGCGTCCCCGGCGCGCACCGGGGCGGGCACGTCCAGGTCACCAAGCGCCTCCGTCAACCGCTCGTGCACATACTCGAACACGGCCACGTGCTCGGCAACCGGCAGCGCGGCAAGGTCGTCGAGCCGTGCCACGGCGTCGTCCACCCGCGCGTCACCCGTGGACGGCCGCACGCGCGGCACCGCCGCCCCGCGCGTACCAGCGGTCTCGACCGCACCGCCATCCGGCGCGACGGCCGGCTCATCTGTGACCCGCGCCGGGCTCGCTACGCTCGGCGCGGTTTCCCCCGGTAGAAATCCCATCGTCCTCTCTCCTTCGACCCCTCCCGGCCCTAGCGCCGCCCCTGAAGAAACGCTACCGTCCGGCACGGACGGGCCGGGCCCGCCGCGCGCACCGGGCGCCGGCGAGTTGGCGCCGGGCGCGTCCTGGCCGCCTGGCCTCGCGCGCGTACTTAAACTTGGGGCCACCTTGCCTATCGAGGCGGCAGGGGGAAATGAGGTGTTTCATGGCGACCGCCGAGGAATGCCGCCTGGCGCTGGAAAGACTGACCGGCCAGATCGCCGACATGGACCCGGCGGACCGCGAAGCCTACCTGGTAGAACGCTTGATCAGCTGCAAGGTGTCCGACCTCGGTGTGACCTTCTTGACCACCCTCAGCCCCAACGGCGCGTCCCCGGTCCGGGAGGCGAACGGGTCCGAGCCCCCCGCCCAGGTCCGGTTCACCGCGAAAAGCGATGACCTGGTCGCCATCGCCGACGATCCGGCCAGCATCGGGCGTGCCTGGCTGACCGGCCGCCTCAAGGTCGAGGCCAGCATCTGGGACATCCTGCGCCTCCGCAAGATCCTCTGACCTCGCACTTGCCCCGCTGATTGCGCACTATGGCTCCTCCGCCTGGGCAACGCCGCCTATGCGCCCGCCCACCCCATGCCGCGCCACCTCCCCGGCTCGCAGTGGTCACCTGGCCGGCAACGTTCTCACCTTCGGCAGCGGCCGACCCCGGGCGGCGGCCAAAGCGCTCCGGATCATGCCCACCACCTCGTTGCGTTGCGCATAAATCTGGCTTGGCGCGAAATGCAGCACGATGATGCCGACCGCGGCCATGCGCGCGTGCCGGGCGAGCGTGTTCTGCCAGCCGCGCGGCGAGAGGTGCCACGCACGAGAATCCACTTCGGCGGCCACTCCCACTTCCGGCCACCAGCAGTCAGGCACCGCTAGGAAGGCCCGGCCGACAAACAACCGCGGATTGAACATCGGCATCGGCAGCCCGGACCGCTTGATCAGCGCGTGCAACTGACCTTCAGCGGCGGAGCGGACCCCGCCAGCGACCTCCGACAGCGCCCGCCGGAGCAGGGCCGATCCCTGTTTCGGCCCATGTTCAAGTTCCTCCGCAATGTGCTCGATCGAGCACATACCGCGCTGAACCGCCTCCGCGACCACCGCGCGCACATCGCCGATGTCCGTCAGCCAGCGCGCGGCATCAGCCACGGCCCGCGGCGGCAGCGCGTACCGGACCTCCCCTGCGACGCAGAACCCCCTGGGTAACCGTATGGTGCGGTGCAGGCGGACGAACCCGACATCGCGCCTCTGCTCTTCCGCCGGTACAAGCACGTCAACTGCATCCATGCGGGGCGCGACGAGCCCAAAGCGTCGCAGGGACGCGGGCCCGGTGAGTACCGCGCGGGGGCCTGCATAGAGAAGCGCGCCCAGATCCCGCTGATCTGCGGACGGCAGACCGGTATGCGTCAGGTACACGCCGGGCAGCAGGCGCTGCCAAGGGCCTCCATCACGCATTTGGTACCTGACCTGCTCCTTGCCCAGCCCGCGCTCGAACGCTTGTGCTCGGGCGATGACGCCGTGCTGCCTGCGCAGCAGCGCGGCAAGTGCCTGGTGGTCGTACTCACCCAGACGCGGCATACCGGGAGCCTGACAGGAATCGGCGCGGCATGTCATGAATGTGAACCCGGTGTCGCTCTTTGAACACCAGGCTCACATTCATCTCCCTCGCACGGGCCGGCTCGCCGGCGGGGCGCGGCGGGGCTGGCCGTAGGCTGGCTGCCGTGCCTGAGGGAGACGTGGTGTGGCGCACCGCGCGCCGGCTGCACGAGGCACTGGCGGGGCGGGTGCTGACCCGCTGCGATGTCCGGGTGCCACGGTTCGCGGCGGCGGACCTCACCGGGCAGACGGTGACCGAGGCCATCTCCCGCGGAAAGCACCTGCTGATCAGGACCGACGCCGGCGTCACGGTGCACACGCACCTGCGCATGGACGGCTCGTGGCGGGTGCGGCCTGCCAGCGAGCGGGTCCCCGGCAACCACCGGATCCGGCTGATCCTCGGCAACGACACCTGGCAGGCCATCGGCTACCTGCTCGGCATCGTCGAGATCCTGCCCACCGCCGCCGAGTCGGCGACGGTCGGTCACCTCGGCCCCGATCTGCTCGGCCCGGACTGGGACCCCGCGGAGGCGGAGCGCCGGCTGCGCGCCGGCCCCTCCCGGCCGGTCGGCGAGGCACTGCTCGACCAGCGCAACCTGGCCGGGGTAGGGAACATATTTGCTACAGAGATGATGTTCCTCCGAGGGGTCAGCCCATGGCGGCCCGTGGGTGAGGTTAACGACCTCACCGCGCTGGTTGACCTGGGGAAACGACTGCTGGAGGCGAACAAGGCACACGACGGCCCGATAGTCACAACCGGGTCAACCCGGCGCGGAGAGACGACCTGGGTCTACGGGAGGGTGGGTCAGCCGTGCCGACGGTGCGGGACCACAGTCGAGAGGGCCGAGCAGGGCGGCCTCAGCGAGGAACGCGTCCGGTACTGGTGCCGCAACTGCCAGACGTAGTGGCTCCTGGAGAGAGCAATCGCGCTGATCGCCTCGCCGGGACCACGGCACGGCCGCCGCCTCGTGCACTGGGGGACGCTGTTCTTGCGCGGCATCAACCCGGGGCGCCCGGTCGGTGCGGTCGCCGACCTGACCGCGCTGGTTGACCTTGCCAAACGGCTGCTCGAAGCGAACAAGGACCGGTCCGGCCAGGTCAGCACGGGCTCCCGGCGCCGGGGCGAGGAGACTTGGGTCTACGGCCGCGCGGGCCGGCCCTGCCGCCGCTGCGGCACGCCGGTCCGCACCGCCGACCAGGGCAGCGACCCGGAAAGCCGGGTCACGTTCTGGTGCCCACTGTCAGACCCTGATTTCACTGAGTAACGATCGCCCTCAGGCACCCGCCCCCAC
>Ga0075434_100005560_pt1 | contig 11486 bp, 9 predicted proteins | sample RhiMethybrSRZTD3_FD_75298 | JGI IMG/M metagenome (GOLD analysis project Ga0075434, IMG submission 75298) | Populus rhizosphere microbial communities from Tennessee, USA - Rhizosphere MetaG P. TD hybrid SRZTD3 | ecosystem: Host-associated > Plants > Roots > Rhizosphere > Soil | place: USA...
TCGCTCATCTGCGTTCCGTGAATCGGACGCCCCTGGAACCATCGGCGGCGGCAGAACACCGGATGCTTATGCCGAAAGGCGATCAATCGGCTGACGAAGTCGAGCAGTTCCTTGTCCGCGTGCTCCCAGTCGTACCAGGAGATCTCGTTGTCCTGGCAGTACGCGTTGTTGTTTCCCTGCTGCGTCCGTCCAACCTCGTCACCGCCGCACAGCATCGGGACGCCCTGCGAGAGGAACAGCGTCGAGAGGAAGTTGCGGCTCTGCCGCTTGCGCAGGGCAAGCACGTCCTGATTGTCGGTCGGTCCTTCCGCGCCGCAGTTCCACGAGCGATTGTGGCTTTCGCCGTCGCGGTTCTCTTCGCCGTTCGCGTCGTTGTGCTTCTCGTTGTAGGAGACGAGATCGCGCAGCGTAAAGCCGTCGTGCGCGGTGATGAAGTTGATGCTCGCGTACGGACGACGCGCGGTCCCCTGATACAGGTCCGAGCTGCCCGTGAACCGCGACCCGAATTCCGCAAGCGCGCTTTCGCTGCCTCGCCAGAAATCGCGGACCGTATCCCGATACTTGCCGTTCCACTCCGACCACAACGGCGGGAAGTTGCCGACCTGATAACCGCCTTCGCCGATGTCCCACGGCTCCGCAATCAGCTTCACCTGGCTGACGACCGGATCCTGCTGAATCAGATCGAAGAACGACGAAAGGCGATCGACATCGTGCAGTTCGCGCGCGAGCGTCGCAGCCAGATCGAACCTGAAGCCGTCGACGTGCATGTCGAGGACCCAATAGCGCAGGCTGTCCATGATGAGCTGCAGCACGTGCGGATGCCGCATGTTCAGCGTGTTGCCGGTGCCGGTGTAGTCCATGTAGTACCGCCGGTTGTCCGCGACGACGCGGTAATACGCGGGGTTGTCGATCCCCTTGAACGAGAGCATCGGCCCGAGGTGATTGCCTTCGGCGGTGTGGTTGTAGACGACGTCCAGAATCACTTCGATGCCGGCCTCGTGCATCGTCTTCACGAGACCCTTGAATTCGAGGACCTGCTCGCCCCGCTGGCCTCCGGCGGAGTACTCGTTGTGCGGCGCGAGGTACCCGATCGAGTTGTAGCCCCAGTAATTGCGGAGGCCGCGCTCCATCAGCGACGAATCCTGCACGAACTGATGAACAGGCAGCAGCTCGATGGCGGTGACGCCCAGCGTCTTCAGATATTCCACCGAGACCGGATGCGCAAGCCCGGCGTAGGTTCCGCGCAGCTCCTCCGGAATGTTCGGGTTCCTCCGGCTGAACCCCTTGACGTGCGCCTCGTACACCACGGTGCGGTGCCAGGGTGTGTTCGGCTGACGATCGTTGCCCCAGTCGAAAAACGGATTGACCACGACCGATTTCGCGACGAACGGCCCGCTGTCCAGCTCGTTCTTCGAGTTTTCCGGCTCCTTGAAGTGATACGGAAAGACCGCCTCGCTCCACTCCCACAGGCCGTCGATCGCCTTCGCGTACGGATCGAGCAGCAGCTTGGATGGGTTGCACCAGAGTCCCTGCTCCGGCGCCCACGGGCCGTGGACGCGAAAGCCATACCGCTGGCCCGGCCTGACGTTCGGCAGATAGCCATGCCAGCACAGTGCGGTGCTTTCAGGAAGATCGACGTGTGTTTCGTGGCCGTTATCGTCGAACAGGCACAGCTCGATGCGCTCGGCGACCTCCGAGAAGACCGAGAAGTTGGTGCCGCTCCCGTCGAACGTCGCGCCGAGAGGATAGGGCTTGCCGGGCCAGATCTGCATTCATGCTCCGATTCGCGAATTACGCATCGCCTATGGTTCAATTCCCGTGCCCAGGGTGTTCCCGTGGCTGAGGTGCCTTCATGCGTCGAGTCCTTTTGATTCTGAGCCTCGTGGCGATTCCGCAGATTGCGACCGAAACCGCGCCGGATCCTGGCGTTCGCGGGACCGACGGCCTCGTCGTCTGCACGTCGGCTCCGGCCTGCGATGCAGGCGCGGCCATCCTTGCGAAAGGCGGCAACGCGGTGGACGCCGCTGTCGCGACGGCATTCGCGCTTGCCGTGACCCATCCGAGCGCAGGGAACATCGGCGGCGGCGGTTTCATGATGGTGAGGAAGGCGGATGGCAGCGTGACCGCGTTCGATTACCGGGAGCGCGCGCCGCTGAAGTCGACACGGACCATGTATCTCGGTCCCGACGGACAGATCGTTCGCAATCTGACCGACACCGGATACCTGGCGCCGGGCGTACCCGGCACCGTGCGCGGACTCGAGCTCGCGCACAAGCGTCTCGGCAAGCTGCCGTGGAAAACGGTCGTGATGCCCGCCGTCACGCTCGCGGAGAGCGGGTTCCAGATGTCCGCAACCCTGGCGCGTTCGCTCAACGCTCAGATAGCAGGGCCCATGCATGCGTTCCCCGCGTCGGTCGCCGCGTATGGAAAGCCTGGAGGCGGACAGTGGGCCGCGGGCGATCGGCTGGTTCTCGCAGATCTCGCAAAAACGCTGCGCGCAATCGCCGACGACGGTGCGTCGGCTTTTTACAAGGGGTGGATTGCCGATCGGATCGCGGAGGAGATGAAATCGAACGGCGGCCTGATCACGAAAGACGATCTCGCGGCGTACGAGGCAAAGGAGCGCACTCCGGTGAAGGGCCGGTATCGCGACTTCGAGATCGTCTCGATGCCGCCGCCAAGCTCCGGCGGCGTCGCGCTCATCGAGATGCTGAACATCGTCGAACCGTTGGACCTCAAGGCCAGGGGGCTTCTCACGCCACCGGCGCTGCACCTGCAGATTGAAGCGATGCGGCGCGCGTATCTGGATCGCGCACGTCATCTCGGCGATCCCGATTTCGTCCAGGTGCCCGTCGACAAACTCATCTCGAAGGAGCACGCGAAAACCGCCGCCGCAACGATCGACCCGGCGAAGGCTTCGAGCAGCGTGGAGCTGGGGCGCGATATCGTGACGACCCCCACGGCGCAGGAGCCGGATGAAACAACGCACTTCTCCGTCATGGATCGCAGCGGGATGGCCGTGTCGAGCACCTACACGCTCGAAGGCGGATTCGGCTCGCACGTCGTCGTCAAGGGCGCCGGCTTCATCCTGAACAACGAGATGGGCGACTTCAACAAGAAGCCGGGCGACACGAACATCCGCGGCGACATCGGCACCGACGCGAACGTGATCGCGCCCGGCAAGCGGATGCTGAGCTCGATGACGCCGACGATCGTGACGAAGAACGGAAAGGTGGTGCTCGTGACCGGCTCCCCGGGCGGGCGCACGATTATCAATACGGTGTTCACGGTCGTGCTTGGCGTCACTGAATACGGACTGACGGGACGCGAAGCGGTCGACCTCGCGCGGCTGCACCACCAGTGGCTGCCGGATACCGCGACGATCGAGGATCGAGGGGTGTCCCAGAGCGTGCTGGAGAAGCTGCGGTCGATGGGCCACACGATTCGAACCGGCGCCGCCCAGGGAGATGCGGAATCGATCTGGGTCTCCGCGGACGGCGTCGCCTACGGCGTCAACGACCCGCGCAGCCCTGTTTCGAAGGCCTCCACGCCCGCGCATTTGACAGCGCCGACCGCGGGACGATAGGCTTTTACCCGAATGGTCCGCGCGCAGCACCATCACCGGCATCATCATCATTCCTGCTTCGGCGGGCCGGCCGTGCTGCACGCGCGCTAGACCAACTTCGAACGAACAGAGTCTCGCAGCCACCAGGCCCCGCCGGATACGAATCGGCGGGGCTTTTTCTTTTTGTCCGGCTTTCTTACAGACTTATGGATTTTTCGAAACTGAACGGCCTCGTTCCGGCGGTGATCCAGGACTCCGGCACTCGCGAAGTCCTGATGGTGGGCTTCATGAACCAGGAAGCGCTCGACCGGACGGTGTCGACCGGCTTTGCGACGTTCTTCAGCCGCACGCGCGGCAAGTTGTGGACGAAGGGAGAGACGTCGGGAAACCGGTTGAAGGTCGAGCAGGTGCTCGTCGATTGCGACGACGACACGGTGCTGGTCATGGTGACGCGGCTCGGGGACGGCAACGTGTGCCACACGGGCGAGCGGTCCTGTTTCTATCGCGAGTACAAGGCTGTATGACGACTGCGCAATCGCTGAAGCTCGGGATCCCGAAAGGATCGCTGCAGGACGCGACGATCCAGCTGTTCGCGCGCGCCGGATTCAACATCTACGCAAGCGCGCGATCGTACTTTCCCGCGATCGACGATCCGGAGATCGACTGCATGCTCATTCGCGCGCAGGAGATGGCGCGCTACGTCGCGGACGGCGTCCTCGACGCCGGGCTGACCGGGCAGGACTGGATCGCGGAACACGCCGCGGCAAGCGGCAGCGGCGCCGCTGTGGTTCCACTCGCGGACCTCATCTACGCGAAACAGAGCTTCGGAAAAGTCCGCTGGGTCCTGGCGGTCCCTGAAGAATCCCGCTACCACAGCGCGCGCGATCTCGAGGGGGCCACGATTGCGACGGAACTGGTGCGCGCGACGCAAGCGTACTTCCAGCAGCAGGGGGTGCGGGTCAACGTCGAGTTCTCCTGGGGTGCGACGGAGGTGAAGGCGCCCCGGCTTGCCGATGCGATCGTCGAGGTGACCGAGACCGGCTCGTCGCTGCGCGCGAACCGGCTCCGCATCATCGACACGGTGCTCGAATCCAACACGCAGCTCATCGGCAACCCCACGGCGCTGCAGGATTCCTGGAAGCGGACGAAGCTCGAGAACATCGCGCTCCTGCTGAAAGCGGCGATCGAGGCGCAGGGGCGTGTGGGCATCATGCTCAACGCACGGCGCCAGGATCTCGCCGCGGTGCTCGCGCTGCTGCCGGCGCTGCAGCGGCCGACGATTTCACCGCTCAGCGACGACGACTGGGTGGCGGTCAACACCATCATCGAAGAGCGCACGGTGCGCGATCTGATCCCGCGGTTGAAGGCCGCACGGGCGCAGGGCATTGTCGAATATCCCCTCAACAAGATCGTGATGTGATGCGATTCGAGCCGCGAATCATCGAGTCGTCGGACGAGCAGGCGATCGGCGAGCTCCTGGATCGGCGCGCACGGCGAGACGAAGCAGCCGCGCGATCGGCCGCCGAGATCATCGAGCGCGTCAGGCGCGAGGGAGATGCCGCGGTCCTGGATTATGCCCGCCGGTTCGACGGGCTCGACGGACCGATCGAAGTCGCGCCGAAGGAGATTCGCGACGCGGCCCGGCGCGTGCCGCGCGACGTCCGTCAGGCGATTGCGCTCGCCGCCCGCAATATCCGGCGTGTCGCCGGCCGTCAGGTGCCGAAGCGCTGGGCGATCTCGTCCGCCGGCGGCGTCCGCATCGAACAGCGGGTGCTGCCGCTCGATCGCGTCGGGTGCTACGTGCCCGGCGGACGGCATCCGCTGCCGTCCTCGCTGTTGATGACGGCGATACCGGCGCGGGTCGCCGGTGTACGCGACGTGATCGCCGCGTGCCCGCGGCCCGATGCGACCGTGATGCTGGCGGCGCTCGAAGCGGGCGTCTCGCGGTTGTTCCGGCTCGGCGGCGCGCACGCGATCGGGGCGCTCGCCTACGGCACCGCGACGATCCCGCGCGTCGACAAGATCGTCGGACCCGGCAACGCGTACGTGGCTGCGGCGAAGGCGCTGGTCTCGGAAGACTGCGCGATCGATTTTCACGCGGGGCCGAGCGAGATCGTCGTGGTGTCGGCGGCAGGACGCGCCGCATGGATTGCTGCGGACCTGATCGCGCAGGCCGAGCACGATCCGGATGCGCGGGCGATTCTCCTGACGCCGTCGCGGCGGCTCGCAGCTGACGTCGCGCGCGAGCTGTCCGTTCAGATCCCGGCCGACGGACCGGCGGCACAGGCGTTGTCGAACAACGGCGGAATCGTGCTCACGCGCACGATGGGCGAGGCCATCGATCTCTGCCAGCGGATGGCGCCCGAGCACGTCGTCTGCGACAACGACCGGATTGCCGCGAAGGTCACGCGCGCCGGGACTGTTTTCGTCGGCGACCACAGCGCGCAAGCGTCAGGCGACTACGCGACGGGATCGAATCACGTGCTGCCGACGAGCGGCGCGGCACGGGCCCGCGGCGGCCTGAGCGCGGCGGATTTCGTGCGCGTCACCACCGTTCAGCGTCTTACCGCGCGCGGGATACGGCGCATCGGCCCGGCGGCCGTCGCGCTGGCGCGCGCGGAGGGGCTGTCGGCCCATGCCGCGTCGATTGAGATGCGACTATCGCCGGGGCTGAAAGCCCCGGCCTACAAGAGGCCGCGGTGAGCTACGAATACGAGCGCGTCGCGCCTGCAGCCGGACTGCGGCTGCACCTCAACGAGAATACCGCCGGCTGCTCGCCCGCGGTCGTGGCGGCGCTCCGGCGGCTGACGGCGCAGGATCTCGCCATCTATCCCGATTACGACGACGCGGTTGCCTCGTGCGCCGCGCGGCTCCGCGTCGATGCCGATGCGTTGGTGCTCACGAACGGCCTCGACGAAGGCATTCTCGCGGCCGCGATGGTAGCTTTCCGCGGCAGTGCGCCGACCGCGCCGCTGGAAGGGACCGTCGTCGTTCCCGCGTTCGACATGTACGCCGCGTGCACCGATGCCGCGGGCGGCAAGGTCGTCGAAGTGCCGCTCGGCCCGGCGTTCGAATTCCCCGTCGACGCCGTGCTGTCGTCGCTGAACGCCCGGACACGGATCGTCTGGCTGACGAACCCGAACAACCCGACGGGCCAGAGCATCCCCCGCGATGCAATCCTGCGGATTGCGCGTGCCGCGCCGCGGGCAGTCGTGTTCGTCGACGAGGCCTACGTGGATTTCGGCGGCGAATCACTCGTGAACGATGCTGCTCTCTCCGGACTTCCGCACGTCGTCATCGGACGGACGTTTGCGAAGGCGTACGGATTGGCCGGCATCCGGGCCGGCGCCGTGATCGGCCATCGCGACACGATTGCGAAGCTGCGGCGGGTGATTCCGCCGTACAGCATCAACGTCTGCGCGGCGGCCGCGCTGCCCGCGGCATTTGCCGACACGGCGCATTACGACTGGTACGTCCGGCAGGTCGCGGAATCGAAAGGGCTGCTCTATCGCTCGTTCGAGGCGCATGGACTTGAATACTGGAGGAGCGACGCAAACTTCGTGCTGGCGCGCTTCCCCGGACGCGGCGGCGCAATTGCCTCGGCGCTGGCCGGGCGCGGCGTGCACGTCCGCGACCGCTCGCGCGATCCCGGATGCGCCGATTGCCTCCGCATCACGGCCGGCGTCGTCGATCACACACGCCGGCTGCTCGCGGCGCTGGAGGAGGTGCTGTGAGGCGGGCCACGATCAGGCGGGTTACGAAGGAGACGGCGATCGTGCTGCGCCTCGGGCTCGACGGCAAAGGCCGGTACGACGTGCGCACGGGAATCCGTTTCCTCGATCACATGCTCGAGCTCGTGGCGCGGCACGGCGCCTTCGATTTGAAGATCGACGCGACCGGCGACCTCGACGTCGATCAACACCACACGGTCGAGGATCTCGGGATCGCGTTCGGCGAGGCCGTTTCGGCGGCGCTCGGCAATCGCCGCGGCATCAACCGCGCCGGCTACTTCGTGATGCCGATGGACGAGACGCTCGCCGTAGCCGCGATCGATCTCGGCGGCCGCATCCACACGTCCGTCGATCTCAAGCTGAAGGTGCGGACCGTTGGCGACCTGCAGGCGGAGCTGGTGACCGATTTCTTCGAGGGATTCGCACAGGGCGCGCGGGCGAACGTGCACGTGAAGGTACTGTATGGCCGATCGAGCCATCATCATGTGGAGGCGGTGTTCAAAGCGTTCGCGCGAGCGCTTCGCGTCGCGTGCGCCCGCGACAAGCGGCTGGCGCGGATGCTCCCGAGCACCAAGGGGCTGCTGTGATCGCGCTGATTGACTACGGCGCGGGAAACCTGACGTCCGTGAGGAAGGGCTTCCATGCCGCCGGCGCCGAACTGATGACGCCGGCGGTTCCGGCGGACCTGGAACGTGCGTCGGGCATAGTCGTGCCGGGCGTCGGAAACTTCGGAGCGACCCGGGCGCTGGCGGGCGACTGGATGGATGCGATCCGCCGCGCCGTGGCGCGCGGCGTGCCGCTCTTCGGCATCTGCCTTGGCATGCAGTGGCTCTTCGAGGGAAGCGACGAAGCGCCCGATGTGCCAGGCCTCGGAGCGATGGCGGGACACTGCACGCGATTGCCGCAGACGGGCGGCATCAAGGTGCCGCACGTCGGCTGGAACTCGCTGCATCGGCCCCGAGACTCGCGGCTGCTCGGCGGGATCGGCGAGGCGACGCAGGTCTATTTCACGCATTCGTACGCCGCGCCGGTGACGCCCGAGGCGGCCGCGACGTGCGCGCACGGCGATTCATTTGCCGCTGCGGTCGAGCGCGACCACATCTTCGGCGTTCAGTTCCATCCGGAGAAGTCCAGCGACGCGGGGATTCGGATCCTGAGAAACTTCGTCGCCGCGGCGCGCTGACGCCCATGCTGTCCAAGCGGCTGATTGCGTGCCTCGACGTTCGCAACGGTTGTGTCGTCAAGGGAGTGAATTTCGAATCGCTCCGCGAGGCCGGCGACCCTGCCGCGCTCGCGAAGCGCTACAACATTGAGGGCATCGACGAGGTCGTAGTGCTCGACGTCACCGCGACCATCGAGGGGCGCCGGGCGTTCGAAGACACGATCCGCGCGGTGTCGCGCGAACTGTTCATCCCGCTGACGGTTGGGGGTGGTATTCGAAGCGAGGCCGACGCAGCAGCGGCCATCGACGCGGGGGCGGACAAGGTGGGGGTCAACAGCGCGGCGCTCGCGGATCCGCGGCTGTTGACGCGTCTGGCCGCTCGATATGGCAGCCAGGCGGTCGTCGTCGCGATCGACGCGAAGCGCGAAGGGGGACGATTCAGAGTGTTCGCACGAAGCGGCAGCACGTCCACCGACCGGGACGCGGTCGAATGGGCCGTCGAGGCGGAATCGCGCGGCGCCGGCGAAGTGCTGCTGACGTCGATCGATCGCGACGGCACGCGCGCGGGCTTCGACTGCGAGTTGACGTCCGCGGTGTCGAGTGCCGTATCGATTCCTGTCATTGCGTCCGGAGGCGCGGGGACGTTCGATCACTTCAGCGAGGTGTTCACCGCCGGCCTCGCGGACGCCGCGCTGGCGGCCTCCGTCTTCCATTTCTCCGAGCATGCGGTCGCCGATTTGAAGCGCCACCTGCGCGAACACGGAATCCCCGTCAGATGCTGATCCCATCGATCGATCTCCAGGGAGGCAAGGTCGTCCAGCTCGTCCAGGGCGAACGCCTGGCGATCGAAAGCGCCGATATCGACAGCTGGGTGCGGCGCTTCGCCGGCCGGCCGAAGGTGCAGTTGATCGATCTCGACGCGGCAAAAGGTGAGGGCAGCAACAGCGCGATCGTCGCCCGTATCTGCGGCACGCTCCCGTGCCGCGTCGGCGGGGGCATTCGATCGGTCGAGCGGGCCCTGGCGATCCTCGCGCTCGGCGCGCAGAAGGTCATCCTTGGGTCCGCGCTGTTCCGTGACGGCAAAGTCGACGGGGACTTTGCGAAGCGGTTGTCGGACGCGGTGGGAGCCGGACGACTGATCGCCGCCGTCGACGGCAAGGGAGGCCATGTCGTCGTCCACGGATGGCGCACGGCACTCGACGTCACGCCGGCCGAGGCGATTGCGGCGCTCGAGCCGTTCTTCGGCGAGTTCCTTTATACGCACGTCGATCTCGAGGGGCTGATGCGCGGCACCGACATGGAGACGATCGCCGCGCTCCGCGGAAAGACGACGAGAGCGCTCACCGCCGCTGGCGGCATCACCACGCGCGAGGAGATCGATCGGCTGGACGCCATGGGTGTCGATGCCGTCGTCGGCATGGCCCTGTACACTGGCCGCCTGGAGCTCGATTGAGACGCACAGCGGTCCTTCTTCTTCTCGTTCTCGCGCTCGGCGCGGCCTCGTGCGCGCGTGATGCGGGAGTCTTTTCCGAGCAGAACGCACGCGCGCACGTGTCGATGCTGGCGGGCACGATCGGCCCGCGGCCCGTGGGCACCGAAGCCAACGCCCGTGCGCGCGCGTACATCGTCGATCAGCTGACGCTGTACGGGTACGCCGTACGTGTCCAGGAGATCGACGCGCGCCGACCCGAGCTCGGACGCACCGCGCACGTCAACAACATCATCGCCGTCCTGGCCGGGCGGCGCTCGGAAGCGATCGCATTGGTCTCGCATTACGACTCCGTTCCCGAATCCCCCGGAGCGGGCGACGACGGGCTCGGCGTTGCGGTGTCGCTAGAGGCGGCCCGCGTGCTCGCGGCGAGACCGGACCGGCAATGGTCCGTGTTCGTGCTGGTCTCCGACGGTGAGGAGGCAGGGCTGATGGGGGCGGCGGGCCTGGTCACGGATCGCGAGGTCGCGTCGCGCCTGCGGGCGTACATCAACGTCGAATCGATTGGCTCGCGCGGCACTGCGATGCTGTTCGAGACGGGTCCTGCGAACGGATGGATTACGAAAGCCTGGGCGCGCCGGGCGCCGCACCCGAGGGGCGCATCGTTCGCGGTCGAAATCTACAAGCGGCTGCCAAACGACACGGATTTCACGATCTTCGCCCGGCAGGGCATTCCGGGGTTGAACTTTGCGTCGATCGGCGACAGCTACGCCTACCACACGCCGCGCGACACCGCAGAGCGGCTGTCTCCCGCCGCACTTCGGACGACCGGCGAAAACGTCGTCGCGACGGCTGCAGCGCTCGATGCGATGGACATCACCGCCCGAAGTCGGTGGGACTCGGTGTTCTTCGACGTCGGCGCCGTCACGGCGCTGAGCTACTCGGCGATCGCCGGCTGGGCGATTGCGATCGCGTCGATTGTCCTCGGGATTGCGGCGTGGCTCCGGGCCACCGCGGGCGCGTTGCGACTCGGCGGCGGCTTCCGCTGGGCCTTCACGGCGTTCTGGGCCGCGCTCGGCGGCGCGGCGAGCGCGGCGGCCATGATAGGCGCGGCACGGGCGCTTCGTATCTCTCGCGAGGTGTATCACCCGTGGTATGCGCATCCGGATCGCCTGTTCTTCCTGCTCGTGGCGGTCGGTGCGACGGCGGCATGGGCGATGAGCCGTGCGGGCGCGTGGCTGCCGGCGCGGGTTCACGGCCTCCGGCATCCGATCGTCACCTGGAGCCTCGCGCTGCCGCTCTGGCTCGCGATGGCGGTCGCGATGCTGTGGCTTGCGCCAGGTGCGGCATTCATGTGGACGCTGCCGCTGCTCACGGCGTCGGCGTCGCTGCTGATCGCGGGGCCGGACAACGCAATCGCCGTACGCATCGCCTCCGTCGTGGCCCTTGCCGTCACGGCTACGCTGTGGCTTCGCAATGTCGTCGACCTGCTTCACTTCGTCGTCGCGATCTTCGGACGCCTTCCGATCATCACGCCGGTATACGTCTATCCGGCCATGCTGCTCGTGGGGGGCGTCATGATGGTGCCGCCGCTCGTTG
>Ga0075434_100005565_pt1 | contig 11479 bp, 9 predicted proteins | sample RhiMethybrSRZTD3_FD_75298 | JGI IMG/M metagenome (GOLD analysis project Ga0075434, IMG submission 75298) | Populus rhizosphere microbial communities from Tennessee, USA - Rhizosphere MetaG P. TD hybrid SRZTD3 | ecosystem: Host-associated > Plants > Roots > Rhizosphere > Soil | place: USA...
AAGAAGGCGAACGCCACGGCCCAGAACGCGGCACTGTACCGACGGTCGACTACGGTCGGCATTGCGTACGCATCGCTGGTCTCCACTGTGCGCATCCACCGTCGATGGTTGCTTTCGGCGAGCATGGCGCACATCGCGGCGACCTACAAACGGCGTTGGAGGGTAGCCGCACCTACGCTTGCGGTTCGTTGCGATGCGCTGCGGTGCGCGTCGCCGCAAGGCTGTAACTCGCGACCACGACGTGTGGACTTTCGGGTCATCAACGACGCCCACCGAGAGCATCCAAACGTTCCGGCGCCTTGTATCCGCATGCTGCGACTAGATGGCCGAGAGTCCGCCGTCGACGAACAGTGTGGCGCCGCGGATGTTCGCGGCGTTGTCGCTCACCAGGAACGCGACCGCGGCCACGACCGATTCCATCTCTCTCCTCCAGATTGACGGGCCTTCCCCGGCACCATCGACGTCCGTACTGGAGCCGTCATCGCGGGCAGCCCAGATCTGCGCGCCCCGGTACCTCCTCTCATGGGATTCCGGCTACCGGTAATGCGCGGCGGCCGAATCGGTGCGACGCTGGCTGCGTGCCGACTCGCTACCTGATCGTCGATGACAACGAATCGTTCCTCGAGGTTGCGCGCGCCCTCCTGGAACGAGAGGGTCTGAGTGTCGCCGCCGTCGCCTCGACCTACGCTGAAGCGCTCGATCTCATCGAGACCTTGCGTCCCGATGTCGTCCTGGCCGACATCTTCCTCGGGAAGGAGAGCGGCCTGAAGCTCGCGCGGCACCTGGCCGAAGACGGGCACGGCCAAGGCGATGCGGTGAAGGTCATCTTGATCTCCACGCACGCCGAGGCCGACCTCGCGGATCTCATCGCCGCAAGCCCGGCGGCCGGCTTCCTACCCAAGACGGAGCTGTCGGCGAAAGCGGTCCGCCGGATCGTCGACGATCGTTCGGGTTGACCGCGCTAGCGGGCGTCGAGATACGTGATCACGGCGAGAACGCGCCGCTGATCATCTTCCGTCGCCGGCAGACGAAGCTTCATGAGGATGCTGCGGACGTGCTTCTCGACCGTCCCCTCGCTGATCCAGAGCTGATGGGCAATGCCGGCGTTCGAGCGGCCCTGGGCCATGAGGCCGAGCACCTCGCGCTCGCGCGGCGAAAGGACCTCCAGTGGATCGTCGGCGCGCTGGGCCGCGACGAGCTCCTGGACGAGCGCGGGATCGACTACCGATCCTCCCTTGACGATCCGCTCCAGCGTCTGGATGAACTCGTCCACGTTCGTGACGCGACTCTTCAACAAATAGCCACTGCGCTCGCCGCTGGCCAGCAGTTCGGTCGCCCTCTCGACCTGAACGTGGGCGGTGAGAACGACGATCGCGGTCTCCGGAAGCTCTTCGCGGATCGACGCCGCTGCATCGAGCCCTTCGCTCGTGTGGGTCGGCGGCATGCGGATGTCGATGACCGCGAGATCGGGACGAAGCTCGCGGACGAGCTCGATGAGCTCGGACGGAGTGCCCGACTGGCCGACGACCTCGAAGCCGGAGCGCTCGAGCAGGCCCGCCAGTCCCTCGCGCAGAAGAACATCGTCGTCAGCCAGCACAACCCGGGTCCCGCTTGTGCTCAAGGCCTCGATTATGGGGTACCTTGAGACGATGGGCACGTACGCCCGGCTCGCGGAACCACACGCGAAGCATCGTGGCGAGCCGGGACGGCTGGCGGAGGAACAGGCGGCGCTGCGGCGGGTGGCAACGCTCGTGGCAGGCGGTGCGCCCTCGTCAGAGGTGTTCGAAGCGGTAGCCAAGGAGGTCGCCCAGGTCCTGCATCTCCGAAACGCCTCGGTCTGCCGTTATGACGACGACGGCACGGTGATGAAGGTCCTCGCGGTTGTCGGCTCGCGTCCGGATACGTTCCATCCGGGATCGCGGTGGCCGCTCGACGGACCGTCGATGGCCCGAGAAATCCTCCGGACCGGCCGACCTCAGAGAGTCGAGGACTACGCCGGTTTGCCTGGGACCCTGGCGGCCGAAGCACGCGCGGCGGGCTTCGACCGGGTTGCGGGCGCCCCGATCATCGTCGACGGCCGTGTCTGGGGAATGATCGCGACGTCGTCGCCGGACGCACCGCTACCGGACGACCTCGAGGAACGTCTCGCGGAATTCACCGAGCTCGTGGCAACCGCGATCGCCAACAGCCAGGCCCACGAGGAGCTCACGCGGCTCGCAGAGGAGCAGGCAGCGCTGCGTCGGGTGGCGACGCTGGTTGCCGCGGGCGCGCAACCGGCAGAGGTGTTCGAAGCCGTGAGCGCGGAGGTGGCCGCATTGATTGACGCGGACGGTTCCGCTCTGACGCGTTACGAGGACGACGGGAGCGTGATGGCGTTAAGCGGCTGGACGACCGAAGGCGGCTACAACTACGTCGGGAAGCGCTACCCGCTCGAAGGGACCGTATCGGGCTTGATCTTCGACAGTGGCCGGCCCGGTCGGGTCGAGAACTACGCAGAAGCTCCCGGCGAAGCGCCCAAGGCCGCCCGGGAGATGGGCTGGCAGTCGTCGGTGGGAGCTCCGATCACAGTCGACGGCCGCCTCTGGGGAGTGATGGCCGTCAGCTCGAAGAGTGAGCAGGAGCTGCCGCCCGAGACCGAGCGCCGACTGGCCGCGTTCACCGAGCTCGTCGCGACGGCGATCGCAAACAGCGAGGCACATGAGCAGCTCGCGCAGCTCGCCGACGAGCAGGCGGCGCTGCGGCGGGTCGCCACCCTCGTCGCCGAGGGAGCGACTCCGCACCGTGTGTTCGACGGCGTCCGACACGAGGTCGCACGGATGCTCAACACCCCAGTCAGCATGCTGATGCGCTACGCCAACGGCGCCGTGACCCTGGTTACAACTGCCGACGGCTTCCTTGGCCCCGCCGGGAGGAGCTGGCCCGTCGAAGGCGACAGCAGCGCCACCGCGCAAGTCTGCCGAACCGGCCTCCCAGCGCGCGCCGACTACACCCAGCCCACGCAGGGGCCGATCGCGGCCGCTGCTCGGGCCGCAGGCGGGCGGTCCGCGGTTGGCGTGCCCGTCGTCGTCGACGGAGCTCTCTGGGGCGTCGTCACCGTCGGCACGCGCGGAACCGAGCCCCTGCCGGCCGACGTCGAAGGCCGGCTGGCGAAATTCACGGAGCTCCTGGCGACGGCGATCGCAAAGAGCGAGGCGCATGAGCAGCTCGCGCAGCTCGCCGACGAACAGGCGGCGCTGCGGCGGGTCGCCACCCTCGTCGCCGAGGGAGCGACCCCGCACGATGTGTTCGATGCCGTCCGACACGAGGTCGCACGGATGTTCAAGGCCCCCCTCAGCGTGCTGCTCCGCTACGACGCAGGCACCGCGACCGTGCTTGCAACTTCCGACGGCTACCTCGGCCCAGTCGGGAGAAGCTGGTCGGTCGAGGATGACAGCAGCGCGATCGCGCGTGTCTGCCGAACCGGCTTCCCGGCGCACGCCGACTACACCCGGCCCGCGCACGGGCCGATCGCGGCCGCTGCACGGGCCGAAGGCGCGCGTTCCGCGGTCGGCGTGCCCGTCGTCGTCGACGGGACTCTCTGGGGCGTTATGGCCGTCGGCTCGCGCGAAGCCGAGCCGCTGCCCGCTGACTTCGAGGGCCGGCTGGCAAAGTTCACGGAGCTCCTCGCGATGGCAATCGCCAACGCCGAGGGTCGCGCGGAGCTCGACGCCTCACGCGCACGAATCGTCGCTACCGCCGACGCGACCCGGCGCCGGATCGAGCGCGACCTGCACGACGGCGCGCAGCAGCAGCTCGTCTCGCTGGCGCTCGAGGTGCGTGCGGCCCAGGCATCCGTGCCGAAGGAGATGAGCAAGCATCAAGATGAGCTGTCCCACATCGCCGAAGGGCTCACGATCGCCCTCGACGGGCTCCGGGAGATCGCACTTGGGCTCCATCCGGCGATACTCGCCGAGGGTGGGCTCGGTCCCGCTCTGAAGACCCTCGCGCATCGGTCGCCGATTCCTGTCGAGCTCGAAGTGCGAACGGCCGGGCGGCTGCCCGAATCCATCGAGGTAGCGGCCTATTACGTCGTCTCAGAGACGTTGACGAACGCGGCCAAGCACTCTCGCGCGTCGCGAGTGCGGGTCGAGGTCGAGGTCCGCAACCGAGCCCTTTGTATAGCCGTCGGCGACGACGGTGTCGGCGGCGCAGATGCCACCCGGGGTTCCGGCCTACTCGGCCTCAAGGACAGGGCGGACGCGATCGGTGGGACCATCAGCCTCGAGAGCCGCCAAGGCGGCGGGACGAACCTGATCGCCGAGCTACCGCTCGACAGCAGCACACGGTAGACGCGCTAATCAGGCGGCCTGGGTCGTGCGCACGGTTCATCAGGTCGACGGCCACGTCGCGGGTGAGCCGAGGGGCGTCGAGCTCGAGGGCCTCTATCTCATCCGGATCGTCGAGGTCGACGTCGACACGGCCGTCGCTCGTCGCCGAGTGCCCTTCGCGGCCTCCCGGGCGGTGGCCTCAGCTGTGTACGGGATCCCGAGTCTTTCGAGCATTTCGGCTCTTCCTCTTAGCGGATTGATGACGCGAATTCTCGAGCGCCGAGCTCGACGCCAGATAGCGCTCGACATTCGCCAAGCTCGGATCGTCGGAAAGGGTGTGCACCGCGTCGACCATTTCCTGCAGAGGAGTTCGCGTGCGCACGGCGATCCTGTCTCGTTCCATGGAAGCGGACGATCGCTGTTCGACGGCCCGCCGTCGTCGCAGTCAGCAACCAACGTGAGTACCTGCTACCTGGAAAACCGCCCGGATCGCGTTCGTGGGCAGCTTCGCGCTACCGGCTAGCCGGGCAGTCGACCTTCGCGTTTGCACGGATGCGCCGACCGAGCGGCCGGGGCGATCGTGTTGGCTGTGCACTTCGACTAGGAGGAAACATGTTTCGCGTAAGAGTGATAAGCGCGGTCAGCGCGATCTCAATCGCGGCATCGATCGCCGCACTTGCCGGAGCGGCGTCGCCGGCCAACTCATTCACCGTCACGAATCTCGTTGCGGACAGCGGGTCGTCTGCACCGAGCACGGACCCGGCCCTGATCAACGGGTGGGGGCTGTCTGCCGGCCCGACGACACCCTGGTGGGCGTCCGACAACGGCACGAATGAGTCGACGCTCTACAGCGGCACGGGTGCGAAGCAGGCGCTCACCGTAAAGGTCGCGGGCGGGCCCACAGGTACCGTCTTCAACGGTAACGCGAGCGCCTTCGTCGTGAGCCAGAACGGAGTCAGCGGCGCTGCCCGCTTCCTGTTCTCGACGCAAGCCGGCACGATTCTCGGCTGGTCGCCCACCGTCAACGCGACGACGGCGATACCGGGCGTCGATCGCTCGTCGCAGAAGGCCGTCTACAGAGGCCTCGCCACCCTGAATGGCCGCCTGTACGCCAGCGACTTCCACAACAACCGCGTCGATGTCTTCGACGCGTCGTTCAAGCCGGTCTCGCTCGCCCGCGGCTTCCGGGATCCCAAGCTCCCGAAGGGCTACGCGCCGTTCGGCATCCAGGCGTTGGGCTCCCGCATCTTCGTCACCTATGCGAAGCAGGACGCCGCCAGACGCGTCGACGTCCCCGGCGGCGGACGTGGGTACGTCGACGAATACACCCCTGACGGGAAGCTCGTCGCGCGAGCGGCTTCCGGCGGGCGCAAGAACGCACCCCCGAATGCTCCGTGGGGATTGGCGCTCGCTCCGTCGAGTTTCGGCGCCTTCTCCGGCGACCTCCTGGTCGGGAACTTCGGAGACGGCCGGATCAGTGCGTACCACGACCGCGGCAACGCCAAGTGGGGCTACGCAGGCCAGCTCCGAGGGAGTGACGGCACGCCGATCGAGATCGACGGTCTCTGGGCGATCGCATTCGGAAACGGATCCACAGCCGGTCCGACGACGTCGCTCTACTTCCTCGCAGGGCCAGGCGGGGAAACGCACGGGCTCTTCGGCTCCATCACTGCCGGCTGAGCACGCAACGAAGGACTGTTTCACGAGCCCCGGCCGGCACGCTTTGCCGGCCGGGGCTGAACGCCGAGCCGGTCAGACGAGCTTCAAGACGGCTGCGCCGCGTAGGTCGCCGGCGCGCATGTGCTGCAGCGCCTCGTTCGCTTCTTCGAGGCGAAACTCACGGCTCACGGTGCGCACCGGCACCTGTGGCACGAGGTGCATGAACTCGACGCCGTCGTGGCGAGTGAGGTTCGTGACCGAGCGGAGTGTCCGCTCGCCCCAGAGCAGCTCGTACGGGAACGACGGGATGTCACTCATGTGGATCCCGGCGCAGACGACGACTCCGCCCTTCGCGACTGCCGCCAGCGCCAGAGGGACGAGCTCCCCGACGGCCGCAAAGATGATTGCTGCGTCGAGCTCTTCCGGCGGTGCCTCGGTTGAGCTCCCCGCCCACTCCGCCCCGAGCGAGAGTGCGAAGCGCTGCCCGTCCTCGTCATCGGGGCGAGTGAAGGCAAAGACGCGACGTCCCTGCCAGCGCGCCACCTGCACGACGATGTGCGCGGACGCGCCGAACCCGTACAGACCGAGACGCTCGGCGTCGCCGGCGAGCACGAGCGAGCGATAGCCGATCAGTCCCGCACAGAGAAGCGGCGCAGCCTCCACGTCGGAGTAGGAGTCCGGGATGCTGAAGCAGTAGCGCTCGTCGGCCACTGTCTGCTCCGCGAAGCCGCCGTCGATCTGGTACCCGGTGAAGCGGGCCAGGTCGCAAAGGTTCTCTCGTCCGGAGCGGCAGAAGCGACAGGTGCCGTCCGTCCAGCCGAGCCACGGCACCCCGACGCGGTCGCCAACCGAGAATCGCGACGCACCCTCGCCGACTGCGTTCACCCTGCCCACGATCTGATGCCCGAGCACAAGCGGGAGCTTGGGGTCGCCCAGATCCCCGTCGACGATGTGAAGATCGGTTCGACAGACCGCACATGCTCGGACATCGAGGCGCAGCTCACCTCGTCTCGGCTCCGGCGCCGGTAGCTCGGTCGCCTCCAAAGGGTTCGCGGGACCGCTGAAGATCATCGCGCGCATCACGCGGCCGGACGCTACATCAGGCGGCAACCTGCTCATCGGCTGCGTCCTCGACGCGCGACCCGGGTCTCGCCTCGACCTCGACCTCCCCCGGGCCTGAGCACGATGAGCGCCCAGTTTGGAGGTAGCGCCCCCGGCATCGGCTGCGCGCGTCGGCAGCTTGCCTGGAAGCTAGGGCGCCGGCCGACTCGGCCGCAGCATCGACTCCGCGCGCTGCGACGTGACTCGAAACGAGCGGCCGTCCGGAGAGAGCGCACCTGGAGCGGCACCCAAGCCGCCGGTCGCTGTATCCGGGATCAGCTGCAGCGGAGTCGCAAGCCAGGCGCGGTGGGTGATCGTGCCGGACATGCGGTTCGCGGTTGCGGCGGCCTTGCCGAACATGACACTGCCGAAGTTGGTCAACGGGACGACCTCGCACGCGCCACTCGCCGTGCAGGCCGTCGGAGCCTCGGCGATCCACTCGGCGGACGAGACGTCGAGAGGCTGTGCGACCGTCACGGTCGTCGAGAACCGGGTCTTCCTGGTCGCGTTCTTGATGCTCATCGTCACCCTCGCTCCATTGATGAGCACGGCGGCGGTGACTCGGTCTCCAGGCCGAACCTTCATCGGCACCCGTACCTCTGCAGCCGGGACGATCTCCCACCAGACGAAGTAGGTCGCGATACCACCGCTGCTGCACTGCGCCGTTGTCCCGACCTGCTGAAGCGTGGACGAGTCTTCGTTGAAGCCGCCGATCCCAACCCAGAAGGCGGCGGCGTCGGCACGACCCTTGACGCAGCGTGCCTTCGGCTGGACCCAGCTTCCCGTCACGTCGCTGAAGGAGAGCGGTGAGCCGGACGACGGCGTTGCCTCGGCTGTAGGCGAAGTTGCTGCATAGCCGGACCAGTTCACCGTCGCCTGCGGCGATGCGTCAGCGGCAAGGCGCGGAGCGAAGGCCAACGTCTTCGCGCTGGCGCCGTCGCCGACGAGCGCGGCGCCGAGCGCCAGGCACGCGAAAACGACGCGCCCGGCAGTCACGCCGCCTTCCCGTGGCTCTCTTCTGCGCCGCGTCGACTGAAGATCGACTCGGCGCAGTCCTCGCATACCGCGGAGTGCAGTCGTGGTGGCGCCTCGAGCTCGTAAGACCGAAGCTCCCGGATGACCTGCTCCGCCTCGCACCACTCCGAGCTTCGGCGCACCCGTAGGCACAGTGAACATGTGGTCAGGTTGGTTCGCCGGTTCGTCGCCCGCGCCATTCGCCGAGGCCACAAGTGCTGAACAAGGTCGATCTCCATGGTGAGGTCCTTTCGGCCGGTGTCTCTGACAACTGCTGAGGATTCCTCTTTGTCGAGTCGGCGTCTGCACCGCCAGCCGCTATCCGGCAGTCGCCTGGACGGGAATCGGCGAATACCTGCTGGCCGGTAAGCCAGGTCCATCGCCGCCAACCGATGACGAGCGCGGCCGTGAGGGGTAGCCGCGCTCGTCTTTGTGCAGACCTTCCCGCAGGGCTCAGGTGACCTTGAGCACGCCTTTCATCCCAGCCTCGGCATGTCCCGGGATCGTGCAGAGGTACGGGTAGTTGCCGGGCTTGGCGAACGTGACCTTCAGCGTGGCGGTGGAGCCAGGGTCGATGTTGGGAGTCTGCTGGTTGTTGATGCGCAGGTTGTGGGTGATGCCGCCGTTGTTCGTGACCTTGAACGTGACGGTGCCGTGTTGAACGCTCGTCGCCGAGAGCGTGAAACGGAACTCGGTCGCGCCGACGGTCACCGTCGACGCGCTTGCGGCCTTCGCCGGCTTCTTCGCGGGCTTCTGCTCGCCCGTATGCGACTGTGCGCTGCCCGAGGAGGGCGCTGGAGCCGGCCCCAGCTTGCCGTCGAGACCGAGCAGCCAGACGTCGTCGCCGTGCGGGCTACCGCCGAGGGCGCTGCCTGCGGCGTAGAAGGCGACGACCTCCTTGCCGTCGAGCGAGAAGACGCTCGCGGTGTTGTTCGCGCCGGCCCCGGTCTGGAAGCTCCACAGTAGCTTCCCGTTCGTCGCGTTGTAGGCCTGCAGCTGTCCATTGTTCCGACCGACGAAGACGATGTTCCCCGCCGTCGTCGTCGAGCCGCTGTAGCACGAGTCGGAGAACTGCTTCTGCCACGCGATTCGGTTGGTCGCCCCGTCGATTGCCGTGAAGGTCCCGGTGGGCGCCCCCTGCGGTGCGAAGGTACTGCCCTCGTAGCTCTGGCCGGCCTCGTACGCGGCCGACTTGCCGCCGGCGAAGAGCTGGGGCTGGTTGAACCCGCACACGTAGAGGTTGCCTGTCTTGGGGTTGAAGCTCATCGGCCACCAGTTGGTACCGCCGAGGGAGCTCGGGGTCGCCAGGATGCTGCCGCCCGGGCTGAACGGTGTGAAGATCCGCCCGTCGTTGAGCAGCTTCGTGCCCTTCGGCAGCTGCGACGCGAACTGGCGGAAGGCCGCAGCCGGAACCGATTGCGGCACCGTCGCATCGCCGCGGGGGTGAGGCTGTGTCGCGGCAGTCTTCTGGGCCGGCGCCTGCGGCACGGGGCGCTCGTCGATCCCGATCAGCGGCTTGCCCGTCTTTCGGTCGAGGATGTACACCCAACCTGTCTTTCCGGCCTCTGCGATCGCCTCGCGCATGCGACCACCGACGGAGACGTCGAAGAGCACAACAGGACTGGTGGAGTCGTAGTCCCAGATGTCATGGTGGACCTCCTGGAAGTGCCAGCGGTATTTGCCGGTCTTCGCGTCGATCGCGATGATCGACGCCGAGAAGAGGTTGTCGCCCGCACGCTGGGCGGCGAAGAGGTCAGGTGCAGCGTTTCCGGTGGAGAAGTAGAGCAGGCCGAGCTTGGGGTCGACGGCCGGCGTCTGCCAGACGGGTGCGCCGCCGTGCATCCAGGAGTTGTTGTTCGCCGGCCACGTGTCGTGTCCGACCTGGCCGGGGCCCGGAATCGTGTAGAAGCGCCAGACCTCCTTGCCTGTCTTGGCACTGAAGGCTGTCAGGCGCCCACGGATCCCGAACTCTCCGCCGGAGAGGCCGGTGTACACGCGTCCGTTGTAGTAGAGGGGAGCGTTCGTGATCGTGTAACCCTGCTGATAGCGCGCGACCTGCGTCGACCACACGATGCGGCCCGTCTGCTGGTCGAGCGCGACAAGCTTCCCGTTGAGCTGGCCGAGGTAGACCTTGCCGTCGCCGAGGGCGACGCCACGGTTCGTCCAGCCGCAGCAGACCGTCTTGATCTGCTGATTCAGGTGTGCGCGGTAGGCCCACTTCCTCGCGCCGGTCTTCGCGTCGATCGCGAAGACGTCGTCGGCGCCCGTGACGATGTACATCACGTTGTCGAAGACGATCGGCTGCGCCTCGCCCGAGTACTTGCCCGCGGCGCCGGAGCGCAGATGGATGTGCCAGATCCCCTTGAGGCGGCCGACGTTCGCGGCATTGAGCTGCGTCAGCGGGGAGTAGCGCTGGTTCGAGATCGTGCCGCCGTTCGTGATCCAGTTCTTCGTCGGAAGGCTGGCGAGCTCGCTCGAAGAGAAGGCCGGAGCAGTGCTGGAACTATTGCTCTTCCCGCCGCCGCCGCAACCGGCCGCGAACACGACGCCTGCAATGACGAGGAAAGCTGTGAGTACGCTGGTTGGGAGACGTTTCATCGGTCGAGCCGTCCTTTCGATCGCGTCTGAACGTGACCGGCACAGCGTTGCCGCACCAACGTAGGCAGGGCATCGCCGGTAGCGGCCTTCAGACGGTGCCGCCTACGGCAGTTGCGCAATCCCTGCTGACGGGTAGTGGGGTTGGGTGCTGGCAGCGAAGACGAGGTCTACGCCAGGCGACATCGTTGGGGACGTGCAACACGATCCGCCTAGGAACGTGCCGCAACCGAGCTTCGCTCGCCATCCCGTTCGGGCGACAGAGCAGGAGGCTGCGCACGTGCGCGAGATCGTCAACGAAGGCGAGAGCCCCGCAACGCCTGCACTCCTCGTGGGCGTCGTCCTTGCATTCGTCGTCCCCATCGCGACGGTGCTCATGCTGCTGGCGTTCGGCGTGGCGCACTTCTCCGCATGAAGTGCGCCCGCCTCTCGCTCTCGGAGCAGCGCGTCGGCGCTTACTCAGCGAACTGTGAAGACTCCTTTCATGCCCGCAGCAGCATGTCCGGGCACGGTGCAGAGGTAGGGGTACTTGCCCTTTTTGAGCGTGACGACGAGCTTCGCCGTCTTCCCGGGATCGATCAGAGGCGTCCTCTTGCCGGCGATCTTGAAATCGTGCGACACGTGGCCGATGTTCTTGAAGACGAACGTCGCCTTGCCGGGTTTTGCGGTCTTTGACGAGAGCCTGAAGAAGAACTCCCCGCCCTTGACCTGAATCGTCGCTGCGGCGGCGGCAGCCTGTCGATCGCTCTGTGCCGGTGCGAACGGAGTTACCGCGAGTGCGCCGATCGCGAACGCCGCGAGCA
>Ga0075434_100005566_pt1 | contig 11479 bp, 12 predicted proteins | sample RhiMethybrSRZTD3_FD_75298 | JGI IMG/M metagenome (GOLD analysis project Ga0075434, IMG submission 75298) | Populus rhizosphere microbial communities from Tennessee, USA - Rhizosphere MetaG P. TD hybrid SRZTD3 | ecosystem: Host-associated > Plants > Roots > Rhizosphere > Soil | place: USA...
AGTGCGTTCAGGTCCTTCGCACGCGCCGCGCGGTACGCGGCGGCGCCGGCGTCCACGAGCATCTTCGCGTCCGTCATCCACTCGCCCTGGTCGCGCGCGCGGCCGCGCATCATGAGCACGTTGCCGGATTCACCCAGCAGGACGGCGCTGCGCTGAAGCGCCATCCATTCCTTCTCCTCCGTCGGCCCGCCGCGCGCAATCGACAGCAGCAGGTCGTTGGCGGCCGGATAGACCATGCTGGTCATCACGTCAGCCATCGTCCCGACGGGCTGAGCGGCGTCCTGTGCCTGCATCACGACCGCGCCTGTCGCCGCGAGCATCACGCCGGCCAACAGCCATCCGAGGATACGCATGACGCCTCCCTCGCTGAGAAGGTTTCCGAAGCGTGGCAAATCCTAGCACGGCGGCGGCTTGACAGTGTGGTAACGCCGACGTAAGGTGCGCGTCCATGAGTGTCAACTATCGATCGCTCGAGGAACAGCTCTCGTCTGACCTCGGCCTGACGCGGCGGCCGATCGCCATCGCCTTCAGGGATGCGCCGCCACCGGGCGTGTCCAAATTCACAGGCACGGCTCCGTCGGGATGCAGTTTCTGGCGGCTCGCGTCGGAAGGACGCACGTTCTTCACCGTGCCGTCCGATCACTACAACTGCGCCATCGGCTCGTACACGCACAACATTCCGCTGCCTGCCGAGCGCGCGCACGAGCTCGAGGACACACTCAGCTTCATGGCGAGCATCGGCTACGTGCGGATGGAGGAAGTGCCGGGTATTCCCGTGCTGCCGAAAACGCCCGGCGCGGTGATCTACGCGCCGCTCGCCGATACGCCTGTCGACCCCGACGTCGTCATGTTCTCGGGACCTGCTGCCCGCATCATGCTGCTGCAGGAAGCGGCCATCGCGGCCGGCCTCACCTCCAGCGTGAACACGTTCGGCCGCCCGACGTGCATGGCGCTGCCGGCCTCGCTGGCCACCGGCATCGTGATGAGCACCGGCTGCGTCGGCAATCGGGTGTATACCGGTGTCGAAGAAGGCGAGCTGTACGCCGCCGTGCCCGGCAAGGATGTCGTGAAGCTGGCAAAGAGCGGCGCGACGGTCAGGTCGGCGAACGCAACGCTGGAGGAGTATCACACGGCGCGGCGCCAGCAGCTGATGATGGAACCAGCCTGACGGCCCGGGCCGATCTACGCTCGCGAATTACTTCGCGCCGGTCGGCTTCGCGAACACCTTCGGATCGACCGCCACGTTCGGGCTGATGGTGTTCACCTTGATCGTCATCTGCATGTAGGTCTGGCTGACCGTCCACGTGAACGGCATCTTCACGCCGGCCACGTCGCGGTAATCGTCGTAGTTGATTTCGGTCGGCACCGGGCCTACAGGCGTCGCATTCCACCGAACAAGTCGCACGAGCAGTCCGGACTTGGTGTCGAAGTAGAGATTCACGGGCAGCAGCGGCGGGTTGGCGCCCTGTACGATCATCACTGGCTTGTCGTCGATCGCGGTACGCCCGACCTTCCATCCCTTGAAGGCATCCTTGATGCCCGCCGGAAACGCGACGAGCGCTTCCAGCCGGTAGCGATCGAGGTTGCCGCTCGTCAGCGTCTCGGGCGCCGGCGCATCCGGCCCGATCCACCATCCGCTTTTGCCGTCGAACACGCGATAGCTGTCGCCATCCGGCATGTGGATGATCCACGTGCGCTGATTTGGCGCCTTGGCGTAGATGTCGACGGGTATTTCCTTGTGATCCGTGTCGAAGCCTGAATACGTGCCCCTGGCCGTGAAGCTCGTCAGCTTTGCCAGTTGCGCACTGCCGCCGAGCGCCTGCAGGTACTTGTCGAGGATTTCGGCAGCGGCGGGCCGTGTCTCCGGCGGAAAGTTGATGACGTTCGGATCGTCTTCCGGTTCTCCGTATTGAAGCGCCAGCTTCGGAGAGTTGACAGGCGTGTTGCTGCCGCGATGACACGTGTAGCACGTCACCATCGGACGTCCACCGAAGTTGGCGGCGTTGATGCCGTTCATCATGGCGATCATCTGGCGTGCCCGGCGGATTCTCGGTGTGTCATCGCCGAACGCTTCGTGCCTGAAGACCGCCTCTTTGGAGTGGCAGAAGGTGCAGTCCTCGCCCATGGAGGAAGCAAACATCCCCATCACGTCGAAAAACGTGTCGATCGGAATCCCCTTGAGCACCTGGATGTTCCGGAACAGCTGCTCCGTCACGAGCGGCGGCTGGGCCGGCGCGGGCTGCTGCGCGGACGCGCGAACCAACGTCACGGCCAGAAGGCCGGCGATAGCCGCGATTCTCATAGCGAGCGTATGGTAGCATCCGCTCACAAGGAGGCGACATGCGCGTAATGGTGGCGTTGGCAACGGTCTCCACAGGAATTCTTTTCGCCGGCATATCGCTCCAGGCACACCATTCGTTCTCCGCGACTTACGACGGCAACAAGCCCATCACGCTGCGCGGCACCATCGTCAAGATGGGATGGCAGAATCCGCATGCGCACCTGTACGTCGACGTCAAGAATCCGGACGGCAAAGTGGTGACGTGGGAAGTCGAAAGCGCGGGACCGACGACTTTGATGAAGCAGGGATTGCGGAAGGAGGACTTCGTCGGCGCGGAAGTCATCATCAAGGGGTTCCTGGCGAAAGACGGAACGCCCACAGTCAACGCGAGCAGCTTTACGCTGGTCGAGTCGAAGAAAGAGTTCGTCAACGACGAAAAGACCCCGTAGCGCGGGGAGACCAGCCATGAGGCGATGGACCGTCGCGGCCGGCATAGGGTTCGCGTTGATGCTCGGCGCGCGGGCGATCTCGCTCGCGCAGACCGCGCCGGATTTCTCCGGCATGTGGCGGCTCAATCAGGCCAAGAGCAGCCGCGCGGTTGTCGGCAACACGCCGGACATCCAGTTTGCCAGTCAGCTCGAGGTCAGGCAGACGCCGACGGACATCTCCGTGACCGCCACGAGCGTGCGGCAGCGGCCAGTGTCCGCCACCTACAAGCTCGATGGCAGCAAGGTGAACGTGCAGGCGCCGGAAGGGATCACCGAGACCGGCCAGGCGACGCTGAACGGCTCGAATCTCGTCATCACGTCTCGCCGCTCTTTCTCGTCGCCGGCCGGCGATGTAGTCGTTGACTTCAAGGAGGTGTGGACGGTCAACGGCAGCGAGCTGACGGTCGAGAAGACACGCACGCAGGTCGGAGATACACCAAGCACCCAGAAAGCCGTCTACGACAAGTTGTAGGGGGGTTGAATGCCTCGTCGCGTCCTCACGTGGTTGATCGCTGCGGCCGCTGTTGCGGCGACCGCGCAGGCACAGGCGCCTGCGCGTCGTCCGCCCGATCTGCAGGGTGTCTGGCGCGCGTGGAATCTCGCGAAATACGACCTCGAGGACCACGGCAGCAAGCCCGGCGTGCCCGCGGGCCGCGGCTTCGTCGTTGATCCGGCCGACGGGAGGATTCCCTATAAGCCTGAAGCGCTCGCGAAACGCGCGAAGAACTACGAAGGAACGAAGACGCTGGATCCGGTCAAGAGTACCGACCCGTTCGTGAAGTGTTATCTCCCCGGCATTCCGCGGATGACGTATCTCGGCTGGCCGTTCCAAATCATTCAGACGCCCGACGAGGTCACGTTCGCGTACGAGTGGGCACACAAGAAGCGCGTCGTGCCGATCAACAGCAAGGTCCCGGTGCCGACCGACGACGGCGGCGCCTGGATGGGATACGCGCGCGGGCACTACGACGGCAACTCGCTCGTCGTCAACGTGACGAACTTCAATCCGTACACCTGGTTCGACATGGCGGGCAATTACCACAGCGATGCGCTGCAGGTGGTCGAGCGCTACACGCCGGTCAACATGGACACGCTGCAGTACGAGGCCACGATGACCGATCCGAAGGTGTTCACGCGGCCGTGGACGATTCGAATGACGCTCCAGCGGCAGAAAGACATCGGCCTGCTCGACTACGAGTGCACGGCCATGCTCGACGATCTCGGCATCGACCACACGTGGCCGAGAGACTTCGACGAGGAAAAGTGAGCATGCGACCCCGCATCCTGTTGGCCGTGGCGATGCTCGTCGCCACATCGGTTCCGATGGCCGGGCAGCTCGGACGTCCAGGCGGACTGGCTGGCGTCGACAGCACCGAGGGCGCCGCCGCGACCAAGGCAGGACCGATCCCGCGGAGGCCCGACGGGCATCCTGACTTGACCGGTACGTGGAACGGATCGCCGGGTGGCGTCACGCACACCGTCATCCTCGAGGACCATCCTCCTGGCTTCGGCGTGCTCGGCGGCAAGAGCCTCATCATCGATCCGAAGGACGGCGTCATTCCCTATCTGCCGTGGGCGCTCGAGGAGCGCGACCGCCGCCGAGACGATGCGAACGGCTACGAGGATCAGGTCGGCCACTGCGAGTTCTACGACATCGGCCGCGTCCACCAGTTCACGCAGGAATACATGTTCTCGGGGAACACCTTCATCATCAACGCGACGCAGCACATCACGCGCATCGTGCCGATGGACGGCCGGCCGCACCTGCCGTCAGGCATCCGCCTCTGGCTCGGCGACCCCGTCGGCCACTGGGAGGGCGACACGCTGGTCGTCGACAGCACGAACTTCAACGATCGGACGCGCATGTCGCTCGGTGGTGACTTCCACGGCGCCGACGCCCACATCGTCGAGCGATTTCAGATGCTCGACGCAAATACGATCAAGTGGACGATGACGATCGACAACCCGAAGGTGTTCTCGCGTCCGTGGACGATGACGTCGCCGGCGCCGATGAAGCGCATCAAGCCGGTTCCCGATTTCGACATCGAGGACACCTGCCATGAAGGGAACGTCGATCTCGTGCACCTGAAGAACACGTACTTCCAGGCGCATGGGAAAGACGCGAAGCCGAAGTACGGCACCGACACCGACATCAGGAGATGATGATGCGCAGAGCACTCTTCGGCGTGGCGCTGCTCACCGCGACGGTTGTCGCCGCCCAGAACCTGCCCGAAGCGCCGCCGATCGGCTTCTTCGGCAGCTACCGCGTCGCGGCGGACAAGATGGATCCGTCGAAGCTGCCCATCATCGGCGCATGGCGGATCAATTTCAATAAGTCGGATCCGGCGCTGAAAGCGCAGAACCGCTTCAAGGACAGCGGCACGGTGATCTATACGGCGGAGAACGGCGGCATCAAGCAGGAGGTTTTCCTCTACTGGCCACCGACCAAGGCCGACTACAAGCACACTTTCACGGACGATGCGCGCGAGTTCTTCTTCAAGCTCGATGGGAAGAACATCTATCCGAACCCGCAGGGTCCGAACGGACTGGGCCAGACCGTGGCAATGTGGCTGGTCGATCGCAACACGCTGTTTCGCGAGCGCGCGACCAAGGGCGTCGTCGACGAATGGGTGCTGTACCGCGTTTCGCCTGACGGCAACACCCTGACGTGGACCAGCTTCAATGGCGGCCCCGGGAACAGCGGTCACAACGTCTGGGACCGCATCCCGATGCCGCAGCGCTGATTTGCGTTCAAAGGGTTCAATAGGTATCCCGTGCTAATATTCGCGCCAAATTGGACCGAAGGAGGACCATCGTGAGATATGCGGTTGCCGTGGCCGGCTTCATCGTCTTTACCTCCTTCGCGGCCGCGTCTCTTCAGGCCCACCACTCCCCTTCGGCGATCTTCGACATGACGAAGCACGTCGCGATCACCGGCACGCTCACTCGCGTGGACTGGGTCAATCCGCACATCGTGCTGATGATGGAGGCGAAGGGCGAAGGCGGCAAAGTCGACCAGTGGAAGTTCGAGAGCAACCCGCCGTCCTGGTACAAGAGCGTCGGCCTGGCGCGCGCGGACTTCGCCAAAGCCATCGGGCAGACCATCACGGTCAGCGCCGTCAAGGCGCGCGATGGCTCGCTCTACGGCTACATGGACAAGATCAAGCTGCCCGACGGGACGTCTTACGAGCTGCTCAACGGCAGCGAGGCGAAATGAGGCCGACGATGAAGAAGACACTTCTTGCTGTTCTCGCATCCGCGGTCGTTGCGCAGGGCCTCGTGCTCGCGCAGCAGGCGCGGCATCCAGACCTCACCGGCGTCTGGAGCTACGCGATCGATCGCGCACCCGCCGCGCTCAAGAAAGAAGTCAACGGCCAGGTCGTGATTCAAAAGATCGACCAGAGCGCGCGGCACGGTGACGCCAGCACGGTGAAAGGCGTCCAGCCGTCGACGCCGCGACCCACCTATAAGCCCGAGTATCTGGCGAAGGTGAAGGACCTGGCGGACCACGAGAGCCGCACGGACCCGGTGTTCTACTGCGGGAAACCTGGCGTTCCGCGGATAGGTCCGCCTCGGAAGATCGTGCAGCTTCCGAAGGAGACGATCTTCTTGTATGAAGACATCTCGGGCGATCCCTATCGCGTCATCCCGACCGACGGCCGCCCGCATCGGCAGTATCCGAACCCCTCCGCGTACGGCGACTCGATCGGCAAGTGGGACGGTGAGGTGTTCGTCGTGGACGTCACCGGCTTCGGCGACGACACGTGGTTCGGCGAGGACGGGTATTTCCACACCGACGCGATGCATGTCGTCGAGCGGATCTGGAAGGACGGCGACAACCTTGTGTGGCAGGCAACGGTCGAGGAACCGAAGGTGCTCGCCAAACCGTGGGTGATGCCGGCGCGGCTCCTCAAGCCGTCAAGCGACTCGCTCGAGGAATCCCCCAGGTGTGTCGAGAGCGACGGCGGACGGCTGCTGAACGACGACCATCACCTTCAACGATAGGAACTCTTGCTCCAAAGAGTTCGTCGTTTGCACATCCCGTAAGGCGGGCAGGCGCGCGGCGTTGATTTGATCGCCGCGCTGCCGTGCTAACATCCGCCGCGTCCATCCCAAGGCACCGCGGAAGGAGCAAGCCATGCCACACCAGGATCTGGTGTTCTATGTCCTGCTGGGCTTTTTCATCCTGATAGGACTCGGATCCATCGGCGTCCTTTTCAACCTCGTCAAAGCCTCACCGGAATTCAAGCGTTGGGCCTCGCGCGGCTTCGCGGCCGGAACGACCAGCGTCATTTTCGGTTTGTTCAAGGTGTTCGAGCCCGCGGCTGCTCCGCCACCGACGGCCGTGGCGGCTCTAACTCCCATTCACGTCACACTGGATGCTCCCGCTGTGAGGGCGCCCTTCAAAGGCGGCAAGTTCGAATACATCGAGACGAAGGCGAACGGCACCGACACGGTGGTGCACAAGGGCGATCTCAACCCCGTGCTCCTTCCCGGCGGCTGGGAAGTGGTGTTGCCCGGCGAAGCCGCCGGCCACGCAACGGCACTGCACCTGCAGGATCGCGACGGCGGCTGGTGGCAAACGGTGACGTTTTATCCGAACTACATGAAACAGGTCGTCGAGTCAGGGAAAGAGTTCGCCGAGTTGCGTGACGACTCGTGGCGCGTTCCCGGCGTCGCGGTGCTCGCCGCCGCTGAACCTGGAGCTGCGGCCGGAGAGGTGTCGGGTGCCAGGTTCACGAACTACGCGAAGCGGATAGAAGATCGCTATCAGCGGGCCTTCTATCAATGGCGCGTGTTCGTCGATGAGCCGGCGTCGTTATTGGCGAGTATTGAGCAGGTCGACTATGTGCTCCACCCGACGTTCCCGGAACCGTTCCAGACCACACGCGATCGGAACAACAAGTTCGCTATTGAAGGTGAGGGGTGGGGCGGCTTCAACGTTCTGATCACCGTCCACTACACGAACGGCACCTCGACGAAATCGACCTACTATCTCGATCTGGCGAAGGAGTGGCCTGCCGAACCAGCGAGAGCCGCCGCTGTTTCCGGAACCCAGTTGAAGCTCGAAAGCATTCAGGTCATGCAGGACGGATCGACCGGGTCCACGTCGTGGTCGTTCGATGTGCTTCTCGACGGGAAAATCGCACTCCGTCTGCCGAGCAAGGCGTACGACGACACCAAGAGCGGCACGCGCCGCGCGCAGTATCCCGCCGAACCAAATCGGTCGGTGGTCGGGACGAAGATCGCGCCCGGCCGGATGGCGCGCCTCGAGGTGCGTGGACGGCGCACCAACGCGGGCGATACGGCCACAGGAGAAGCCACCGTGGCGGCAAACGCAGGGCGCATCACCGTTACGGTTGCCAACAAGGATCCCAGGAAAGGCTCGTTCGTCTTCTACTTCGCGGCGGCGTCTTCCTGACCCATCACCTTCAGCGGTACTCGACATGGAGACGCGGCGCCGGCCGGCGCCGTGTCAGACAAATCACGACATCCGGCGGATGTCACTGTCGAATCCCTGAAACGGATTGACAGGCATCCGTCCTGTCCCTATAACTAGCGCCAACCTACCCACATCCAGTCGAAACGACGCGCGGGGGGTTCTGTAAGGCGGAACGCTCGCAAACGTTATTTCCGCGTGTACCGCCCCGGGGCGCGGCAGTCACAGGAGCGTTGTCATGAACGTCCACCATCGTGTGGCGACACGGCATTCTGGTCGGCGAACCGTGCTCATCACCGTCTGTACGAGTGCAGCCGTATTGAGTCTCACGCAATTGGCAGCCGCGCAGCTGAAGGACCCTGCGAAACAGGCAGCCGCAGTTTCGCGTCGGGCGGCTTCATCGCCCGCACCGCCCGAAAAACCTGAGGACATTCGGGCACACGAGGCGCTGCAGCTCGAGGCGGAAGCAAATGCACAGGCGGGTCGATGGGAACAGGCCGCGAAGAACTACCTCGAGCTATTCAAACAGGCCGCAGATCCCAAGATGAGAGCGGCAGCGCGAACCGACTACCTCAAGGCTGCCGCGCATGCGTTTCAAGATCCGAAGGAAGACAGGGCACGGTTCCTCGCCGCCGAAACTGAACTGCGAGCCGGCCGCTGGAGCACGGCTGCGGAGAAGTACCTCGAGGCGCTCACCAAGGCATCGGACGATGGCGCAAAGCAGAAAGCGGCAGATGGCTACAACCGTGCTGCACAGGTCATCATCACGCCGTGGTGGCGCTGGGGGACGTACCTCCCGCCGGTCTGGTGGGTGCACAACCATCCAACAGAGGCGGGGCTGCTCCTCGTAGCCGTGATCGTCGTAATGGTTGGTCCATTGTTCTTCACTGGTGCTCCGATAACCGACCGGTTGTTCAGGCAGCTTCCACCGTTGATCCGACCAAAGTTCAGCGGCCGGGCAACTATTCTCGCCGCTGCGATGCTGACGGACAACGCACCGGCGAAACTGTTTGCAGCGCAGATGCCGCATTGCGCCATCGAAGTGCGGCGTCGGTGGACACGGGTCGGCGTGAGCTTTCTTTCCGGGACGACTACGTTGCTGTCCGTCCCGGGAACGCTGGCGGATCAAATCGCCGCGGACATTCCCAATATCAAGGGGATTAACGTCGGAGCCTGGGCGAAGTGGCTCCTGCAGGTCCGACAATACTTTTCATGGCGAGTGGAGTCGCAGGTGGGGTTCGCGCCTGACAGTGCGGCCGCGCAGAGCGGAGGGCGTATGCGTGCGTACGCCACCCTGCGGTGGGCGTGGTTCACGTACGACAGTTACGGCGTGGCGCCTCGCGCGCGGCATCCCCTGGATTTTGAAAGAGCGTCATACGCGATAGCGGCGCGCGTGCTCGGCGCCGCTCAGCCTAAGAGGTCCGCATAATGCGTACGTCGACAGCGTCAACGGCCGCTGCGCAAACCGTCCGCGGATTCTCGGATGCGGAAAGTTTCGGGCTGTTCATGGAAGCGATCCGCGAGCTGCAGATGTACGAAGATGAAGCGGCGAAATCGAAGTCGGACCCGGCACTGCTGAACGACCACCTCGACGAGGCGGTCGACGCGCTCGAGTTGTGCCACCGTGTCTTTCCCGATGATCTACTGCCGCGGTATTTTCTCGGGATCGCGTTGACAATTCAGAATCAGCGCCTGTACGCGCAGCTTCTGCGCAACCGCCCGGAAATGGCGACGCGCGCGGCGGCGGCGATCGGACCACTGCCCGAGAAACCCTGGCCCCTCCTCGACCGTGCGCAGGATTGTTTCGACAACGCTCGGGGTGATTACACCGGCATCCCCGAACTCGAACACTCAGCGATGCTCAACGCCGCCAACGTGTGGATGCGTCTGGGGCGCAAGGAGGATTACGACAAGGCGGTCGGCATTCTGAAGACGTTGACGGAATCAACCGCGAAGCATCAGTCGGGTGCACCACCTCCGAAACTGACGTGGCTTCGGCGCCTTGAGTCAGCCCTGGCGGCAGCGCTCGCCGGATCAGAGCCCGATGATGAAGCGGTTGGCTTTGAGTTGAACGTGAGGATTCTTCGCGCGGCGGCGGAGCACATGCGAGCCTTACGAGAGCACGCGTCCCGGCCACGCTCTGTCGCCGATACCGACACCGAGCTCACGCACTGTCGCAACCTTGCAGCGAACATCCGCGACCCCATCGCGCGTCACGACGTGATGGCGGACGCGCTTACCAAGCGGGGTATGGTCAAGTACTTCTCAGCTGTGATCGATAAGGAGGCCTTCGATCAGGGATTGCTTGCGCAGGCGGAACAGCATCTCGTCGAGGCGTTGCAGCACAAACCGACCTGGATTCCCGCCCGGACGTACCTTGCGCAGGTCTACCAGGCCCAGAGCAGATTGGACAAAGCTGCCGAGGAGCTCGATGCGATTCTGGGCAAGCCGGATACCGTGCCCGACAAGGCTGCGGCGCCGCCCACGTTTAACGTTCCGGAATAGACGTCCACTCCTGAACAGCTTCGCGAATCGCCTGCGCGACGATGCGTTTGAACGCGTCGTCGTGCAGCGCGTCATTGTCGGGTGACGGCGTGTCCACGTAGGCGATTTCGACGATGACGGCCGGACGCGAGGCGAGGCGCGTCTCCCCCTTGCAGCCGTCACACGAGCGGAGGCCGCGGTCCGTCCAGTTGGCGTTGTAACGCGCGCGGATCGCCGACACGATGTGCCGATTCGCGATCTCTGCAAGGCGGCGGCTCTCGTCCTGCCATCCGTTCGTCTCGTCGTACCAGGTTTCCGTACCGGTCTCCTGCCCCCCGTTGTTGTGAATGGACACGACCGCAGTGGCATCGATCCAGTTCGCGTAGAACGGGCGCGCGTTGATGTCGCGGGCGTAATCGTCGATGCCATAGTTCCAGACGTCTTCGGGTGTGCCGAGCGTCTGGATAAAATACCTGGCCGCTTCCTGCCACCGCGGACTCCCCGAAGGACCCGCCGTTGCGTCCCGCTCGGGATAGCGCGCCATTTGCGCGTTGAGGTTTGCGGCGAGGAGCTCGTCGCGCACGTAGCGCGCAATGTCCCAGTTCACCAGGTCTTCCACAATGCCGGCAATGCGGGGACGCTGCAGGTGCCAGGACGCCAGGGTTTCATCCCAGTACAGGCCGTGGCCGGGGCTGATGAGCACAGTTCCTCCGTCGGCGAGTGACCGCCGGCGTCCCGCCATCCTGGGCGTCACACGCGGAAGGAATCGATCGAGCGGCAGACCGT
>Ga0075434_100005575_pt1 | contig 11469 bp, 9 predicted proteins | sample RhiMethybrSRZTD3_FD_75298 | JGI IMG/M metagenome (GOLD analysis project Ga0075434, IMG submission 75298) | Populus rhizosphere microbial communities from Tennessee, USA - Rhizosphere MetaG P. TD hybrid SRZTD3 | ecosystem: Host-associated > Plants > Roots > Rhizosphere > Soil | place: USA...
GCCGTCCACGACAAGATCGAGTCCCAGGTCAAGACCGTCCAGGCGAAGCTGGACGCGCTGAAGGCCAAGGCCGAAGCGGCCAAGGCGATTGCCGAGATCAAGTCGATCGCAGATCTCGTCGTGAAGAAACAAGCGATCGATCGGAAGCTGAGCGAGCTCAAGAAGTCGGGTGAGACCACGTACGAGCAGGCAAAGGCCGACATCGAGTCCCGCGTCGCGGACCTCGAGAAGTCGATGCAGGCGATCGAAGCGAAGTTCAAGGCTGCCTAGACAGCCAGGAGACTGTCATGCCATCACAGACAATGACCGCGGTATTCGAGACGGACGGCGACAGCGCCAGGAGCTACCGCGGATGGGTCATCTTCGCCGGCATCACGTCGTTGGTGCTGGGAGTAGCGGCCGTGATTTACAACGGCACCGCGACAATCGCCTCGGTGGTCCTGTTCGGCTGGCTGCTGATGTTCGCCGGCGCGTTGCAGATCGTGCACGCGTTTCAGGTCCGCACCTGGAGCGGGTTCTTTCTCTATCTGCTCGACGGGATCATCCGCGCCACCGTGGGAACGTTGATGGTGATCTATCCAAATTCGGGGGCGCAGGCGCTGACGCTGCTCCTGAGCTTCTATTTCGTCGTCGCGGGCGGGTTCAGGACGATCGGATCGAGCGTCCTGCAATTCCCGGGTTGGGGATGGAGCGTGGCGTCAGGGCTGATCTCGGTGGCGCTCGGGGTGATGCTCGCCATGCAGTGGCCGGCGTCCGGGCAGTGGTTCATCGGCTTCGCGGTCGGCCTCGATCTGATTCTGTACGGATGGGCGCTGCTGATGTTTGCCGCGGCGGTGAAGAAGCTGTCGCCGTCGTACGCGTAGAAATGGAGAAGTCTGTTATGAAGCCAGCAAAACGGAGCATCCTCGTCGCCGTGGCCGCCCTCGCGGTCGTCGTCGCGGCGACGCGCACGCCCGCCGCGCGTTCCGACGAGTCGCGGGAGAAGAAGGTCAAGGAAGCGGCCGAGCAGTCCACCAAGGCCGCAAAGGCGTTCGACGAAATCATGCAGGTGCCGGACAAGGCCATCCCGCGCGAACTGCTGTCGCGTGCGAAAGCCGTCGCCGTATTTCCACACGTGATCAAGGTGGCCGTCACCGTCGGCGGCGAAGGCGGACGCGGCGTCGTCAGCCGACAGACCGCCGCCGGATGGGGCAATCCGGTGTTCATTCGCGGAGGGGGCGGCAGCTTCGGCGCGCAAATCGGTGCGTCGTCGACGGATTACTTCCTGCTGCTCATGAACGACGAGAGCGTGGAAGGCTTGATGAAGGACAAGTTCGAGCTCGGCGGCGAAGCCGCGGTCGCCGCGGGGCCGGTGGGCCGCAACGCCGGCGCGGGAACCGACGCGCTGATGCACGCGGCGATCCTGTCCTACTCGCGCAGCCGGGGACTCTTTGCCGGCGTCAACGTGAAAGGCGTTGTCCTTCGGCCCGAAGACGATCTGAACCTGGCCGTCTACAATCACACCGCTGGCGAGCTGCTCAGCGACCCGGTCGCGACTGCGAGTCCATCCGAGGGCCTGAAATCCTTTCCAAACACGCTTGCGCGCTACACGACCAAATCGAGCGACGATCAGTGAGAAGGTACGAGCAGAACTCTTCCCGCGCGGCGAGAAGTGTTCTGCTTCGAGGTTGACGAGATGATGTCTGAATCCCGAAGTGACGAGATGATGCAGCGCGCCATCGACGAATGCGAGAGCTGTCGCGACGTCTGCCTGCGGGCGATCGTGCACTGTCTCCACCGTGGCGGAAGCCACGCCGAGGAGGCTCACATCACGGCGCTGCTCGATTGCGTCGATATGTGCGCAACCAGCGCCACGTTCATGCTGCGGGATTCGACGTTCCATCGACGCATCTGTGAGGTCTGCGCCGACATCTGTGATGCGTGTGCGGCGAGCTGCGAAGAATTTCCGGACGACGACGTGATGCGCCGATGCGCAGAGGAATGCCGCCGCTGCGCGGAATCGTGCCGACAGATGGCCGGGGTGTTGAGGTGAGAGGTGAGACCCTACGACGCGCAGCGCCTGAGCCTCATGGCTTTACAGACATCCGAGGGTCAGGCGTCGTCGCACGCGATCGTTTGCGCGCTGGCGCTCTACCTCGATTTTACGAACCTCTTTCTCTTCCTGCTGCGGTTCACCGGGAATCGGCGAGAATAGTGAAGAGAAAGGGGCAGGTGTGACCCCGCAAGACCCGCAACCGCCTCCGAGCCCGGCGCGCGAAGATCCACCATCCAACTCGCCCGCCCGGCATCCACCGCAACGACCGTGGCGCACGGAAGGTCTTCCGAAGGGCGAACCGTCCAAGCCGAGGCCGCGGTGGGTCACCGCGGCGGTCTGGGTCGTCGGATACCTTCTGCTGTTTGGCGTGCTGACGCTCCAGGATCGAATGTCGGGACCGCAGCCCGTGCCGTACACGGAGTTCAAGCGTCAGGTTGCCGACAAGAACGTGCAGGAGCTGTTTGCCCGCGGTGACTCAATCGAAGGGCAGCTGAAGAAAGCCGCGCCACTGCCCGGCCAGCAGAATCGCACCTATCAACAGTTCACGACCGAGCGGCCGACGTTCGCGAGCGACGATCTGCTGGCGGAGTTGACGAACGGCGGCGCCACCGTTCGTGCGACACCGCTGGTCCAGCAGCGTGGCTTCTTCACCAACCTGCTCATCTCGTTCGGCCCGATTCTCCTGCTCGTGGCCTTCTACGTCTGGATGTTCAGGCGCCAGCAGGGCGCGTTGGGTGGACTGCTGAGGGGCAACCGGCAGAATCGCGTCGATCCCGAGTCGGTCCGCGTCACGTTCGCCGACGTCGCCGGCATCGACGAGGTGGAGGCGGAGATCAACGAGGTCGTCGACTTCCTGAAAGATCCCGAAAAGTATCGCCGTCTGGGAGCCCGCGCTCCGAAGGGTGTGCTACTGGTTGGGGCTCCGGGAACCGGCAAGACCCTGCTCGCCCGGGCCACCGCGGGCGAAGCGAAGGTCCCCTTCTTCAGCGCGAGCGCGTCGGAGTTCATCGAGATGATCGTCGGCGTCGGCGCCAGCCGCGTCCGCGAGCTCTTCGCGGAGGCGCGGAAGGTCGCGCCCGCGATCATCTTCATCGACGAAATCGACACGATCGGCCGGACGCGCGGAGCTGCTCAATCGTTCGGCGGGCACGACGAGCGCGAACAGACTCTGAATCAGATCCTCACCGAGATGGACGGCTTCTCGGGCCAGGAGGGCGTGGTCGTCCTGGCCGCCACCAACCGGCCGGACGTCCTCGACCCGGCGCTGTTGCGACCGGGACGGTTCGATCGCCAGATCGTGGTCCACGCACCCGATCGCCAGGGTCGCGTCGAGATCCTGAAAGTCCATACGCGGAAGGTTCCTCTTGCACCGGATGTCGATCTCGATCGGCTGGCGGCATCGACTCCCGGCATGACTGGCGCCGACCTCGCGAACCTCGTCAACGAGGCCGCGCTTCTGGCGGCGCGCCGCAGTCAGGACGTCGTGCATCAGCGCGATCTGACGGATGCGCTCGAAAAGGTCCAACTCGGCACCGCGCGGCACGTGGTGATTCCCGAAGCGCAGCGGCGCCGCACGGCGTACCACGAAGCCGGTCACGCGCTGATCGGCATGTTGCAGCCCGGCGCCGATCCGGTGCGCAAGGTCTCGATCATTCCACGCGGCCGTGCGTTGGGCGTCACGTTGTCCACACCGGAATCCGATCGCTACGGCTACGATGCCAACTACCTTCGCGGCCGGATCGTTGGTGCGCTCGGAGGCATGGCCGCAGAGCAGGAAGTCTTCGACATCGTGACAACCGGAGCCGAGAGCGATCTCGAGATGGTGACGCGCATTGCTCGTTCGATGGTCGGTCGATGGGGGATGTCCGAGCGCATCGGGACGCTTTCCGTGCTGCCGGCGGAGGGCGATCCCCGTCTGGCCGGAATCTCTGAAGGCCTCCTCGACGCCGTGGACGAAGAGGTTCGGCGCATCACCGACGAGTGTTACGGGGAAGCGCGGCGGCTGATCAGAGAGAATCGCAGCAGGCTCGATGCGATCGTCGCTCAGCTCCTCGTCCACGAGAGCCTCGACGAGCCTGAGATTTACGCGGCGGCTGGGATTCCGCGCCCGCCAGACACGCAGCCACCGGCGCCCGTGCTCGCGCAACCGGTGGCGGCGGGCTGACGGGCTTAAGTCACACAAACGACTCGCCCCGGCGACGGCGTCCCTGTCAGGAACCTCTTCCTCTTCCTGCTGCGGTTCACCACGAATCGGCGAGAGTGACGGAGAGGACGCTCGTCCTTCGTGCGCGAGAGGACTACCGTTCGCTCCAGCGTGCGGCGCTCGGCGTGATGCCGACGAGCCGGCGAAAGTGTCTGGCGAAATGACTGTGATCGGAGAACCCGACGGCCAGTGCGATTTCCGATAACGGTCGATCCGTCTTTCTGAGCATCTCCCGCGCGCGGTCGATGCGCCGCCGGAGGATGTAGCTGTGCGGCGGCTCGCCGACCGACTGGCGAAAGGCTCGCGCAAAATGATGGACCGACAGGCCGGCGGTCCCAGCCAGGACCTCGAGTCCGATGCTCTCGTCAAGATGCGAATCGACGTACTCGCGAACCCGTCGCGTGAGCGCCGGCGGCAGGCCGCCGCGGTTGCGCGTCGCTGCCGTCGGCTGCGGCAAGTCGTACAGCAGCGCAATACGCGGCCGCGCGTGTAACGACGCGCCACTTCGTCGCACGGTGCTGTCGGGAGCCGTAATCAACGCATGCCACGTCGAAGCGCCGTCGCCGCGCGTCAGATACACGGGAACATCATCTTCGTGACCGCGCGGCAGCGGCACCTTTCCGTCGAACAGCGTTTCGAAGGCCACTCGACGCGACACATCATCGTCATTCAGGCCGAGCACCGAGCGTGCGACGCGATCAGCGCCGATGATGCGTCGATCGTCATCGAGCGCAACGAGCAGCGCGGACGCACTGTCGTCGCGTGAAACCGCGGCGACTATCCATCCCCGATGAAAGGCGTCGCGAAAGAGCCGTTCTTCGATTTCACGGGCCGCTGTGATCGTCGCCGCGAGCGTCAGGGCGTGAGCATGATCTGATACCTCAGGAGCTATCGATGAACAGTCCAACACCGCTACGAGTCGAGCGGTGGCGTCGAACACGGGCGCGCCGGCGCAGCTCAGTCCGGCATGTCGCGACCTGAAGTGCTGGTCGCGATGAACGCTGATCGGGCGCTGTTCGACGATGCACGTGCCGATACCGTTCGTGCCTTCGATCTGCTCTGACCAGACCCCGCCAAGCCACACGCCCCAGTACTTGAACTGGTCCGCCATCGCCTGGTTGCCCCGATGGTGGAGAGCGATCCCCTCGCTGTTGCAGAGCAGGACGACGTAGCCTAGCTGCCGCACGATGGCATAGAGACGATCGATCTCCTCGTGTGCGAGCGGGAGGATCGTGTCGAAGACCTCGCGACGGTCCGCGAGCTCGCGCTCGGTGAGGATGTTCGGCGCCGACGCGAGATTCGCATCGAGATGATGTTCGGTGATGCATCGGCGCCATGACGGAGTCATCTCGAAGGCGCCATCGTCGCGGCCGGCTGCGTCTTCGACGACGAGCGGACGACGGCCGACGTGGGACGATCCTGCTCGAGGACGGAGTGCGGTGTCGAGCGGCATCAGGCAGGCTTTGCTCGTCAACCCGTCATCTTACGCCCGAGGCATAACGAAGGCCGCAATGCGGTGCGCGTTCGATGTCGTCATGGCAGGCTGCAAGTACCACATGCGGCTCGCGATCGCGCATCGCTGACGAGATGGCCGCTCCAGGGTGCCGGAATTCCGGTGCCGGAATTCCGGCAAGAACATTCTGGCGGCAGCAGGGACGTCCAAGATCTTGGCGACGCGCGCCGCCATATTTAAGCCTCGATAGCTGGAGAGAGCCGGGACCACCGGCCATGAGCTCTCCGGTATGACGATCACGAAATGAGGCGTGCGATGAACGCGGCATCTGTGATCACAGACTTCGTCGACGATCCCTGCGGCTCCCTCGAGTCGCTCCCGTTGGTTCCGGTTCGCGTCCCGCACCGACGGGCCGAGCGCGGGGCCATCTTTCTGGCGGACTCCGGTTCCGACGACGTGCGCGGCGACGGGATCGTCGGACGGAGCGCGGCGCTGCGCAGCGTGCTGGCGGAGGTCGAGATGGTCGCGCCGACCGATGCGACGGTGCTGATCTGCGGCGAGACCGGCACCGGGAAGGAGCTGATCGCGCGCGCCGTCCACGACCTGAGCGGGCGCCGGGCGCATCCCTTCGTGAAGTGCAACTGTGCGGCGCTCCCGACGGGGCTCCTCGAGAGCGAGCTGTTCGGCCACGAGCGCGGCGCGTTCACCGGCGCGGTGGCGCCGCGCGTCGGCCGGTTCGAGCTCGCCAACCGGGGGACGATTCTGCTCGACGAGATTGGCGAGGCGCCGCTCGAGCTGCAGCCGAAGCTGCTGCGGGTGCTGCAGGAGCGGGAATTCGAACGGCTGGGCAGCTCGCGAACCCTGCACACCGACGCGCGACTGGTGAGCGCGACGAACGTCAGTCTCCCCGACATGGTCGGGGCCAAACGATTTCGGGCCGACCTGTACTATCGGCTGAACGTCTTTCCGATTCACGTCCCGCCGCTGCGCGAGCGCCCGGAGGACATTCCCCCGCTGGTCCGGCACTTCGCGCGCCACTACGCCGCGCGCCTGGGCCGGCGGATCACGTGGATCCTCGCGAGTGCGATGGACGCGCTGGTCGGGTACGCCTGGCCGGGCAACATCCGCGAGCTGCAAAACCTGATTGAGCGGGCGGTCATTCGGTCCGCGGGGGACCGGCTGGACGTGGCGGTGGCGGAGATCGAGGAGGGCATCGGCGCACCGAAAATCGACGCGGCAGAGGGGACCCTGGAGGACGCGGAGCGCGCGCACATTCTCGCGACGTTGAAAGAGACCCGGTGGGTGATGTCGGGCCCGCGCGGCGCCGCGCAGCGCCTGGGCATCAACCGCAGCACGCTCCAGTTCCGGATGAAGAAGCTGGGGATTGAGAAACCGACACTGGGCGACTGAGGGCGCGAATTCGTTCGCATGCACGCGGACGAGCACATGATCGCGAAGATCGAGATTAAGGACGAGCCGACTGCTCGTGGTTCGACAAGTACATCCTGAGCGAGCCGCTCATGGTTCGACACGCTCACCATGAGCGGCGAGTCGAAGGGCTCACCACGAGCGGAAGGAGCGCCAATGCAACTGTCTTTCGGGATTACCGAGTGACAGCGAGCCATCACGTGCCAGCCGGTTCGCAGCCAGCGGCTCGAATTCGATAACACGCATGGAGCATGCGGCGAGTACGCGCATTGCACGGAGGCCTGGCAACAGGACGGGGAGACGGCGCGTCACGATCGACGCGATCCGTTGGAGTGACGTGATGCTGAAAGCGATCGTGTCTTTCGCGGTGATATTGCCGTTCGCATTTGTCGCGGCTGGGCAGCCTCGCGATTCGGAGCTGTCGGTTCTCTTCGCGCAAGTCGGCCTCACGCCGCAGCAGCGCGCCTCAATCGACGCGGGGAATCCGGTCGCAAAGGTACTCTCGTGGGGACAGCCGTCCGAGGTCTACGTGTTTGGTGCGGTGTACATCGACGGATCGCCTGAGGCGTACCTGAAGGCCGCTCGTAACGTCACGCAGCTCGCGGGAACGCCAGGATACCTCGGGATCGCCGAACTTCCGCCGACGGCGACGAGCGCAGACCTCCGTGAGCTCACGCTCGATCCAGACGACATCAAATCCTTGAAATCGTGTCGCGAGGGCGATTGCGACGTACAACTCCCTTCAGCATCCATTCGAGCGTTTCAGAATGCCGTGAACTGGTCGCAGCCCGACGTGGCGGATCAGGTGAACGGGCTCGCCCGCGGTATGGTGCTCGACCTGGTTCGAGAGTATCGACGCGGCGGGAACGCGGCCTTGGGCGTCTACCGCGACAAAGAACATCCTGCCCGAGTCGCCGATCAGTTCGAAACGATGGTGAGTCGATCGGCGACGCTGTCTGACGCGCTGCCCGAATTGCGGCAATACCTTTTGAACTATCCCGACGCCGATCTACCTGGCGCGGACAGTTTCTTCTACTGGGAGAAAGTCAAATTCGGGCTGAAGCCCACCATCCGTGTAAATCATGCTGTCATTTATCGCGCGGGAGCACCCGGCGGCCGCACGTCCGCCGTCGCAATCAAACAGCTGTACGCGAGCCACTACTTCCACACCGCGCTCGACGTGTCCGTCTGCATCACCGACGGCGCGCAACCTCAACGTCACGGTTTCCATCTCGTGACGCTCAAGAGCTCTGAACAGGACGGTCTGACGGGCGCGAAGGGATCCATGCTGCGCAAAGTCGTCGTGGACAAGACCCGCTCGTCACTCGAAAAAGCGCTCGCCTCCATCAAGGACACCGTGGAACATGATCCAACCACTTCCGGACGTCAGTGATCGCACGCACGCGTCGAGTCGCAGCGCGCTCCGTTCCGGGGCGTCTCCGCTCGGTGCAACCGTGTTGCCTGACGGCGTGACTTTCAGCCTGTTCTCCCGCAGCGCGACCGGCGTCGACCTGCTGTTGTTCGATCGCGCCGACGATGCGCGCCCGGCTCGAGCGATTCGAATCGATCCCGCGACGCGCAGCTACTATTACTGGCACACATTCGTGCCGGGCCTGCGCGCGGGGCAGCTTTACGCATATCGCGTCTCGGGTCCGTTCGATCCCGCAGCGGGGTTGCGATCCGACTCGACGAAGGTGCTCCTCGATCCGTACGGGCGCGGCGTGATCGTACCTCAGGGCTACAGTCGCGCCGCCGCGGCGCAGCCCGGCGACAACACCGCAGTGGCGATGAAGAGCGTCGTCGTCGATCCCGGTGCGTACGATTGGGAAGGAGACACCCGACTTCAACGCCCGTCGTCGCAAACGATCATCTACGAGATGCACGTGCGCGGCTTCACACGCCACCCCGGCTCCGGCGTGACGGAATCCAGGCGAGGCACGTACGCCGGCCTCATCGAGAAAATACCGTATCTCCAGGAGCTCGGGATCACGGCCGTCGAGCTCCTGCCGGTCTTTCAATTCGACGTGCAGGATGCCCCGCCCGGGCGCGTCAACTATTGGGGTTACGCGCCAATCTCGTTCTTCTCACCGCATCAGGGTTACAGCTCGCGCCGCGATGCGCTCGGTCCGGTCGACGAATTTCGCGACATGGTCAAGGCGCTGCACCGCGCCGGCCTCGAGGTCATCCTCGACGTCGTCTTCAATCACACCGCCGAAGGCGACCACCGCGGACCGACGATCAGTTTCCGTGGAATCGACAATCGAACTTATTACATCCTCGAGCGCGATCAATCGTTCTACGCGAATTACAGCGGCACCGGCAACACGCTCAACGCCAATCACCCGATCGTGCGGCGCATGATCGTCGACAGCCTTCGGTATTGGGTCGAGGTGATGCACGTCGACGGATTCCGCTTCGATCTGGCGTCGATTCTCAGCCGCGACGAGTCGGGCAGTCCGATGCCGAACCCGCCGGTCCTGTGGGATATCGAGTCCGACCCGGCACTCGCGGGAACCAAGCTGATCGCCGAAGCGTGGGATGCGGCCGGCCTGTATCAGGTCGGCTCGTTCGCCGGCGACAGCTGGCGCGAATGGAACGGGCGGTTTCGTGACGACGTGCGCAGCTTCTTCCGCGGCGACCAGCGCTCAGTCGCGCAGCTCGCCGATCGATTGCTCGGCAGTCCCAACATCTACAGTCCGAAGAAACGGGAAGCGGAGTTGAGCATCAACTTCGTCACATGTCACGACGGATTCACGCTGAACGATCTCGTCTCGTACAACGAGAAACACAACGCGGCCAACGGCGAAGACAATCGCGATGGCAACAACGACAATCGCAGCGTGAACTGGGGCGTCGAAGGTCCGACCGATGACGCGGCGATCGAGGCGCTGCGCAACCGCCAGGTGAAGAATTTCCTCGCCACCACGATGCTGTCGCTCGGCATGCCGATGATGTTGATGGGCGACGAAGTGCGGCGCACGCAGAACGGAAACAACAACGCGTACGGTCAGGACAACGAGATCAGCTGGTTCGACTGGCGCCTGCCGGCAAAGCATGCCGACATTCATCGGTTCGTCAGGATCCTGAACGAACGACGTGTGCTCCGCGATGCGGAGCCCGAGCGACAGCACCTGAGCCTCGTCCAGGTACTCCAGTCCGCGACAACGGCGTGGCACGGCGTCAGGCTCGGCCAGCCTGACTGGAGCGACTGGTCGCACAGCCTGGCATTCAGCGCGGAAGATCCCTACACGAACTTGCGGATTCACGTGATTCTGAATGCCTACTGGGAATCGCTCGATTTCGAATTGCCTCTGCTTGGAAACGGCGACGGCTCGTGGCGGCGATGGATCGACACGAGCCTCGATTCGCCGTACGACATCGTCGATTGGCATGCCGCGCCGCCAATGACGGGCCGATCGTATAGCGCCGCGGCGCGTTCGGTTGTTGTGCTGTACGCCGTCGCACAGGACGGGTCCGCGAGAGGTTGATTGCGAGAGCCGGAAGGAACTGTCAATGGAACGAATGCTGGTTGTAGTGTTCGAAGACGAAATCAAGGCGTACGAGGCATCACGCGCGCTTCAAAGTCTGGACGATGAGAACGTCATCGGCGTGTTCGGCATTGCGGTCGTCAAAAAAAATCGCGATGGTGCATCGACGGCGATCAAAACGCACTATGTCGGGCCACAGAACACGATCGCGGCGACGGCCGTCGGCAGTCTCCTCGGCCTCCTTGGCGGTCCCGTGGGAGTCGCCGTCGGCGCGGCCAGCGGCCTCGTCGCTGGAGCGGCGAATGACAAGGCAAAGCTGCGTGTCGCCAGCGATTTCGTGACCGAGGTCAGGAACGCGCTCACCCCTGGTAAAACGGCAGTCGTCGCAGAGATCGACGAAGAATCGACCGGGGCCGTGGATGAACGCATGGAAGTGTACGGCGGCACCATATTCCGCCGTGCGCTGTCGAGTGTGAATGCGGAGTAATCCGGCGAGCAGTTGAATTGGCGTACCGCTCGTCCTGAGCTTGTCGACCAGCCTTCGCGCTTCGCGCTACGGCGGAAGGAGCGCCAATGCAACTGCCTTTCGGGATTAGAACCGGTACTGAGCGGCGAGCGGCGAGCTACCTGGTGCAGTTTCCAGATGCGCGTGGCGCGGCCCTTTCAGGGCCGCGTCTCGAGAGAGACTGAAAGCCCGCCCTGCAGATTTTGAAAGGCGCTATAAATTTCTCGCGCGTGTTTTGAAGTATCGTGGTCCACAAGTGGACACGCCATTCGTCATGCCGTGAATTCCTGGTGCTCCGACGACAGTTGGTGAATTCAACGCGACTGGAAATCCTCATGCGCTGACGTCGAAGTTCGT
>Ga0075434_100005576_pt1 | contig 11467 bp, 7 predicted proteins | sample RhiMethybrSRZTD3_FD_75298 | JGI IMG/M metagenome (GOLD analysis project Ga0075434, IMG submission 75298) | Populus rhizosphere microbial communities from Tennessee, USA - Rhizosphere MetaG P. TD hybrid SRZTD3 | ecosystem: Host-associated > Plants > Roots > Rhizosphere > Soil | place: USA...
CACCGCGCCGAGCCCCGCCCCGACGGCCATGCCGAAGACCGGGACGAAGAACAGGAAGCCGAACAGCAGGCCCCAGAACATCCCCCAGGAGGTGCCGCCGGCGACCGGATCGTGGTTGGTGCTGACCTGGAACCTGCCCTCGCGGTTCCGGCTGATCACCGCGATGGCCTCGGCCTCGAGGATGAGGTCGCAAGCCATCCGGTGCGCCTCCTCGGCGGCGGAGCCCGCGGTCGTCTCGTCCGGGTACCCGATGGCGATCAGCGTGGACATGACCGGCTCCCCCCTCTCGACCGTGTCGAGGACATCGCCTTCCGTGATACAAGCCGCGGGGCGGCCGGTCCGCCTCGTCCGCCCCGGGTAGGTCGGTGCCGGAGAAGGCGGCAGGGATGGCGCGCAGGGGCTGGCAACTATCCGGGCCGGATGACGCTTCCGGCCGCCGGCCACGCCACGGTGACATCCAGCGACCCCGTCGCGACACGAGACCGAGGAGACACCGTGACGGACACACCCACGACTCAGAGCTCCGCCTCCACCTACACCAGCGCCCCCGAGCGCACCGGCTGGGCCGGCTGGGCCGTCTTCGCCGGCGTCATGCTGATCGTCGTCGGGGCGTTCCAGGCTATCGACGGCCTCGTCGCGCTGTTCCGGGACGAGGTCTACCTGGTGCGCTCGGACGGCCTGGTCGTCAACGTCGATTTCACCGTATGGGGCTGGGTGCACCTCATCCTCGGCCTCGTGCTGGTCGGCGCCGGCGCCGCGATCTTCTCCGGCCGCGTCTGGGGCCGGACGGTCGGCGTCATCGCCGCGGTCCTCAGCGCGGTGCTGAACTTCGCCTACATGGCCTCGTACCCGGTGTGGTCGACGCTGATCATCGCGGTCGACGTGCTGGTGATCTACGCGCTGATCGCGCACGGCCGCGAGCTGCGCGAGCCGAAGCACTCCCGCTACTAGGGCGGGTCAGGACCGTCCGGTCCGTCGCCGGCGGGCGTCCCCGTAGTGAGGCGCCCGCCGGAGCGTTCCCTCGGCCGGTCCGGCCTGGCCGTCCCGAACAGCGCGACCAGCCGGGCGACGAGCGTGACCAGGAAGATCTGCCCGAGCAGCGCCTCCAGCACGGCCATCGACCGGCCGGCCTCGCCGGCGGCGGTGTAGTCGCCGTAGCCCGTGGTGGACAACGTCACGAAGCTGAAGTACTGCACCGTCGCGGAGGTGGCCGCCTGCCCGCCGGCGAAGAACGGCTCGCTGTCGAGCCGGTCCATCGCCGTGAAGACCGCGGAGAAGAAGAAGCCGATCATCAGGTACGCGCTCAGCGCGCCGAAGATCGTCTGCCCGGTCACGATCCGATGACGCAGGATGCGCCGGACGACTAGGACGATCGTCGTGGCCAGCACCAGGGCGATCCAGCACGAGACGATGCCCTCGGTGAGGTTGCCGGGCGCGGCGAGCGCGGCGGCTCCCACGCCGATGGTCCCCGCGGCGAGCACCACCCGCAGCCCGCGGGCGACGAAGCCGGACAGCCGGGACGAGCGCAGCGCGAGCACCAGCGCGGCAGCGTAGAGCAGCAGCAGCGGCAGCCGTCCCCGCGCCTGCACGCCGAACGCGGCCAGCACGAACGTCGACACCAGCAGCAGGAAGACCAGCTCGTACCGGTCACGGTGACGGTTGCGCACGGTCGCATCCTCCCGCTCCCGGACCGGCGGCGCGGTCATCGCCGCGCTCGGAGCGCGACCCGCGCCGTCACAGCCGGTCCCGGCCTCCCATCGCGGCGAGGGTCAGCCCGACCGGGCGGTGCCCGTTCGACGACCCGCCGGCCATCCGGTCGAGCGCCCCGTCCAGGGTCAGCGCGGCGTCGATCAGCGACAGGTGGGTGAACGCCTGCGGGAAGTTGCCGATCTGCTCCCCGGTCGCCGCGATCTCCTCGGAGTAGAGCCCGACGTGGTTGGCGTAGGTCAGCATCTTCTCGAACACCAGCCTGGACTCCTCCAGGCGCCCGGACCGGGCCAGCGCGTCCACCCAGGCGAAGGTGCACAGCGAGAACGTGCCCTCGTCGCCCGCCAGCCCGTCCGGTGACGCGGCCGGGTCGTAGCGGTAGACGAGGCTGTCGCTGACCAGCTCGTCCCGCATCGCGTCCAAAGTGGACGTCCACAGCGGATCGAGCGGGGAGATGACGCCGAGGCGGGACATCCGCAGCAGCGACGAGTCCAGCACCGGGCTGCCGTAGTGCTGCACGAACGCTCCGCGGTCGGCGTTCCAGCCCTTGTCCATGATCTGCTGGTAGATCGCGTCCCGCGCCCGGGTCCAGCGCTCGAGCGGAGCCGGCCGGCCGTGCTCGGCGGCCAGCCGGATGCCACGGTCGAAAGCGGCCCAGCTCATCGCTCGCCCGTAGGTGAAGTCCTTCCGGCCGCCGCGGGTCTCCCAGATGCCTTCCTCGGGCTGGTCCCAGTTGTCCACGAGCCAGTCGAGCACTCCGGCCAGCTCCGTCCACCCGCGGTGCCCGATCGGGATCCCGATCCGGTCGGCGGCGTAGAGGCTGTCGAACGCCTCGCCGTAGATGTCCAGCTGGAGCTGCTCGGCGGCGCCGTTGCCGATCCGGACCGGGCGCGAGCCGCGGTAGCCGGACCAGTGCTCGAGGGACTCCTCGACCAGGTCGGACGAGCCGTCCACCCGGTACATGATGTCCAGCGGCGGCCCGCCCTTGTGCGCGTCCCGGTCCGCCACCCGGTCCCGCAGCCACAGCGCGAACCCGGCGGCCTCGTCGACGAAGCCGAGCCCGAGCAGCGCGTGCACCGAGAACGAGCCGTCACGGACCCAGGTGTAGCGGTAGTCCCAGTTCCGCTCGCCGCCGACCTGCTCGGGCAGGGCCGCGGTCGGGGCCGCGACCAGCGCGCCGGACGGCGCGTACGTCATCAGCTTCAGCGTGATCGCCGAGCGCTGCACCATCTCCCGCCACCGACCCCGGTACGTCGAGCGGGCCAGCCAGGACCGCCAGAACTGCACGGTTGCGGCGTGCTCGCGCTCGATCTCCTCGGGCCTGACCTCCCGCGGCCGGCCGGCGCCCCACTCCAGGATGACGCCGCGGGTCTCGCCGGCCGTCAGCGGCAGCCGCACCACCAGGTCCTCGCCGGACGGGCGCACCTCGGCGACCCGCTCGTCGTCCGGCTCCCGGACCGCGTGCAGCGTCAGGCCCATGTCCCCGGCGGTGAACACCGCGCCGGCGGCGGTCAGCTGCAGGGTGTGCTCCCGCCGGCCGTAGTCGAACCGCGGCGCGACCTCCATCTCGAAGCTCAGCTGACCGCGCACGCAGCGGACCATCCGGACCAGCCGGTGCTGGGCGGTCGCCAGCGCGCCGGCCGGCGGCATGAAGTCGACCACCTCGCCGACGCCGTCCGCGGCCAGGAACCGGGTGATCAGCACGGCCGTGTCGGGCAGGTAGAGCTGCTTGGTGATGTATTCGGTGCCGACCGGGCGGATCCGGCAGTGCCCGCCCTTCTCCGGGTCGAGCAGCGCGCCGAACACCGAGGGCGAGTCGAACCGCGGGCAGCAGAACCAGTCGACGGTCCCGTCGGTCGCCACCAGCGCCGCGGTGTGCAGGTCGCCGATCAGACCGTGCTCGGCGATGGACATTGAGCTTGGCGACGTGCGCTGGTCGGCCATGGTGAGCCCTTTCGTGCGGTCGTGGGCGCTACGGCGCGCCCGGATGACATCCGGCTGCCGCCGGCGGTCGTCCTGCCCGTCCGGCCGGCCGGTCGCTGGAGTCGGCCTGCCGCCATGCTCGTCCGACCGGTGCGGCCGGGTCCTCACCCGCTGCGGATGGGCTCGGCGACGACCGCCTCTTCCCGCTGCGGGGCGGCCGCGGCGGCCTCGTCCGGCTCGTCGGGCTCGTCGGCCTCGTCGCCCCAGTCGATGCGGGCGGCGGCGCCGCGGTCCACGATCGCGGGCGTGCGGTTGGAGCTGAAGTAGTCCCAGCCCCAGGACATGAACGCGTCGACCCGGCTGCGGACCCCGCTCATCAGGTAGGCGTGCACCCCGAGCCAGGAGGCGAACGCGACCGGCCCGTGCAGCTCGTGCCGGTGCTCGCCGATCTCGGCGACGGCGGCCCCGCGGCCGATCATCGCCATGATGCCCTTGTCGTGGTAGTGGAACGGCTTGCGGGACTTCCCGTGCACGTCGGCGACCACGTTGCGGGCCGCCCACTGCCCGCTCTGCAGGGCGACCGAGCCCAGCTGGGGGTACGGCGTGCCGTCCGGCGCCGGCACGTTGGCGACGTCGCCGACCGCGTACACGCCGGGGACGTCCTCGACGCTCAGGTCGTGCTCGACCATCAGTCGGCCGCCGCGGCCCACCGGCAGCCCGGTCCGGTCGGCCAGGGAGGCCGCCATCACCCCGCCGGCCCAGATCACGGTGCGGGTGGTGAGGGACGTGCCGTCGCTGAGCACGACCTTCTCCGGGGTGATCTCGACGACGCCGGTACCCAGGTGCAGCCGCACTCCCTTGCGCTGCAGCACCTTCGCCGCGTAGTCGTGCGCGCGGTCGGAGAACGGGCCGAGCAGCGTGTGCGCGTGGTCGACCAGGTGCACGCTGGCCGAGCGCACGGCCAGGCCGCGGTACTGGTGCGGCAGCACGTCGTGGATCAGCTCGGCCAGCGCGCCGGCCACCTCGACCCCGGTCGGCCCGCCGCCGACCACGACGAACCGGATCACGCCGCGGTCGACCAGCGACGGGTCACGGTCGGCGGCGTCGAACGCCGCGAACACCCTGGTACGCAGGCGTTCCGCGTCGTTCACCGAGTACAGCGGGATCGAGTGCTCGTCGGCACCAGGGGTGCTGAAGAAGTTCGGCCGTGACCCGGCGGCGAGGATCAGGTAGTCGCCGGTGAACGTCGTCCCGTCGGCCGCGGTCACCCGGCGTCCCTCCGGGTCCACCGACGCCACGTCGGCGGCCTTGACGTCGACCAGCTCCTGGCGACGCATCAAGGTGCGCAGCGAGGCGGCGACGTCCGAGCGGGCCAGCCCGGCGGTCGCGACCTGGTAGAGCAGCGGCTGGAACTGGTGGTAGTCGTTCCGGTCCACCAGCACCACCCGCACGCCGTGCTTGGCCAGCTCGTGGGCGGCCCCGATGCCGGCGAAGCCGGCCCCCACGACCACCGCGGTGGGCGTGCGATCGTCACTCACCCTCTGCCTCCCGATGTGCGCGCCGTCAGCCGGTCGGGTCGTGCCAGCTCTCCCCGTCCGGCAGGACCGAGTCGGCTTCCTTGGGTCCCCAGCTGCCGCGGGGGTACGGGTGCACGGTCACCGCGCCCGGGGCCAGCACCGGCTCGACCACCTGCCACGCGGTCTCGACGGTGTCCTGCCGGGCGAACAGCCACCGGTCGCCGTCCAGCGCCGCGCCGATCAGCCGGTCGTACGGGCGCATGTCCGAGCCGGGCGCCTCGCCGAAGACCAGCTCACGCGGCTCGAACCGCATGCCGGCCCCGGGCTTCCGGCCGGCGACCGTGAGCGAGGTCCTGCTGTTCGGCCAGACCCGGAATCCCAGCGAGTTCACGCTGCCGAACGGCTCAAGGCCGAACACGTTGAACGGCGGCCGCCGGAACGTCACCCGGATCTCGGTGGACGTGACCGGCATGCACTTGCCGGCCCTGATCATGATCGGCACGTCGGCCCAGCGCCAGGTGTCCAGGTGGAGCCGGGTGGCCACGAAGGTCTCGGTGGTCGACCCGGGTGCCACGCCGTCGACGTCGAGGTAGCCCTGGTACTGGCCGAAGACCGTGCTGTCCGGGCTCATCGGCCGCAGTCCCTTGACCAGCTGGTCCTTGGCCTCCCGCCAGGCGGACAGGCCGGTCCCGGCCGGCGCCTCCGCGGTACCGGTGGCCAGCACCTGCAGCAGGTGGTTCTGCAGCACGTCGCGGACGGCGCCGGCGCGGTCGTAGAACCGGCCACGGTCGGCGACGTCGAACGCCTCCGCCATCGTGATCTGGATGCTCTCCACGTGCGTGCGGTTGAACAGCGGCTCGAGGATCGCGTTGGCGAACCGTCCGAACAGGACGTTCTCGATCGCTTCGAGACCGAGCCAGTGATCGACCCGGTAGACCGCGTCCTCCGGGAAGATCTCGTGCAGCGTCGCGTTCAGCTGCCGGGCGCTGCTCAGGTCCGTCCCGAACGGCTTCTCCACCATGACCCTGGCGCCGGCGGCGAGCCCGGCCGTGCCGATGCCGCGGGCGATCCGCCCGAACAGCGGCGGCGGCACCTCGAGGTAGAACAGCACCTTCGCACCGGCGCCGACCTTCCCGGCCACCGCCTGGTAGGTCGTGTCGTCGTCGAGGTCGCCGTCGACGTAGTCGAGCAGGCCGAGCATCTTCGCGGCCGCGGCGCCGGCCGGGTCGATCTGGTTGAGCCGTAGCGACGCCTCCGCGTACGCCCGGAACTGCCCGAGCTCCCAGCCGCTCTTCGCGACCCCGATCACCGGGACGTCGAGCACGCCCCGGTCGACCAGACCCACCAGCGCGGGGAACGTCTCCAGCTTGGCCAGGTCGCCGGTGGCTCCGAAGATCACCAGCGCGTCGACTCGGTCGGTCACGGTCATGCCTCCGCTCGTCACGAGATCCGCTCCCGGATGTGGTCGCCGACGCGCAACGCGTTCGCGATCGCCGTGAGCGAGGGGTTCACCGCGCCGATGCTCGGGAAGAAGCTGGTGTCGACCACGTAGAGGTTGTCCAGCTCGTGCGCCTTGCAGGTGGTGTCGAGCGCGGACCTGGCCGGGTCGGTGCCGAACCGCACCGTGCCCGCCTGGTGCGCGGTCGCCCCGATCGGCATGGTCTTGTGCAGGTAGATGCTGTGGTCCAGCAGGTGCTCGTGCATGCCCAACCGGCCGAGCCGCTGCTGCAGGTGGTGCCGCAGCCGGATCACCCCGGCGGTGTTGTGCTTCTCGTCCAGCGCGAGCTGGATGCCGCCGTCCTTGCGGAGCGTCACCCGGTTGGTCTCCAGCGGCAGGTCCTCGCCGCACAGCCAGAAGTCGACCGCGTGGTGGGCGAGCACCTCGAACGGCATGCCCGGCGAGACCCGCCCGGCCCACCGCGGGGCCTCGGCCCTGATCTGCTCCAGGTCGGACTTGCCGAGCATCTGGATGCCGCCGAGCGGGTACGGCCACTCGTCGTCACCGAAGTACCAGTCGTTGAGCGCGAGCGTCTTCTGGAACCGGGTCGGGTTCGGGTCCTTCGAGACCCCCATCAACGCCAGGTTGTTGTGCCGCAGGTAGTAACGGCCGACCACGTCCGAGCCGTTGGCCAGGCCGCCCGGGTGGGCGTCGCTCGCGGACCGCAGCAGCAGCGCGGCCGAGTTCACCGCGCCGCAGGAGACCACGACGACGTCGGCGCTGAACGTGACCGGCCCCGGGTTCCCGTCGATCCTGGTGACCACCTCGGTGACCGACCGCCCGCTCGGGTCGGTCTCCAGCCGCTCCACGTACGCACCGGTCAGCAGCTCGACACCGCCGCCGGCCACCGCCGGGTCGACGCAGATCACCTGCGCGTCGGACTTCGCCTCGACCAGGCAGGGGAACCCGTCCACCCGGTCACAGCGGATGCAGGCGCTGCCCCGGCTGGCGGCGCCGTCCACGTCCTGGTCGAGGTCGACGCCGATCGGCAGGTGGAACGGGCGCAGGCCGAGCTTCTCCATGTCGTCGGACAGCTGCTGGATGCGCGGCTCGTGCTCGACCGGCGGGTGGGCGTAGTCCGCCCCGTACGGGCCCTCGGTCGGGTCCTCGCCGTGCCGGCCGTGCACCCGGTAGAGGTGCTCCGCCTCGGTGTAGTACGGCTCGAGGTCGGCGTACTCGATCGGCCACGCCGGCGAGATCCCGTCGTGGTGCTGCAGCTCGCCGAAGTCCTCCGGCCGCAGCCGGAACAGCGCCGCCCCGTAGAACTTCGTGTTGCCGCCGACGTAGTAGTTGACCTCCGGTGGGAACTCGTTGCCGTGCCGGTCGTACCAGAACTCGGGCGCCCGGTACTTCGCCCTGACGAAGACCGCGCCGGAGTCCCAGTTGTCGCGCTCCCGCGGCAGGTAACCGCCGCGCTCCAGCAGCAGCACCCTTTTCCCGGTCGGGGCGAGCCGGTGCGCGAGGGTGCCACCGCCCGCCCCGCTGCCGATGACGATCACGTCATAGTGGTCGACCGCGGTCGTCATGACGCCTCCCGTCCGGCTGGCCCTCTCCCCGGGCCGGCTGCCGCCATGCTCGGATCCCGACGGCGCCGGGTCGTCACCCGCCGCGGATAGGCTCGGCGACGATCCGCCCGCGCCGCAGCCGCAGCACGCCGTCGGTGTGGGCGGCTTCCTCGCTCCGGTGGGTGATGAGCAGCACCGCGCGGTCGTCGGTCGCCGACATCAGGTCGGTCATCAGCGCCGTCGCGGCCGGACGATCGAGGTGTGCGGTCGGCTCGTCCAGCACCAGCACCGGGGTGTCGGCGAGGAAGGCCCGGGCCAGCGCCAGCCGGCGGCGCTCGCCGCCGGACACCGCGGCGCCGTCCTCCCCCACCGGGGTGTCCAGCCCGGCGGGCAGCCCGGCCACCCAGTCCCCCAGCCCCGCCCGGCGCAGGGCCGCCTCGACCGCGGCGTCGTCGGCACCGGGCCGGGCCAGCCGCACGTTCTCCCGGATCGTCGAGGCGAACAGGTACGCGTCCTGCCGGTCCAGCGTGACCCGGGCGCGCAGGTCCCGCTGGGCCAGCGTGCGCAGGTCGGCACCGGCGAGCCGGACCCGCCCCCCGTCCGGGTCGAGGAAGCGGACGAGCAGCTCGGCGATCGTGGTCTTGCCGCTGCCGGACCGGCCGAGCAGGGCCAGCCGCCGCCCCGGCGCCAGCGACAGGTCGGCGCCGCGCAGCCCCCAGCCGTCGCTGTCGTCCGGCCGCACGTGCACTCCGTCGAGCACCAGCGGCCCGGCCGCCGACCCGGCCGCCGACCCGGCCGCCGACCCGGCCGCCGACCCCGCCGCCGACCCCGCCGCCGACCCCGCCGCCGACCCCGCCGCCGACCCCGCCGCCGACCCCGCCGCCGACCCCGCCGCCGGCAGAGCAGCTGGCACCGCCGGGTCGCGGACCGCCGGCGGGCGGTCGACCAGCTCCAGCAGCCGCCGCCCGGACTCGAGCGTGGCCCGCAGCACGAGCGCGGTCGCCGGCAGCGGCACCACCGCCTCGAACGCCGCGATGGCCAGCAGCGTGACCGCGGCGACGAGGACCGGGTCCAGCCGCCCGTCGCCGGCCGCGTGCAGGCAGGTGGCCAGCACCCCGGCGACGGTGAGCCCGGACACCAGCAGCGCAAGTCCTTCGACCAGGCCGGCCGCGACCGCGTCCCGGCGGCCGAGCCGGACCAGCTCGCCGTCCAACCGCTCGACCCGGTCGAGCGCGGCCCGGTCGGCACCGTGCACGACCAGCTCGGGCGCGCCGCCGAGCAGCTCGACCAGCTCGGCGGTGAGCTCCGCCCGGACCGCCGCCCGGCGCCGGCCGCTGCGGCCCGCCGCGGCCGCCAGCGCCGGCACCAGCACGCCGCCGGCCAGCAGCCCGGCCGCCAGCACCAACCCGGCGGACGGCAGCAGCAGGGCCGCCGCCACGACCGAGGCCGCCCCGCTCACCAGCGCGACCAGCGGCGGCGAGAGCCCGCGCAGGAACAGGTTCTGGGTCGCGTCGATGTCGCCGACCAGCCGGGCCAGCAGGTCGCCGTCCCGATCCCGGCCGGCCCGGTCCGGCAGCCGCACGGCCAGCAGCCGGACCGCGGCGACCCTGGTGCGGGCGAGCACCCGGAACGCGAGGTCGTGCGACACGAGCCGCTCGGCATACCGCGCCACCGGGCGGGCGACGCCGAACGCCCGTACGCCGACTATGACGACGGTCAGGGACAGCACCGGCGGGTGCTGCGCGCACCGGGAGATCAGGTAGCCGGCGAGCGTCATCAGCCCGACGCCGGCGAGCACTGCGGCCGCGCCCAGCAACACCGACAGCAGCAGCCGGCCGAGCGGTGGCCGGGCCAGCCGCACCAGCCGGACGAGTGTCCTCATCGGACGGCCGCCGCCTGGTCGGGCACCGGTGTCTCCGGGACCGCGACCTGCGCGGCCCCGCTCTCGTCGGGCACCTCGGCCGGCCGGAGCTCCACCCTGCGGTCGGCCGGGACGAGGTCCGGCCGGTGCTCGATGACGAGCACGGCCCGGCCCGCGGCCACCCGCGCGATCGCGTCGCAGACCACCGCCGCGGTCTCCGGGTCGAGGTTGGCCGTCGGCTCGTCGAGCACCAGCAGCGGCGCGTCCCGCAGCAACGCCCGGGCCAGCGCGACCCGTCGCTGCTCACCGGCCGACAGCCCGCGCCCGCCGGCCCCGATCCGGGTGTCGTAGCCGAGACGGAGCTCGGCGACGAACCCGTCGACGCCGGCCAGCCGCGCCGCCTCGGCCACCCGCTCCGGCGAGGCGTGCGGGTCGCCGAGGGCGATGTTGTCCCGGATCGTGCCGCGGAACATCGTCGGGCGCTGCGGCAGCCAGCCGACCTGCCGGTGCCACCAGTCCGGGTCGAGCGTGTCCAGGTCGTGGCCGTCCACGGTCACCGCGCCGCGGTCCGGCCGGCACAGCCCGAGCAGCACGGCGGCCACCGTGCTCTTGCCCACCCCGCTCGGCCCCACCAGCGCGACCACCTCGCCGCGGCGCAGCCGCAGGTCCAGCTCGTGCAGCACGGGACCGGACCGGCCGGGCCGCGCGACCGTGACCCCGGTCAGCCGGATCTCCCGCCAGTCCGGGCACCGGCCGGTCGCCTCCGCCGGCGCCGCCTCCGGCCCGAGCAGGTCGAGGATGCGCTCGGCCGCGGCCAGCCCGTCGACGCTGGCGTGATACTGCGCGCCGAGCGACCGGATCGGCGCGTACAGCTCGGGCGTGAGCAGCAGCACGGTGAGCGCCGCCTGCAGGCCGAGGTCGCCGTCGATCACCCGGACCCCCAGGATCACGGCGACCAGTGCGGTGCCGATCGTCGCGGCCAGGTCGAGCACCGCGCCGGACAGGAACGACACCCGCAGCACCTGCATCGTCGTCAGCCGGTACTGCTCCGCGCTCGCACCGACCAGGTCCGCCTGCGCCTCGGCCCGGTTGTACGCGCGCAGCGTCGGCAGCCCGCGCACGACGTCGAGGACGTGGTTGGACAGCCGGGACAGCGCCTGCCAGCGGGCCCGGGCCCGCTCCTCGGAGAACCGGCCGACCAGCGCCATCAGCACCGGGATCGCCGGCAGCGTAACGAGCATGATCGCCGCGGACGTCGGGTCGATCGCCAGCGTGACGGCCAGGACCGCGACCGGCACCGCGACCGCCAGCACCACCTGCGGCAGGTAGCGGGCCAGGTAGGTCTCCAGCGCGTCCACCCCGGCAACCGCGGCGGTGGCGATCTCGGCGCTCTCCACCGGGACACCCGGCGCGGCCCCGCCGCCGCGCGCACTGCCGCCGGCACCGCTGCCGGCGC
>Ga0075434_100005577_pt1 | contig 11467 bp, 10 predicted proteins | sample RhiMethybrSRZTD3_FD_75298 | JGI IMG/M metagenome (GOLD analysis project Ga0075434, IMG submission 75298) | Populus rhizosphere microbial communities from Tennessee, USA - Rhizosphere MetaG P. TD hybrid SRZTD3 | ecosystem: Host-associated > Plants > Roots > Rhizosphere > Soil | place: USA...
TTCTCGTACTCGGCGAGCTTCTTCGCCCCGGTGCATCTGGTCGCCACGGTCGGCGAGGACTTTCCCGAGGCTCACGTGAAGCTCCTCGAGGACCGCGGCGTGGACGTCGCGGGGTTGCAGACCTCCAAGGGGCGCACCTTCCGGTGGGCGGGCGAGTACGGCTACGACCTCAACGAGGCCAAGACTCTCGAGACCCAGCTGAACGTCTTCGCCGAGTTCCGCCCGGTGCTCGGCCAGAGCTTGGGGCGCACGCCGTTCCTGTTCCTGGCCAACATCGATCCGGAGCTCCAGCTCGACGTCCTGCGCCAGATGAAGGAGCGGCCGAAGCTGGTCGCGCTCGATACGATGAACTTCTGGATCCAGGGCAAGCGCGAGGCGCTCATGCGGGTGCTGGCCGAGGTCGACATCGTCACGATCAACGACGGCGAGGCGCGGCAGCTCGCCAGCGAGCCGAACCTGATCCGCGCCGCGCGCGCGATCTCGGCGATGGGGCCGCGCACGGTCGTGGTCAAGCGCGGCGAGTACGGCGCGCTCCTCAGCACCGAGAACCGGCTCTTCTTCGTGCCCGCCTATCCGCTCGAGTCGGTCTACGATCCGACCGGTGCCGGCGACACGTTCGCGGGCGGCTTCATGGGCTATCTCGCGGCTCAGGACCGGGTCGACGCCGCCGCGATGAGGCGGGCGGTCGTGTACGGCTCGGTGATGGCGTCGTTCACCGTCGAGGACTTCTCGCTCAAGCGGCTTACGCGCCTGACGCCCGCCGAGATCGCCGAGCGCTACACCGCCTTCCACGACCTGATCCGGGTCGAGCCGTAGAGCGCGCTGCGGTGACGCGCGCGACAATAGGGAGCGTATGACGCACGCCAAGTACGACCGTCTGCTCGACGTCCTGCGCGAGCTCGGAAGCGTCGTCGTGGCCTTCTCGGGCGGCGTCGACTCGACCCTGCTGGCGCGGGCGGCCAAGGACGCGCTGGGCGAGCGCGCGCTGCTGGTGACGGCGGACTCGGAGACCTATCCGGCGAGCGAGCTCGACGAGGCCAGAAAGCTCGGCGCGCTCCTCGGCATGCGCCACCTGGTGATCAAGACCGAGGAGCTCCAGAATCCGGACTACTCGCGCAACCCGACGAACCGCTGCTTCTTCTGCAAGGAAGAGCTCTTCCTCAAGCTGGCGCCGATCGCCGAGCGCGAGGGCTGTCGCGCGCTCGTCTACGGCGCCAACATGGACGACCGCGGCGACCACCGACCCGGGATGAAGGCCGCGCAGGAGCGCGGCGTGCGCGCGCCGCTGATCGACGCCGAGCTGTGGAAGGACGAGATCCGGACGCTCTCGCGCGAGCTCGGGCTGCCCACGTGGGACAAGCCCTCGTTCGCGTGCCTGTCCTCGCGCTTCCAGTACGGCGACCGGATCACGCCGGAGAAGCTGCGGCAGGTCGACGCGGCCGAAGCGTTCATCCGCTCGCTCGGGTTTCGCCAGTTCCGGGTGCGGCATCACGATCGGCTGGCGCGCCTCGAGATCGACCAGGCCGAGATGGCCAAGCTCTGGGAGAACGGCCTGCGCGAGACCATCGTGAAGCGCCTGCGCGAGCTCGGCTACATCTATGTGGCGCTCGATCTCGCGGGCTTTCAGTCCGGCAGCGCGAATCTCCTCCTGAGCCTGAAGACGAAAGCGAACGGTGGATAGGGAAGCCATCCGGGCTCTGCTCGAGGATCTGCGTGCCGGCCGCATCGACGTCGAGACGGCAGTCGGCAAGCTTCGGGACCTGCCCTTCGAGGATCTCGGATTCGCCAAGGTCGATCACCACCGCGCACTGCGCGGCGGCGCGCCCGAAGCCGTGTTCTGCCCGGGCAAGACCCCGGCGCAGGTGGTCGCGATCGTCGAGCGCCTGGCCGCGCATCACCCGAACGTGCTCGCCACGCGCGCCGATCGCGCCGTCGCCGATGCGGTGGCCGCGGCCGGGCTGCCGCACGTCTATCACGCCGATGCCAGGCTCGTGATCGTCCGGCCCGAGCCGGGCGCCGGGCTCGGCCTCATCGCCGTGCTCGCCGCGGGCACCGCGGACCTGCCGGTGGCGGAGGAAGCCGCGCTCGTGGCCGAGGCGCTCGGCAATCGCGTCGAGCGGGTCTACGACTGCGGCGTCGCCGGGCTCCACCGGCTGCTCGCCCACTACCATCTCCTCACCGAGGCGAACGTGCTGGTCGTGGTGGCGGGGATGGAGGGTGCGCTCCCGAGCGTCGTCGGCGGGCTCGTCGACCGGCCGGTCATCGCCGTCCCGACCAGCATCGGCTACGGCGCCTCGTTCGGCGGCATCGCTGCCTTGCTCGCGATGCTGAACTCGTGCGCCTCGGGCGTGTCGGTCGTGAACATCGACAACGGGTACGGGGCGGCGCACCAGGCGTCGCAGATCAACCATCTCATCGCTAAAGTGCGGTGACGTCGTGCCGGCGGGGTCGGGGATGGGGAGAGGGGGCGTGGCGACCACGCGGCACGCGTTCGCATACCCGCTGCGGCTGGGCTCCATCTGGGCGCGGGTGCGTCCGTTGGCGCTTGGAGGGAACGGGTCCCACGCCCCCTCTCCCCATCCCCGACCCCGTCGGCGCGAGCGGCATCGCGCTTGAGCGGCGAGACCGTCGTCGGCGGGCCTGGTGATCGACCGCTCGCAGGCATAGATTTTGGTTCGGACATGCGCGCGCGCGTGCGGATTTCCTTGGTTGTTTAGTGAGGTGACGGCGCGGTGAGGGTGGCGTACTTCGATTGTCCGAGCGGGGCGGCGGGGGACATGATCATGGCGTCGCTGGTGGACGCCGGCGTGCCGCTCGAGCGGCTCCGTGTGGAGCTCGGGAAGCTGGCGTTGACCGGGTGGGAGCTGGTCGCGCGCGAGGTGATGAAGGGGGATTTCCGGGCGACGAAGGTCGATGTGGAGATCGACAAGCGGGAGCATCGGCATCATCGGTCGCTTGGCGACATTCTCGAGATTCTCGAGCGGAGCACGTTCGAGGCGGGCGTCCGGGAGCGCGCCACGCGGATCTTCACGCGCCTGGCCGATGCCGAGGCGCGCGTGCATGGGGCCAGCCGCGAGTCGGTGCAGTTCCACGACGTGGGCGCCGTCGACGCGATCGTCGACGTCACCGGCGGCGTGATCGCGCTGGATCTCGCTGGCGCGCAAGCGGTGCACGTCTCGGCGCTCCCGGTCGGCGGGGGAACCGCGCGCGGGCCACACGGCCGGATTCCGGTGCCCGCGCCCGGCACCGTCGAGCTCCTGCGCGGATTCCCCGTTGTCGATACCGGTGTGAAGGCCGAGCTGGTGACGCCGACCGGCGCGGCGATCCTCACCACGCTCGCGGCCTCGGCCGGCCGGATGCCGGCGATGACCGTCGAGTCCGTGGGCTACGGCGCGGGCACGATGGATTTTCCGGGCGTGCCGAACGTCCTGCGCTGCTTTCTCGGCCGGACAGCCGACGCCGGCGCGGCGGACGAGACGGTGCTGCAGGTCGAGACCACCATCGACGACATGTCGCCACAGCTCTACGAGACCTTGATCGAGCGCGTCTTCGAAGCCGGCGCGCTCGACGTGTTTCTCCAGCCCGTGATCATGAAGCGCGGCCGGCCCGGCGTGGTGGTGACGGCGCTCTGCGCGCCCGACCGGGTCGGCGACCTCTCCCGCGCGCTCTTCGAGGAAACGACCACGATCGGCGTCCGCTGGTCCGAGTGGCACCGGGCGCGCCTGCAGCGCGAGATGATCGAGGTGACGACGGCCTACGGCGTGATCCCGTTCAAGGTCTCCCGCCTCGGTGGCCGCATCGTGACCGTCACGCCGGAGTTCGCCGACGTCGCGCGCATCGCCCGCGAAAAATCGGTGCCCGTCCGCGAAGTCCTTGACCAGGCGCGCGCGGACGGGCGCCGGCTCTGTCAGTAGCCGCACCGGCCGCCCAGGTTGACACGCCGGGGCGGTAAGTCTTACCCTCTGTCGCGCCAGATCGGGGCATCCAAGGGCCCGCTCTCAAACCGCCGAATCCCGGAGGATGAGTCGTGAAACTGCCAGTCAAGATGACGATCAACGGCCAGAGCTACAGCCATGAAGTCGAGCCCCGCCTGCTCCTGGTCCACTACATCCGCGAGACGGCCGGACTCACCGGGACGCACGTCGGCTGCGACACGAGCCAGTGCGGCGCGTGCACGATTCTGATGAACGGCCAGGCGGTGAAATGCTGCACCGTGTTCGCGGTGCAGGCGGACGGCGCCAACATCACGACGATCGAGGGTCTGGCGAAGGACGGCGAGCTGCACCCGATTCAGCAGGGGTTCTGGGAGAAGCACGGCCTGCAGTGCGGCTTCTGCACCCCCGGGATGATCTTGTCGGCCTATCAGATGCTGGAGCGTTACCCCAAGCCGTCGGAGGAGCTGATCCGGCACCAGCTGGAGGGCAATCTCTGCCGGTGCACGGGTTACCACAACATCGTGAAGGCGATCGAGTGGGCGGCCGAGCACATGCCCGCCAAGAAGTGAGGAGACGACGCCATGGCCACCGTCGCCCCCGACCGGCTGTTCGGTAAATCGATCAAGCGGCGCGAGGACCCGCGTTTCATCACCGGGCGCGGTCAGTACGTCGACGACCTGAAGCTCCCGGGGATGACGTACGCGGCTTTCGTGCGGAGCCCGCACGCTCACGCGAAGATCCGCAAGATCGACAACGCGGCGGCCACGCGCCATCCCGGTGTCGTCGCCATCTACACCGGCAAGGACATGACCGGCGTCAACTCGCTGCCCTGCGGCTGGGACCTCCGGAAGGAAAAGAACATCCCCGGTGTCATGCAGGACCTGGCGATCGTGCCGCACATGCCGCTGTCGTCCGACGTCGCGCGCCACGTCGGCGACCCCGTCGCGATCGTGATCGCCGACAGCCACGAAGCCGCGATCGACGGCGCCGAGAAGGTCCAGGTCGACTGGGAGCCGCTGCCGTCGGTGACGATCACCGAGAAGGCGGCCGCGTCCGGCGCGCCCAAGCTGCACGACGGCGCGCCCGGCAACGTCGCGTTCAAGTGGGAGATCGGCGATCGCGCGGCCACCGACGCGGCGTTCGCGAGCGCGCCGGTCAAAGTGAAGAAGCGCATCGTCAACCAGCGTCTGGTCGCCAACGCCATGGAGCCGCGCGCGTGCGTGGCACGCTACGAGGACGCGACCGGCGAGCTCACGCTCTGGGTGACCTCGCAGAATCCGCACGTGCATCGCTTGCTGATGTGCGCGTTCGTCCTCGGCATCCCCGAGCACAAGGTGCGGGTGATCGCACCGGACGTCGGCGGCGGATTCGGCTCGAAGATCTTCCTCTATAACGAGGAAGTCGTCTGCTCCTGGGCTTCGCGCAAGCTGAAGCGCCCGGTGCGCTGGACCTCCAGTCGCAGCGAGGCGTACCTGACCGACGCCCACGGGCGCGATCACGTCACCGACGCCGAGCTGGCCCTGTCCCGCGACGGCAAGATGCTCGGCCTGCGCGTCAAGACCACCGCCAACCTTGGCGCATACCTCTCGACCTTCGCGCCGGCGGTTCCGACGTTCCTCTACGGCACCTTGCTCAACGGCGTGTACGCGATCCCGGCGATCCACTGCGAGGTGACGGGCGTGTTCTCGAACACGACCGCGGTCGACGCGTATCGTGGCGCCGGACGGCCCGAGGCCTGCTACGTGCTCGAGCGCATCGTCGAAGCCGGCGCGCGCGCGGCCAACATGGACGTGGGCGAGCTCAGGAAGAAGAACTTCATTCCGAAGTTCTCCGGCGCGTTCCAGACGCAGGTGGCGGTCGTCTACGACAGCGGCGACTACGGGGCGGCCTGGGACCGCATGCTCCAGATGCTCGACTACAAGAAGTTCCGGACCGAGCAGGAGGCCGCGCGCAAGCAGGGGCGGCTCCTCGGCATCGGCTTCTCGGCCTACATCGAGGCGTGCTCGATCGCGCCCTCGAAGCTGGTCGGCGCGCTCGGCGCCGGCGCCGGGCTCTACGAGTCGGGCAAGGTCCGCGTGCACCCGACCGGCATGGTGACGGTCTACACCGGCTCGCACTCGCACGGGCAGGGGCACGAGACGACGTTCGCGCAGGTCGTGGCCGACAAGCTTGGCATCCCGATCGAGCACGTCGAGATCGTCCACGGCGACACCGGCTCGATCCCGTTCGGCATGGGTACCTACGGGAGCCGGTCCGCGTCGGTCGGCGGCACCGCGATCCTCATGTCGCTCAACAAGGTCATCGAAAAGGGCAAGAAGATCGCGGCGCACCTGCTCGAAGCCTCGCCGAACGACATCGACTTCACGGGCGGCCAGTTCCAGGTGAAGGGCGCGCCGAGCAAGGCCGTGCCGTTCGGTGCGGTATCACTGACAGCGTACGTGCCGCACAAATATCCGGAGGGGCTCGAGCCCGGACTCGAGGAGACGTCCTTCTACGATCCCTCGAACTTCTGCTTTCCCTTCGGCGCCCACGCGTGCGTCGTCGAGGTCGAGCGGGACACCGGCAAAGTGCGTATCCTCCGCTACCTGGCGGTGGACGATGTCGGCAACGTCATCAACCCGATGATCGTCGACGGCATGGTGCACGGCGGCATCGCGCAGGGCGTCGGCCAGGCCCTCTGCGAGGGCGCCGTGTACGACGGCCAGTCGGGCCAGCTGCTCACGGGGACGATGATGGATTACGCGCTGCCGAAGGCCGACATGCTGCCGATGTACGAGACCGACCGGACCGTGACGCCTACACCGGTCAATCCCATGGGTATCAAGGGCGCGGGGGAAACCGGGACGATCGCGTCACCGCCGGCGGTCATGAACGCCGTGGTGGACGCCCTCGCACCGCTCGGCGTGGACCACATCGAGGAGATGCCGCTGAGCGCCGAGCGGGTGTGGAAGATCATTCAGGGCGCCAAGAGCGCCCGGTAATCAGGAGAGCGATATGTATCCAGCCGCGTTCGAGTATCACGCGCCGGGTAGCATCAAGGAAGCGCTCGACCTCCTCGGCAAACACAAGGACGACGCCAAGCTGCTGGCGGGGGGCCACAGCCTGATCCCAATGATGAAGCTGCGGCTGGCGCAGCCCAAGCACCTGATCGACCTGCGCAAGATCTCCGGGCTCACCGGGATCAAGCAAGACGGTAACGTGCTGGCGATCGGCGCGATGACCACGCACTGGGAGGTCGAATCGTCCCAGCTCGTGAAGTCGAAGCTCCTGGTGCTGTCCGAGGTCGCCGCGCTCATCGGCGATCCGGCCGTGCGCAACAAGGGCACGATGGGCGGCTCGGTCGCTCACGCCGATCCCGCGGCCGACTATCCGGCGGCAATGATCGCGCTCGGCGCCGAGATGGTCTGCGAGGGCGCCAAGGGCCGGCGCACCGTCAAGGTCGACGACTGGTTCAAGGGCCTGATGGCGACCGCGGTCGGCGAGGACGAGATCCTGGTCGAGGTGCGCGTGCCCGTTCTGGCCGCGAAGACCGGCGCCGCGTACCTGAAGTTCCCGCATCCGGCTTCGCGCTTCGCCGTCGTCGGTGTCGCCGCCGCCGTCACGCTCGACGGCAACGGCGCCTGCTCGAAGGCGTCGATCGGCGTCACCGGCGCCGGCACCAAGGCCGTGCGCGCCAAGGGCGTCGAGGCGGGCTGCACCGGCAAGAGGCTGGATGCCGCCGCGATCGAGGCCGCCGCGCAGAAGGCCGCCGAGGGTGTCGACGTGCAGGCGGATCTGCAGGGCTCCGTCGAGTACAAGTCGCACCTCTGTCGCGTGTTCGCCAAGCGCGCGCTGACCGAAGCGGTCAAGCGCGCCGGCGGCTAGTCCACCGGCGCTGACGACCACGGAACCCGAAGAGCTGCCTCGGGCGCGAGGACGCTGATGCCGGCGGTCCTCGTGCACGGGGTGCCGGACACTCACCGCGTCTGGCGGGCTCTCATCGGACGACTGCGCCGCGACGACGTCGTCACGCTCTCTCTTCCCGGATTCGGCTGCGCCGTCCCCGCGGGCTTCGACTGCACGAAGGAAGCCTACTGCGACTGGCTTCTCGGCGAGCTCTCGCGCATCGAGGGGCCCATCGATCTCGTCGGTCACGACTGGGGCGCGCTCCTGGTCGTGCGCGCTGTCTCCGTGCAGCCGGATCTCGTGCGCACCTGGGCTGCGGGCGCCGCGCCGCTCGACGCCGAGTACGAATGGCACAAGGCGGCGAAGCTCTGGCAGACGCCCGGCGTCGGCGAGCAGGTGATGGAGAAGCTGACGCCCGCGGCGCTCACGTCCGCGCTCGTCGCCGCCGGAGTTCGCCACGCCGAGGCGACCCTCGCCGCCGAATACGCCGACGCGACGATGAAGCGCAGCATCCTGGCACTCTACCGCTCGGCGATCCGCGTGGGATCCGAATGGGCGGGCGACCTGTCGCGGATCGAGGCGCCGGGGCTCGTGCTCTGGGGCGAGAACGATCCGTACGCCGCGCCGGTGTACGGGCGCCGGCTCGCGGCGCGGACGAAGGCGCGCTTCGTCGCGTTCGCCGGCTGCTCGCACTGGTGGCAGCTCGAGCGCTCCGCGGAGGTCGCGAAGGAGCTCGAGGCCTTCTGGGAGCGCGCATGATCGCGGCGGTCGTGCTCGCCGCGGGACTCGCGCGCCGGATGGGGCGGCAGAAGCTCCTGCTCCAGCTTCAGGGCAAGCCCGTCGTGCGCTGGTCGGTCGAGCACGTCCTGGGCCACGTCGAGGACGTCGTGGTCGTGACCGGCCCGGAGGACACCGCGATCCGCGAGGCCCTCGGCGATCTCGCCGTGCGCTTCACGGTGAACCCGCGGCCGCAGGACGGGCAGGGCACGTCGATCGCCGCCGGCGTCACCGCGCTCAAGCCGTGGACCACCGCCGTAGTGATCGCGCTCGGCGACCAGCCGCGCATGCCGAAGACCGTGGTGCCGGCGCTGCTCGAGACGCTCCGACGCTCGGGCAAAGCGATCGTCGCGCCGGTCTATCAAGGCGTGCAGGGCACACCGGTCGTCTTTTCGTCCGACGTATTCGGCGAGCTGCGCGCCCTCAAGGGCGATGCCGGCGCGCGCGCCGTCGTGAAGGAAAATCCCGAGCGCGTCGAGACGGTCGCCTTCGATCTGGCGATGCCGCCCGACGTGGACACGCCCGAGGACTACGCGAAGCTTCATGTACAATAGCTAGCCATGCGTGACGAGATCCGAAAAATTCAAGAGATGATGGAAGCGGCCGAGTACGTCACCGACGCGCCGGTCGCGACGTCGGTGCACCTCGCGATGCGCCTGCGCAAGCCGCTCCTGATCGAAGGACCCGCGGGCGTCGGCAAGACCGAGGTCGCGAAGGTGATGTCGCGGATGCTCGGCACGAATCTGATTCGCCTGCAGTGCTACGAAGGCCTCGACGCCTCGACCGCGCTCTACGAGTGGAACTATCAGAAGCAGCTCCTGCACATCAAGCTCGAGGAATCGGACCACGACACGCGCGCGATGTCGGACAAGGAGCACGAGATCTTCTCGGAGTCGTTCCTGCTCCGGCGCCCGCTCCTGCAGGCGATCACGCAGAATTCGCAGGCGCCCGTGCTGCTGGTCGACGAAATTGATCGAAGCGATGAAGAGCTGGAAGCATTCATGCTCGAAGTCTTCTCCGACTGGCAGGTGACGATCCCCGAGATCGGTACGATCAAGGCGACGCATCCGCCGCACGTCGTCCTGACGTCGAATCGCGTCCGTGAGCTGTCGGACGCGCTGCGGCGCCGCTGTCTCTATCTCTGGCTCGACTATCCGTCACCGGACAAGGAGATCCGGATCATCTCGCGCAAGGTGCCGGGCATCAACACGCGGCTCGCGCGCGAGGTGGCGAAGTTCATGGAGACGCTGCGGCAGGTACGGCTGGCAAAGGTGCCGGGCGTGGCCGAGACTCTGGACTGGGCGCAGGCGCTGGCGTCGCTGCACGCCGACCACATCGACGAAGCGCTCGTGAGCGAGACGCTCGGCTGCGTGCTGAAGGACGTCGACGACATGAAGCGCTTCCGCAACGAGGTCGCCAAGAGCGGGCTCAGCCCGTTCCTGTCCACGCCGACGCCGAGCTGAGCGCGTGGCGCCGCGCGAGCTCTCGACGGCGGTCGCGCGCTTCGCGACCCTCCTGCGGCGCTCGGGTCTGCCGGTCACGCTCGTCGAGGTCACCGATGCGGTCCGCGCCCTCGATCACCTCGACATCACCGATCGCCACGAGGTCTATCTGGGCTTGCGCGCCCTCTTCGTCACCCGCCCCGAAGAGGTCCCGCCGTTCGACCGCTGCTTCGAGACGTTCTGGCGCGTGCTGCCGGAGGGCGACGATCAGGCCGGGTTCATTCCCGCGCCGTCGCTCGAGGATCCGGGCGGCGCGATGCTCGAAAAGCACGGGCAGAAGCGGGAAGCACTCGCGCTCGATTCGTGGGGCGAAGAAGAGGCCGAGGAAGCCGGCGATCCGCTAAGCGTGCCGCTGGCCTCCGAGGCCGAGGGGTTGGTGCATCAGGACTTCTCCACCTTCGGCGCCGACCAGCTCGACGACCTGCTCAAGCTCACGGTGAAGATCGCCCGCCGGCTTGCGCACCGGATGAGTCGCCGCCGGCGGCCGGTCAAGCGGCGCGGGCGGGTGGATCTGCGGCGTACGCTGCGGGCAAACCTCACGCGCGGCGACCTGATCGAGCTGCGGTTCCGCGAGCGAAAGCGCAAGAAGGTCCGGCTCGTGCTGCTCTGCGACGTCTCGGGCTCGATGGATCTCTATAGCCGCTTCCTGCTGCAGTTCCTGTTCGCGCTGCAGAGCGTCTTCGGCCGGGTCGAGACGTTCATCTTCTCGACTCGGCTCACGCGCATCACCGAGCTCCTGCGCGGACGCTCGTATCGTCAAGTGCTCCGGCGGCTCACCGACGTGCGCGACTGGTCGGGCGGCACGCGCATCGGCGAGTCGTTCGCGCAGTTCAACCGCGAGTGGCCGCACCTAGTGGATCGTCGGACCATCGTGATCGTTCTCTCGGACGGCTGGGACACGGGCGAGCCGGACGTGCTGGCCACCGAGCTCATGCGCATCAAGCGGCGCGCGGCACGCGTGATCTGGCTCAACCCGCTGCTCGGCAACCCCTCGTACGAGCCGCTGACCCGCGGCATGGCGGCGGCCTTGCCGCTGATCGACGACTTCGCCCCCGGGCACAACCTCGCGTCGCTACGCGATTTGGCCGGCAAGCTGCACATCTGAGCATAATGAACCGGGCGACAGGGATGCGTCCCGGCGCCGCTCGGCGTATCATGAGGTCCCATGGCGGAACTCTTCGATCAAATTGACGAACTTCGGCGGTCTCCGGGCAAGGTCGCGGTCGCGACCCTGGTCAACACGCGGGGCACCACGCCGCGCAAAGAGGGCGCGAAGATGCTGGTCGGCGAGGGCGGATCCGTGCTCGGCTCCGTCACCATCGGCGGCTGCGTCGACGCGCAGGTGATCGAGCAGACCGAGGACGTGCT
>Ga0075434_100005579_pt1 | contig 11466 bp, 6 predicted proteins | sample RhiMethybrSRZTD3_FD_75298 | JGI IMG/M metagenome (GOLD analysis project Ga0075434, IMG submission 75298) | Populus rhizosphere microbial communities from Tennessee, USA - Rhizosphere MetaG P. TD hybrid SRZTD3 | ecosystem: Host-associated > Plants > Roots > Rhizosphere > Soil | place: USA...
GCTCGGCATCGCGTTGTCAACGATCGAGATGCAGCACCAGTCGCTCGCTCGCGGTGCACCGATCGCGGCGGGTGTGGTGGTGCTCATTGCCGGCTTCCTTCAGTTCACACCGTGGAAGACCCATCACCTCGCCTGCTGCAAAGAGGCTCCCGATCGAGATAGCATGCTGCCGGCCAGCGCCGGCAACGCGTGGCGACATGGGCTGCGGCTTGGATTCCACTGCAGCCTGTGCTGCGCCGGGTTGATGTCGATCCTCCTGGTCCTGGGCGTGATGAACCTTGGCGCGATGGCCGCCGTTGCGGCGGTGATCACCATCGAGCGTCTGGCACCGGCAGGTGAGCGTATCGAACACGGCATCGGCGCCATCGTCGTCGGGACGGGCGTGTTTCTCATCGCGCAAGCGGCCGGACTCGGATAGATCCGAGTTACGTCGATCGTAGAGGCGGGTCTTTAGGCCCGCCGACCTGCAAAATCGCCAGCGTGATCGCTCGCCCATTCCCGGAATGTCCGCGCCGGCAGTCCAGTAACCTCCTCGATCGCAGATGTGACGAGCGCCGGCCGATCGACCGCGGCCCCGTAGGCGCTCAACAGCATATCGACCAGCAGTGGCGGCCACTCATTTAGCAAATCGCCGCGCGCCGTGTCAGCAGTCACCTCGTCGAACCGGAGCGGCCGTCCGATTGCCTCCCCGATGATCGCCACCTGCTCGCGCTGCGTCAGTGATTGCGGTCCGGTCAAGACGCAGTCCAAGTTGTCGTAGGCGTCATCACACAACGCGCGGACCACGACCGCTGCGACATCGCGCTCGTGGACCGGCGCCGTCGCCGCCGAACCGTAGAACCAGCGCACGACGTCGCCGCTCGTGATCTGCGGCGCCCACCAGTTGAGGAAGTTGATTGCGAACGGAGCCGGTCGTAGAAACGCCCATCGTGCTCCTGACTTCGCGATCAAGTCCTCGATGGCGGCGGGAATGGATCGCATCGCGTTCGGCTGTTGAAAGAACGGATGCGCAGTGTGAATCGGCGCCGACAGAAAGACGATCCGGCTGGTACGTGACGCTATCCGGCCGATCGCGTCTGCCGCCGTCGTGAGCGGCGCGACCCACACCAGAAACACTGCCGCCACATCGTCCAAAGCTCGATCGAGCGTCTCCGGTGCAGTGAGATCGCCACGCACCACCTCGACGCCATCTGGCAGATTGGCAGATGGCGGGTTGCGGCTCAGAGCGCGGACCGGAAGTCCAGCAGCGCGCAATTGCGCGACGACCTCCCGGCCGATATGCCCGCTTGCGCCGGTGACGAGGATGCGTTGGCGCTCGAACTGCGTCATAAGACGACGATCTCGAGAGTCAGTGCGACGGCTGCGTCTTCGCGACGAGCTCGTCGAGGACTTTCCCGAGCACGCGGTTGAACGCCGGGAACGGGTGAATGACGTCGGCGAGCGCGTGCAGCGGAGTACTCAGCTTGATCGCGAGCACGAGCTCGCCCACGATCTCGCCTGCTCGCGGTGTGACCAGCGTCGCGCCGATCAGCACGCCACGACGACGGTCGGCAACGAGCTTGATCGTGCCGTTATGAAAGTCGTGGATGTAGCCTCGCGCACTCTCAGCCGGATCCGTGCTCGCCACGATGACGTCGATCCCGTGCGCGCGCGCAGCGGCCTCCGACAGTCCCACCGACGCGATTTCCGGATCCGTGAACGTGACGCGAGGAACGGCCGTGTGATCGGCGGTCGCATCGATGCCTCGCAGGCGGCGAGCCACGATCTGTCCGTGGTAGAACGCGAGGTGCGTGAACCCGCCGATTCCGGTGACGTCGCCCGCGCCGAACACGCCAGGCTGCGCCTCGAGTGTCGCCGGATCCACTTTCAGCCAGCCGCGGTCCGTCTGTGCGAGTCCGGATGCGCTCCACGCCTCAGCATTCGCGCGGCGCCCGGTGGCCACGAGCAACCGATCGGCCGCGACCGTCGCGCCTGATTTCAGGTGCACGACGACGGCGGCGGGCGATGGCGCAGTGGATTGGCGTTCAACACCGATACACGCGTCGCCGATCATCAGCGAGATGCCATCGGCTTCAAGGTGTGGCCGCAATGCCTCTCCCGCTTCGGGTTCCTCGTGGCCGAGAAACTTCGATCCGCCCTCGATCACTGTGACCTTCGAGCCGAGCCGCGCGAAAGCTTGCCCCAGCTCGAGGCCGATTGCGCCGCCGCCCAGGATCGCAAGTGAGGACGGCAGCTCTTTGGGAACGGTCGCCTGCCGGTTGGTCCAGAAGTCGACCGTATCCAAGCCTGGGATCGATGGGATGACCGCGGTGCTGCCGTTAGCGATCACCACCGCGCGCCGCGCAATGAGCCGATTGTCGCCGATGTCGACGGTGCGCAGGTCCGTCAGCTTTCCTTCGCCGCGAAAGAGTGTGGCTCCGGTCGCCTGCAGCGCGGCGGCCGCTCGCGTGTCGTCGAGGTCGCGCGCCATCCACAGCACGCGTTTCGACACTTTGGGGAAATCGACGCTCCATTCGACGCGTGATGCCGCAAGCTGACGGGCGCGATCGGCCTCGCTCAACGTTTCGCCCGAGCGCAGCAGCGTCTTCGACGGCATGCAGCCCCAGTACGCGCACTCGCCGCCGACCAGCTCTCGCTCGACGACTGCGAGCGTCAGCCCGCTGTCGCGAAGACCTCCTGCGATCGCTTCGCCGGCGACACCACCGCCGAGACAGACGACATCGAACTCCTGTGGTCGAAACGCCATGGATCCAATGATGTCGTGTGTTCGCGACACGCGACAAGTGCTGACGATCAGTGTGCGGAGTACTGAGCGGAGGATTCGCTGCGAGTCTCGATCTGGCGGATGCGCGCCTCGACGCGGTCGATGACCTCGTCTGGCGTCGACGTGCCCGCGGTCAGCCCTACAACCGCCGCGGCTGCGAACCATTCCGGGCGGACGTCTGCCGCGGTCTGAACGTGATACACGCGGGCGCAGTGTTGCGCACAGGTCTTGACCAGCTCGCGCGTGTTGTTGCTCGACTGCCCGCCGACGATGATGACGACGTCGGCCTGGCGTGCCATCTCGATCGCGGCCGACTGGCGGTCCTTGGTGGGCTTGCACACCGTGTCGATGAAGCGCACCTCCGATCGTGGAAATCGGTGCCGGATTAGATCGAGCAGGTGTCGCACCTTTTCGATCGGCTGCGTCGTCTGGGCCGCCACTCCGAGGCGCGGATGCTCCTCGAGCGCGAGGACGTCGTTGTCTTCGAGCACCACGTCGAAGCAATCGAGATCACCGGTGAGTCCGCGCACTTCAACATGGTCGCGCTGCCCGACGATGACGACGTGGTAGCCGTCGCGGGCAAGGGCGGCGACGGCGCGGTGCGCGACATGTACGAGCGGGCACGTGGCTTCGACGACGTTCAGCCCCAGGGCGCGGGTCCGCGCCAGCGTTCGCGCGGATGTGCCGTGGGCGGTCACCATCACCGTCTGCGATGTGACGTGGGCGATGTCCTGCGCGACGACGATGCCCTTCGCTTCGAGGGCGCTCATCACGGTGGGGTTGTGCACGAGGTCGCCGAGGATCGTGAGCGGGCCGGCGTCGGCGTGCTCGAGCGCGAGCGCGATGGCGTCGCGAACGCCGAAGCACATGCCCAGGTGCGCCGCTCGAAGGAGCCGCATGGTTACTAGTCTACACAAATACCTTTGCATGGTAAAGTAGAACGGATTTGGGGCCGACAAAGGGGGATTGGTGGAGGCTGAGCGCGTGAATGTCGCGGCGCTGCTCGTGGCGGGCGTCGTCCTTGGCGCGGTGGGTGACGGCCTGCTGCGCGCTCCCGGCCCGCCTGGGCTGAACCTGTCGCTGTGGATCGCGTCGGTGGCCCTTGCCGCGATCGTGCTGCACCGGCGCGCGCGTCTTGCGCTCGATCGCGAGCGTCTGGCGTGGCTGACGGTCGGCGTCGTGTTCGCAGCTGGACTCGCGTGGCGCGACGCTCCGGAGCTGAAGCTGCTTGCGCTTGGCTGCGCGACCTTGGCCTTCGCGCTCGCGGCTCATCGTCTCGCCGCGTCGTGGGTGCGTCGCGCCGGCGTCGTTCACTACGCTGGCGCCCTCGCGCTTGGCGCGGTGCATGCGTGGACGGCCGCGGCGCTTGCGCTCGTGGATGCAATGCGGTCCCCCACGCGCGTCGAGGCTGGCCGTGCGGCCGGATGGGGCAATGCTGCCGCCGTCGGGCGCGGCCTTGGGATCGCCGCGCCGCTCGTCGTGGTGTTCGGGGCGCTGTTCGTGTCGGCCGATGCCGTGTTCGCGGACCTGGTGGCGAGCGTGTTTCGTTTCGACTTCGGGCAACTCGCCACTCACGTCCTGCTGTTCTCGATCTTTGCCTGGCTCTCCACCGGGTACCTGCGCGGCTTTCAGACGGGCACGGAGCTGACGTCGCTTCGTGTCCTCTGGCAGGACGGTGCGCTGTTCGGATTCGCGACGAAACGGCCGACGCTCGGGATCACGGAAGTGGCCACGGCGCTGGCGTCGCTCGACCTACTGTTCCTGTTGTTCGTGATCGTCCAGTTCCGGTACCTGTTCGGTGGTGACACGCTGGTTCGCGTCACCCCCGATCTAACGTACGCCGAGTACGCGCGGCGGGGGTTCTTCGAGCTGGTGGTCGCGGTCGTACTCGTCGTCCCCGTCCTGCTCGCCGCCGACTGGCTCCTCGACCGTCGCACTCGCCGCGAGAACGTGGTGTTCCGCAGCTTGGCCGGCGTGCAAGTCGGGCTCGTGCTCGCGATCGCGGCGTCTGCGTTTCAGCGGCTCCGCCTCTATCACGCGAGTTACGGCCTCACCGACACGCGGTTCTACGCGATGGTGCTGTTGATCTGGATGGGCGCAATGCTGGTGTGGCTCGCTGCTACTGTGCTGCGTGGCCGTCGCGACGCCTTCGCGTTTGGCGCCTTGATATCCGGCATGGCGACCGTTGCGGTGCTCTTCGTCGCTAACCCAGACGCGATCACTGCGCAGACGAACGTGGCGCGGATAGCGTCGGCGGATGCAGCAGCCCGGTTCGATGTCGCGTACGCGACGTCGTTGAGCGCGGATGCGGCGCCGATCCTGATCAATGCACTGTCCGCTCTGCCGGGCGACGTGCAATGCCCGATCGCGCGACAGATGCTGCGGCGCTGGCCGCCCGACCGCGATCGCTCGATCCGCGGCTGGAACTGGTCCGCGGCGCGGGCGAGCGATGCGGTACGCGAGCACGAACCGCTGCTGCGATCGATGGTGGGACCGGACGGGAAATGCGCCGCACCAGGAGAGACACCTCAATGAAACGTGCTGATGTCCGCGTCGTGCTGGGATAGGTGATCGTCGTCACCGGGTTGGCGATCGCGCGCAGAATCAAGTCGGTACGCGATCGCGTCGCGATGGGAGGTCGGGGCACAGAACGAGCTTGCCTTCGAGACCGCCCGACTCGATACGGCGGTGTGCGTCGGCGACCTCGTCGAAGGAGATCCGCTCGGCGATGCGCGGCCGGATGGCGTGAGTGGCCAACAGGCTGAACAGCCGCTCCAGATCCTCGCGGAACCAGGCCGGGTGGCGCGCCCGCATCGCGTTGATCGAGTAGAAGCGTGCGTGCTTGCCGCCCCGGAGAAACCTCCAGAGATACATCCGCGCGATCGACATCAGGATGGTGCGCATGCCTTGCTTGGCCTGCACACCGGCCGAGAAACCAATCGCCAGCAGCAGTCCTCCAGGCTTGAGCGCTGCGAACGAGCGGCGGTAGCCGTCCTCGCCGACGCCATCGACAACGACGTCGAATCCGCCTGCCACCACCTGCGTGAAGTCTTCGCGCTGATAGTCGATCGGTGTGCCGCCCAACTCGTGCACCAGCGCGGCATGTTCGTGGCGCGCGGTGCCCCACAGCTCGACGCCGGCTCGCCTGCCGAGGACGAGCAGTGCTTGACCCACTGCGCCGGCGGCTCCATGCACGAGCACGCGCTGCCCTGGCTGCACGTGCGCGGCGCGATGCAGCAGCTGGTACGCGGTCATCCAACTCAAGATCAGCGTCGCCGCTTCCGCGGCATCGACATTCGGCGGCACGCGCGTCACGTCGTCGGCTCGGAGCGTTCGATACGTTGCGTTCGATCCGATCACGGTCATGTCGGCGACGCGGTCGCCCACCGTGAAGTCGCGCACGCCGGCGCCGACTTGATCGATTTCGCCGACGACGTCGTAGCCCATCACGAAGGGCGGGCGGTGACGCGCGGTTTGCGGGTAGAGGTGGCGTCGTATCAACACGTCGGTGTAGTGCAGGCTCGAGGCGAGCACGTGCACCCGTACCTCGCCGCGTCCGGCGGTCGGCATGGCCGCGTTGACCACCTGCAACCCGTCGGCATCGCCGAACCGGCTGACGTGAACAACCCGGTTGCGCGATACGGCCGTGGGCCCCTCTCCCGGATGGCTGGTACCGGCGGCCGGGCCGCGCCTGACGTACGCTGCGACGGTCATCACCACGCCGCAGAGCAGGAGGACGCTCTCAGTCGTGATGAACACTGGTGCGCCCATCGTTGCAGCTCGCTGCTGATAGGCGCCGGCAGTAAACATGCGCACGACACCGAGGGCGACGGCGAACCACCCCGACACGGTGACGAGAGTCGTCCAGTCCATTCGCCACCGGTTGTGCGCTCTCACGATCGCGAGACCGGCGACGAACATCAGTACGCCGGACAGGTACACGACCGGCGGGATTTGCGCGTCGTACAGGCGCGGCTGGACGAGCGGGAATTCCGCGACGATCATCACGATGATCGTCGGGCCAAGCAGACTGGCGATTCGTCGCGATTCGACGTCGTCTTCGGAAACGAGTGAATGGTGCCTCATGGTGCACCTCGGGCAGCGTGCTCTCGACGCACGAATCTTGCCGAGTGGTGATCGTCAGGACTGGCCGATAACAACACGTCTCGTCGAGATCCCGTCGGGCGTTGTCGAGAAATTCCGCGATACGGGCGGACTTTCCGGCGGGTGCCTGAGCCGATCTGCCGAATGACGATCTCGACCCTTCATTCCTTACTCATCCAAGCTGCCAGCTGCATCACACCTGCGGGGCATGAGGTTGCTGAACACGCCCATGCACGCATCGCGGTATTTGGAGGCAGACGTGCAACAGGCGATGGAATGGACACGACGAGCACTGACAAGTCACTGTCGCGTTTTCCCAATCACGACCATGACGATCTGAGAGCTCGGCTTGACCGAGCCATCGATGAGGCGCTCGCAGATCGGCGGATCGTGGGGACCGTCGTTCTGGTCGCCCGACGGGGCCACGTCGTCTATCGCCGAGCGGCTGGTTTCGCCGACAGGGAGGCGGGCCGTTCGATGCAGGAGAACGGTATTTTCTTGCTCTCCTCGGTGGCCAAGCCGATCGTCACGGCAGCGGCGCTGCGGCTGGTCGAGAACGGCCGCATGGCTCTTGGAGAGTCGGTCCGCCGCTGGCTGCCCGAGTTCAAGCCGCGGCTCGCCGACGGACGCGTTCCGGACATCACTATCCATCATCTCCTCACGCACTCTGCCGGTCTTACATATGTATTCATGGAGCCAGAAGACGGCCCGTACCATCGGCTGCGAATTTCGAGCGGGTTCGATCGCGCCGACGCAAACCTTGACGAGATCGTCAGGAGAATCTCCGCCGCGCCACTCAGCTACGAGCCGGGCGCCGGATGGGGCTACTCGATGGCGATCGATGTGCTCGGTTCGGTGATCGAGAAGGCCGCTCTACAGCCACTCCCGCAAGCGGTAGCAAAACTCGTCCTCAACCCGCTCGACATGAAGGACACGGGCTTTGCGGTGGTCGATACCCGTCGACTCGTTGCGCACTACGCCGATGACAAGCCCGAGCCTCGACGCATGGCTGACGACGATCACGTGAATTTTTTCGACAGACCCGTGGCGTTCTCACCCGTTCGGCTTCTGGATCCGAAGGCGTTTCCATCCGGTGGAGCCGGCATGGCTGGAACGGCGAGCGATGTCCTGAAGTTCTTGGACACCCTGCGCGCCGGCGGACTGTTGCAACCACACACACGGCGCGCCATGTTCGACGTGCAAGCCTTGACGCACGAACAGGCAGAGGGACCGGGTTGGGAGTTCGGCTTCGGCGGTGCCGTTCTTGTCGACCCCAAAGCGACGGGCACGCCGCAGGCACCCGGGACGCTGCAATGGAACGGGGCCTATGGCCACAAGTGGTTCATCGATCCCGCGAATGAGCTCACCGTGGTGGCGCTGACCAATACGGCGTTCGAGGGCATGATCGGCCGTTTCACCGTCGATGTCCGCAACGCCGTCTACGGAGTGTGATCACATGCGCTTTGCACGACCAGGGTGTGCGTCATCGCGCAGGCGAGGGGCAGGCTAGGCGCGTGGCGTCCACGGCGCGGGTGATCGTACTCGTGACATGACGCACCAGGCGATCTGGCGGCTATACTTGAAGTGCGCGTTCTCAAACGGAGAGATGTCCGAGTGGTTTAAGGAGCACGCTTGGAAAGCGTGTGTAGGGGAAACTCTACCGTGGGTTCGAATCCCACTCTCTCCGCCAACAGCAAATACGTGTGGGACAGAAGACGCGCGAATCCGCTTGGTTATCAGAACGACGTGCCAGCCGTCAGATAGAATCGCGCGTCGCCTCGGCTCACTGGACCGAGACTCTTCAGCGGCACGCCGACGCCGGCGCGGATGCGGAGAGGGAGAAACGAGAACAACTCGACATCGGTCGACAACTCGGCGCCAGTCGAAAGTAGCTGCGGGGCTCCAAGCCGATCGACGCGGCTCGCTGCGCCAACGCTATCGATGAAGAACGATCCGGATAGATTCCGCTGATAGAGCGCCAACGCGCCCAAACCCCGGCTGACGCGTGCGATCGGCAGGCGCAGTTCGGTACGCGCGCCCCACAGCGCGCTCGCCGCCACGAACCCCGCCGGATAGCCGCGCACTTCGAAGTTCGTGCCGCTCCCATCAAGGACCGCAGCCGTGCCAAGTCCCCCCGCTGTCAGGCGGCTGGCCGCCGGGCCGCGTTGCTCGGCGACACGCACGGTCGCAGCCAGCACAGGTCGTCCCGCCGTGGTCCACGATGGAAACGATCGATAGGCGGATGACGCAACCTCCCAGCCCGAGCGCCAGCGATCGCCGGCAGGAGCTTTCAGATAGTCGACCGATAGAGACGTGCGCACGCCATCTTGAACCGAGATCGAGCGCACGCCGGTAGACGTGTGCGCGAAGCTCAGTGCCAGTCCGCCGCCGACGAGTGCAGGCACTTGCTCGATTGGATCGGCTGACGAAGCGGACGCGTCGCCAATGTCTTCACGGTGGCGATCTTCGACTTCGAGACTCGCGCTGAAGATCGTCCTTTGGCGCCATGTCTCCCACGGCATGACGAGGCCAAACGCTGCGGCGCGTTTGCGCTCGAGGCGCAGCAGCTCACCGCTCTCTGTCTCGACGAGCTGCTCGAGTCGCCATGCCGACGAAACCTGGCCGAACAACTGCGCACGTGGGAATCGTCGATACAGGTAGCCTACTGACCCGAACATTCGGCCATCAGGGCCGTATGCCGCGCTGCCTTGCCATAGATGCCGTCCGATCACATCCACTCCGCCCGTTGCAACGCCAGCGAAGAAGCCAAGCTGCTCGACAGTTTCGAACACAGGCGACCAGCCTGTCGGCATCACGTCGCGACCGAGTGAGTACTGTCTCGTGGTTGTCGCATCGAGTGCCAGCGACGACGCGTCAGGACGACTGGGACGTAAAGCGTATTCAGAAGCAGGAAGAGGAGCATCGACCCAGGCGGCACGATCGATCTCGAAGCGCTCGAGATGACGTCCATCAGCGTGCGTGACGGTTGCAACGATCGTCGTGCGACGTGAATCAGCCGACGGCCTTGGATCACGCGACGCCTGCGGAACGATCGTGACATCGTGAAGGCCAGTTGGCACTCGAGCGGTCAGATAGAGACGTGGCCGTGCATCACCTTCGAGCTCCACACCGTACAGCTCACGCACACCCGTACGCTCAGAGGTGAAGAACAATCGAGACATGCCTGCCGGCGCACTCGGGTCCCACTCCGGCACACCTTCCAAGGCCCGATCTTGCGTGAGCGACTGAAGCAGGCGGCCGTCGGCGGAGAGCAGAACGAGATCGTACGAGACGCCGCGCGTGAAGCGCACCGCGGCAAGCCGAGTGCCGTCGGGTGACCAGCGTGCCGGTCCCCATGCGGTCTCGGCCGAGTACTCAGTCAGCGGCGAGACCGATCCAGTCCCGGCATCGACCGTCACCAACCGGCTTCGCTCGTGGTCGTACTGCACGGCGACGATCGTGCGCCCGGACGGGTGCATGTCGGGCGACGTGAGACGGGCCGATCGCGTGAGTTGCTGTATCGCGCCGGATGCGATCTCGACACGGAAGAGATCGGCGAACACGCGCGCGTTGTCAACCAGCGTGAACTGCGACAAGACGATCGAACGTCCATCGGGCGACCATGTGAGGGCGTGCGCGCTGTTGACGCGGGTGATCCGGCGCGACTCGCATTTCTGCAGATCGGCGACATAGAGACCGAGCGGCCGCCGGCCTTGATCGTTTGAGAGAAACGCAATTCGAGATCCGTCCGGTGATACGCGCGGAGACGACGTGCTGTGGGCGACGTCACAGACGCGTGTGGTGATCGCAAGACCAGGGGAAGATGCCCGCAGCCGATCCACCAGACGCATGGTCTGCTCGCGTTCAGCGGAGATCCATTCGTTCCACTCTTGTGAGAGGGTCCGTCCGCCGAACAGCTCGCCTGCGCCGGCCCCGCGCGACACAATCGTGGCGAACGAACCCGCCCGCCGCGCCATCCACGCCGGCACGACGTCCATCCCGTAGCGCTCGGCGAGGTGATCCAGGAAGAGACCGCCAAACACGTAGTGGCGATCGAGCGGCCAGGCCCCGGGATCAGATTCCGCCTCGTCCAGGTGAGGCCCCTTCGTCTCCAGCAGCGACGCGCGCAGCGTCTCGGGAAATGTGGCGCCGCGAACGCGGCCGCCGTCGGTGAGCCTGGATTCATAGAACGTCGCCAACCCTTCGATCAAATAACTCCCATCGAACAGGTGCGGGAACGTGAGCTCGCCGCGGCCAAACACGCGCCGCAGCACGTGCCAGCCCCCGCGCGCCTCGTCGAGATGGAAGACGTGGGCGAGCTCGTGGGTGACGAGCAGCTCGATCGGATCGTCGGTGTAGAAGAGATCATCCTCGACCGGCGTGTGAGCGAACGCATAGATCCGGTTGGTTGGAGTCGGCGTCGCCGCGCCATTGAAGATGTCTCCCTGGTCGACGATGACCAGGTGGATCTTTCCACGCGGTGTCGATCGATAGGTGCGTGACAGCAGTGCGTACGCCGCTTCGGCCCGCGCCGCGGCGCGCCGCGCGTAATCCTCGAGGCCGGTCTCGAACGTCAGGATGAAATGTGCGGTCTCGAA